>Ga0214471_10001672_pt1 | contig 17523 bp, 16 predicted proteins | sample RVTome_5_FD_207665 | JGI IMG/M metagenome (GOLD analysis project Ga0214471, IMG submission 207665) | Soil microbial communities from uranium-contaminated site in the Upper Colorado River Basin, Wyoming, United States - RVT142D155 | ecosystem: Environmental > Terrestrial > Soil > Contaminated >... | reverse complement strand
CAATGGATCGGCGGCATGGGTGTCATCGTGCTGGTGGTCGCCGTCCTGCCCATGGTCGGCGTCGGTGGCCGCCAGATCTCGAAGGCGGAGATCCCGGGACCCATGAAGGACGAGCAACTGACCCCGCGCGTCACTCAGACCGCCAAGGGGCTGTGGATCATCTATTTCGCGCTGACGCTCGCCTGCTTCGCGGCCTACCGCGCCGCGGGCATGTCCTGGCTCGATGCCCTGATACACAGCTTCACCACGATCTCGCTCGGCGGGTTTTCCTCGCATGACGCGAGCCTCGCCCACTTCGATTCGATCGGCATCGAGCTGGTCGGGATCGTCTTCATGGTCCTCGCCTGCTTCAACTTTTCGAGCCACTTCAGGGCGTGGCAGGAACGAAGCGTCCGTGCCTACCGTCAGGATTCAGAGCTGCCGTACGTCGTCGTCGTGCTGGCGGCGAGCGTCATCGGCGTCACGGTGTTCCTGTGGGCGAACGGCACCTATCCCGATCTCGCCATCACATTGCGTTACGCAGCGTTCAATACGATCTCCGTCGCCACCAACACCGGCTACGCGACGACCGACTACGCCCAGTGGCCGGTGTTCGCGCCGCTGTGGCTGCTATTCCTCGGCACGTTCGTCGCCTGCTCGGGCTCGGCGGGAGGCGGCATCAAGATGATCCGGGCGATGATCCTCTACCGCCAGGTCTACCGGGAGTTCACCAAGCTCTCCCATCCCAGCGCCGTCACGCCTCTGAAGATCGGCGACCGCGTGGTGCCCGATCAGGTGGTGTTCTCGGTGCTGGCGTTCTTCTTCGCCTGGCTTGCGACCCTGGTCAGCATGACATTGCTGCTCACCCTTTCCGGGCTGGACGCCATCACCGCCTTTTCCGCGATCGTCGCCTCGCTCAACAACATCGGCCCCGGCCTGCACCAGGTCGGCCCCGCCGCCAACTTTTCGGTGCTGAGCGATTTCCAGACCTGGGTATGCAGCGCAACCATGCTGCTCGGGCGCCTCGAGCTGCTGACCGTGCTGGTCGTCCTCACGCCCGCGTTCTGGCACAAGTAAGCCCTCGGGCGGGCGGGAGAACCACCGCGCGGCATGTCCCCTCGCTCCGCGTCCCGCGGCCGGGTCCGGGAGCCAATTGCGAATTCCGATGTCGAAGCCTGAAGCGCCGGGAAGCCGGCGATTGTGGAGGGTGGCTGCGGTATCTACAATACCGTTGCGCACCGGCATGGAAAACATGAACCTGACGCAGCATTTCCTGATCGCCATGCCTGCCATGGCCGATCCCCATTTCGTGCGCTCGCTCACCTTCATCTGCGAGCACAACGACCGGGGCGCGCTCGGCATTGTCATCAACCGGCCGATCGAGATGAACCTGCAGACGCTGCTCGAGCAGGTGAGCATCCCGCCCGCGGGCGAAGACTTCAAGGCGGTGCCGGTGCATTTCGGCGGCCCGGTGCAGGTTGACCGCGGGTTCGTCCTGCACGCGCCGCTCGGCCAATGGCAATCCACGCTCGCCGTAAGCTCGGAGATCGGGCTCACCACGTCCAAGGACATCCTGCAGGCGGTGGCGCGCGGAGAGGGTCCCGGGAAGCTGCTGGTGACGCTGGGCTATGCCGGCTGGGCGCCGGGACAGCTCGAGCACGAGCTCTCGCAAAACGCGTGGCTCACGGTGCGGGCGAAACCCGAGGTGATCTTCGACCTGAGGGCGGAGGAGCGGCTGCCGGCCGCCATGGGACTGCTGGGCATCGATTTCGCCAGCCTCTCCGAGCAGGCCGGCCACGCCTGACCCCAGCTACCAGTTTCCAGTTGCGAGTTTCCAGTTAAAAACTTGCCAATCAGCAACACGAAAACTCGAAACTCGAAACTCGAAACTCGAAACTTCGCGAGGACCGGGACGGTCCTGGCGTTCGACTTCGGCACGAAGCGCATCGGCGTCGCGGTCGGCGACTTCGAGACGCGCCTCGCGCACCCCCTCGCCGCTATCGCCGCCGTCGAGAACCGCGCGCGGTTCGCAGCAATCGGGCAGCTCGTCGCCGAGTGGCGGCCGGCGCGGCTGGTGGTCGGGATCCCCGTGCACGCCGACGGCACCGAGCACCCGGTCGGCCGGCTCGCCCGCCGCTTCGCGCAGCGCCTCCACGGCCGCTTCGGCCTCCGCGCGGAGCTCGTGGACGAGCGGCTCACCTCACGCGAAGCCGAGGGGCTGCTGCGCGCAGCGGGAGCGCGCGGAGCGCGCCTGAAGGCCGGGCTCGATTCCGTCGCCGCGCAACGCATCTTGGAATCCTATTTTGCGGGCGCACAATAACGGGTTCACCGCTCACCTGCGGGCGGCGAGTTGTGATACAGTAGCGCCCCGCGAAAACCACAAAACATGCCCGGCAACCCGTTACCTGATGCCGAGCAGCTGCTGACAGCGCTGATCGAGCAGATGCGGCCCGCAGTAGGGCCGGATACGGGTTTGATAGGCATCCACACCGGCGGCGTCTGGGTCGCGGAGCGCGTGCACCAGGCGCTCAAGTTGAAGACCCCCGCCGCCGCCCTCGACGTTTCCTTCTACCGCGACGATTACGCGGCGCGCGGGCTGCGGCGCGACGTCAAGCGCTCCGAGATTCCGTTCGAGGTCGAGGACCGTAACCTCATCCTGGTCGACGATGTGCTCTACACCGGGCGCACCATCCGCGCGGCGCTGAACGAGGTGTTCGACTACGGCCGTCCCGCGAACGTGAAGCTCGCCGCGCTGGTGGATCGCGGCGGCCGCCAGTTGCCGATCGCCCCGCAGTTCGTCGGCGCGACACTCACCTTGAAGCCCGGCCAGAGCGTCGCGCTCAAGCGCGATGCCAGCGGCAGGCTGAGCCTCGAGCTGCGCGAGGAGAAGCGCTGATGTGGCTCAATCCCTCCAACCCGCAGCTCGACAAGAAGGGGCGGCTGCACCATCTGCTCACGCTGGAGGGGCTGCCCGCCGAAATCCTGTGGCAGATCCTTGACACGGCGAAAACGTTCGTCGGCACCAAGGTGAAGAAGGTGCCTCTGCTGCGCGGCATGTCCGTATTCAACGTGTTCTTCGAGCCTTCCACGCGCACCCGCACCACCTTCGAGATCGCCGCCAAGCGGCTCTCCGCCGACGTCATCAACCTCAACGTGTCGGTGTCCTCCCAGACCAAGGGCGAGAGCCTGCTCGACACGGTCGATAACCTCTCGGCGATGCACGCCGACATGTTCGTGGTGCGCCATGGCGAAAGCGGCGCGCCGCACTTCATCGCGCGCCACGTCGCGCCCGATATCCACGTCATCAACGCCGGCGACGGGCGGCATTCGCATCCCACGCAGGGCCTGCTCGACATGTACACCATCCGCCACTACAAGAAGGATTTCTCGAGCCTGCGGGTGGCGATCGTCGGCGACGTCCTGCATTCGCGCGTGGCGCGCTCGCAGATCCACGCCTTCGCCACGCTCGGCTGTCCCGAGATCCGCGTCATCGGCCCCAAGACGCTGCTGCCAAAACAGGTCGAGCAGCTCGGCGTGCACGTTTATCACGACATGCGCCAGGGGCTGAAGGACGTTGACGTGGTGACGATGCTGCGGCTGCAGAACGAGCGCATGCAGGGGGCGCTGCTGCCCTCGGCGCAGGAGTTCTACAAGTACTACGGGCTCACCCAGGACAAGCTGGCGCTCGCCAAACCGGACGCCATCGTGCTCCACCCGGGCCCGATGAACCGCGGAGTGGAGATCGACTCGAGCGTGGCCGACGGCAAGCAGTCGGTGATCCTGCCCCAGGTCACCTTCGGCATCGCCATCCGCATGGCGGTGATGAGCATCATGGCCGGCAACAAATGAAGATCCACATCAAAGGCGGCCGGCTGATCGACCCGAAGAGCGGCGTGGACGCGAAGAAGGACGTCTACATCGCCGCCGGCAAGATCGTCGCGGTCGGTGGTCCGCCCAACGGCTTCACCGCCAACCGCGTGATCGATGCCGCGGGCCTCGTCGTCTGTCCCGGCCTGGTGGATCTCGCGGCGCGCCTGCGCGAGCCCGGCTTCGAGTACCTGGCGACGCTGGAATCCGAGATGGAGGCAGCCATCGCCGGCGGCGTGACGAGCCTCGCGTGCCCGCCCGACACCGATCCGCCGCTCGACGAGCCGGGGCTGGTGGAGATGCTCAAGTTCCGCGCGCAGAACCTGAATCAGGCGCGGGTCTACCCCGTGGGAGCGCTGACCCAGGGGCTGAAGGGGGAGCGGCTGACGGAAATGGCGGAGCTCGTGGACGCCGGCTGCGTCGCATTCTCGCAGGCCGACGCCCCGTTCGCAGACAGCCAGGTCTTCTACCACGCGCTGCAGTACGCCGCGACCTTCGGCTTTCCGGTCTGGCTGCGCCCCCAGGACCCCGCGCTCGCGCGGCACGGCGTCGCCCACGACGGGCAGGTCGCGACCCGCTGCGGGCTGCAGGGGATCCCGGTGTGCGCGGAGACCGTGGCGCTCGCGACCATGCTGATCCTCGCGCGCGAGACCGGGGCGCGCGTGCACTTCGCGCGGCTCTCCAGCGCCGAGGGCGTGGAAATGGTGCGCAAGGCGAAGCGCGAGGGGCTGCCCGTCACCTGCGACATCGCCATCCACCACGCGCACTTGACCGAGATGGACATCGGCTACTTCGATTCCAACTGCCGCCTCGATCCCCCGCTGCGAAGCCAGCGCGACCGCGACGCGCTGCGCGCCGCGCTCGCCGACGGCACGGTCGATGCCGCCTGCTCGGACCACACGCCGGTGGACGACGACGCGAAGCAGCTGCCGTTCGCCGAGGCCGAGCCCGGCGCGACCGGGCTCGAGCTGCTGCTGCCGCTCACGCTCAAATGGGCGGAGGAGTCCGGAACGGCGCTCTCCGCGGCGCTCGCCCGGATCACCTCGCAGCCGGCGCGGGTGCTGAACGTCGATGCCGGCCATCTGACGCCGGGGCACGCCGCCGATATCTGCATCTTCGACCCCGAGCGCCACTGGAAGGTCGCGCCGGAGTCGCTGAAGAGCCAGGGCAAGAACACGCCCTACATCGGGCTGGAGGTCAAGGGCAAGGTCCGCCACACCCTGGTCGACGGCCAGGTCGTCTACGAAACAAAATGACGTTGCGGGACAGGCGCGGCGTTTGCGCGATCGTGCCGAACCCTCGGTCCGCGATCCTCGATCGTCAATCCTCGATCCTGCCTTGAAATGAACCCCCTCCTCGATTTTTCCGGGCTGCCGCGCTTCGCCGATTTCACGCCGGCCCTCGTCACGCCGGCCGTGGAGGGGTTGCTCGCGGAGAACCGCGCATTGATCGAGCGCATCTCGGCCGCGGGCGTGCCGGCCACGTGGCGCGATTTCGTGCAGCCGCTCGAGGAAGCCAACGAACGGTCGCATCGCGCGTGGGGCGTCGTCGGGCACCTCAACGCCGTGATGAACAGCCCCGAGCTGCGGGAGGTCTACAACGCCAACCTGCCCAAGATCACGCAGTACTACACCGAGCTCGGACAGCACCCGGGGCTGTACGCCCAGTTCAAGGCGCTCAAGGGCGGCCCCGAGTTCGGAGCCCTCACGCGCGCGCAGAAGAAGAGCGTCGAGAACGAGCTGCGCGATTTCCGGCTCGGCGGCGCGGAGCTGCCGCCGGAAAAGAAGGCGCGCTTCAGGGAGATCAGCGAGCAGCTGTCCCGGCTGTCCTCGCGCTTCTCCGACAACCTGCTCGACGCCACCAATGCGTTCTCGCATCACATCACCGAACCGGCCTTAACGGCGGGGGTGCCCGAGGACGTTCTCGCCGCGGCGCGCGAAGCGGCGCAGGCCGAGGGAAAACCGGGCTGGAAGTTCACGCTGCACGCGCCGTCCTACCTGCCGGTGATGCAGCACGCCGAGAACCGGTCCTTCCGCGAGCTGATGTATCGCGCCTACGTGACCCGCGCCTCCGAGTTCGGCAAGCCGGAGTGGGACAATACCGCCCTCATCACCGAAATCGTGAAGCTGCGCCGGGAGCAGGCGCGGCTGCTCGATTTCGCCGATTTCGCCGAGTACTCGCTTGAGCCCAAGATGGCGGAATCGCCGCGGCAGGTGCTCGACTTCCTGAACGAGCTGGCGGCGCGCGCGAAGCCCTACGCCGAGCGCGATCTGCGCGAATTGACGGAGTTCGCGCGCGCCGAGCTCCGGCTCGAGAGGCTCGAAGCGTGGGATCTGGCGTTCGCCTCGGAGAAGCTCCGCGCCAAGCGCTATGCGTTCTCCGACCTGGAGGTCAAGCCGTATTTCCCGGAAACGAAGGTGCTGCCCGGGATGTTCCGGCTGGTGGAGACGCTCTACGGCTTGCGGATCGAGCCTGCGACGGCGCCCACCTGGCACCCGGATGTGCGCTTTTACTCGATCCGCGACCGCGCCGGCAATCCCGTGGGACAGTTCTACACGGATCTCTACGCGCGCCCCTCGAAGCGCGGCGGCGCGTGGATGGACGACGCCATCACGCGGCGGCTGAAGAACGGGGCCGTGCAAGCGCCGGTCGCCTACCTCAACTGCAACTTTTCCGCGCCGGTCGGGGCGAAGCCCGCCCTGTTCACGCACGAGGAGGTCACCACGCTGTTTCACGAATTCGGCCACGGGCTGCACCACCTCCTCACGCGGGTGGATGACCTCGGCGTATCCGGGATCAACGGCGTGGAGTGGGACGCGGTGGAGCTCCCGTCCCAGTTCATGGAGAACTTCTGCTGGGAGTTCGAGGTGCTGGAGCCGATGACCGCTCACGCGGACACTGGCCAGCCGCTGCCGCGAGCCCTGTTCGACAAGATGTTCGCGGCGAAGAACTTCCAGAGCGGCATGCAGACCGTGCGCCAGCTCGAGTTCTCGCTGTTCGACCTGCACCTGCACTCCGACTTCGATCCCGCCGGTTCGAAGACCGTGCTCGAGCTTCTGAACGAGGTGCGGGCGCGCGTCGCGGTAGTCTTCCCGCCCGCCTTCAACCGGTTCCCGCACAACTTCTCGCACATATTCGCCGGCGGCTACGCTGCGGGCTACTACAGCTACAAGTGGGCCGAGGTGCTCTCTGCCGATGCCTACAGCCTGTTCGAGGAGAACGGTGTCCTGGATCCCCGGACCGGGCAGCGCTTCTGGAGCGAGATCCTGGCGGTGGGCGGCAGCCGGCCGGCCCTCGAGTCGTTCGTCGCCTTCCGCGGTCGCGAACCCAAGATCGATGCGTTAATGCGCCACAGCGGGATGGTGGAGCGATTGTGACGTGTGCCTTTGCCGCGGTGGTTTCATAGTGCTAAATTGTGATGCATCAACCTCTGGCGGAGGTGATGCAATGAGGCGGATCGTTCTGGGCATGGTGCTGTTGGCGGCAAGCGGCGCCGTGCTCGCCGCTCAGCTCTACCGCTGGGTGGACGAGATGGGCAACGTCGAGTACCGTGACACGCCACCGCCCGCGTCCGCGAAAAAGGTGGAAACCCGCCGCGTGGGCGGGGGCACAGTCGAGACCCCCGCGCTGCCCTTCAGCGTGCAGCAGGCGGTCCTGAATTTTCCGGTGACGCTGTGGAATTCCGACTGCGGCGCGCCGTGCGACCAGGCGCGATCACACCTCGCGCGCCGCGGCGTTCCCCACACTGAAAAGGACCCGCAGACCGATATCGAGGCCTTCAAGAAGCTCACCGGCGGCCTCGACGTGCCGGTGCTCTACGTCGGTGCCAACCGCATCAAGGGCTACCTCGAGGGCGAGTGGGACACCGCGCTCGACATCGCCGGTTATCCGAGTACCCCGCCGCCGGGGTTCAAGCCCGCGGCTAAACCGGCGGCTGCGGCAAAGGCCATGCCGCCGGTCAAGCTCTACACCCATCCTGAATGCGGCCCGCCGTGCAACGAGGCGCGCAGCCTCCTCGCCGGCCGGGGCGTCAAGTACGAGGACATCGCCGCCCGGGAGCAGGCCGAGATCGACGAGCTGCAAAAAGTGTCCGGTGACACGAAGGTGCCGGTGCTCATCGTGGGCCAGGTCATCACGCGCGGATTCTCCGCGCCCGACTACAACCTGGTGCTCGACGCCGCGGGCTTCCCGCGCAGCGAGCGGGCCGCTAAGCAGTAGCCGGGGGGCGGGCGCCGCGCTCGCGGGATGAAGCTCGCGACCTGGAACGTCAACTCCCTCAAGGTGCGTCTCCCGCAGGTGCTCGATTGGGCCGGCAGGCACCGGCCCGACGTGCTGTGCCTCCAGGAAACCAAGCTCCAGAATGACCGGTTTCCGGCGATGGAGCTCCGCGCCGCGGGTTACGAGCCGCTCGCGAACGGCCAGAAGACCTACAACGGGGTAGCGATCCTCGCGTGCGCGGCGGCGCGCGACGAAGCGAACGCCATTCCCGGCTTCTCCGACGAGCAGAAGCGCGTGCTCGCCGCGACCATCGGGGGGGTGCGCGTGATTTGCGCCTACGTGCCCAACGGCGAAAGCGTCGCCTCCGAGAAATACCAGTACAAGCTCAGATGGCTCGAGGCGTTCCGCGGCTGGCTCGGGCAGGAACTCTCCCGGCATCCGCGGCTCGCCGTACTGGGCGATTTCAATGTCGCGCCGGAGGATCGCGACGTTCACGATCCCAAGGCATGGGAAGGCCAGGTGCTGTTCAGCGAACCGGAACGCGCGGCGTTCCGCAAGCTGACGGGAATCGGCCTGAAGGATGCGTTCCGGCTGTTTCCGCAGCCGGAACAATCCTTCACGTGGTGGGACTACCGCATGAGCGCGTTCCGCCGCAAGATGGGCCTGCGGATCGATCACATCCTGCTGTCGGAAGAACTGGCAAAACGCTGCACGGCGTGCACGATCGACGTCGAGCCGCGGAAAGCCGAACGCCCCTCCGACCACGCGCCGGTGATCGCCGAGCTAAACCTTTGACTCTTCCCCCCCGTCCTGCCCGCCACTCATCACCCATCAGTCTTTCTTCTCGGAATCGATTCCCAGCTCCTGGATCTTGCGGGTGAGCGTGTTGCGGCCGAGCCCGAGCAGTTGCGAGGCCTCGATGCGGCGCCCGCCGGTGTGGGCGAGGGCCCTGGTGATGAGCGCCTTCTCGAAGCGGCGCGCGAGCTCCTCCAGCACGCCGGTCTCGCCGCGGCTGAGCAGCCCTTCCACCTCCTTCTCCAGGGCGGCTTCCCAGCTCGCTGCGGCAGGCGCCGCCCCGGCGCGCAGCTCGGCGGGCAGGTCGCCCGCTTCGATGGTGAGCGAGGGCGCCATGACCGTGAGCCAATGGCAGAGATTCTCGAGCTGGCGCACGTTTCCCGGAAAGTCCTGCGCCGCGAGCTGTTTCAACGCCGCCCCCGAGAGCCGCTTCGCCTCGACGCCGAGCTCGCGCGCGCTCTTGGCGAGAAAATGCCGCGCGAGCGGCGCAATGTCCTCGCGGCGCTCGCGCAGCGGCGGCAGTCGCAGGCGGATGACGTTCAACCGGTGAAAGAGGTCCTCCCGGAACCGCCCCTGCGTGACGCGCGCCTCGAGGTCGTGGTTGGTGGCGGCGATGACGCGCACGTTGGCCTTCATGGACTGATGGCCGCCCACGCGGTAGAAGTGCCCGTCCGACAGCACCCGCAATAGGCGCGTCTGCAGCTCGGGCGGCATGTCGCCGATCTCGTCGAGAAAGAGCGTTCCTCCCTCGGCCTGCTCGAAGCGCCCGCGCCGCTGCGCCTGCGCGCCCGTAAACGCGCCGCGCTCGTGGCCGAACAGCTCCGACTCGAGCAACTCGCGCGGGATGGCCGCGGTGTTGATGGCGACGAAGGGCCCGGACGCCCGCGGACTGTGGCGGTGCAGGGCGCGCGCCACCAGCTCCTTGCCGGTGCCGGACTCCCCGGTGATGAGGACCGTGGCGTGCGACTGGGACAGCCGGCCGATCGCGCGGAACACCTCCTGCATCGCCGGCGCCTGGCCGAGGATCTCGGGCCCGATCTCCGCCTCGTCGCCGGCGCTCTCCTGGCGCGCGCCCTCTCCCATTGCGCGCCGGATGAGCTCGACCGCGTGGTCGACGTCGAACGGCTTGGGCAGGTACTCGTAGGCGCCCCCCTGGAACGCGCCGACCGCGCTCTCGAGGTCGGAGTAGGCGGTCATGATGATGACCGGCAAATTGGCGTGCAGCGCCCTTGCCCGCTGCAGGAGCTCGAGGCCCGACTCTCCCGGCATGCGGATGTCGCTCACCACCACTTGCGGCGTCTCGGTGTCGAGCGCGGCGAGCGCCTCCTGCGCCGACGCGAAGGTCTTGAACGCGATTCGCTCGCGCGCGAGCGCCTTCTCGAATACCCAGCGTATCGAGCGGTCGTCGTCGATGATCCACACCGGCTTCATCGTTCTTCCACCGGGAGCAGGATGGCGAAGGTCGTGCTCCCCGGCGCGCTCTCGAACGAGACGATGCCGTGGTGCTGGATGATGAAGGCCTGCGCCAGCGTCAAGCCGAGGCCGCTGCCTCCCGCGCGCCCCGAGACCAGTGGATGGAAGACCCGTTCCTGCAGCTCGGCGGGAATGCCGGGGCCGTCATCGGTGATTTCGAGCTGCACCGCGTGGCGATGACGGCGGCGGGCGAGCGTCACCTGCCGCATCACGCGGGTGCGGAGCAGAATCTCCCCGCCGCGCCCGCTCCCGGCGATGGCCTGGGCCGCATTGCGCGCGATATTGAGCACCGCCTGTATCAGCTGCTCCTTGTCGCCCCAGATGCGCGGCACGCTCACGTCGTAGTCGCGGCGAATGGTGACGCCCTGCGGGAACTCCGCATGAATCAGGCTGCGCACCCGTTCCAGCACCTCGTGCGGGTTCAATGGGGCCGGCTGCGGCAGGCGATGCGGCGTCAGCAGCCGGTCCATCAGCGACTGCAGGCGGTCAGCCTCGTTCATGATCACCTGCGTGTACTCGTGGAGGCCGGGACGCTCCAGCTCCCGCTCGAGCAGCTGCGCCGCCCCGCGGATTCCGCCCAGCGGGTTCTTGATCTCGTGCGCGAGATTGCGGATCAGCTCGCGGGTCGCCTGGCCCTCGTCGAGCAGGCGCTCCTCGCGCGCGATCTTCAACTGCTTGTCGATGTGGCGGAACTCGAGCAGCATCTCGCCGCTGCCCGCGGCGCCGGAATTGAGCTCGATCGGCGTGGCCGTGCACGACAGGTGCAGCCGCAGGCGTTCGCTCACCTCGAGCTCGACGTCGTGCTCGGTATAGCTCGCGGTGGTCGCGCGCGCCTGCCCGATCGCCGTCATCAGCACCGCGGTGTCCGCAAACAGCTCGCCCAGCGGCCGGCCAGCGATGTTTCTGTTGCTCGTCTCGAACAGGTTCTCGGCCGCCGGGTTCATGTAGCGCACGGTAAGCTCCGCATCCACAAGCACCACCGCCGTCGCCAGCAGGTCAAGACCAGGGAGCGCCGGGGATGTCATATCGCTGGTTTCAGTGGTACTCGAATGGAGCAAGAACCGCGCCATGGGAAGCGCGGCAAGGGAGAAGAGCGCGCCGGGACGCAGGCTCACCGGCTGCCGGCCAGCTCGCGCCGCAGGTTGAAGATGTTGTCCTCGTGCAGCTTGACTTTCTTCTTGTACGGCTCGAGGCGGTCCAGCACGCGCTGGTAATTGCGCTCGCTGCCGAGGCGCATCGAATCCTGCACCGCCAGCTCGTTGCGCGCCTGCTCCAGGAGCTTCTGCTCGTTGGCGAGCTCCTGCTCGAGTATCCTGCGCCGGTCGACGTCCCGCTGCCGCTGCGTCTCGCCGTCCACCTTGGGGAAGCCGGGCGGAGCGTTTCGAGCGTGCGGCTTCGGGGTCGGCACGGTGTTGGTCGGGCCGACATTGAGCATCCTGCAGCCCGCGGCCTCGGACCTGATGTTGGTGAAGCGCTTGTTCCCGCTCCCGTCCACGCATTCCCAGATATCCGCGCGCGCCGTCTCCGCGAACAGCGTCAGAGCCCCCGCCAGGGCCAGGGAGCAGTGCATCATCGGTCGCAGGCCACTCATCCTTGGAAGGAACGCAGCGCAGTCCCCGTCGGTTGACGGTCGGAGGCCACGGTTCATCCGTAACTCTATGTCATTACGAGGAAATATGCAATGCACCCAAATGGTGCGCCAAGGCGCTGCAGGAAAAAAGGGCGGGAGTGAACCCGCCCTTGCCGATATCCGTGTTCAATTCTCTACAGGCTGTAATAGAGCTGGAACTCGAGCGGATGGGTCTGCATGCGGAACGCGGTGAGTTCCTCCTCCTTGAGCGCGATGTAGGCCTGGAGCATGTCCTTCGAGAACACGCCGCCGCGCGTCAGGAACTCGTGATCCTTTTCGAGCTCCTCCAGCGCCTGCTCGAGTGAAGCACATACTTTGGGCACGCGCGCAGCGATTTCCGGCGGCAGGTCGTAGAGATTCTTGTCGATCGGGTCGCCCGGCTTGATCTTGTTCTGGATGCCGTCCAACCCCGCCAGCATCATCGCGGTGAACGCGAGGTACGGATTGCAGGTGGGATCGGGGAAGCGCACCTCGATGCGGCGTGCCTTCGGGTTCGGCACCAGCGGCACCCGCACCGCGGCCGAGCGGTTGCGCGACGAATACGCGAGATTGATCGGCGCCTCGAAACCCGGCACCAGGCGTTTGTAGGAGTTAGTCCCGGGGCAAGTGATGGCGTTCAACGCCTTCGCGTGCTTGATGATGCCGCCGATGTAGTGCAGCGCGAGTTCAGACAGTCCCGCGTAGCCGTTGCCGGTGAAGAGGTTCTGCCCGCCCTTGGCGAGCGATTGGTGGACGTGCATGCCCGAGCCATTGTCCCCCACCACGGGCTTGGGCATGAACGTCGCGGTCTTGCCGTAGGAATGCGCGACGTTGTGCACCGCGTACTTGAGGATCATCATCCAGTCGGCGCGCCTCACGAGACTGTTGAACTTGGTGCCGATCTCGCACTGGCCCATGGCGCCCACTTCGTGGTGGTGCACCTCGCACTCGACGCCCATTTCCTGCATCGCGAGGACCATTGCCGAGCGGATGTCCTGCAGCGAATCCACCGGCGGCACCGGGAAGTAGCCGCCCTTGATCGGCGCGCGATGGCCCATGTTGCCGCCCTCGAACTCTTCCCCCGAAGACCACGGCGCCTCCTCGGACTTGATCTTGTAGAACGCCTGACCCATCTCGATCTTCCAGGTGACCGAGTCGAAGATGAAGAACTCGGGCTCGGGACCGAAGAAGGCGGTGTCGGCGATGCCGGTCGATTTGAGGTAGGCCTCGCCGCGCTTTGCGATCGAGCGCGGATCGCGGTCATAGCCCTTGCCGTCGGAGGGCTCGATCACGTCGCAAGTCAGAAGCAGGGTGGGCTCATCGGTAAAGGGGTCCATGCGCGCGGTATCGGGATCCGGCATGAGCACCATGTCGGATGCCTCGATGCTTTTCCAGCCTGCAATGGAGGAGCCGTCGAAGAAGTGGCCGTCGCTGAACTTGTGCTCCCCGAATGCCGATATCGGCACCGATACATGCTGCTCCTTGCCGCGCGTGTCGGTGAAGCGCAAGTCGACGAACTTGACCTCGTTGTCTTTGACTATTTTCATTACGTCGGCGACGGTTCCCATCGAGCTCTCCTGAGTTGATTGGTAGTACGAAAATGCGGCAATCAAGGCCTTCCTGTTGAGCAGGAATTATGCCAAGCGTTTTTGTGCGAAACGCATTGTGCCACAAGGGGTTTGTTTCCCGCACCGGCCTTCCACCGCACCAGATTCGTGCCCGGGCGAGCATTGTGCACCATATTGGTGCGGCTGGGCTACGCGCTTGCCTCGGTTAAAATAATTGTTACTTTCCAGTCGCATAGGCATAAGTGAGCACCTGCTGCGATGCTCATGAGCGAGGCCCGAGAGATGAGTGTCACCGAAATTCTTCAGAAAGCCGCCGAGCGCGGACGCCAGCTCGGCTTGCCTTACAGCGGAGCGCTCACGCCGGCCGAAGCCTACGAGGTGTGGCGCAATACGCCGGGCGCGAAGCTCATCGACGTGCGCACGCGCGCCGAGTGGGATTACGTGGGGCGCATACCGGGCGCCGTGCAGATCGAGCTGTTGAGCTACCCGGGCAACCGGCCGAACGGGGAGTTCATGGCCGAGCTTGCGGACTACACGGACAAGACGGCGCCGGTGATGTTCATCTGCCGCAGCGGCGGGCGCTCGCACAACGCCGCCATGCTCGCTCACCAGGCCGGCTACGCTGCGAGCTACAACGTACTGGAAGGCTTCGAAGGCGACCGCGACGCCCAGGGTCACCGCAATTCCGTCGGCGGATGGCGGGTCGCGGGACTGCCGTGGACGCAGTCCTAATCGGGGCTCCAGTCGACGACCCCTGCGTAGCCGGTCGCAAGGACGACGACGCCGAAGGCGATGCGGTACCAGGCGAAGGCGCAGAAATCGTGGGTAGCGATATAGCGCAGCAGCCAGCGCACGCACAGGAAGGCCGCGACAAAGGACACTATGAAGCCCGTTGAGAAAACGCCCAGGTCACCGGCATCGAACAGCGCGCGGTTCTTGTAGAAGTCGTAGCCCCCCGCGGCGATCAGCGTCGGCACCGCAAGGAAGAAAGAGAATTCGGTCGCGGCGCGGCGCGACAGGCCGAACAGCATGCCGCCGATGATCGTCGCGCCCGCCCGCGAGGTGCCGGGGATCAGCGCGAAGGACTGGGCCACGCCGACCTTGAGCGCGTCCCGCCACGTCATGTCGTCGACCTCAACCACGGACGTCCGCCGCGCCGAACGTTCCACCCAGAGAATGACCAGGCCTCCGAGAATGAAAGCAACAGCGACGGGGACCGCGTGGAAGAGGTGCTGCTTGATGGCGCCCCCGAAGGCAAGCCCGAGCAGGGCCGCCGGCAGGAACGCCACCACGAGATTGATTGCGAAGCGCTGGGCCGCGGAATCACGATGCAGTCCCGCAAGCATGCGCCCGAAGCGGGCGCGGTACTCCCAGATGATCGCGAGCATCGCCCCGCTCTGGATCACGATCTCGAAGACCTTGGCCTTTTCGCCGGTGTAACCGAGAAGCTGCCCGGCGACGATGAGGTGCCCGGTGCTGGAGACCGGGAGAAATTCGGTGAGACCTTCGACGACGCCCAGGATGACGGCTTTGAGATAGAGCGCGAGATCCATTAAGAGCCTAAGAAAAATGGGGTCAGAGTCGATTTTCCGCGGCAGGCCTTGGAAACGGGGTCGGAAAATCGACTCTGACCCCATTTTTCCTCGGAATCACTCGTAGCGGAGCGCCTCGATGGGCAGCAGGCGCGAAGCCTTGCGCGCCGGATAGAAGCCGAAGAACACGCCGACCGCCGCGGCAAAGCTCACCGCCAGCAGGATGGCCTGCGCGTTGAGCTCGGTCCGCCATTCGGCGAAATGGCCGACCGCATACGATCCGCCCACCCCGAGCAGGATGCCGAGCAGTCCCCCGATCAGGGCGAGCGTCACCGCCTCCACCAGGAACTGCGTCAGGATGTCGCGCGCCCGCGCGCCCACCGCCATCCGCAACCCGATCTCGCGGGTGCGCTCGGTGACCGACACCAGCATGATGTTCATGATGCCGATGCCGCCCACCAGAAGCGAAACCGAGGCCACGGCAGCGAGCAGCAATGCCATGATGCGGCTCGATTCCTCGCGCGCCGCCAGCACCTCCGACAGGTTGCGCAGGGTGAAATCGTCGTCCTGCCCCGCCTGCAGCCGGTGGCGCTGACGCAGCAGGCTCCTCATCTGGCTCTCGGCCGCGGCCATGTCCGCGCCGTCGCGCACCTTGATGAAGATTGTGCCCACCGACCGCTGCTTGGCCTGGCCGCCGCCCAGCACGCGGTTGCGCGCGGTAGAGATCGGCATCAGGATCACGTCGTCCTGGTCCTGGCCCATCAGGCTCTGTCCCTTTCGCTCGAGCGTCCCGATGACCGTGAACGGCACCTTGCGGATGCGGATCACCTGGCCGATGGGATCCGCGTCGCCGAACAGGTTGCGCGCGACCGTTTCACCGACGAGGGCGACCTTGGCCGAACCGGTCAGATCGGCCGGCTCGAAGCCCTTGCCGGCCGCGATCACCCAGTTCCGCACCTCGAAGTATTCGGGCGTGACGCCGTAGAAAGCGGTGGACCAGTTGTTGTTCGCCGCGACCACCTGCCCGGTCCCGCGCAGCTGGGGGGCTGCCGCCTGCACCTCCGCGATCTCGCGCTGTACGGCGTAGGCGTCCTCTTCCGCGAGTGTAAAGCGCGATCCTGCGCCCATGCGCACGCCGCCCGATGTTACCGAGCCGGGGTGCAGCACGATGAGATTGGTTCCGAGACCCTGGATCTGCTCTTCGACACGCGCCTGCGCGCCCGAGCCGATCGCGATCATGGTGATGACGGCCGCCACCCCGATGATGATGCCGAGCATGGTGAGCGAGCTGCGCAGCTTGTTCACGCGCAGCGCCCGCAGCGCGATGCGGATGCTGGCCAGCAGCGTCATGCCGCTTCCCTATCCAGCACCTTGAGCATCTCCCGCGCGTCAACCGGATCGGCATTGCGCTGGTCGTCCACGATGTGCCCGTCGCGGAAGCTGATGATGCACGACGCGAACGCCGCGACGTCGCGCTCGTGTGTGACCAGCACCACCGTCAGCCCGCCGCGGTTGAGCTGTTGCAGCAGGCCCATCAGTTCGCAGCTGGTGCGCGTGTCGAGCGCTCCAGTGGGCTCATCGGCAAGTATCAGGACCGGGTCGTTGACGAGCGCGCGGGCGATCGCCACCCGCTGCTGCTGCCCGCCGGAAAGCTGTGAGGGCTGATGATGCGCCCGGTCGGCCAGCCCCACCTCCGCCAGGCGCGCCAAAGCGCGCTGCCGCCGCTCTTCCCTGGGGCGGTTGCAGTAGAGCAGCGGCAGCTCCACGTTCTCCACTGCGGAGGTGCGCGGCAGCAGATTGAAGTTCTGGAACACGAAGCCAATGCGCCGGTTGCGCAGCGCCGCCAGCGCGTCGCCGGACAGTTCGGAAACTTTCTCCCCCGCGAGAAAATATTCGCCTCCCGTGGGCGAGTCGAGGCAGCCCAGCAGGTTCATGAAGGTGGTCTTGCCGGACCCCGATGGCCCCATCACCGCCACAAACTCGCCGGCGGCGATCTCGAGCGACACCCCGCGCAGCGCCGTGACGGAGTAGCTCTCCATGCGGTACTCCTTGACGAGATTGCGGGTGACGATCAGCGGCATTTACCGCTCCTATTGAGCATAGGTTAATGGGGAGCGAAACCAAAGCGCGGGCCGCCCTTCGACTGGGCGCGCGCCGAATTGTCGGCCTGTGTCCCGACGATCACCCGGGACCCTTCCTGCAGCGCGCCGCCGATGACTTCGCTGTGCGTGCCGTCAGTGAGGCCGATGCGCACGTCGACGGCCCTCGGCCTGCCGGTGTCGTCCACCACCCACACCCGCCCCGTTGCGGCGCGCCCGCCAGCGGCGGCGCCGCGCGCGCCTTTCTTCTTTTGCTCTTTCGGGGCCGGGGCGCCTGCCGGGTCGCGCGCGCCGCTGTCGCGCGGCTCCGCGACCCCCGCAGGCCGGAAGCGCAGCGCAGCGTTCGGCACCTTGAGCGCGTTCTCGCGCGTGTCCACGACGAT
>Ga0214471_10001671_pt1 | contig 17526 bp, 18 predicted proteins | sample RVTome_5_FD_207665 | JGI IMG/M metagenome (GOLD analysis project Ga0214471, IMG submission 207665) | Soil microbial communities from uranium-contaminated site in the Upper Colorado River Basin, Wyoming, United States - RVT142D155 | ecosystem: Environmental > Terrestrial > Soil > Contaminated >... | reverse complement strand
CGGGTCTCGGAGAGCGCCGCCTGGAACGTCCAGCGCGACGCCGTCCCGGTGTCCGAGCGGATGCGGGCGCACATGCGCCACGCGGCGGGCTCGCCCGGCGTCTACGTCAAGACGTTCGAGCTCTGACACGCGACCATCATGGTGTGCCGGTGACCCCGACCGAGGTCGGTTTCGGGCGTGAGGGCCGGGTGGCCACCATCACACTCGGCCGTCCCGCCGACCAGAACCGCCTCACGCGCGAGGTGCTGCTCATCCTTCAGGGCATCGTGCACGAGCTGGCCGCGGACGACGAGACGCAGGCCGTCGTGGTGACCGGCAGCGGGTCGGAGTTCTTCTCGATGGGCATCCTGAACCCCGCCGTGCGGGCCGGCTACACCAAGGAGCAGATCCTCGAGCTCGTTCGGGCGGCCAACCAGCTCTATGACTCGCTCGAAGCGCTCCCGCAGATCGTGATCGCGGCGCTGAACGGCGCCGCCCGGGCCGGCGCCGCCGAGCTGGCGCTGGCCTGTGACATCCGGCTGGCCGCGGCGCACGCGACCCTTGCGCTGCCGGAGGCGCTGTGGGGCGGCTTTCCGGGCGCCGGCGGGCCGGTGCGCCTGCCGGCCATCGTGGGCCGGGCGCGGGCGCTGGAGATCATCTGCACCGGGCGCGAGCTGGACGCCGCCGAGCTGGCGCGCCTCGGCCTCGTGCTCGCCGTGCACCCGGGCGAGCGTCTCCTCGCCGAGGCGCAGGCGCTGGCCGCCCGCATCGCGGCCAGCGGCCCGCTGGCCACGCGCGGCGCCAAGCGCATCGTGCGCACGCGCACGCTGGGCGGCTTCGGCGAGGCGCGGGCGCTGTCCGATGCGCTCCGCTACGCGCTCGAGTACAGCCGCGACGTCGACGAGGGCATGGCGGCCCACCGCGAGGGACGGACGCCGCGCTTCACCGGCCGCTGAGCGATGCGGCCCCGGAGCCGGACGCTGGGCACCCTCCTCGACGAGATGGCGGCGGCGCGGCCGGAGGCCGAGGCGGTGGTGTTTCGCGGCGAGCGCCTCACGTACGCGGCGCTCCGGGAGCGGGCGGACCGGCTGGCCCGGGCGCTGCTGGCGCTGGGCGTGGCCCGGGGTGACCGGGTCGCGCTGCTCCTGCCCAACCGGCCCGAGTGGCTGATCGGCGCCTTCGCCGCGGCCAAGCTCGGCGCCGTGACCGTGGCGATCAGCACGTTCTCGGCGCCGCCCGAGATCGCGTGGACGCTCGAGCACGCCCGGCCGCGAGTGATCCTCACCATGGAGGGGTTCCGGGGGCGCGCGTATCTCCAGCCGATCCACGATCTGTGCCCCGAGCTGGGGCGCGCGGCCCCTGGCGCGCTCCGCAGCGAGCGCCTGCCCGAGCTGACGGCGGTGGTCTCGGTGGGCGACCGGCGCCACGACGGCGTCTATCGCTGGGACGACCTGCTCGCGCGCGCGGACGAGGTTCGCGTGCCGGCGCTGGCCGCGGCCCAGGCGGCGGTGGATGCCCGCGACGTCGCGCTCCTGCTCTACACCTCCGGCTCGACGGCCACGCCGAAGGGGGTGGCGCTCGCCCACGGCGGCGTGATCGCCAACGGCTTCGACATCGGCGAGCGCCAGCGATTGACGAGCGCCGACCGCCTGTGGCTGGCCGTCCCGCTCTTCTGGTCGTTCGGCTCGGCCAACGCGTTGCCCGCCATTCTGACCCACGGCGGCGCCCTCGTGCTCCAGGAGAGCTTCGAGCCGGGCGAGGCCCTGGCGATGCTCGACGATGAGCGGTGCACCGTCTACTACGGCATGGCCAACATGGCTCGCGCGCTGCTGGAGCATCCCGACCGCCCGCGGCGCGCGCTGGCCGCCATGCGCACGGGTCTCACCATCGGCCTGCCCGAGGACATCCAGATGACGATCGAGGCCGCCAACGCGCGCCAGCTGTGCAACGTCTACGGCGCCACCGAGACGTACGGCAACTGCGCGGTGACCGACGCCCACGATCCGCTCGAGGTGCGCCTCACCACCCAGGGTCTTCCCCTGCCGGGCATGGAGATCCGCGCGGTGGACCCGGCCACGGGCCGGCCGGTCCCACCGGGCGAGGCCGGCGAGTTCCGCGTGAGGGGGCACCTGACGCCGGGGTATTACCGCGATCCCGAGCAGACGCGCGCAGCCTTCGATGCCGACGGCTTCTTCGTGACGGGCGACCTCGGGCTCGTCGGCGCCGACGGCCGGGTGCGCTTTCGCGGCCGGCTCAAGGAGCTGATCAAGACCGGCGGCGCCAACGTGGCGCCGCTCGAGGTGGAGGCGATCCTGATGACCCACCCGGCGGTGAAGCAGGCGTACGTGGTGGGGGTGCCCGACCGCGCGAAGGGTGAGGTCGGCGTGGCCGCGGTCGAGCTGCACGAGGGCGCCGCGGCGACGGCGGAGGCGCTCACCGCGTTCTGTCGCGAGCGCCTGGCCGGGTACAAGGTCCCCGCCCGCGTGGTGTTCCGCAGGGCCGGCGAGTTCCCCCGCACGGCGACCGGCAAGGTCCAGAAACCCCGGCTGCGCGAGGAGCTGGAGCGGCTCGAGGAGTCACGCTGATGAGGGCGGTGATCTGCCGGGCGTGGGGCGAGGTGGACGGCCTGGAGATCGGCGACGTCGAGGCGCCGGAGCCCGGGCCGGGCGAGGTGCTGATCGACGTGCGGGCGACGGCGGTGAACTACGCGGACGCCCTCATGGTGGCGGGACGCTACCAGACGAAGCCGCCGCTGCCCTTCAGCCCCGGCCTCGAGACCGCCGGCGTCGTCGCCGCGGTCGGCGACGGCGTCACGCGCTTCGCGCCCGGGGACCGGGTGATGGCGATCCTCGCCTACGGCGGGCTCGCGGAGCGCGCCGTCGCCCCCGAGACCGAGACGTTCGCCATTCCGGACGGCATGAGCTTCGAGGAGGCGGGCGCGTTTCCCATCGCGTACATCTCGAGCGACGTCGCGCTCCGCTGGCAGGGACGGCTGGAGGCGGGCGAGACGCTGCTGGTGCTGGGCGCCGCCGGGGGGGTCGGCCTCACCGCCGTGGAGATCGGCAAGGCGATGGGAGCGCGCGTGATCGCCGGCGCCAGCACGGCCGAGAAGCTGGCGGTGGCGCGCGAGCGCGGCGCCGACGACGTCGTGAACTACGCGACCGAGAAGCTCACCGAGCGCGTCATGGCGCTGACGGGCGACAAGGGGGTGGACGTGTGCTTCGACCCGGTCGGCGGCGAGCTGTTCGACGCCGCGCTGTCGTCGCTGGGCTGGGGCGGCCGCATCCTGCTCGTCGGCTTCGTCGGCGGCGTCCCCCGGATCCCGGCCAACCGGCTGCTGGTCAAGCACCGGGCCGCGCTCGGCTCGTCGCTGCGCTACTTCCGCTGGCACGCGCGCGACAAGCTCGCCCGCTCGGTCGAGGAGCTGCTTTGCTGGTACCGCGCGGGCCGGCTGCGGCCGCTCGTCAGCCACCGGCTGCCGCTGGCTCGTAGCGTCGAGGCCATCAAGCTGCTCACCGGCCGCCAGGCACACGGCAAGGTCGTCGTCGTGCCGGAGGGGCGCTGACCGTGGAGATCCGGGTGCAGGCGCAGGGCCCGCACGTCGTCGTGCTCACCCTCGACAACCAGCCTCGCCTCAACGCGCTGACACGCGCGATGATGGCCGATCTGGTCCGGCTCTGGGACGAGCTGGAGCGGGGCCCGTGCCGCTGCATCGTCCTCACCGGCGCCGGCGACCGCGCCTTCACCGCCGGCGCCGACATGAGCGGTGACCTCTCGGCCCGGGCCGAGATGGCGCGGATGATCAACCACGCCCTGCTCAAGGACCGCGCGTACACCAAGCCCATCGTGGCCGCCGTCAACGGCACCTGCGCCGGCGGCGGCGTCGAGCTGCTGCTGGCCACCGACATCCGCGCCGCCGCGCCCCACGCGCGCTTCGGCCTGCCGGAGGTGAAGTGGTCGATCTACCCGTTCGGCGGCGCCACCATCAAGCTCGTCCAGCAGATCGGCTACGTCCACGCCATGGAGCTGCTGCTCACGGCCACGCTGATCGACGCCGCCGAGGCCGCGCGCGTGGGACTGATCAACCGCGTGGTGCCCGCCGACGCGCTGATGCCGTGGGCGCTGGAGACCGCCGAGCGCATCGCGGCCAACAGCCCCTCGGCCGTGCAGGCGGTGAAGCAGCAGGTGAGCGCGACGAGCGCCGACCACGCCCGCTCGCGCGAGATCCTGGAGCAGGAGCTGGGCGACCGCGTGCGGGCGAGCGCCCACTTCCGGGAAGGCGTGGCCGCGTTCCGGGAGAAGCGGCAGCCGCGGTACGAGTGAGGATGGGGGTCCGCGTGCAGCAGTGCCGGACCCAGCCGCGCCCGAGGAGCTGAGCGCCGCGGCCTTCTTCCCGACGCGGTGGCGGACCTGAGCGGGTGCAACGGCACTAAATTATCGGTGCAACGGTACTACATGAAGCGGCCCTTGCTGCCGCCGTGTTCGGAAACGTCACCGCCCGTCTCCGTGGTCGTCGCCGACATCAGGGGCGACCCGCGCTCCAGCGTCGAGCTGGCCGCTCACGAGCGGGCGCGAGAGATCAAGCGAGTTGCCCTCCCGCCACCGGGAGAGGTACCATCAGGGCGCCGCAGCGGCCCAGTCGGACGTGCCCCGATGGATCCCCGAGGATCACCACACCGACGCTCGAGAGGAGAGTTCCAAGATGAACCGACCCGAAGAACATCGGCAGGCGAAACTGACGCGACGGCAGGTCCTGAAAGGCACCGTCGCCGCCGCCGCGATCGCGGGCTTCCCCCACGTCCGGACGGCGCACGCGGCAGGCGAGGTGACGCTCGGGATCTGGGACCATTGGGTGCCCGGTGCCAACGACGTCATGACGCAGCTCTGCACCGAGTGGGGCAAGCAGAACAAGGTCGAGGTGAAGATCGACTACATCACGTCGATCGGCTTCAAGGACAGCCTGACGGCCGCCGCCGAGGCGCGCGCCAAGACCGGACACGACATCATCTCGCTGGCCACCTGGCAGACCACCATCCACAAGAGCAGCCTGGAGCCCGTCGACGAGCAGGTGAAGTACCTGGCCAACAAGTATGGCCCGATCACGCCGGACGGGGAGTACTGCTTCAAGCACGACGGCCGGTGGATGTCCCTGCCGGCGCCCGCGGGCGGCAACCACAGCTACCCGATGGTGTCGCGGCTCGACCTCTTCCAGAAGCACGCCGGGGTCGATCTCAAGAAGGTCTTCCCGGCGTCGAAGACCCGCGACAAGGCGCTGGTCGACGCGTGGAACTACGACAACTTCCTGAAGTACTGCGAGAAGCTCCACCAGGCGGGCTTCCCCTACGGGAACCCGATCGGGCCGACCAGCGACTCGCAGGACTGGCTCTGCCCGCTCTTCCTCTCCTTCGGCTCGGTGCCGGCGGACAAGGACGGCAAGATCATGCTCGACTCCGACGGCACCCGGATGGCGCTCGAATACGTGCAGAAGCTGGTCAAGTTCATGCCGCCGGACATCTACGCGTGGGACGACGCCGGCAACAATCGCTGGATCATCTCCGGCAAGGGCTCGTCGATCCAGAATCCGCCGAGCGCCTGGACGGTCGCCGTCCGGGACCAGCCCAAGGTCGCCGAGCAGCTCTGGCACCACGACGTGCCGCGCGGGCCCAAGGGCCGCTTCCGCGGGGCGCTCCCGCGCGGGAACGGCATCTGGAAGTTCGCCAAGAACAAGTCGGCGGCGAAGGACCTGCTGGTGTGGCTGCTGGAGAAGGATCAGCAGTTCAAGCTCATCACCGCCTCCAAGGGGTACGACGTGCCGTTCTTCCCGGCACTCTTCGATCACCCGATCTGGGCGGAGATCGGCCCGCCCGTCGGCGGCCAGTACAACTACCCGATCCGCGGCGACGAGACGATCATCGTCGGCGGCTACCCGTCGCCACAGAACATGGGCGCGCAGATCTACACGCAGGCGCTGATCCCCAACCTCGTCGCGAAGGTGACCAAGCAAGGCCTGGCCGTCAACGAGGCGATCAAGTGGGCGGTGGGAGAGCTCGAGGGCTACAAGCGCGGGTAATGATCACAGTCGCGGTTCCCGGCGGCGAGCCCGCCGGGAACCGCGGACGGCCCGAGGAGGCAGCATGAGCCGAGTCGTGACCCGCAAGGACGCCGAGGTCGCCGCGAGCGTGACCCCGGTGGGGGTCGGAGCCTATCGACGCTTTCTGAAGCGGCGCTCGACGCTTGCGGTGGCCCTGGTGACGCCCCTCATCGTGTTGATCGGGGGTCTCATCGTCTACCCGTTCTTCTATGCCATTTACCTCAGCATGCTGAACAAGGCGGAGACCGCCGTCGTCGGCCTCGCCAATTTCCGCTTCCTCTTCACGCGCGACACGTTCTGGATGGTGGTGTGGCAGTCGACCCTGTTCGCGCTCACCGCCGTGTTCTTCAAGGCGCTCATCGGCTTCATCCTGGCTCATGCGATCCACGTGCTGCCCGACCGACGGCAGCGCTTCTGGCGCGGCGTGTCCCTGGTGCCGTGGGTGATGCCGCCCGCGCTGAGCACGCTGGGCTGGTGGTGGCTCTACGATCCGACCTATAGCGCCTTCAACTGGATCCTCGGCGCCCTCTTCGGCGTCCACGTGGCCTGGCTCAGCGAACCGAACTGGGCGCGGTTCTCGGTCATCCTCGTCAACGTCTGGTACGGCGCGCCGTTCTTCCTCATCATGTACCTGGCGGCGCTCAAGTCCGTCCCGGCCGGGCTCTACGAGGCGGCGGAGATCGACGGCGCCAACGCCCGGCAGAAGCTCATCTACGTCACGCTGCCGATGATGCGCAACATCATCGCCATCACCGTGCTCTTCTCCATCATCGTGACCTTTGCCAACTTCGACATCGTCCGCGTGCTGACCCAGGGCGGGCCCTTCAACACGACCCACCTCTTCGGCACGTACTCCTTCCTGCTCGGCATCCAGTCGGGGGACATTCCTCTCGGCGCGTCCGTGTCGCTCTTCATGTTTCCCATCCTGGGGGTGCTGGCCTTCTTCATCCTGCGTAACGTGCGCAAGCGGGCGACCGAGCTGTGAGCCAGGGCGCCAGCACGAAGGGCAACCGGCGGTGGGCGCTGGTCACGGCGTACATCTGTCTGCTCGTGTTCGCCGTCTTCTTCCTGTTTCCGCCCTACTACATGCTCATCACCTCGTTCAAGACGAACGAGGAGATCTCCGCGCAGCGCGGGACGCCCCTCCTCATCCAGGAGGGGCCGACCCTGGAGCACTACCGGAAGCTCTTCTTCGAGACGGACTTCCCCATCTTCTTCAAGAACACGGTCATCGTCACCTTCTTCACGGTCATCATCTCGATGGGGGTCAGCGTCCTGGCGGCCTACTCGCTGTCGCGCTTGCGATTCTGGGGGGCCACGGTGATGGCGACCGGCGTCTTCCTGACCTACCTCGTCCCCGACACGCTGCTCTTCATCCCGCTCTTCAAGGTCGTCGGCTGGCTGGGGTTGCTGAACAGCAAGTGGTCGCTCGTGGTGGTCTTTCCCACGCTCGCGGTGCCGTTCGCGACCTGGATCATGATCGGCTACTTCGCCTCCATCCCCAAGGAGCTGGACGAGGCGGCGCTGATCGACGGCGCCGGGCATTTCCAGATGCTGATCAGGATCTTCATGCCGGTCGCGATGCCCGGGATCATCGCCGCCACCATCTTCTGCTTCACGGTCTCCTGGGCCGGCTTTCTCTACCCGCTGGCCTTCATCTACAGCAACGACCAGATGGTGGCCACCGTGGGGACGGTCAGCAGCCTCATCCGGGGAGACGTGTTCCACTGGGGCGGCCTCATGGCCGGGGCCCTCGTTGCCGCCGCGCCGCCGGTGATCATCTACGCGTTCCTGATGGACTACTACATCTCCGGCCTCACCGCCGGCGCCACCAAGGGGTAGGACGGGTTCGCCGCGGCGCTGAGCAGCGCCGGGATGTCGGTGACGCGCTTCGTGAGCTCGTAGCGCCAGCGGCCGCAGGTTCCGTCGGAGTTCACCGCGGCAACCCAGCGCCTTGCCGCGGCCGTCTTGACCTCCTCGAGCGGATCGAACCCCTTCGTCTCGAGATCACGTACAGCGGAGGCTGCGACTTCAGCCGCACGATGAAGTCGGGGACGTAGTCGTGGGCCTGGCCGTTGTGCAGATAGGGGATCGCGAACCCGAGCCCCGCGTTCTTGACGAACGCCTCGACGAGAGGGTGGGTGTGGCAGGCGGGATACCTGGCGGGGGGCGGTTGAGCGCAAGCCACTCGTACACGACGCGAGCGATGGCGGTGTCGCGGCAGACGAGGATGAAGACGGGCGGGCGCGGATCATCCGCGGTCCGCTCCCAGTCCTCGCGCAGCTCTTCCCACAGCCCGCCCAGCATGGCGATGGGCGTGGCCGCCCACTTGACCACGGCTTCGGGCTTGGGGCTCCTGCGCGAGCCGCCCCGCTCGGCCGCGCTGAGCCGGGGCATGATCCATCGCCAGATGTTGAAGTAGCCGGGATGTCGGCGCCGGTCGTGTCGCGCACGGCGAGCTGCGGGATCTTCACGAGCCCGGACTCGATCGCATCCGTGAGCCCGAAATCGCTGACGACCCACGGGAAGATCCGGTTCGTGTCCGGGCCCATGCGGCCGAGGTAGTAGGGGGTCGCCGAGAGGTCCTACTCCGCGAGGATGTGCGCGCCCGTCGCGTCGGGGGGCACCAGCTGGAAGCCGAACAGCCGCCGGATCGAATCCTGAAGGCCGGTCCACGCGGGCTCGGAGTTGGACGCCTCCACGAGGAGGTTGCGGAGGACGTCCCCGGGCTTGGCCTGACCCAGGAGCTGATCGACCTTCGCGCGCTGGTAGAAGGGCTCCTCTGACACCATCGCGCCGTCCACGAGGAGGGCTACCAGCTCGATCGACACTCCGACGGCCAGCTGCGCTTCCGCCGCCCGGACGGCCGGCTCCTGCCCGAGGTCCCGCCGCCTCCCGAGGTGCCCGATGACCCGGTGCAGATTCTCGGAGCGCGGAACGACGCGGAGGGGCTGGTCCTGACCGCGCACACCGCGACCCCGGGCTGGCTGGGCGAGCGCCTGGACGTGGGCTACGCCATCGACGTCTTGCACCTTTTGGCGCGGTAGAGGACGTCAGAGCGAAGCGGAGTGGACGGTTCACGGTGGTAAGGCAGACGATCCGGAAGAGGGTGCAGGCAAAGCTGAGCGCGGTGAAGGCCGAGCTGCGGCGGCGCCTGCACGACCCGATCCCAGTGGTGGGTGCATGGCTGCGCCAGGTCGTCGGTGGGCACATCCGCTACTACGGGGTGCCCATGAACGGCCCGGCCATAGACATGTTTCGGTTCCAGGTGGGCTGGCTCTGGCACCGCGCGCTCGCGCGGCGCAGTCACACAGGGTATGTCTCCTGGGAACGGATGCGCCGGCTCGTCGAGCGGTGGCTGCCCCCTGCGCGCGTATGTCATCCCTATCCCTATCCCCTGAGGCGACTTGGCGTCATCACCTGAGGCAGGAGCCGGATGCGGTAATGCCGCTCGTCCGGATCTGTGGAGGGGGTTACGAGTAATCGTCATCTCTACTCCGACTTCGGGACGGATTCTACGCCCGGGCGGCGCGGATCGCCTGCCAGAGCGTCCGGGCGAGGGCGGGGCGCCGCGCTGCCCCGTGCTAGGCTGGCCGCATGCTGAATGCGCTTCGTCAGGCCCTCGAAGCCGAGCCCGCTGTCGCGTACGCTCTGCTCTTCGGCTCCACCGCTCGTGGGACCGGGCACCCTGGTAGTGACGCCGACGTGGCCGTCGAGCTGGCCGCTGGCGCGGCGCGGGACGTGCGGGCCCTCGGCGGCCTAGCCGCGCGCCTGGAGTCCGCCGCCGGGCGCCGCGTGGACCTCGTGCTCCTCGACGAGGCGCCCGCGCCGCTCGCCTACCGGATCTTCCGGGACGGGCGCGTGCTCGTCGAACGCGATCGGGCGGCGCTGGTGGCCCGCAAGGCCCGGGTCCTCCTCGAGTACCTCGACTTCAAGCCGGTCGAAGAACGGTGTGCCGCCGGGATCCTGCGCGCCGCCACGCTCCGTGGTCGATAGCGCGCTGCTCGCCGCGAAGATCGCCGCCGTCCGGGACGCCACCGCGCGCGTGCGCGCCGTGCTGCCGGATTCGGTCGAGGCTTTCACCGCTGATCGCACCGCCCGCGAGGTGGTCACGTTGAACCTGCTCGTGGCCATCCAGGCCTGCCTCGACCTGGCGTCCCACTGGCTGGCCGATGCCGGGTGGGAGATGCCGGGAAGCTATGCGGACGTGTTCGCGGCCCTCGCCCGGCACGGCGTCATCCCGTCCGAGCTGGCCGCGCGACTTGCCGCGGCCGCCGCGTTCAGAAACCTCGTCGCCCACCAGTACGGCGTGCTCGACTGGCGCCGCGTGTACGCCCTCGCGTCCGCCGACCTCGGCGATCTCGACACGTTCTGCGCGACGCTCGCCGGCCGGGCGCGCGGCTCGGAGTGAGCTCGGTCCAGGCGCTGGCGACCGCTATTGTCTCGTTGGCTGGCGTTGCGCGGCGCGGATCGCCTGCCAGACGCGCTCCGGGGTCGCCGGCATCTCGACGTGCTCGACCCCCAGCTCGGCCAGCGCGTCCACGATCGCGTTGACCAGCGCCGCCAGCGCCGGGGTCGTGCCGCCCTCGCCGCCGCCCCGGAGGCCGAGCGGGTTGGAGGTGGACGGCACCTCGCTGATCTCGGTGGTGAACGAGGGGAGGGCGTCGGCGCGGGGCAGGACGTAGTCCATGAAGCTCGCCGACAGCAACTGGCCCTCGGCGTCGTAGTGACACAGTTCCCAGAGCGCCTGCCCGACGCCGGCCGCGATGCCGCCGTGGGTCTGGCCGTGCAGGATGAGGGGATTCACCGCGCGGCCCACGTCGTCCACCGTCGTCCACCGCACGACCTCCACCACGCCCGTCTCGGGGTCGACCTCGACCTCGGCCACCGCGCAGCCGTAGGGATACGACGGCACGCTCATCGTTTCGTCGCTGACGCCGGCCAGCGGCCCGCGGAGATCCTCGGGGGCGTCCGGTCGCAGCGCGGCCGCCGCGACCTCGAAGAGGCCGACCGAGCGGTCGGTGCCCTTCACGGTGAAGCGCCGCTGCGCGAACGCGATGTCGGCGTCGGCGGCCTCCAGCAGCCAGGCGGCGATCCGCTTGCCTTTCTCGACGATCGCGTCCGAGGCCTTCGCCATCACCACGGCGCCCAGGCGCATCGAGCGGCCGGAGTGCGAGCCGCCGCCGACCGGCATGAGATCCGTGTCGCCGGTGATGAGCCGTACCTGGTCCAGCTCGACGCCGAACCACTCGACGATGAGCTGGGGGAAGCTCGTCTCGTGGCCCTGGCCCGACGAGAGCGTGCCAAGGACGACGTCGATGCGCCCCTCGGGCTGGACGGTGATCTGCGTCCGCTCGCGCGGCATGCCGGTGTTCAGCTCGATGTAGTTGGCGATGCCGATGCCGCGGTAGCGCCCGCGCCGGCGGGCTCCGGCCCGGCGCGCCTCGAAGCCGGCCCAGTCGGCCAGCTCCACGACGCGGTCCTGCGCGGCGGCGTAGTCGCCGCTGTCGTAGAGCAGGCCGAGCGGGTTGCGATAAGGCATGGCGTTCGACGGCACCAGGTTGCGCCGGCGCAGCTCGACCCGGTCGAAGCCGTGGCGGCGGGCGGCCAGGTCGATGAGGCGCTCGATGACGAACATCACCTCGGGGCGGCCGGCCGCGCGGTAGGGCGCGGTGGGCGCCGTGCTGGTCAGCACGGCGCGCCCCCGCAGGGCGGCCACCGGGATGTGGTAGACGCTCGGCAGCACCGCGATGCCCTTGGCCAGCGGGATGAACGAGACGGGGTACGCGCCGACGTTGCTGGTGTTCACGCCCCGCAGCGCCAGGAAGGCGCCGCCGGCGTCGAGGGCCAGCTCGGCGTGCGAGACGAGGTCGCGGGCCTGGTAGTCGGTGAGCTGGGCCTCGCGGCGGTCGCACGTCCACTTCACCGGCCGCCCCAGGCGCTTCGCCGCCCACGCGACCAGCACGAACTCCGGGTAGCAGGCGTTGCGCGTGCCGTAGTTGCCGCCGACGTCGCGCGCGACGACGCGCACCGCGTCCGACGCCACCCCGAGGGCCGCGGCCACGTCGGCCCGGATCCGCCACGAGCCTCCCGAGCCGGCGTAGAGCGTGTAGCGGCCGCTCACTGCGTCGTACGCGGCGAGCGCGGCGCGCGGCTCCATCGGCACTCCCGTGACGCGGTTCACCCGCGTCTGCAGTCTCACGACGTGCGCCGCGCGCCGGAAGGCCGCCTCCGTCGCCGCCGCGTCGCCCGCCTCGGAGTCCACGCACACGTTGGAGCCGGCCTCGCCCCACAGCACCGGCGCGCCGGCGGCGGTCGCGTCGGCGGCCGTGACCACCGCGGCCAGCGGCTCCCAGTCCACGACGACGCGCTCGGCGGCGTCGCGGGCGGCCACCGCCGTCTCGGCGACCACCATGGCGACGGCCTCGCCGGCGTACCGCGCGAGGTCGGTGGGCAGGGGCAGGTGGGGCGCGACGAAGAACGGAGAGCCGTCGCGGCTCGTGAGCGGCACCTCGTGCGGGTTCGTCGGCACCGGGCGGTGCGGGATCGGCTGCAGGCCGTCGCGCGCCGTGTCCTCACCGGTGAACGCGGCGAGCACGCCCGGCGCCTTCAGCGCCTCGGCGGCGTCGACGCGGCGGATGCGGGCGCGGGCGTGGGGCGAGCGCACGAGCGCGGCGTAGGCCTGGCCCCGGAGGTTGACGTCGTCGGTGTAGCACCCGCGTCCGGTGACGAGGCGCTCGTCCTCCACCCGCCGCACCGGCTTGCCGAAGCCCTGGCGGGCGGCGCGCGTGCGGGACTCGACGAACGACATCGGCTACGGCCGGGCGAGGTCTTCGACCTCGCGGATCGACGGGGAGGACTCGAGCCCGGCCCGCAGGCCCGGGTCGCGGGTCCGCTCGAGGAGACCGGTGACGATCGTCCAGGCGGCGCGGTAGCGCTCCCGCGCGTCCGCGCGCCGGCCGAGCGCCGCGTCCAGTCGTCCGAGCGCCGTCTGGCCCAGCCAGGTCTGGCGTGGCTGGCCGATCTCCTCGGCGAGGCCCAGCGCGTGCCGCAGCGCCTCCTCGGCCTCGCCCCACGCTCGCCGGGCGGTGGCGCTCTCGCCCTTGATCCGCCACGCCCAGCTCTCGTACTTCCGCGAGGAGGTCGGCGCCGCCGTCTCCAGGCTCTGGTCGGCCAGCCGGCGCGCGCGTTCGGGATCCCCCCGGAGCAGCGCGAGCTGGCCGAGGCCGGCGTGGCAGTGGGCACTGTAGCGCCAGGTCATCCAGCAGGACGGCGGCGGATGGCGGACGATGTGCTGCGCCTCGTCCAGGGCCGCCTCGGCGCCGGCCAGGTCGCCCTGCGCCATCCACGCGTCCGCCTCGTTGTTGCGGATGAAGGCGCGGCGCTCGGCGCCGGTGCCGTGGCCCGCCCGGGACGAGCGATTCGTCAGCTCGTAGGCCCGCTCGGACAGCTCGATCCCGGCTGCGAAATCGCCGTCGGTGTCCTCCACCGCGAACTGACGGCGGATCAGGTCCACCAGCGGGTGGAGCGTCATGGCGCGCCCGAACGACAGGCAGTGCCCCTCCCGCCAGTCGGCGCGCTCCCCGATCCGCCGCCGCAGCTCGAGAAGCAGACGCGACGTGCCGATGCCCGCGTCGCCGATGACGAGCGCCACCTGGCCGTGGCCGCCCTGCGCCTGCCCGAACGCCTCGAGCAGCTGGCCCAGCTCGCGCTCGCGCCCCACGAACGGCGTGAGCCCGCGATCGGCCTCGACCTCCAGCCGCGTGCGCGTCTCGTGCGCGGCGACCACCTCCCACGCCGCGACGGGCTCAGCCTTGCCCTTGAGGTGCATCTCGCCGAGCGGGCGGGTGTCGAAATACCCGCGGACGAGCCGGTGGGTGGCCTCGGAGATCGTCACCCGGCCCGGCTCGCCCGCCTGCTGCAGGCGGCCCACCACGACCAGCCCGGTGTTGAGCCCCTGCCGGGCGCGGAAGCCGATCCCGCGTGGCGCCAGCTCGCGTTGATAGTCCGCGAGCGCGCGCCCGATGCCGAGCGCGGCGTGCACCGCGCGGCGCGCGTGGTCCTCGTGGGCGATGGGGGCGCCGAACAGCGCCATGATGCCGTCGCCCAGGAACTGGTTGACCGTGCCCTCGTCGCGGTGCACCTCGGCCAGCATGAGGTCGAAGGCCCGGCTCATGATCCGGTGGACCTCCTCGGGGTCGAGTCGCTCGGACAGCGAGGTGAACCCGGAGACGTCGACGAACAGCACGGTCACCTGCTTGCGCTCGCCCGCCGGCGCGCTGCCGGTCGTGAGAATTTTCTCGGCGAGGTGCCTCGGCGTATCCGCCTGCGGCGAGGCGAACTGGCCGGCGACGGGGCCCGGCTCGAGCGCGACGCCGCACCGGTGGCAGAAGCGGTTGCCCCGCGGATTCGGCGCCTGGCAGGCGGCGCACACCGCGTCCAGGCGCACGCCGCAGCCACCGCAGAAGCGGGCGTCCATGGGGTTCTCGCGACCGCACGCCGCACACGTCATGTCCGCCGCTACTCCGCGAACTGCGCCGCCCGCCAGCGCAAGGCGGCGCCGAGGCCGTCCTTGTCCCGGATCTCGTCGAACTTCCTCCCGACCTCGGTGCGGGCCGCGTAGAGCGGGGCCAGCACGTCGAGGCCGGCCCGGATGGCGTTGCGGAAGCCGGCGGCGTCGGCGCCGCGGTTGATCGCCAGCTTGGTGGCCATCAACGCCTCGGGCGAGATCAGGGCCATGCGCCGGGCGAGCTTCAGCGTGGCCGCCGGCAGCTCGGCCCGGGGCACCACCCGGTTGACCATGCCCCAGGCGAGCGCGGTCCGGGCGTCGATCGGGTCACCGAGGTAGAGCAGCTCGCGGGCGCGCTTGAGGCCGACGACGAACGGCATGATCAGGGCGGGCCCGACGTTGGAGAACCGGATCTCCGGCTCGCCGAACAGCGCGTCGTCGGCGGCGATCGTGAGGTCGCACATCATCACCATCTCGCAGCCCCCGCCGAGACAGTGGCCCTGGACCGACGCGATCACGGGCTTGCGCATGTCCCACGGCGTCAGCTCCAGCCGGACGTCGTCGGTGAGCGACTCGTGCCAGGCCAGCGCGTTGCCGCGCCGGGCGGCCCGGGCGGGGCTGGGCCCGATGTCGTAGCCGGCCGAGAAGCTGCGTCCCTCGGCGCGCAGCACGACGACGCTGGTGGCCGGGTCGCGGTCGGCCTCGTGGAAGCGCTCGATCAGCAACGCTTTCAGCTCGGGCGTGATCGCGTTGAGCTTGTCGGGCCGGTTGAGGGTGACGATGCCGACCTTGCCCTCGGCGGCGTAGGTCACGAGCTGAGCGGTCATGGCTGGCTCCTCGCAGTGCGTCGTCTTCGGCGGCGATCCCGGGGTCGGTGATCGCACATCGTCCTGCGATTGTCCAGCCGATCCGCCGGCACGCCCCCCGGGCTTGTCCGCGTGACCAGATGTGACTATATTGTGGCCATGGACGCGGTCAAGGTGGCCGAACTCAAGGCGAAGCTCAGCGAGTATCTGCGCCGCGTGCGGCGCGGGCATCCGGTGACCGTGCTCGACCGGGACACGCCCATCGCGCGCATCGTGCCCTACGCACCGGAGGCCGCCGGCCTCGTCATCCGGCGGCCGGCGGCCGGCATCGGGAAGCCGTCGCAGGTTCGCCTGCCGCCCCGGCTGAAGACCGACGTCGATATCGTCGCGCTGCTGATGGAGGAACGGCAACCCGACCGATGATCGCGTACGTCGACGCCTCGGTGCTGCTGCGTCTCGTGCTCGGCCAGCCGCCGGCCCTCCGGGAGTGGCGGTCGATCGAGACCGCGGTGGCCAGCGCGCTCGTCGAGGTGGAGTGCCTGCGAACCCTCGACCGGCTGCGGTTGCGCGGAGGCGTGTCGGACCGGGACCTGGCGGTGCGCCGGGAAGCGGTGTTCGAACTGCTGCGGAGGTTCGAGATCGTCGAGATCGGCCGACCGGTCCTGACGCGGGCTGCGCTTCCGCTCCCCACGGCGCTCGGCACGCTGGACGCGATCCACCTCGCGAGCGCCGCGCTCTGGAGAGAGAACCAGGGCGCGGAGGTGGCCGTGGCGACCCACGACGCGGCACTGGCCACGGCCGCGCGAGCGTCGGGGTTCAGCGTGATCGGCTCGCAGTGACCGGAGAGCCGATGGAGCAGGCGCTGAGCGACGTCACCGTCCTCGACCTCGGCCAGGTCATCGCCATGCCCTTCTGCACGATGCTGCTGGCCGACCTGGGGGCGCGGGTGATCAAGGTCGAGTCGCGCGAGCGGGGGCGGGAGCGCGTCTCGCTGGGGATCAAGCGGGTGCGCGACGGCGTGGAGGAGCGGGTGCCGGCCGCCCAGTACCGGGAGCGCAACAAGCTGGCGGTCACCCTCGAGCTGAAGACGCCCACGGGGGTGGAGCTCTTCAAGGAGCTGGTCCAGCATGCCGACGTGGTGGCCGAGAACTTCAGCGTCGGCACCATGGACCGGCTGGGGCTCGGCTACGACGACCTCAAGGCGATCAACCCACGTCTCGTCTACGCCTCGGTCACCGCCTTCGGCCAGCACGGGCCCTACGCGGACCAGCGCGGCTACGACATCCTGGCCCAGGCGATCAGCGGCTATCTCTCGGTGACGGGCTTCCCCGAGAACCCGCCCACCAAGTCGGGGCAATCGATCTCGGACTACTACGCGGGGATGCTGTGCGCCTTCAGCATCGTGTCGGCGCTGCATTACCGCGACCGCACGGGCATCGGCCAGCGCATCGACATGGCCCTGCTCGACAGCCTGGTGGTCGCGCTCGACAACCTGGGCGAGCGCTACACGGTCGGCGGCGAGATCCTCACGCGCTCGGGCAACGTCGCCTTCACGGGGTCCAGCACGGGGGTCTACACGACGTCGGACGGCCATGTGGCCGTGTCGGCGGGGGCGAGCGACGCGGTCTGGCGGCGGTTCTGCGGGATCCTCGGCCGTGACGACCTGACCCGGGATTCCGCGTTCGCCACCGCCGCCGCCCGGCGCGATCGCCGCGACGAGATCGCGGCCATCATCGAGGCGTGGACGTCGACGCGGCCCAAGGCCGAGGTGGTGCGGCTGCTGGCGACGGCCGGCGTCCCCGCCGCGCCGGTCAACAACGTGGCCGAGATGGTCGCGGATCCCCAGGTGCAGGCGCGGGAGATGTTCGTGGAGCGCGACCATCCCGTCTACGGGCGGCTGAAGACCACCGGCACGCCGCTGAAGCTCTCGGAGACCCCGGGGCGCGTCCGCTGGCTCGCCCCCATGCCCGGCGAGCATAACGAGGAGATCTTCTGCGGCCTCCTCGGCCACTCGAAGGACGACCTCGCCCGCTGGCGCGCCGAGGGTGTGATCTGATCCAGCCCCACACGGCCGAGCCGGCCCTGGTGGGGTGGGGGTGTGGGTTCCAGCCGCGCCCGCATGGCTCGCCGGTCGCGGCATG
>Ga0214471_10001669_pt1 | contig 17544 bp, 16 predicted proteins | sample RVTome_5_FD_207665 | JGI IMG/M metagenome (GOLD analysis project Ga0214471, IMG submission 207665) | Soil microbial communities from uranium-contaminated site in the Upper Colorado River Basin, Wyoming, United States - RVT142D155 | ecosystem: Environmental > Terrestrial > Soil > Contaminated >... | reverse complement strand
CCATGCCGGCGCGCGCCCCCGCCTCGATCGCCATGTTGCAGACCGTCATGCGGCCCTCCATCGACAGCGCGCGCAGGGTGCTGCCGGCGAATTCGATGGCGTGGCCGGTGCCGCCGGCGATGCCGATGCGCCCGATGACGGCGAGCACCACGTCCTTCGCCGTCACGCCGCGCGCGAGCGGGCCCTCGACGTTGACGCGCATGTTCTTCATCTTGCGCGACACGAGGCACTGGGTGGCAAGCACGTGCTCGACTTCCGACGTACCGACGCCTTGCGCGAGGCAGGCGAAGGCGCCGTGCGTGCTGGTGTGCGAGTCGCCGCAGACCACGGTCATCCCCGGCAGCGTCGCGCCCTGCTCCGGCCCGATCACGTGCACGATGCCCTGGCGCTTGTCGAGATAGGGGAAGTACACCTTGGCGCCGAACTCCTTCATGTTGGCGTCGAGGGTCTCGATCTGCAGGCGCGCCATCGGATCGCGCACGCCTTCGATGCCCTGGTTCCAGTCGGTGGTGGGCGTATTGTGGTCGGCGGTGGCGACTACGGATTCGATCCGCCAGGGCTTGCGTCCGGCATCGCGCAGGCCCTCGTAGGCCTGCGCGCTCGTCACCTCATGGACGAGGTGGCGATCGATGTAGAGGAGCGCGGTCCCGTCTTCCTCGACGTGGACGAGGTGGCTCTCCCAGAGCTTGTCGTAGAGCGTCTTTCCCATGTTTTTCCCGCTGCCAACATGGGATTTTAGTTTATTTGCCGGCCGCGGCGCCGCTTTTTGCTGCGGCGTAGAGCGGCATCACCTTCTCCGCGTACGCGCGCAGGTCGTTGATGCGGTCCTGGTGCGGCGGGTGCGTCGAAAGCCATTTCGGCGGCTGGTTGCCGCTGCCCACCTTGCTCATTTTTTCCCACAGCGAGACCGCGGCCCGCGGATCGAAGCCGGCGCGCGCCGCGAGCTCCACGCCGATGCGATCGGATTCCGTTTCATGCAGGCGCGAGTTGGGCAGGTTGAGGGTCACGTCGGCCACGGTATTGGCGAGGCCTTGCCCGAGCTGGCCGATGCCGAAGAGCGCGCCGACGATGCCGATCGTCGCCTGCGTGCCCATCTGGCGGGACATGCGCTCGCGCGCATGCTCGCGCAAGGCATGCGCGATCTCGTGGCCCATGACCGCGGCGATTTCGTCGTCGGTCGCGTTGAGCTTGGTGATCAGCCCGGTATACATCGCCATCTTCCCGGCCGGCATGCACCAGGCGTTCACCTCGTCGATCGAAATCACATGGACTTCCCACGGCCATTTGGCGGCGTCGGGGCGGAAGGTGGTGGTATGCGGGATCAGGCGCTTCGTGATGCCCTGCACGCGCCTGACCATGGCCGCGTCCTTGTCGAGCACGCCTTTCTTCTGCGCCTCGGCCATCATCTGCGCGTAGGCCTTCACAGAGCCGGCATGTACCTCCTCGGCGGAGACCATCATGCGCTGGTCGCGGTCGACGCCGACCACGCCCGGCTGGGTGGTGTCGACGCTCTGGCAGCCGGCAAGGAATGCGGCCGCGGCGGTGGAGCCGATCAGGAATGTGCGAACCATGACAGCCTCTCAAGATGTTCTCCGGCCATCATAGGCCGGCTCGTTTCAACTGCGCAGCAAAGAATGCGCCCGCAAGCGCCGCGAGGGCAGAGGCCGAAAAGGCCAGGGCCGCGCCGCCGCCTTCCCAGGCCCAGCCCGAAATCAGCAGCCCGGCGGCCGCGCCGGCGCCGTAGCTGACGCCGGAAAACACCGTCTGGCCGCGGGCTTGCGCGCCTTCGGGAAACACGCGGTGCACTGCAGCGACGCTCGCCGCGTGGAACGACCCGAAGGTCGCGGCATGCAGCACCTGCGCCGAGAGGACTATCCAGAGCTCGCCCGCGATCCAGCCGGTGGCAAGGAAACGCACCACGCCCGCCGCCAAACTGGCGATGAGGATCGTGGAAAGGGCAAAGCGCCGAAAAAGCTGCGGCAGGTACAGGAAAACGATGATCTCGGCGAGCACGCCGAGGGTCCACAACATGCCGATGCTGGTCGCGCTGTAGCCGAGCGCATCGAGATGCAGGCTGAGGAAGGCGTACAGCGCACCGTGCGCTACCGCGTTGCAGAAGCCGGCGCCGAGCAGCGCGCGCACTTCGGGAGTAATTCGTATCGCTGCGCCTTGCGCCCGGGCGTGAGCCCCTCCCGCAGGCAAAGCAAGTGCCACCGTCAGCGCAGCGAGCGTGAATACGACGAGCGCGGCGGGCAGCGTCGAGACGGGCTGAAAATCGAGCCAGGCGCCGCCGGCGAGCACCACGGCGATGAAGCCGACCGATCCCCAGAGCCGGATCGGGCCGTAACGTCCAGGCTGCCCGGCGAGGGCGCCGAGCGTGATGGCTTCCACGATCGGCAGCGCGCCTGCCGAAAGAATGCTCATCATCGCGATCAGCAGCGCGATGTGCCCGGTGAAAGGCAAAAGCGCGAACGCGATTGCAGTCACGGCACACGAGAACACGACGACGCCGCGGTGCGCGCCGGTGCGGTCGGCGAGCCAGCCCCACGCCGGCGGCGCGAAGGTGCGGGCAAGCGGCGGCAGCGCGAGCACCCAGGCGATCTCCGCCGGGCTCAGGCCCCGGCTGGCCAGGTAGAGCGGAAAGTACGCCACGTACGCGCCGCCATAGGCGAAGAACGCGAAGTAGAACGCCGAAAGACGAAACGCCATCTCTTAAATTAGCATCGGCCCCGATGTCGCGCGGCGCGTTCTACGTTCTGTTCACCGCTTCGGGCTTTGCCGGCCTGATCTACGAGTCGGTCTGGACGCATTACCTGAAGCTCTTTCTCGGCCACGCGGCGTACGCCCAGTCGCTGGTGCTGGCGGTGTTCATGGGCGGCATGGCCGCCGGCGCGGCCTATTGCGGCCGCCGCTCCGCGCGCCTCGCCAACCCGCTCGCCGGCTACGCGATCGTCGAGGCGGCGATCGGGCTCGCCGCTCTGGCTTTTCATGCGCTCTTCGTCGGCGCCACCGACTGGTGCTACGAAACTCTCCTTCCCCTCCTGGGGAACGAGTGGCTCGCGCTCGGCGCGAAGCTCGGCGTGTCGTGCCTGCTCATCCTGCCGCAGTCGGTGCTGCTCGGCATGACCTTCCCGCTGATGAGCGCGGGGTTGGTCAGGGCCCAGCGCGGCTCGGCCGGGGAATCCGTCGCGATGCTCTACTTCACCAACAGCCTCGGCGCCGCCGCGGGCGTGCTGTTCAGCGGGTTCGTTCTCATCGGCTGGGTCGGGCTGCCCGGCACGCTGCAGACCGCCGGTGTTCTCAATCTGGTGATCGCCCTCGTGGTCTGGCTGCTCGCCGGTCCCGCCCGGCACGAGCCCCTCGAGCGCGTTGCCGCTTCCGAAAGCAATCTTGCGCTGCTGCTCGCCATAGCCTTCTTCACCGGGCTGGCCTCCTTCATCTACGAGATCAGCTGGATCCGCATGCTGTCGCTCGTGCTCGGCGCCTCGACGCATTCGTTCGAGCTGATGCTCGCCACGTTCATCTTCGGCCTGGCGCTCGGCGGGCTCGCCGTGCGGCGGCGCTCGGATGCGACGCCCGAGCCGGCGCGGCTGCTCGCCTGGGTGCAGATCGCGATGGGGCTCGCCGCGCTCGGCACGCTGCCGGTGTACGACCTCACGTTCTCGCTGATGGAGTCGCTGCTCACGGGCCTGGCGCGCAGCGAGACCGGCTACCTGCTGTTCAACGTCTCCGGCGCCGCGATCGCCGCGATGGTGATGCTGCCGGCGACCTTCTGCGCCGGCATGACGCTGCCGCTGATCACCGCGGCGCTCCTGCGCCGCGGCGCGGGCGAGCAGGCCATCGGCCAGGTCTACGCGGCAAACACCCTCGGCGCGATCGCCGGAGTGCTGCTCGCCGTGCACGCCGGCCTGCCGCTCCTCGGCCTGAAGGGGACGATGATCACTGGCGCCTTTATCGATGTCGTTCTGGGGTTGGTTCTTCTTCGGTTTTTCGGGAAGAGCGTTGTCTATGCCGCGGCCGCATGCGGTACGCTGTTCCTCGCCGTCGCCCTGGGCGTCGAGCTCGACGTGCACAAGATGACCGCCGGGGTTTTCCGCCACGGCGAGCTGCAGACCTCGCAGGACGCCACGATCCTGTTCAGCAGGGACGGCAAGACCGCCACGGTGCACCTGGTGAAGTATTCCGACGCCACCAGCCTGCGCACCAACGGCAAGTCGGACGGCTCGATCAACATGGACGCGGCGGGCGAGCGCGGCACCGACGAGATCACCATGGTGCTCACCGCGGCGCTGCCGCTCGCCCTCAAGCCGGACACGAAGAGCGCCGCCGTCATCGGCATCGGCACCGGGCTCACCACCCACACGCTGCTGCAGAGCCTGGACATCGAGCGCGTCGAGACGGTCGAGATCGAGTCGGCGATGGCCGAGGCCTCGCGCGGCTTCATGCCGCGCAACAGCGGCGCGTTCGCGGATCCGCGCGGCGCGATCCTGATCGACGACGCCAAGAGCTTCTTCTCGACCCGCAACCGCAGCTACGACCTCATCATTTCCGAGCCCTCGAACCCGTGGGTCAGCGGGGTCTCGGGCCTGTTCACGCGCGAGTTCTACCGCCGCATCCGCAAGCACCTCAACCCCGGCGGGCTGCTCGTGCAGTGGATCCAGCTCTACGAGATGGACGCCTCGCTCGTCGCCACGGTGCTCGGCGCCCTCGGCGCGGAGTTCCCGCACTACGCGGTGTTCGCGCCGAGCGACTACGACCTGCTGATCATGGCGGCCGACGCGCCGCTGCCGCTGCAGCCCCAGGCGCGCGTGTTCGAGCACCCCGGCGTGGCGAAGGAGCTGTGGACGGTGCACGTGCTTAGCGCGGGCGACCTCGACGCGCGCTACCTCGGCAGCCGCGCCACGCTCGAGCCCCTGTTCGCGAGCTACGGCATGCCCGCGAATTCCGACTACGCGCCGGTGCTCGACCTGAACGCCGCACGCCATCGCTTCATGGAGAAAAGCGCCTCCGATATCGTGGCGCTGCTCAACGCCGAGCTGCCGCTCCTCGAGATGATCGAGCGCGACCGCAGCCGGCGCGCGGTCAATCCGCTGTTCCGCGGCGCCTACGCCTTCGAGCGCGTGGAGAACACGCGGCTCGCGTGGTACGCGCGCGAGTTCCTGCTGCGGCCGCTCGCGCCGGTGCCCGACTCGGTGCCGCGCGAGCTGCAGAAGGACCTCGAGCTCGTCAAGCTGCGCCTGATCGAATGCCGCGAGCCGCGCGAGCTCGATGTCTGGCTGCACAGCGCGCTGCGCGTGGCCAAAGCCCTCAACCCCTACCTGGCGCCCGACGACCTCGCCCCGATATGGGCGCGGCTCATGGGCGGCGCCTGCTACGCCCGCCTGGCGGACTTCCAGCGCCGCTGGCTGGCGCTGTTCCAGGCGGTCGGCGCACGCAACGCCGCGCGCATGGCGGAGCTCGCCGCGCCCCTCATCTCCACCGACCGGCCGCTGGTCGCCGACGCGCGCGAGTACCTCCTGCTCGCGGCGCTGACGGGCTATGTAGCGAGCGGCGAGAAGCCCAAGGCGCTGGAGCTGTGGCAAGCCTACGGCTCGGGCACGCGCGCCGCGCGCCCGGCTTTCCGGCTCCTGCGCTGCCACGCCGAGCCCGCGACCTGCGCGGAGGCGTTCCGCGCTTACGCGGAGCGCTGAGCCGGGGCAGGCGTGATGATTGAGCATCACAACGCGTGATGCTATGATGACATCATGCGCACCACGGTACGGCTGGACGACGAGCTGCTCGAGCGCCTCAAGGCGCAGGCGCGGCGCGAGAACGTGAGCCTGACGCGGCTGCTCAACCGCACCCTGAGAGCCGGAATGCAAGCCCGCCGCGCCCTTCCCGCGAAGCGCCGCGCCTACCGCGAGCGCCCTCATGCCATGGGCGAGCCGCGCGTCGCGCTCGAAAAATCGCTCGCCGTCGCTGCGGCGCTCGAGGACCACGAGATCGTCCGCGAGCTGGCGTTGCGCAAGTGAAGATCGTCGACCTCAATGTCCTGCTGTACGCCGTAAATGCGGATTCCGCGCACCACGCGGCGGTGCGCGCCTGGTGGGAAAAGATCCTTGGCGAGGACGAGCCGGTCGGGCTTCCCTGGGTGGTCCTTCTCGGGTTCCTGCGCCTCGCCACCAATCCGAGCGTGTTCCCGCGCCCGCTCCCTCTGCAAGCTGCCGTCGGGAAAATCGATACCTGGCTCGCGCTCGACAACGTCCGCGTCGCGCGCGAGAGCGATGCTCACTGGAGCGTCATGCGAGGCCTGCTTTCGGCCACCGGCACTGCCGGCAACCTCACGACCGACGTGCATCTGGCGGCGCTGGCAATCAGCCAGGATGCGACGCTCGCCTCGTGCGACGCCGATTTCGGCCGCTTCAAGGCCCTGCGTTGGGAGAATCCGCTGAGCTGAGCGGGCGCGAAGCCACGGCGAAGCGCACCGCGCCGATCACGCTGCGGACGAACGCCTCCTTTTCGCGTGCCGGAAAATGGCCGCCGAGCAGCAGCTGCGCGAGCCCGTGCACCAGGCACCACGCGGCTGCCGCCGCTTTCTCCGGATCGCCGATTTCGGGCCGGGCGCGAAAGCCGGCGACGAGCCCCTCGTAGGTGCGTCGGGCCGCTACGCGCAGCTCGGCGTGCTTGTCCATCTGCACGCGCACGCCGAACATCAGGCGAAAGCGGTTGGGATGCGCGAGCGCAAAGCGCACGTAGGCCTCGCCACTCTCACGAGTGTCCTTGGCGGCCAGCGCTTCCTCGAGCATGCGGAACCCCTCGGCTGCCAGGGCGGCAAGCAGCGAGTCGCGGTCAGGAAAATGCCGGTACGGGGCGTTGTGCGACACCCCCGCGCGCCGCGCCGTCTCGCGCACGCTCAGCGCCGCAAGCCCTTGTTCTTCCAATAGTTCAGCCCCCGCTTGGAGCAGCGCGGCGCGCAGGTCACCGTGATGATATGTTGACATTGTCTACATGGCGTTAACACGAATGTTGCCATTGTCAACTCCAGCCCGCAAAAGTCAAATCTACTTGCTCTTCTTCACGTAAGGATTGCGCCCGGTGCGGAACTCGATGCGCATCGGGGTCCCGCTCAGCTTGAAGGCACCTCGAAAGTAGTTTTCCAGATAGCGCTTGTACGAGTCGGACACGCGGTCGAGGGCGTTGCCGTGGATGATGATGCGCGGCGGGTTCACCCCGCCCTGGTGCGCATAGCGCAGCTTGGGCCGGAACCGCCCGCTCTTCGGCGGCGCCTGGCGCTCGACCGCGGCGATCATGGCGCGCGTAAGCTTGGGCGTGGAAAGCCGCGCCATCGCCGCGGCGTGCGCGGCGTCCACCGAGCGCATCAGCGCGCCCAGACCCTTCCCCTGCTTCGCGGAAACGAAATGCGTCTCGGCAAAGCCGAGGAAGCCGAGCTTCCACGCCAGCTCCGACTTCATGCGCGCGCGCGCCTCCGGGTCGGCGGCGTCCCACTTGTTCACCGCCAGCACCACCGCGCGGCCGCGCTCGAGCACGTAGCCCGCGACGTGCGCGTCCTGCTCGGTAATGCCGGTGGCCGCATCGAGCAGCAGGATCGCGACGTTCGCCGCCTCGATCGCCTGCAGCGCCTTCACGATCGAGAAGAACTCCACCGACTCGCCGGTCTTGCCGCGGCGGCGCAGCCCGGCGGTGTCGATCAGGGTGTAGCGCCGCCCCGCGCGCTCGAACGGCACCTCGATCGGGTCGCGCGTGGTGCCGGGCTGGTCGAACGTGATCACCCGCTCCTCGCCCACCAGCGCGTTCACGAGCGTCGACTTGCCGACGTTGGGGCGCCCGACGACCGCGACGCGCGGATGACCCTTTTCTTCTTCTTCGGGCTCTGCCGGTTCGGGGAATTTTTCCAAAACCAGGTCCATCAGCTCCCGCACGCCTTCGCCATGCGCCGCCGAGATCGCCGCCGGCGCGCCGAGCCCGAGCTCGTGGAACTCGGCGACCGCGACGTCGGATTGCATGCCCTCGGTCTTGTTGACGGCAAGAAACACCGGCGTCTTCAGTTTGCGCAGTTTTTGCGCGATTTCGCGGTCAGAGGATGCAAGGCCGCTGCGAGCGTCGACCACGAACACGATCGCGTCGGCCTCGACCATCGCCTGCTCGGCCTGGCGCGCCATCTCGACGAAGATGCCCTGCGGCGAGCGCGGCTCGAAGCCGCCGGTGTCGATGGCGATGAACGCGCGCGAGCCTTGCCGTCCTTCGCCGTAGTGGCGGTCGCGCGTCACGCCGGGCACGTCGTGCACGATCGCGTCGCGGCTGCGCGTGAGGCGGTTAAAGAGGGTCGACTTGCCGACGTTGGGCCGGCCCACTATGGCAATGAACGGCGGCGCGACGACCCGCTTCACAGCGCGAGCGCAACGAGGCCGCCGTCTTCGGTCTGGACCAGCACCCCGGAGCCGAGCTGCAGCGGCGCCGCGCGCACCGCGCCGCCGCCCGTTTCGCCGCGTGCGACGAAAGCGCCCGTATCCCGCGCCAGGAAGTGAACATAGCCTTCGAAGTCGCCGACCGCGACGGCCTCGCCGCCGGCGAGCGGCGTGGAAAGCTGCCGGTGCGCGAGCTTGTCCTGCTTCCACACCGATTGCCCGTTGCTGCGGTCGAGGGCGTGCACCGCGCCGCGATCGTCGGCGACGAAGGCGTAGCGCGCATCCAGGCTGACGCCGGACAGCGAAGCGAGCTCGCGGCCCCAGAGCTGGCGTCCGGTCGCGGCGTCATAGCAGGCGACCCGGCTGCGGTAGGCCGCGGCGCAGACCTCGCGCCCCTGCAGCGCCGGGTCGCCGATCACGTCGGCCACGCGCTCGAGCTCGGTCGCGCCTTTCGGCACCGCCACCGTCGCCTCCCAGCGCAGCGCGCCGTTCTCGAGCGCGAGCGCCGCGAGCTTGCCGCCCGGAAACCCGGCGAAGGCGAGCGGGCCCGAGATCGTGATCCCCGCGGGAGCGCGCACCAGCAGCGACGACGGCGCGCGCTGGTATACCCAGCGCCGCTTGCCGTCGTCGGCGCCGAAGGCGAACACGCGATTGTCGATGCTGCGCACGATGACCAGCCCGCCGCCGACGGCCGGGGGCGCCAGCACCTCGCTCGAGGCGCGCGCGCGCCAGCGCACGGCGCCGCTCTGCGCGTCGAGCGCCACCACCTCGCCTTCCTCGCTCGCCACCGCCACGGTGCCCTGGTCCGCGCCGACGCCGCCGGAGAGCCGCACCTCGACCGCGGCGCGCCAGCGCACCACGCCGGTCTTCTCGTCGAGCCGCGTCACGGTGCCATCGCGCGCCGCCGCGTAAACCGAGCCGCCGGCGAGCGCCGGCCGGAAAGTGAAGCGCTCCGCGGCGCCCACGTTTGCCGACCACAGCACGCGCACGCGCTGCGGATTGTCGATGCGCGGCGGGTCGGCCGGCGTAGGACCGGGGTTGCCCGCACAGGCCGCCAGCAATAAAAGCAATGCTCCTGACAAGAACCACTGCATCCTCAGCCCCCGAGCGCCTCGAGCCGCATGCGCACGCTCTCGCGGAACGCGCTCTGGTCGCCGCCGGCCTTGTCCAGCGCGAGCTTGTAGGCCGCGCGCGCCTCGGCCGGCTGGTTCTTTGCCACCCGCACGTCGCCGCGCAGCGCAGCGTACTGCGACTCGTACGCGGCGCCGTGCTTCGCATCGAGCACCTTCAGCGCCTCGTCGTAGGCCTTCTCGTCGAGCAGGATCGCGGCGAGCCGCAGGCGCGCGAGATCGCGGAAGTCCTCCGGCGGCGCGTGCTGCACCACCCACTCGAGCTGCGCCTTGGCCGTCTTGAAGTCGCCGCGGTCGAAATGGAAGCGCGCCGCGATCAGCGCGCCCATCGAGGCGTACAGCGTGCGCGGATAGCTCTCGATCAGCGTGCCCGCCGCGTCGCGCAGCGCCTTGGCATCGCCGGCCTGAGCCGCCTTGGCGAGCGTGTCGAACGTCGCCGCGGCCTCCGACGCCTGGCTGGCGCTGTACCAGCGCCACCCCTGCCAGCCGGCGAAGGCGAGCGCGACGGCGAGGATGACCGAGACGATCAGATTGCCGTGCTGCCGCCACCAGGCTTTGAGCTCGGCTACCTGTTCCTGCTCTTCAAGATCGAGGGGCATTAGGCGAGGCTTTCCTTTGCGGCGCTCACGATGTCGTTCAACGGGACATCGCGCGCGGTCTTGGTGGAGAGGTGCTTCATCTGTACGACATTCTTGCCGAACTCGTTCTCGCCCGCGATGATCGCGACGCGAAAGCCCTTGCGGTCGGCGTAAGCGAGCTGGTTCCCCAGCTTGGCAGGCTCGAGATAGACCTCGGTGTTGATTCCCGCGGCCCGCAGCGTAGCCGCAATTCCCAGGTACTTTTCCAGATAGCGTGGATCCAGGGTCGTCACGAGCACTTCGGCAGGCGTCCTCGCCAGCGGCTGGAGCAGGCCGGCCTCCTTCAGCTTCGAGAACAGGCGCGTCAACCCGATCGAGATGCCGACCCCCGGCAGCCGGGTATCGGTGAAATAGCTCGCGAGGTCGTCGTAGCGCCCGCCGGAGCAGATGCTGCCGAGCTCCGGGGCGTCGGCGAGCGCCGTCTCGTAGATCGTTCCGGTGTAGTAATCCAGCCCGCGCACCACGCCGAGGTCGACGCCGAACGCCGCATCCGGAACGCCGAACTGGCGGATCGCGTCCACGACCCTGCGCAGCTCTTCCGCGCCCTGCCGGCAGGTGTCGTTGTTGATTTCGGACAGGGCCGCGAGGGTTGCATCGGTATTTCTTTTCTCGGAAAGGAGCTGGTACACGCGCGTGACCGCGGCCCCGGACATGCCCTCGCGCCCGAGCTCGTCGCGGATCTTGGCGCCGTCCTCCTTCTCCACCTTGTCGAGGACCCGCAGGACAGCCGCCGACTTCTCGTCCGGCACGCCGAATTCCTGCAGCAGTCCCTTGAGCACCTTGCGGTTGTTGATGCGGATGCGGAACGGGCCGATCGCCATCTCCCGGAACACGCTGTAGATGACGCTCGGGATCTCGGCCTCGGCGAGGTAGGAAAGCTGGTCGCGGTTGATGATGTCGATGTCGCACTGATAGAACTCGCGAAAGCGCCCCTTGCGCGCCTGCGGCGTCTCGCCGCGCCACACCCGCTGGATCTGGTAGCGGCGGAACGGGAACGCCAGCTCGCGCTCGCGCATCGCCACGTAGCGCGCCAGCGGCACCGTCAGGTCGAAGCGCAGCGCGCCCTTGGTCGCCGCCTCGTCGTCGTCCGCCTCGGCCAGGCGCGTGAGCGCGTAGATCTCCTTCTCCACCCCGCCCTTCGACGTCAGCACCTCGCGGCGCTCGGCCGAAGGCGTCTCGATCGGCAGGAAGCCGTAGAGCTCGAAGTTGCGCCGGATGATGTCGACCAGCCGGTTGAAGTGGAGCTGGTCCTGGGGCAGGTACTCCTGGTCGAAGCCCCGCAGCAGGGCTGGCCGAACTTTTTGCACGTCAAGCGGCTTTATATTTTTCTTTTACGTAGCTTTCGACGATCGCTTGAAACTCCTCGGCGATGCGCTCGCCCTTCAGCGTGACGGTCTTCTTGCCGTCGACGTACACCGGCGCCACCGGAACTTCGCCAGTGCCGGGAAGGCTGATGCCGATGTCGGCGTGCTTCGATTCGCCGGGGCCGTTCACCACGCAGCCCATCACCGCGACGCGCATCTCCTCGACACCGGGATAGGCGTTTTTCCAGCGGGGCATTTGCTCGCGCAAGAATTTTTCTATGTTTTTTGCCAATTCTTGGAAAACCGTGCTGGTGGTGCGACCGCACCCCGGGCAGGCGCTGACCATCGGCGTAAACGCCCGCAGGCCCATGGTCTGCAGGATCTCCTGCGCCACCTGGACTTCGCGCGTGCGATCGCCGCCCGGCTCGGGCGTGAGCGACACGCGGAGGGTGTCGCCGATGCCTTCCTGCAGCAGCACGGCGAGCGCCGCGCTCGAAGCGACGATGCCCTTCGAGCCCATGCCGGCTTCGGTGAGGCCCAGGTGCAGCGCGTAGTCGCAGCGCGCGGCGAGCGCGCGGTAGACCGCGATCAGGTCCTGCACCTGGCTCATCTTGCACGAGATGACGATGCGCTCCGCGGGCAGCGCCCAGGCCTCGGCCTGTTTTGCCGACTCGAGCGCGGAGCGGATGACGGCTTCGCGCATCACCTCGCCGGCGTCCAGAGGATCTTTTCGTTTTCCATTTTCATCCATCAGCTGGGCGAGCAGCGCCTGGTCGAGGCTGCCCCAGTTCACGCCGATGCGCACCGGCTTGTCGTAGCGCAGCGCGCATTCGATCAGGGTGGCGAACTGCTCGTCGCGCTTGGCGCCTTTGCCGACGTTGCCCGGGTTGATGCGGTACTTGGCGAGCGCGCGCGCGCAGTCGGGGTACTGCGTGAGCAGCTTGTGGCCGTTGTAGTGGAAGTCGCCGACGAGCGGCACCGCGCAGCCCGCGTCATCCAGGCGGCCGCGGATCTCGGGCACGCGCGCCGCGGCCTGCGGCGTGTTCACGGTGATGCGCACGAGCTCGGACCCGGCGCGGGCGAGCGCCTCGACCTGGCGCGCGGTCGCCTGCGCGTCCTCGGTGTCGGTGTTGGTCATCGACTGCACCACGATCGGAGCGCCGCCGCCGATGCGCACGCCGCCGACGGCGACCTGCCGCGAAATTCGTCGTTCCATCGGGCTCAGGGCAACGTGAAGCGCGCCACGTCCTGCCGCGTGTGGGGCGCGAGGTCCACCGGCTTGTCGTCGTAGGTAATGCTGACCTGGGAGGCGTTGCCGATGACGAGGCTGTAGGGCGGCCGGCCGCGCACCACGCGCTCGCTTCCCGGCGGGTTCAGCGACGACACGAGCATGCGGTCGGCGGAATCCTTGATCTCGATCCAGGCCTCGCCGTCGGTGCGCACCACCAGGCGATTCGCGCCCGAGCGCGGCGCCGGCGCGGGCGCAGTGGCGGGCGCCGCAGCGACAATGGTTTTCTCCTGAACAACAGGCTGCACCGGCACCGGGGCCACGGCGGGCGGACGCGCCCGCGGCTCGGTGCGCGGCGCCAGCTTTACCTTGGCGACGCTGGTCGTCTTCTTCGCCGCCGCGGTGCGCTCCTGGTGCCACTCGAACGCGACCCCGCCGACCAGCACGAGGACGCCGAGCGACATGGCGAGGTATACGAGAGTCGAGCGCCGCGCGCCATCGGAGAACGGCACCGGCTGGTGGTAGCGCGCCGCGAGCTGATTGGAATCCGGGATCTCGAAGCGCCCGGCGACGCGCCGCACCAGCGGCTCCGGATCGAGCTTGAGCAGGCGTGCGTAGCTGCGCACCATGCCGCGCGCGAAGGTCGCGCCGGGCAGGACCTCGAAGTGCTCCTGCTCGAGCGCCTCGAGCTGGCGCGGAGCGAACTTGAGCTGCTGCGCCACGTCGGCGAGGGCGAGCCCGCGCGCCTCGCGCGCCGCCGCAAGCTCCTGCCCGACGCCGGTGTTTTCAGTCATACAAGCCCCGCTGCAGCGCGTAGAACTCCTCGGACGCCGGATAGCGCCGCCGCAGCTGGTTGGCGAAAGCCTGCTCCTGCAGGCGCTCGCCGAGCCGCCGCTCGATGCGCAGCGCGAGCCACAGCGACTCGGCGCTCGGATTGACGAGCTTGTTGTGCCGCGCGACCAGCTTGCGCGCCTCGCCGATGTTGCCCTGGCGGTAGCGGATCTGGCCGAGCTGCAGCAGGGAAGCCGGCTCGTCGGGCTCGAGCTTGAGCGCGCGCTCGAAGAACGCCTCGGCGTCCTTCGTCCGGTTCATCTTCAGGGTGCATTGGCCCGCCGCGGAGTACGAGCGCCACGGCGCCGGATAGAGCGGGTTGCGGATGGCGTGCAGGAAATACTTGATCGAAGCCGGCTCGCGGCCGGTCTGGCAGAGGAACCAGCCGTAGTTGTGGTTGATGTCGGCGTCGTTCGGCGACAGGCGCAGCGCGCGCTCGAAGCTCTCTTCGGCCCGGCCGTTCTCGTTGAGGCGCATGTACACCAGGCCGAACATGCCGTGCACCGGGGCATAGCTGGAATCGGCCTCGGCCGCGGCACGCAGCTCTTCCAGCGCGACGGCCATGTTGCCGTTGCTGAAATAGAGCGAGGCGAGCTCGGTATGCAGGCGCGCGCGGTTGCGGGGGTCTCCCACCTCGCCGACGATGGATCCGGTCTCGTGCTCCGGGTGCGGCGTCTGCGCCGCGCAGCCGGCAAGAAACACGACGAGCAGCAGCCGCTTCAAGCGTGCACCTCCTTGATCGAGAGGCTGCGGCGGGTGCGATCGGCCACGTCGCCGGCGAGCTGGCCGCAGGCCGCGGCGATGTCGTCGCCGCGCGTCTTGCGCGTGGTGACGGTGAGGCCGGCGCGCTGCAGGATCTCCGCGAAGCGGCGGATGCGCTCGGGGGAGGAGCGCTTGAACCCGGAATTCGGGAACGGATTGAACGGGATCAGGTTGAACTTGCTGCGCACTTTTGCGGCGAACGCGATCAGCTCGCGCGCATGGGCATCGCTGTCGTTCACGTCCTCGAGCATCACGTACTCGAAAGTGATGAAGTCGCGCGGCGCCTTGTCGAGATAGCGCTTGCAGGCCGCGGCGAGCTCGGCGAGCGGGTACTTGCGGTTCACCGGCACCAGGCGGTCGCGCAGCGCGTCGTTGGGGGCGTGCAGCGAGACCGCGAGCGCCACCGGACATTCGTCGCGCAGCCGGTCGATTCCGGGGATCACGCCCGCGGTCGACACCGTGACCCGCCGCCGCGACAGCCCATAGGCGTCGTCGTCGAGCATCAGCCGCAGCGCGGGGATCACGTTGTCGAGATTGAGCAGGGGCTCCCCCATCCCCATCATGACTACGTTCGTCACAGGTCTTGCGCCGTAAGTATCTTCCTTCAACAAGCGGTTGGCGAGCCACAGCTGGCCGACGATTTCGGCGGTGGTGAGATTGCGGTTGAAGCCCTGCTTCCCGGTCGAGCAGAAGGCGCAGTCGAGCACGCAGCCCGCCTGGCTCGAGACGCACAGCGTGCCGCGCCGCGTCTCGGGGATGAAGACCGCCTCGACCGCATTCGCCCGATCGACCTTGAGCAGCCACTTGCGGGTGCCGTCGGCGGCGGCAGTGTCGCCGACGATGCGGGGCGCCTCCACGCAAGCGATCGAGGGAAGCTTCTCACGAAGCGCTCGCGCGAGGTCGGTCATGCGCTCGAAGTCGGCCTCGCGGCGCTGGTGCACCCAGCGCAGCACTTGCCGGGCGCGGAAGGGCTTCTCGTCCTGGGCTTCGAAAAAGCGCCCCAGGCCGGCCGCGTCAAGCCCGAGCAGATTTTCTTTCATCGGCCTTTGGAAAAAAGTACGCGATTTCCCTGCGAGCGGTCTCCGGCCCGTCCGAGCCGTGCACCGCGTTGGCATCGATCGAATCGGCAAAATCGGCGCGGATCGTGCCCTTCTCTGCTTTTTTCGGGTCGGTGGCGCCCATCAGCTCGCGGTTGCGCGCGATCGCGTTCTCGCCTTCGAGCACCTGCACCAGCACCGGCCCGGAAATCATGAACTCGACGAGATCCCTGAAAAACGGGCGCTGGCGGTGCACCTCGTAGAAGCCTTCAGCCTCCTTGCGCGACAGCCGCATCATGCGCGCCTCGACGATGCGTAAGCCCGCGTTCTCGAAACGCGAGAGGATCTGGCCGATCACGTTCTTCTGGACTGCGTCGGGCTTGATGATCGAGAGGGTCTGCTCTACCGCCATTGACTGCATTCTCCGTGTAAATTCAACATATTAACCCGAAATTTTACGCCATTCCGGCAGTACGCCGGGAGCATTTTTCGCGGCCTGATAGCGCGCATCGACGCCGAGCCCCGGAACCCACACGAGATCCTCGCCGCTCACGAGCAGCGGCAGGCGGTCGCGCTCCCACGGCGGCACGCCGGCCTCCTGGAAAAGATTCTTCAGCGTGCGCCGCGGCCGCCGCGGGTCGGGCTGCAGCCGCTCGCCGCCGGCGCGCAGCCGCACGCCGAGCGGTCTTGCGCCCGCCGCGATTCCCTTGCCGCGCGCGCGGCGGAAGCGCAGCTCGCCGCCGAGCTCCGGGATCGCGAGCTTGAGCTCGCCGTTCCAGCTCAATGAAGAAAAGGGGGTTGAGGATGCCCCTTCCAACGTCACCTTCCCCCGATATACCCGCAGTCGCGCGCCCTCGTGCTCGATCAGGATCCGGCTGCCTTTCGAGGTGAGCTGCTTCAGCATTTCCACCAGCCTCGCCTCGCTCGGCGCGCGCAGGCCTTTTGTCTGTAAAAATTTCCTGAGCAGATCCTGCGCGCCGGCCTCCTGCCGGGCGAAGTGTCGCGCTGCACGTGCCAGGTTCTTCCGCCATTTGGGATATTTTTGGTCCAGGAGAGGCGCGACCCGCCGCCGCACGAAATTGCGCGTGAAGGACTCGTCGGCGTTGCTCTCGTCCTCGATCCAGTCCAGGCGGTGCGCGCGGGCGTAGGCGACGATCGCCGGCCGCGGCACCTCCAGCAGCGGCCGCAATACGGTCTTGCGCCCCAGCCGCGATTTCGCCGGCATGCCGCTCGCCCCCCGCCGCCCCGCGCCGCGCAGGAGGTTCATGAGGACGGTCTCGGCCTGGTCGTCCAGGTGATGCGCGAGAACGATGCAGTCGCAATCCGTGCTTGAAAATACTTCGTAGCGCGCGTCCCGGGCTGCGGCTTCGAGTCCTTGGCCGCGCTTGCGTACTTTGACCTTATGAATGGAGAGCGCTACGCCGAGGCGTTTGCACAGCCGCCGGCAGAACGCCGCCCATGCGTCCGCGTTCGGGCTCAGGCCGTGGTGGACATGCACTGCCGTTACCGAAGCATTTTTTCTCGAAAGGGCATGCAGGAGCACCACAGAATCGACCCCGCCCGACAGGCCGACGGCGACGCGCTTTCCCTGAAGCCCGAGCTTCGTTGCCGCGGAAACGACTTCAGCGCTCGCCGGCTTCCTTGAACTTGCCATGGGCCATCAGGCGCTCGAGGCGGCTCTCCACCAGCTCTTTGGGCTTTTTCTCCTGCAGCTGCTTGAGCGCTTCGGCGAGCGCCTTCTTCAGCGCCTGCGCCGCCACCTGCGGGTCGCGGTGAGCGCCGCCGAGGGGCTCGGGCACGATCTTGTCGACGAGCCCCAGGGTCTTGAGGCGGCTCGCGGTAATACCGAGCGCGTCCGCCGCGTCGGGCGCCATCTCGGCGCTGCGCCACAGGATGGAGGCGCAGCCCTCGGGCGAGATCACCGAGTAGGTGGCGTACTGCATCATGAGGATGACGTCGCCCACGGCGATGGCGAGCGCGCCGCCCGAGCCGCCCTCGCCGATGATGCTCACGATGATCGGCGCGCGCAGGCGCGCCATCTCGAAGAGGTTGCGGCCGATCGCCTCGGACTGCCCGCGCTCCTCGGCGTCGATGCCCGGATACGCCCCCGGGGTGTCGACGAAGGTGAACACCGGCAGGCCGAACTTCTCGGCGAGCTTCATCAGCCTGAGCGCCTTGCGGTAGCCCTCGGGCTTGGGCATGCCGAAGT
>Ga0214471_10001668_pt1 | contig 17550 bp, 15 predicted proteins | sample RVTome_5_FD_207665 | JGI IMG/M metagenome (GOLD analysis project Ga0214471, IMG submission 207665) | Soil microbial communities from uranium-contaminated site in the Upper Colorado River Basin, Wyoming, United States - RVT142D155 | ecosystem: Environmental > Terrestrial > Soil > Contaminated >... | reverse complement strand
CGGGCATCCCCGTCTTGGTTGAGTAAAGTGGCCTGGCGTCCCCGTCGTTGTTCCGCGGTTGAAACCGCGGCTGGGCGCGCGTGGCGCGACGTGCGCTGAAGCGCATGCGGAGCCGGTGCCGAGCGCCGGTTGACCCAGCGAATCAAAGGGGCGGCGGGTCTGTTGGTTGGAAGGTCTTCCCGCTGTTGATCGGCGGCACGGGTCGTTTGGTCGCCACGTTTGGTCGCTGATGATCGGCGGCGTGAAGCCGCCGCGCGGCTCAGCCGCATGAAGCGGCGTAGCCACGCGCCGCCGGTTCACCCGGCAGAGCCGAGCCGCGGGTTTACCCGCGGATCTTCGCGCCGATCGCCGAGCACCGGTCGGCGACGGGCGGATCGTTGGTTGAGTAAGGTGACCTGGCATCCCCGTCTTGGTTGAGTAAAGTGGCCTGGCGTCCCCGTCGTTGTTCCGCGGTTGAAACCGCGGCTGGGCGCGCGTGGCGCGACGTGCGCTGAAGCGCTTGCGGAGCCGGCGCCGAGCGCCGGTTGACTCAGCGAATCAAAGGGGCGGCGGGTCTGTTGGTTGGAAGGTCTTCCCGCTGTTGATCGGCGGCACGGGTCGTTTGGTCGCCACGTTTGGTCGCTGATGCTCGGCGTGAAGCCGAGCCGCGGGTTTACCCGCGGATCTTCGCGCCGATCGCCGAGCACCGGTCGGCAACGGGCGGATCGTTGGTTGAGTAAGGTGGCCTGGCGTCCCCGTCGTTGTTCCGCGGTTGAAACCGCGGCTGGGCGCGCGTGGCGCGACGTGCGCTGAAGCGCATGCGGAGCCGGCGCCGAGCGCCGGTTGACCCAGCGAATCAAAGGGGCGGCGGGTCTGTTGGTTGGAAGGTCTTCCCGCCGCGCGGCTCTGTCGGGTGAGCCGACTCGGCTCTTCTGTTTCACTTGGAACCGATTCCGGAGATGAGCATGGACGTTTCTGAGACGATCGAGCTCGCTGACGCCAGCTTCGAGCGGTGCCAGGCGGTTCCCGGTTTTCTGCGCGATTTCTACAACCGATTCCTGACGGCGGATCCCCGGATCGCCCCCATGTTCAAGGACACGGAGTTCGAGCGCCAGACGCGGCTCCTGCAACACGCGCTGGGGTTGTTGCTTGCTTGTGCCAAGGGATCCAGTGAGACCATTCTCGATCGGGTGGCCGAGCGGCACAGCGTGCGCGACCTGGACATCCCCGCGGACCTGTTTCCGATCTTTGTCGACACGCTGGTCGAGACGATCGCGGCCAACGATCCGGAGTTCGATGAGGCGGTGGGGCGGGCGTGGCGCGAGGTGCTTGCGCCGGGGGTCAGCTACATGATCGCGAAACACGGTTGACGTCCGGTAGGGCGTACGACGCCCCCGGGGAGCCATGACTCACCCGGGGGCGTGTTGCGACGGACAGGGTGGGATTCGAACCCACGAACCGGGGATACCGGTCACATGCTCTCCAGGCATGCCTCTTCAACCACTCGAGCACCTGTCCAACGGCTGGATGGCTAGACGGCTAGGCTAGCGGGACGCCGGGGGTCGGCTACCAGTAAACGGGCGGTCGCTGGTCCCCTTCTGGCCGAGGGTGGAACGTAGTCGGGGTGGGCCGAGGGCTCAAGGTTGCCGGCGCCGGCGGGACGCTCGGCGGGTGCTGAATACTCACTTGGCAATGCGACACGCCGGGGAGGGCGCGCAATCATGGCTCCGGATCGAAGACGCCCGATGGAGCGGAGTCGCGGAAACGACGCGGCTTTGGGAACAAGCACGCCGTTTCGTACCTGCCAGGCAAGCAACCGGGCCTCCACCGGCCGGCCGCCTCTGACATGATCGATGACCCGAAAGCCCAGCGGCATGGTGTCTTCCTGGGCGGTTGTGCCAGGGTCGGCGATGTCGCAACCAATGCGAGGAGTCCGGTGCGGTAGGGAAGGCTCGGGCTCATTCTGTGCTTCGCAAACGGGGGAAAGCAGCAAGGGGCGGAACCGATGCGTCCGACCGCAGCTCAGTCCTGCTCCGTCTCCCGTCGGTCCTTGTAGTACCGTCCCGTGAGCGGTCCTTCTCCCGCCTGCTCCAGGGCCAACATCTCCCGGAGTTGCTCGAGTTCGGCTTGTGCCGCTTGAGCGGCCGGCGTGTCGGGGAACCGTTCACACAGCCGCGCGAGTTCCGGGATCGCCTTCCGCGGGGCCCGGAGCTTGTGGATGTACAGTTCGATGATCTCCTGCATGGCCAGCAGTTCGCGGCCGCGGTCGAGTTGAGCCTCGTTGCGGGCGCGCTTGAACCAGGTGACCGCGTTCTCGTAGTCCTTGATCTGGTCGCGATACAGGCGCGCGATTCGGACGTATGGTTCGGGGTCCAACGGTTCGTCGTCCACGTAGCGCTGGTATGTCGCGATCGCCGCCGGGTAGTCACTGCGCATGGCACAGGCTTCGGCGTCGGAGTACTGCGTCTTGTATGCGGTGGATCCGCCCGACGGCAGCAAGGTGCCGCTCAAGGCCCGACTGGATCCGCCGAGCACCGCCTGCACCCCGAGGTGCCCGAGTAGCGCGCCGATCGCCACCCCGATGACGAACCCCAACGCCGCGCTGCCGAACAAGATCGCGCCCAGGAGCATCCCGAAGATGCCGCCCACGCCCCCGCCCATGAACCAACCTGCAAAGGTGTTCAATCGCGCCTGGGAGTCGATGTCCTTGGCTCTGGGGCCGCGCTCGCTGTAGGTGCGTTTCGGGGGCGGGACCGATGTCCCTGCCTTCTTGTCGGACGGTTCCTCGCTCACGGCGCCCTCCGAAGATGTGAAGCGAGCTGAGAACATCGTTCGCCGAGGCGCCGGCCGCCAGATGTCCGAGGTCCGGGCCTGGAGCTTGGCGCATGTTGGTCCCGGGCTGAGAGCCCGGGCTCGGCGAAGCACAGCACCCTGAAGGGTGCATCCGACGGAGCGGCGCGCTTCAGCGCGCGGTTCTTGGCCGAGCCCGCCCTCGTCAGGGCGGGACTGACGATGCCCGACCCAACGTGACCGCGTTCGGGCAGAGGTGCTCGCGGTTGGTCCCGGGCTGAGAGCCCGGGCTCGGCCAAGCACAGCACCCTGAAGGGTGCATCCGACGGAGCGGCGCGCTTCAGCGCGCGGTTCTTGGCCGAGCCCGCCCTCGTCAGGGCGGGACTGGCGATGCCCGACGGCCAACGCTTACACCGGCGGGCATGCCCATGGCGGCATGTGTTGGTCCCGGGCTGAGAGCCCGGGCTCGGCCAAGCACGGCACCCTGAAGGGTGCATCCGACGGAGCGGCGCGCTTCAGCGCGCGGTTCTTGGCCGAGCCCGCCCTCGTTAGGGCGGGACTGACGATGCCCGACCCAACGTGACCGCGTTCGGGCAGAGGTGCTCGCGGTTGGTCCCGGGCTGAGAGCCCGGGCTCGGCCAAGCACAACACCCTGAAGGGTGCATCCGACGGGGCGGCGCGCTTCAGCGCGCGGTTCTCGGCCGAGCCCGCCCTCGTCAGGGCGAGACTGACGATCGGCCGATCGCCAACGCCGGATGTTTCCTGTCCTGTCCGTGAACATTGGCTGTGGCAACGCGTAGGAGCCGGGGTGATATCGATCGGAGGTCGTAGCCGGATGCCCAGCGAAGCTTCCGTCCTTTGATCACGCCGTCGCGGTTTGCGATACGCGCGCTTGCACCCTTGATGCCTTGCACGAGCTTCGGGATGTCGATGACCGATGGTAGAAGCACAACTAGGTGGACGTGATTGCTCACGATGCCGGTGGCGAGTACCGTGCCGCCGCGCCGGCGCGCCGCTTTTGGGATGAAGTCACGCAGGAAATCGGCACCGGCTTGATCGATCAACTCGGCGCGTTCGCGAGTAGTCCAGGTGAGGTGCACGTAGATGGTGACAGCCATGGTGGGAACATGCCGAACCTCGCGAGTCGGTCGTAACCGGAACCATGCGACGGTGGACATGACGTTGCGCACCGGCGAAGCGCTTTGAGGGCCTTTTCGATCAGTCTGTGTTGGTCCGGGGCTAAGAGCCCGGGCTCGGCCAAGCACGGCACCCTGAAGGGTGCATCCGACGGGGCGGCGCGCTTCAGCGCGCGGTTCTCGGCCGAGCCCGCCCTCGTCAGGGCGGGACTGACGATGCCCGACGGCCAACGTGACCGCGTCCGGGCTGAGGTGCTCGCGGTTGGTCCCGGGCTAAGAGCCCGGGCTCGGCCAAGCACGGTACCCTGAAGGGTGCATCCGACGGAGCGGCGCGCTTCAGCGCGCGGTTCTCGGCCGAGCCCGCCCTCGTCAGGGCGGGACTGACGATGCCCGACGGCCAACGCTTGCACCGGCGGGCGGTGCATCCGACTGTGCGCACCGTCACCATCGGGTGTGGATGGTGCGACGCGCGTTTCGTGCGGCCTGTCACCAAACGGCATGTCGTCCCGTCGAAAAGGGGCGCTCCTGTAACGCCGCAGGACTTTCTATCGTGATACGTGTCATTCAATTCGTCTGGTGAATGTGCGGGTTTGTCCAAGGACGAACGAGCCGCGTGTGATGCGGCCGCACCTTGGAGAACCCGATGCGTACCACCAGACCGTTTCTTATGGCGATGGGGTTGTTGCTCGCGCTCGCGGCGGGCGCGTCCCGTGCGGCAGCGCAGGGAACGTCCAGGGCGCACGTGCGGCTCGAAGTGTTACAGCCCGCAATTCCGTTGCAGACGGTCCGGCGTGCCGTCGCCCTCGCGGCCGCCGACCCGACGCCGCGGCCGAGCCGATCGCTGCCCGCCGGTGCGTACCTGCACCAGCATGACCGCAGCGAGGCCGCGATCTCGGCAGGATCGGTCGCGTCGCCGACGCAGCGGCCGCGCACGGTCCGCGTGATCACGCTGGCCTACACGGCGAACTAGCGGCCCGCCGCCCTCAGCCGTCGAGGTGCGCGGCGTGCTCAGGCGAACCGCTGGGCCGCCCGGGTGCGTGCCTTGGCGGTCTCGACTTCACGGTCGCGCGGCGTGGCGTTGGTCACCAGCTCGGCAAGCAACCGATGTGCGATACGGGATACGTCTTCGACGGCCCGATTGAAAGCCACGTCGTTTGCCTGGGACGGCTTGGTGAACCCGCTCAACTTCCGCACGAACTGCAGGGCCGACGCGCGGACCTCGGTCTCCGTGGCCGGTGGCTCGAAATTGAATAGCGTCTTGATGTTCCTGCACATCGGCTCACCTCTTTCCTAGTCTCCGGGCTTTCCTAGTCTCCGGGATCGACCTGCACGCTCGCTGAACCATCGTCGAGATAGCGGACCTGAACCGTCCACGGCTGGCAACAGATGGCGCAGTCTTCCACGTAGTCCTGTCGGCCGCCGCCGGCGGGATCCAGGGTGATCACAACGGGTTCCCCGCAGTACGGGCAAGTGATGTGTGCCTCGTCATCACGCGTCGCGTCCACCGCTACCTGCTGTTGGGGTTGTGATGCATCGTAGCGCGTCATCCGAATGTGCGGCAGAGGCGGCTGATGCACCAGCGGTGAACGGGCGCGCGCACGCCCGCAACGGGACCACACGCCGCGCCACCGTCAGGAGACGGTGCCTGAACGTGCCGCACCGAGGCCCGCCGCGCGGCCGGTCGCGAACGCCCATACGAAGTTGTGTCCGCCGATGGGTCCGAACGCATCCAGCATTTCGCCGCCCAGATACAGACCAGGGCAGCGGCGACTTTCCATCGTGGTGGGATCGATGTCCCCCAAGTCCACGCCGCCGCCGGTGACCTCGGCCTTCTTGAACCCCTCATCACCGGTATAAAGGAGCGGATACGCGGTGAGGAGCGACACGAGCTTGCGGCGAGATGCGCGATCGAGCGTGGCCATCCTCTGATCGGGTAGCAGACCGGCCTCCGCCACGAGTTGTTCGGCGAGGCGGACCGGGAGGTGCAGGGCGACGATCCGCGCGACACTCCCACGCCCGTGTCTCAGCGTCTCGTCCCACGCCGGCCCGTCCAACAGCGTCCACTGCACGAGCAGCGGTTGGCGTGTACCGCCGGCAGCGTCGCGGGTGGCGAGATGCGACGCGTCGAGCACCGCCGGCCCGCTATAGCCCCGGTGGGTGAACAGGAACCCGCCAGTGGTGGTGAACCGTGGGCGGGCGCCGGGCGCGGTGATCGTGACGTGCAGCGAAACCCCAGCCAGGTGCGCGTGCATGGTCGGTGTCGCGGTGAGTGGAGTCAGCGCGGGGTAGGTGGGGTTGATGCTGTGCCCCAGCCGGCGAGCGATCGCCAGGCCGATGCCGTCGCTTCCCGTCTTGGGTACCGACAGACCACCGGTGGCCAGTACGACCGACGACGCCTCGAGCCGCGGCGCGTCCTTGATGTGGACCGCCCATGCGCTATCGGCCGGCATGGGGCGTATGTCGGTGACCTGGCTCCCGAACCAGAGTTTGGTCCCCGCGTCGCGCGCGGCCTTCATCAATCGGTCACGCACATCACGCGCGCGGTGCGTTTCAGGAAAGAGTTTCCCCGTCTCGGGTTCGAGTACCAGCCGCATGGCCAGCTCGCGCTCGAAGAACGTGCGCTGGTCGGCGAGGGGCCATGACCGAAGAATGTTGCGCAACGAGTGGACCGACGACGCGGTGACGTATCGCGCCGGATCGCTCCGTGCCGGAAGCAGATTACAGCGCCCGCCGCCCGAGATAAGGATCTTCCGTCCGCCGTCGCTGGTGCGTTCGACCAGGACGACATCACGGCCGGCACGGCGCGCGAACAATGCCGCGACGACGCCCGCCGCGCCGGCGCCGACGACGACGATCGGCTTCACGACCGGAGGATGCGGTTCAACTCGTCCGTGCGCGGCTCGATCGACGTGACCACGGGATCGGCGGCGAGTCGCTCCGCCAGCCGCGCGGGGACCGGCACCGCCTGCCCGATGGCCCGTTCGACGGTCTCAGCGAACTTGGCGGGGTGGGCGGTGGCGAGGACGATGCCACGCGCGTCGCGGTCGGCAGCACGCGCGTGGCGCAGGGCGAGGTACGCGACCGCGGTGTGCGGGTCGAGCACGTATCCGGATCGGGCGAAGGTGTCGGTGATGCAGGCGCGGGTTTCGTCGTCGGTATGCGCGCTCCCTCCGACATCGCGCCGAAGTGCGTCGGCATCTCCGTCGTAGAGTGCCATGATGCGGGCGAAGTTGCTCGGGTCCCCGACGTCCATGGCGTTGGAGATCGTGCGGCGTGACGGCCGGGGAGTGAAGACGCCGGTCTCCAGGAAGTCCGGCACGATGCGATTGACGTTCGTGGCGGCGATGAACCGGTGCACGGGAAGACCCATGCGTTTCGCGATCAGTCCGGCCGTGAGGTTCCCGAAGTTCCCACAAGGCGTGCTGAAGACCGGCGGCCGGAGGCCCGGGTGCCGTGCCCAGGCAAGGAAGTAGTACACGACCTGCGGCAACAATCGGCCGATGTTGACCGAGTTGGCCGACGTGAGGGCGACCTCGTGCCGCAGGCGCACGTCCGCAAAGGCCCGCTTGACCAGTCGCTGGCAGTCATCGAACGACCCGTTCACCGCCACCGCGATGGCGTTCGCGCCGAGGGTCGTGAACTGTCGCGCCTGTCGATCGCTCACGCCGCGCGCGGGGAACAGGATCACGACCCGGGTGTCGGGCATGCCGAGGAAGGCGTGGGCGACGGCACCACCGGTATCGCCCGAGGTGGCCACGAGCACGGTCAGCGGATCTCGGATGGGCCGGAGATGGTCGAGCAGATGCGCCATGAATCGGGCGCCGACATCCTTGAAGGCGAGCGTCGGGCCATGGAACAGCTCGAGGACGGACGTGCGGTCATCGAGGCGCACCAGCGGGAACGGGAAATCGATCGCACGCTCCACGATGTCGCGTAACGCGTCGTCGTCGAGGTCACCGCCGGTCAGGCGGCGGCAGACGAGAAGCGCGGCGGTCGCCGGCGACGAGGTCGCGATCGTGTCCAGCGCGTCCGGCGGCATCGCGTCGATGGATGACGGGAGGTAAAGCCCCCCGTCCGGGGCGAGTCCCTGCATGACCGCGGTGCGGAGGTCGGTGGCCGGCGCGCGCCCGGTGGTGCTGACGTATTGCACCCGCGGAAGCTATCGCTGGCCCTACGGTCCGTCGAGCCAATGAAACTGCGGCCTTCATGTCCATACAGATCGAACAACCGGCTTGGGCCGCCGAGCCCCCGATCCGTCTCCCACCCTCAAGACGCGGTACGCGGTGCGCGCCTCGCCATTCCCTTGGCGTTCTCGTCGCTGGCGGTCGTGAGCGGCTTCCCGTTTCGGGGCGGGAAGTGGAAGGCGACGATCGTGTAGGTCCTGCCCGGCCGCATTCCGCACTCCCGGCGGGCAGGATAGGTTCCGTAGTGCGCTCCCGCCCAACCTGGAGGAACGATGAAGCTGCCGGTTCTGCGTGTTCCCGGCCTTCGCAAGCGGCGGCCCCTGACTCCGGCGCCGCCGGGCGCGTCGCCGGGAACGCTCGTCGTCGATCCTGAAGCGCCGCCGTCCGCGATCCATGTCCTGGCGTTCGGTCCCGACATGCTGGTCGAGGAGCCGGTCGTCGATCCCGAGGGGGTGCGTCGCTTCGTGGGCGCGCATCCGGTCACCTGGGTGAACGTCGACGGACTCGGCGACGGGTCGGTCCTGCAGGCGCTGGCCGAGCAATTCGACCTCCACCCGCTGGCGGTGGAGGACGTGCTCAACGTGCGCCATCGGGCCAAGATGGAAGAGCACGACCGACATCTCTTCGTCATCCTCCGCATCCCGTCATGGGACGACGGTTTCGATAGCGAGCAGGTGAGCCTGTGCGTCGGATCGAATTTCGTCATCACCTTCCAGGAGCGGCCCGGTGACTGTCTCGACGGCGTACGGAAGCGGATTCGGGATGGGCGGCAACGGATCCGGAGTGCGGGCCCGGACTACCTCGCGTACGCCATCGTGGACTCGGTGATCGACGCGTACTTCCCGGTGCTGGAAGCGGTGGGCGAGCGGCTGGAGGACGTCGAGAATCGAATTCTCGAACGTCCCGGCAGCGCGCTCGTCGCCGAGATCCAACGAACCAAGCACGACATGCTCGGCCTGCGACGCACGATCTGGCCGCACCGCGAATTCCTCGGTGCCGTCGTGCGGAACGAGTCGGAGTTGGTCGACGAGCACACGCGCATGTTCTTCCGTGACGCGCACGATCACGCGGTGCGCATCGTCGATCTGGTCGATACCTACCGGGAGGTCGCTGGCGGTCTCATGGACTTGTACCTGTCCGTGCAAAACAACCGCATGAGCGACGTCATGAAGGTCCTGACCATCATGGCGTCGGTCTTCATCCCGCTGACGTTCATCGCGGGGATCTACGGTATGAACTTCGATACGAGCGCGGCATGGAACATGCCGGAGTTGGCGTGGCGCTGGGGATATCCGGCGGTGCTGCTGGTCATGGCAGGTATCGCCGGGTTTCTGATGGTGTACTTCCGCCGCCGCGGGTGGATTGGCGAGTCGGACTAGCCGTTCCGTGACGGGAGGGCCTATGCGGTTGTCACACTGCGTCGTCCCCGCCGTGCTGGCGGTGAGCGCGATTGCCTGTTCGCGCCGGGATGTCGCGAGATCGGACGCCCCGGTCGTGCGGATCGGCACCCCGAGCCTCGTGACCGATCTCCTGCTGCGCGAGACGTGGGGGTACTACGAGGCGCAGGTGGCGGCGTTCGTGTTCGAAGGGCTCACGCGGGTCGAGCCCGCCGGTCTCGTACCCTCACTGGCGCGCCGATGGGAAGCGGAATCCGAAGCGCGGGTCTTCCGATTCGCGCTCCGCTCCGGCGTGGTGTTCCACGACGGGACCCGCTTCACCGCCGCCGACGTCGTGCGGGCATGGACCGAGGCGTTACGCAACTCCCCGACCGGGGTCACCCATCCCTGGGCGCTCGATCCGATCGATGGCGCACGGGCGCTGACGCGAGGAGAGACCGAGACGCTGCGCGGTGTCGAAGTGGTGGACGATACGACGTTGCTGATTCGCCTGGACGAGCCGCTGGCGTTCTTCCCCCTGCTGCTTTCCCTGCCGCAAACCGCCATTCCGGCCGCGGCCAGCGAGAGTCGCCGCCCGCGCGGCACCGGTCCGTGGCGGTGGGTGAGCGGTGGCAGTCGCGAAGACAGCGATATCCGCTTCGCGCGGAACGACGCCTATTGGGGCCAGCCAGCCGGGCTCGATTCGCTGGTGTACCGCTTCGTGCCGGATTCCGCGCTCAGGCGGGCCTTCGAGAGTGGACAGGTCGATCTCGTGTCCGACGTTCCGCCGGAGCTGCGAACCGCGTGGAGCCTGCGGGACGATGTGGGGTTCATCGAATCGGATGCACTCACCTCCACGCGGCTCGTGATCAACATGCTGGAGCCGGTCTTCCGCGACGTGCGGATTCGGCGTGCCCTGAACCACGCCGTTCCCTCGGCGCAGCTCGCCACGGGCGCCGGCGCACCCAATCCGGTTCGCGCAACCGGCGCGATTCCGCCGCCGCTCCCCGGCGCCGACCCGGCGCGCGCGCCTTACGCCTACGACCCGGAGCTTGCGCGGCGCCTGCTGCGAGAAGGCGGCTACCCGTTCGATCGGCCACTGCGGTTGTGGGTGCCTGCGCCCGGCATGGCCGATTACCCGGCGGATATCGGCCCGCTGCTCCGCGAGTACTTCGAAGCGGTCGGGCTCACCGTCGACCTGACCGTGGGCGGTGACGGAATCGAGACGGCGCTGACACGCCGGCTCGCGGACCTCATGCTGTCCGTGTGGGTCGGCGACTATCGCGACGCGGATGCCTACCTCTATCCGCTGTACCACTCGGCAGCCGCGGGCTCGGCCGGCAACGAGGGCTGGTACCGTGACGCCGAAATCGACCGACTCATCGCCGCCTCGCGATCGGCGAGCGATCCCGACGTGCGTGTCGGTCTGCTTCGGGCCGCCGACAGCGTGGTCTTCACCAGGGCGCCAGTGGTTTTTCTGTGGTTCACGCGATCGGCGACGGCGTTCTCGCTGCGCCACGTGGGGTGGGGCGACGATCCCGTGATCTCGCGGTTCACCGAGCTGCGGCTCGCGCGGCGGGACGACGCCCGTCCGTGATGCTCGACCTGCTTGCCGCCCTGCCGGTCCGCGTCTGGCTGCTGTTGGCCGTCAGCGCCGTGATTCCGATGGGAGTCGGGGTGGTCATCCTGGCGCTCGGGCGGCGGCGGATCGCCACGACCCTCGCCACCCGGACCGTCGGCGTGATGGGGGTCGGTGTTGCGGTGCTGGCGGCCGTCGCGACCCTCTCCGTGTTACAGACCGGGCTCCGGGAGATCCGCCGGCGGCAGGTCCCGGCCATCGTCGCCTTGGCGAGCGAGTTGGCGTACCGTGCCGGCCCCGATCGTGATTCGCTCGCCGTCGCGCAACAGCTCGGATTGTTCCGCTCGCGCGAGGCTGAAGTGGGCGCGATGGTCGCGTGGTTCGACGACTGCGCTGAGCGTTGCATGATCGTCGCGCCGGACCTGGGTCCGGGAACGGCGGTCCGCGCCTGGGCGTCCCGCACCGTGCGGCGCCGCGCGGATGCCGACGCCATTCAGACGGTGGCGTTCGACGGCGAATTCTACTCGGTGTTGAGCGGTGCGGTGCGGGACGTGAGAGGCATACCGGTCGGCCGGGTCGCGGTCGCGGTGCACGCCGAATGGGTGGCCGACCAGGCGGTACGTACGGTGCTCCTGCTGGTGGGCATCGCCTACGCGTTGTTATTCGCCGCGTGGTGGCTCACGCGGCGGATCGTCGCGGTCTGGGTGGCCGATCGGGTCACGCGCGTCGTCGATCAGATGGATGAAGCCGGCGACAGCGTTCCCCTGCCTGCAGCGAGCGGACCGGAGGCGTTGGATGAGCTGAGCGTGCTGGCGACGCGTGTGCGCGATCATGTGGCGGCGTCGATCGGGCGCTTACGCGAAGCAGACCGGCGCGCGGTGGACGCGGCGGCGTTAGCCGATCGGATCACGTCGACCTCGACCCTCGCCGCCGGGGTCGCGCATGACTTCAACAACCTCATGATGGGCGTCACGGCGAATTGCGAAGTACTCAAGCTCATGCTCGCTGATACGCCCAAAGCGGACGCGGTGCTGACGCGGATTCTCGATTGTGCGGAACGCGGGGGCAAACTCGCGCAGCAGATGCTCGCCTTTGCACGCGGCGGCCGCTACAACCCGACGGTCCTCGACCTCAACGACACCGTCGAAGCGACCATCGCGCACATGACGGACCAGATACCCGATACCATCACCGTTCGTCGCCAGCTCGCCCCAGGGTTGCCGGCCGTCCACGCCGACCCGACTCAGTTGAGCCAGGTGGTCAAGAATCTGGTGCTCAATGCCGTGGAAGCGATCGACGGGCCCGGCGAGATACGCGTCGAGACCGGTTCGGCCCCGGATGAGCCGGTCAAGACGGCGGACGCCGACGATGCCACTGGCCCGTTCGTCTTTCTCGCGGTGCGGGACACGGGTGCCGGCATGTCTCCCGAGATCCGCGCGCGGATATTCGACCCGTTCTTCACGACGAAGGTCCAAGGGCGGGGGATGGGACTCGCGGCCGTGTACGGCATCGTCACCAATCATGGGGGCCGTATCGTGGTCGCGGACGGCGACGCGGGCGGCACCGAGTTTCGCGTGTATCTCCCTCCCGTGCGGGCGCGGCGGACGCCCGATCCGGCACGGCCGGATGCCGGTGCGACGGGTCCGCGCACCGTGCTGCTGGTGGACGACGAGCCGGTCATCGTCGCCGCGACCAAGGAGATGCTCGAGCGTGGAGGGTACACGGTCCTGACGGCGGCAAACGGCATCGAAGCGATCCAGCAGGCGCGCGAGTCCGGCAACTCGGTCGATGCGATCGTGTTGGACATGCGCATGCCGGTCATGAGCGGGCCGGAGGCGTTCTCGACGTTGGTCGAAGCCTGTCCCCGCGCCAAGGTGCTCGTTTCGAGCGGGTTCGAGTTGGACCAGGAAGCCGAGGCGCTGCTCAACGCTGGGGCGGCCGGGTTCTTACAGAAGCCGTTTCGCTCCACCGTGCTCATCGACGCGATCGATCGTGCCCTGGGAACCGCGCGGGGCGAGCGAGCCGGGCGGGACGCGAGCCTCCGGGTCTGATTCTCAGAACCCTTCCAGATACTGAACGATGGGCGCCGCACGACGCGCGACTGTCGTCATCGTCAAGTCATTATCCCGCAACGCATTACGGCTGTGCAGCCGCTCGGACTGCTACGGCACGCGGATTGCGTTTGGCGCCGCAGCCATGAATCCGACCTCTCCTTCCCATCGCGACGAGCCTGGTGTCCAGGGGATCCATGGGCCGACTCCTGGTGCGGTCCGTGGGCCGGGTGCGAGGCGCCGATTCCCCTTGAGGAACCAGTTACTCGTGGGCCTGGTGGTGGCGGCCGTGTATGTAACGGTGTTCTCGGGGATTATCGCGTTTCGGATGGTCCCCGCGAGCGAGGCCATGAAGGAGAACAGTCATATCGCGGTGGCCGCCTGGGTCACGCGGCTCCACCTCGATGCGGCCATCGGCCAGGCCGTCGACGACGTACGCCAGAGCCTGTTGTCGATCGGGCCCGGCGGCGTGCTGCGGCCGGAGGACCTCGCCACCGTTACCCAATCGCTGCGCAGCCTCGCGGACAGTTCCTGGGTCAGCGAGGCGCTCCGGGCGCTTGCCGGCGCGACGGTGACCGCACGCAACGAGCTGGTATTGGCCCTCGCCGACGAGGCCGGATCGATTGCGGCACTTGCGCGCGCCGCGGCTGAGCTGGAGGCCGGCCGGATCGACAACGCGGTGTGGGCGGTGCACCACGCCGATTCGTCATGGCATGAGGCATCTCGTCACCTGCTCGAGGTGGAGCAGCCGGCGCTGTTCGGCATGTTCCAGGGCGAACGCACGGTCGAGGGACTGGCCAAGACGGCGCGGCGCCTGGTTGTCTGGTGGGCGCTCGGGAGCCTCTTCCCCTTCGTCTCGCTCGGCGTGTTGCTGCGCCGCCGGCTGTACGAACCGCTCGTGCAGCTCGAGACCGCGCTCAGCCGTGCGGCTGAGGGGGACCTGGAGGTCGAATTGCCCGTGGAGTCCGGCGACGAGATGGGCCGGCTGCGCAAGATGTTCAACGTGATGGTGCGGGTGCTGCGTGACCGATCGGACGAGCAACAGCGTCGCGCCGACAACCTGCAGGAACGGCTCGGTCGCGTCCTGGAGCAGTCGGCGAACGAAATCCTCATCTTCGACGCGGCGACGCTGCGGTTTACGCAAGTCAGCGAAGGCGGTCGGCGGAATCTCGGGATGACCGCGGAGGCGCTGGCCATGCGCACGCCGGTGGACCTGCTGCCCGATTACGACGAGGCGACGTTCGCCGCGTTGCTGGCGCCGCTCGTCGACGACTCGCGTGACAAGGTCGTCATGCGCACCGCGTTGCGCCGGGCGGACGGGAGCACCTACCCGGTGGAGATGATCGTGCAGCGGTCGCCGCTCGAGGATCCGCCGGTGTTTCTGGCGGTGGTGCAGGACATTTCGGAGCGGCTGCGGTTGGAGACCGAACGCGAGCGCATCTTCGAGGTCTCGGTCGATCTCTTCGTGATTGCCGGAATCAACGGGGTCGTCTTGCGGGCCAACCCGGCCTGTACCCGGACGCTCGGCTGGGCCAAGAAGGAATTGGTCGGGGGGACCATCTTTGAGTTGGTCCATCCCGACGACCTGGCGGGCGTGCACCGGGAACTCCGGGCGCTCGTGGGCGGAACACCGGTGCGCGGATTCTCCGTGCGCTTGCGCGGGCGTGACGGTCAGTATCGCTGGATCTCGTGGAATTGCGACCCGCCGGTGGACGGCGTGCTGTACGGTGTGGGCCGCGACGTGACGACGGCCATGCTCGACGAATCACGCCAACTGGAGTTGCGGTCCGCCGTGGAGCGTGCTGCGCAGGAATGGACGCGCACCTTCGATGCGATTGCGGACCCCATCATGATGGTGGACCGGGAGGGCCGGCTGCTGCGGCTCAACGAAGCGGCGCGGCACGTCGCGGGGAGGCATCACCGCGACCTGGTCGGGTGTCCGGTGCGCGAGCTCGGGAAGGACGAGTTCTGGCGTCGCTGTGGCGAGGTCGTCACCTACGTCCAGTCGACCGGCCGACCGACGTCATCTCAGGTGCGCAGCATCGAGCTGCAGACGACGTGGGACCTGGAGGCGAGCGCCGTGCCCGGTGTCGGGCCCGAACAGGCCGGCGCCATCATCGTGGTGGCGCACGACATCACCGGGTTAGTGCGCCTGCAGCGCTCGTTGCGACGGAACGAGACGATGGTCGCGCTCGGATCGCTCCTTGCCGGGGTTGCGCACGAGGTCCGGAACCCGCTGTTTTCCATGACCGCGACGCTCGACGCGTTCGAAGCGCGATCGGGAGCCCGGGACCGGTACCAGCCGCATCTCGGCATCCTGCGCGCGCAGCTCGCCCGGCTCCAGCAGTTGATGCAGGAGTTGCTGGAGTACGGTAAGCCGCACGCGCTCGAGTTGGCCGGCGTGTGCGTCGGTTCCCTGATCGAGCAGGCGATCGAGTCGACGAGCGTCCTGGCTGCCGAAGCCGACGTGTCGGTCACGACGTGGTGCGAGGGCGGCATGCCGCAGGTGCAGGCGGATCGCGATCGGCTGATACAGGTCTTCACCAACCTGATCACGAATGCCATCCAGTTTTCCACGCCGGGGTCCCCGGTGGTGTTGCGGACGCACCTGCTGCGTCAGGACGGTCGGCACTGGTTGGAGAGCGTGGTGCGCGACACCGGTCCGGGGTTTGCCGAGGGCGACCTGGCACACGCGTTCGAGCCGTTCTTCACGCGGCGCAAGGGCGGCACCGGTCTGGGTCTTGCCCTGGTGCAGCGGATAGTCGAGCAGCACGGCGGGCAAGTGACGGCGGAGAACGGCGACGGCGGAGGCGCGACGATTCGAGTCAGACTTCCGCTCACCATCACCTAGCGGCCGCCCAGGATGCTGGGCAGCGACGGAGCCCCACATGGCGGCGACGCGGATTCTCGTGGTAGACGATGAAGCGGCGATTCGATTCGGGATTCGGGATTTCCTCGAGGCCAAGGGCTACGCGGTCACCGAGGCGGAGACGTGCCAGGAGGCGCTGGCGGTGTTTCGCGGTACCCGTCCCGACGTCGCGCTGCTCGACTACCGGCTCCCGGACGGGACCGCACTCGACCTGCTTCCACAGCTCCTGCGGGTAGACGCCAGCGTCCCGATCGTCGTCCTCACCGGACACGGGTCGGTCGACTTGGCCGTGCGCGCCATCAAGGACGGGGCCGAGCAGTTCCTCACCAAGCCCGTCGAGTTACCGGCACTGCACGTGGTGCTGGAGCGCATTCTCGAAAACCAGCGGAATCGCCAGCGACAGTTGGCCAGCAAATCCCGGCGGGAGCGCGACACGCTGGATCCGTTCGTGGGGGCGAGCGCCGCGGTGCAGGAGCTCGCGACGGTGGCACGCAAGATCGTGACGTCCGACAGCCCCGTCCTCATTACCGGTGAGACCGGGACGGGCAAGGGTGTGCTGGCGAAGTGGTTGCACGGCAACAGCCCCCGCGCGGATGAGGCGCTGGTGGAGTTGAATTGTGCCGGGCTGTCGACTGAACTGCTGGACTCGGAGTTGTTCGGGCACGAGCGCGGCGCCTTCACCAGCGCTGTCAAAGAGAAGCTTGGGCTGCTCGAGGTAGCCAATGCCGGAACGTTGTTCCTCGACGAAATCGGGGACATGGACGTCCAGGTGCAGGCCAAGTTGCTGAAGGTGCTCGAGGAGCAGCGGTTTCGCCGGGTAGGTGACGTGCGCGACCGCAGCGTTGACGTGCGCCTGGTCGCCGCCACGCACCAGGACCTGCGCCGCTTCGTCCACGACGGCCGCTTTCGCCAGGACCTGTTCTATCGGATCAACACGATCCAGCTGGTCGTACCGCCATTGCGCGAACGGCAGGGTGACATCGTGTCGTTGGCGCGCGATCTGCTGAGCCGGCTGGCGACGGACCTCGGGCGGGGTGTGGTGGACCTCCGGCCCGACGCGGAGGAGGCGCTCCTGCAGTACGGCTGGCCCGGCAACGTGCGTGAATTGCGCAATGTGCTGGAGCGCGCCCTGCTGCTGAGTGACGGTGGGTCGCTGTCCCGGCGGGATCTCCGGTTCGAGGGGACGCTGGGGTCGGACCCCGGCGGGCCGGACACGCGCCTCACGTTGCGCGCGATGGAGATGCGGCACATTGAACTCGTGTTGCGCGAGGAAGGCGGGCGCGTCCCGGCGACCGCCGAGCGTCTCGGCGTGCCGAAGAGTTCGCTGTACCAGAAGCTCAAGACCTACGGGATTGACGCGGCGCGGTTCCGTCCGGGCGGCGCCTGAGCTGACGCGCGACCGTCCAGATTCCGGAACGCGGATTCGAGAGCTGGACCCCGATGAACCGCCTCGAACCTCCCGAACCCTAACAGGTCGCTGAAAAAGTCATGAATTGGGTATGGCGGAATTGCGAGATTCTCCTATCTTGGCGCGACCTCAACAGCGAGTGCGCGCAATGCGTGGTCCAGATCATCCGCAGACGGCG
>Ga0214471_10001664_pt1 | contig 17561 bp, 16 predicted proteins | sample RVTome_5_FD_207665 | JGI IMG/M metagenome (GOLD analysis project Ga0214471, IMG submission 207665) | Soil microbial communities from uranium-contaminated site in the Upper Colorado River Basin, Wyoming, United States - RVT142D155 | ecosystem: Environmental > Terrestrial > Soil > Contaminated >... | reverse complement strand
CCGGCCGCCCGCGACGCCAGCACGACGGCGGCTCGCGCCGGCGTCAACTCCCATTCGTCGACGGTCAGCAGCATGCCCAAATCCTTGGCGAGGTCGACGGCGCCGAAGCTGAGCCGCCGCGTCCGGGTGCCGGCCTGGGCGATGGCGGCGACCGCGGCCAAGCCCTTGGCGGTCTCGATGATCGGCAGCAGGTCGACGGCACCGTTTGCCATGCCGTGGCGGCGCTCAAGGGCACCCAGGCGCTCGTCGGCGGCCTGGAGCTGCGCCGGCGATTCGACCTTCGGCACCATGACGCCGTCGAGCCACGGCCCGACCACGGCCTCCAGGTCGCCGGCGTGGAACTCCGTGTCGAAGGCGTTGACACGCGCCCAGCCTCGGCATCCGCGGGGCCGTTTCAGGGCGGCGACGACGGCCGAGCGGGCGCCGACCTTTTCGGCCGCGGCGACGGCGTCCTCGAGATCGAGGATCGCCGCGTCGGCGCCGGCGGTGAACACCTTCTCCACCTTGCGCGGGTGATTGCCGGGCGCAAACAGGTACGTCCGGTGCGGGCCGTCGGTCATGGAAAACGGGAGGCTAGGATTGCGCCGGATTGATGATCCGGAGAATATCTTCGATGCTGATGCGGGCGCCGTCGTTGAGGTCGGCGTCGCTCTCCCGGCTGTCGCCCCAGCAGGGCTCGCCGACGGGCGCTTCCCGATACCACGGCGTCGCCGGCGTCGATGCCGCCTGCTCGGCCGGCTTCCTCGACATCTGCCGCTCGTCGGCGGCGGCCAGCCCCGGCAGGCCGAGGACCGCGATCAGCAGGGCAAGGCGGAGGACGGCGCGCATCGGCTCCTCATCGGCTTATGATCGAGATGGGCATCATACCCCGCCCGGCGTCGCCTGTCACCACCGGGGTCCATCCCAGGCCGCGTCCTGGTCGAGCGGGAACACCGGGCGCGGCAGGTTCTTGAAGTCGAAGCGCGACAGTACCGGCGAGGTCAGCCCCGGGGCATCGACCTCGATCACCTGGTCGGGCTTGAAGAACTCGTCGAAGCCGGCCCGGAAATGGCCGCGCGACTTGACCACCACGGTGCGCGCACTGGCGACGTCGAGGCCGAACATCTCGAAGAATACCGGGTCGGCGCACTGCTTGCGCACGCTGCAGACGACGATCTTGACGAAGCCGCCGACGTCGAGAAGCGCCGATTTGCCGAGGCTGAGCGCGCGCCCCGCCCACAGGCCGCGGCGGCCGACGCAAGCGCCGTCCGACAGCGCCAGCACCTTGACCGGGGCTTGGAAGCGCTTCGAGAACTCGGTCTCGGCGGCGCTGTTGAAGGTGGCCATGAACGCCTCGCCCTTGCTCCATTCGTGGGCGGCGGCGGCGAGCCGCGGGTCGAAGAACACCCCGAACAACACCCCCTTGGCACCGGCGTCGTAGAGAGCCTTCAGCAGCCACGTGGTGTTGCCCGACCCGCCGCCGCCCGGGTTGTCGGCGACGTCGGCCAGGATCAGCGGCGGCAGGCTCTTGTCCTCGCCGGTCCTGACCGCCATGGCGACCGCGTCCTCGAGCGGCGTCAATTCCTTCTGGAAGCGCTTGCGCATGTCCCAGGCGCGGCGCGCGATGTCGGCGGCCAGCCGCTCGGCCGGCGCGCGGTCGCCGCGGGCGGTGACGATCACGGCGAAGCCGTTCTTGGCGAGGTCGCTGAACGCGAACCCGGCGACCACCGAGACGTTGACGATGTCGGCGGTCTTCGCCCGCTGCCCATAGTTGATGAGGTCGGCATAGGGCCCCTGGGCGGTCAGCAGCGTTACCGTCGGCGCGACGATGGGAAGGCGGATGAAGGCCGTGGTCGGCTTCATGCCGCCGAACATCTCGACCATCACCCGCGCCGCCTCGGCCGCCCGCGCCTTCTGGTCGACGTGGGGATTGGTGATGTAGGAGATCAGCGCGTCCGTTTTGTCGATCATGCGATCCGAGATGTTGGCATGCAGATCGAGGGTGGCGATCACCGGCACCTCCGGCCCGACGGTGCCGCGCACCATCTCGAACAGGTCGCCGTCGGGGTCACCGGAGCGGGTCGCGGTCATGCCGCCGTGGGCGCTGAAGTAGACGCCGTCGAGCGGCAGGGATTGGGCGAGGCGGCGGCGCATTTTCCTGATGGTCGCCTCGAGGAAGCGCTGGTCGCACGGGCCGCTCGGCTCGGCGGCAGTGACCATGATCGGCACCGGCTGCCAGGCGACGCCGAGGCGGTCCATCTCGGCGACGAAGCCGGTGATTTCGGCCGGCTGGATGGGGTTGGGTTTCTTGAGGTCGGCGAGGATGTCGTCGCCCGCGAGATAACAGTTGGCGCGGAAGGCCGCCTCCCGGCACACCGGGGCGAAAGCGTTGCTTTCCAGGTGCATGCCGAGAATGGCGATACGTTTCGGTCTCTCTGGCGTGGTCACGGGGGCCCTCGCGCGGTCGTTGTCCCGCCGGTTGCAATAGCAGAATCGCGGTCACGCCGCCAGGGGCGAGCGGCTTTCGACGGATTTCCGATGGGCGGATATCAGCGGGCGCGGAGCTTGGGGTCGAGGACGTCACGGACCGCGTCGCCGAACAGGTTGAAGCCGAACACGGCGAGGCTGATGGCGACGCCCGGCCAGATGGCGATCCACGGCGCGGTGGTCGCGAACTCCTCGGCGCCGCCCTGCAGCATCAGGCCCCACGACGGCGTCGGCTCCTGCACTCCCATGCCGAGGTAGCTGAGCGCCGCTTCGAGCAGGATCGCCTGGCCGAGCGAGGCGGTTAGGATGATCAGGTATGGCGCCATGACGTTGGGCGCCATGTGGCGGAGGATGATGCGAGTGTGGCTGAAGCCGAGCGCGCGCGCCGCGTCCACGTACGGAATCTCACGGATGGCGAGGGCGTTGGAGCGCACCACTCGGGCGCAGCGGGCGATGAACGGGATGATGATGGCGATGATCACGTTCTCGACGCCGGTGCCGAGGGTGGCAACCACCGCCAACGCCAGGACGATCAGCGGGAACGCCATCACCACGTCCATGACGCGCTGGAACAGCAGATCGAAGCGGCCGCCGAAATAGGCGCTGGCGACGCCGAGTACGAGGCCTATGGTGGCGCCTGCGATCGCCGACACGAAGCCGACCAGCAGCGCCGTGCGGGCGCCGTAGACGATGCGGGTGAAGGCGTCGCGGCCGAACTGGTCGGTGCCCAAAATATAGGTCTCGTCCGGCGCGGTCAGCATGTTGGCGAGGTCGTTCGCTTCCGGGTCGAAATGGGTGATGAAATCGGCGAAGACAGCCATGAATATCATGACCAGGACCACGGCCGCGCCGGCGGCGCCTAGGGGCTGCTTGCGGCAGAACTCCCAAAGCTTCTTCGACAGCGTCGGTTTTGCCGCCAGTTCCTCGAATTTGGATTCGACCTGTGCTTCGGAGAGGGTGACCATATCAGGCCTCGTTCAGCTGTAGCGGATCCGCGGATCCAGCCAAGCGTAGAAGATATCGACGGCGAAGTTGACCAGCACGAATATCAGAACGACGATCATCACCAGTTGCTGGGTCATGGTGTAGTCTTGGTTGCCGACCGAGAGCACGAACAGCTTGCCGAGGCCGTTGAGGTTGAACACCTGCTCGGTCACCACCAGGCCGCCGATCAGGAACGCGAATTCGATGGCGATGATCGTCACCACCGGCAGCATGGCGTTCTTCAGCGCGTGCCGGTTGATGATGACCTTTTCAATGAGCCCCTTGGCGCGGGCGGTGCGGATGTAGTCCTCGCGCAGCACTTCCAGCAGGGCCGAGCGGGTCATGCGCGCGGCGACGGCGGAATACCGATAGCCGGTGGCGACCGCCGGCCAAATCAACTGGCTGAGGTTGCCGATCGGGTCCTCCCATGGCGGCACATAGACGATCGGCGGCATCCACGGCTCGCCGAACCAGGCCTGGGAATAGACCAGAAGCCCGAGGATGATCAGGATGCCGAGCCAGAACGACGGCATGGCGATGCCGGCGATGCTGAATACCCTGACGGCGTAATCGATCCAGGTATTCTGCTTGACGGCGGAGATGATGCCGAGCGGAATGGCGATGGCGATGGCGACGATGGTGGCCATGATCGCCACCTGCAACGACAGCGCGAAGCGCAGCTCGATCTCGTGGAGGATCGGCTTCTCCGTCCACATGGAGGTACCGAGGTCGAGGGTGAAATAGCCGCCGACGAATTCGATGAATTGAAGCGGCAGCGGCTTGTTGAGGCCGATATTTTCGCGGCACGTGTCGATCGCCTCCTGGTCGAAGTACATGCCGCTGCCGGCCATCCGCACCTCGCAAATATCGCCGGGGATCATCCTGAGCAGGAAAAACACCAAAATCGCCGCCCCGAACAGTGTGGGGATCATCAGCATCAGCCGCTTGGCGATGTATTTATACATGGCCTTCGACGCCCTTATACCATAGTCGATTAACGAAATTCACCGCCGCAAAATGCTTATACGTATTTACCGAAGTCCCGCCCGTGGCCTTTCAAAGCCGCGGGCGGGATCCGGTTTCAACGTTCGCTTGAGCCTCTACTTATCCAGCCAAATGTTGTCGAGCTGTTGGTTCAGGTAGTGGCTGGGCGCGATCTTCCAACCCTTCACGTAGGAGCGGTGGGGGTTGATCTTGTACCACCACAGCGTGACGAGCATGTGGGCCTCGTCGCTGATGGCGCGCTTCTCGTAATCGCGGATCAGCTTGCGCTGCTCGGCCGGTTCGCCCGATTTCTCGATCTTCGCGTAGATGTCTTCCAGGGCCTGGTCCTTGTAGTTGCCGTTGTTGGCGCCGGACGTGCCCAGGAACTTGGTGATGTCGGCGATCGGGTTGATCACCGACTGGCAGTTGAAGTCGATGGCGATGTCGAACTTCTTGGTCTTGCGCAGGGCGTCGTAGAACGCGGGCGTCGGCAGAACCTGCTGCGTCGCGTCGATTCCCGCCTTCTTCCACTGGTCGATGCCCCAGGTGCCGACCACCTTGTACGGCTGGTCGACGCCGCGGTTGATGAAGTTGACCTTCAGGGTGCTAATACCCGCTTCCTTCAGCAACTTCTTGGCTTCTTCGAGGTTGGCTTTCGCGTCCTCGCCATAGCCCGTAAGCTTGGTCAGTTCGGCCTTCGTCGCCGCAAACGGGTGGTTCGGATATACGATGCCGCCGACCGTCTTGACGATGGCGATCTTGCTCAGGTACTGCGAACCGGACCAGCGGTCGAGGGTGAGCGATAACGCCCGGCGTACCCGCGCGTCGTCGAACGGCTTGCTGGTGTGGTTAGGCGTGAAGAACAAGGCGCAGTTCCAGTCGCTTTCCTGGACCGTGATGTCCTTGCCCAGCGCCTTCACCAGCTCGTCGCGGTGTGCCGGCGGGAAGCCGCGGAATTCGATCGCCGCGCGATCGCCGCGGATGGCCTGCACGCGCACCGCCAGCTTGGTCGCCACGATGGCCTTGATGCCGTCGAGGTAGGGCTGCGGCTTGCCGTCCAATCCCATGTGATGGTAGTTCGGGTTCTTTTTGCCCTCGGTGAACGACCCTTGCTGGTCCTGGACGAAATGGAACGGGCCCGTGCCGTTGACGTTTTTGGTGTGCCAGTTGAGGCCGTGCTTGTCGAGGTCGGCCTTGGAATAGATCCAGTTGAAGGGAGCCGCCAGCGCCGGAATGAAGGCGCCCGAGGCCCACTTCAGCTTGAACACCACCGTGAAATCGTCTGGCGCCGTCACCGATTCCACCATCCGGTAGAACGCCTTCCGCGAGCTCGGGATACCCTCCGGCGGCGAAATGATCTTCTTGTAGGTGGCGACGATGTCGTGGGCGGTCAGCGGTGCACCGCTCTGGAACTTGATTCCCTTGCGGATCTTGAAGGTATAGGTCTTGCCGCCGTCTGTCGCCTGCGGAACCTTTCCCTCGCACAAGTCGCAGGTGAAGTCGGTCGCCGACTGCGGGTTGTCCGGGTTGACCCGGATCAGCAGGCTGTACATCGGCGCCAGCGGGTGTACGACGCCGAAGGTGGTTTCCCGGTGGGCGTCATAAGACGGGATTTCCGCCGGGTTCAGGTAGACGAGGACGCCCCCCCGTTTCGGCATCTCCGCCGCATTGGCGACCCCGCCCGCCGCGAGCGCCAAGCCGGCCCCCACCACGGTCGCGACCGCAAGTTTCGAAAAGATAACTTTCATTTCCTAGACTCCTTCCCAGTAAATACGGAAGCTTGTTATCCGCTTCCTGATTGACGCGTCATTGCGATTGTAGACGAAAGTTCACACTTCCGTACAGGCCACCCAGTGGCCCGGTTTGATTTCCCTGAATTCGGGGATCGCCTTCGAGCAACTGTCCACCGCCAGGGTACACCTCGGGTGGAACACGCAGCCGCGCGGCGGATTGATCGGACTCGGCACCTCCCCTTTGACGACTTCGTGCTTTCTTTTGGCCTCGATGACCGGGTCCGGAATCGGCACCGCAGCCAGCAACGCCCGAGTGTAAGGGTGAATGGGATTGTCGTAAAGCTCGTCGCAATCCGCGAGCTCGACCATTTTCCCTAGATACATGACGGCCACCCGGTGGCACAGGTGCCGTACCACACTGAGATCGTGTGAAATAAACAGGTAGGTGAGCCCGAATTCGTCGCGCAGGTCCTCCAAAAGATTAATGACCTGGGCCTGGATCGACACGTCGAGCGCCGACACCGCCTCGTCGCAGATGATGAATTCGGGGTTGACGGCGAGCGCCCGGGCGATGCCGACCCGCTGTCGCTGGCCGCCGCTCATCTCGTGCGGATAGCGGTCCGAGAACTTGGGATCGAGGCCGCACAGCGACAGCAGCTCGGCGATTCGCCGGTCGCGCTTGGCCGAATCGGTGATGATCCCGTGAACCTTCATCGGCTCGCCGATGATCTCGCCGATCTTCATGCGCGGATTGAGCGAGCTGTACGGGTCCTGGAAGATGACCTGGATCTTCTCGCGGATCGGGCTCATCTCCTTCTGCGTCAGCTTGGTCAGATCCTGACCCTCGAACAGGATCTGCCCTTCGGTGGCCTTCTCGAGCTGCAGGATGCAGCGGCCGGTGGTCGTCTTGCCGCACCCGGACTCGCCGACCAGGCCCAAGGTTTCGCCCTTGCGGATGTGGAAGCTGATGCCGTCGACCGCCTTGACGTGGGCGACCACGCGCGAGATCAGGACCCCCGAGGTGATCGGGAAATACATCCTCAGGCCCTTGACGTCGACCAGGATCTCGCCGGGCTGCGGCTTGTTCGATTTCGCGGTCCCGGCGGCGAGTGCCGCATGTGCCGGGCTCATGAGACCTCCTTGATCGCCTGTTTCAGGACCGCCTTTTCCCAGCAGGCGGACAAATGATTGCCGCCCACCGATTCGAGCGGCGGGAAAGCCTCGTTGCAGCGCTCCACGCGGTAGCGGCAGCGCGGCCGGAACGGGCAGCCGTCGTCGAGCATGGTCAGGTCGGGCGGCTGGCCCTCGACCGGGTCGAGCTTCGCCTGGCGCGGCCGGTCCATGCGCGGCACCGATTTCAGGAGCGCCAGCGTGTAGGGATGCTGCGGCCGGTGGTAGATGTCGGCGGCCGTTCCCTCCTCGATGATCTTGCCGGCGTACATGACGTTGACCCGGTCGGCGTAGCGGGCGACGACGCCGAGGTTGTGGGTGATGATGATCAAGGCGACGCCGAGGCGCTTGGTCAGGTCCTTCATCAGCTCCAGGATCTGCGCCTGGATGGTGACGTCGAGCGCCGTCGTCGGTTCGTCAGCGATGATCAGCTTCGGCTGACAGGCGAGCGCCATGGCGATCATCACCCGCTGCCGCATGCCGCCGGAGAAATGATGCGGGTACTGTTTCAGCCGACGCTCGGGGTCGGAGATGCCGACCATGTCCAGGAGCTCGATCGCCCGTTTCTCCGCTTCCTCGGGCGAAACCGGGAAGTGCGTGGTCAGGGTCTCGGTCAGCTGCTGCTCGATCGACAGCACCGGGTTGAGCGACGTCATCGGCTCCTGGAACACCATCGAGATGTCCTTGCCGCGGACGTTGCGGATTTCATCGTCGGAAAGCGTCAGCAAGTCGGTGCCGGCGAAGCGGATTTGGCCCTCGACGATCTTGCCCGGCGGCCACGGAATGAGCCGCAGGATGGAGAGCGCGCTGACCGATTTTCCGCAGCCGGATTCACCCACCAGCGCGACCGTCTCGCCCTCGTCGACCGTGTACGAAATGCCGTCCACGGCCCTGACGGTGCCGGCGGATGTGAAGAACTGCGTTTTTAAGTTTTCGATTTCTAAAAGTGTCGCCACTATCCCCCCTGAGTGAAGCCTGACGATTGGTTTATTTTATTTTTTTGAAAACCTATGGGTCGACGGTATCCGTGTCAATTGACAATCCCCGGTCGCGGAACCCTGACGATCCATAATGCCTGGATTTCGTCGATGCCGAAAGCGCTTCCCGTGCGCCGCCAGGACCCTGTCGGTAGGCCGATTTTATGGCGTTCCGACAGCATAATCTGTTGATCCGAGCCGCGTCGACGCGGATGATAAATGGTGGTTTAAACTATTCCGTCAAGCAAAAACGCCGCCCATTATGAATCGTCGCCGGGACGGCGCCGCGACGGCCGAGGCCCCAAGGGGCTGACCCGCCGACAATGGCGACAAACAAAGGAGCTGGACGATGGCCTCCAACCAATACGAGATTGGCCTGAAATTTCGCAAGGAAGTGCTGGGCGAGGAGTACGTGGAGAAATCGCTCGCCAAGGCCGACGACTTCAACCGCGATTTCCAGAAGATGGTCACCGAGTACTGCTGGGGCGGCTCGTGGGGCCGCGGCGTGCTGACCAAGCAGCAGCGCAGCATCCTCAATCTCGGCATGCTGGCGGCGCTCAACAGGCCGCACGAGTTCAAGCTGCACTTCCTGGGCGCGCTGACCAACGGCGTCAGCATCGCCGAGATCCGCGAGGTGCTGATCCAGATCGCCATCTATTGCGGCGTGCCGGCCGGTGTCGAGGCCTTCCGCATCGCCCGCGAGGTATTCAACGAGGAAGGCATCGACGTCTCGCGCATGGATTCCGAAGGCGGCACCGCATGACTCCCGGACGTCTCGGATTCGCCGGCCTCGGGCAGATGGGCGGACCGATGGCGGCCAACATTGCCAAGGGCGGCTTCGCGCTCGCCGTCTACGACAAGGCCGGCACGCGTGAGCGCACGCCCGACAAGGCATCGTCGGTGGACTCGCTCGAATCGCTGGCGGCGCAGGTGGAGACGCTGTTCCTCAGCCTGCCCGACGGGCCGGCGACGGTCGGCTTCGCGCGCGACCTCGCAGCCGTCAAGACGCGCGCCGTCAAGGTGGTGATCGATCTCTCGACCATCGGCATCGAGGCCGCCCGCGACGCCGACCGCGTCTACGCCGACGCCGGCATCACTTACGTCGACGCGCCGGTCTCCGGCGGCCAGTCCGGGGCGCGGGCCGGCACCATCACGGTGATGTGGGCGGGACCGGCCGAGCTCATGGAAAGCCACCGCAAGGTGATGAAGTCATTCTGCAAGAACCTGTTCCACGTCGGCCCCGAACCGGGCCAGGGCCAGGCGATGAAGCTCCTCAACAACTACCTCAGCGCCACCGCCATGGCGGCGACGTCGGAGGCGATGGCCTTCGGGCTCGCGCAGGGATTGCCGATGAAGACGGTGCTCGACGTGGTCAACGTGTCGACCGGGCGCAACACCGCGACCAGCGACAAGTTCGTCAACCGCATCCTCACCGGTACCTACGACGCGGGTTTCAAGACCAAGTTGCTGGCCAAGGACGTGCGGCTGTTCGTCGAGAATGCCAGGGCCGCCGGCACGCCGATCGAGATCGCCCGGGTCGTCGCCGACATTTGGCGGCGCGCCGACAAGGCAATGCCGGACACCGACTTCACCCGCATCTACCCGTTCATCACCGGCAAGCGGGGCGGTTGAGGGGCGTCCATCGACCGCCCCCTGTCAGTAGCCTTCGTCGAGCAGCGGGAAGGCGCTGAACGCGTGCGCCGGCCCGACCGGCGCCGCCGGATGCAGGAAGCTCGGGTCGAGCTCGGCAAAACGGGTGACGCCCAACAGCCCGAGGGCGACACGAATCTCGGCTTCCAGTATCTCCAGCATGCGGCAGAGGCCTTCCAACCCGGCCGCCGCGGCCGCCAGGCCCTGCAGCCGGCCGATGCCGACCGCGTCGGCACCCAGCGTCATCGCCTTCACGATATCGGTGCCGCGCATGAAGCCGCCGTCGACGATGATCGCGGCCTTGCCGCGGGCGACCGCTGCCACCTCGGGCAGCACCTCGATGGCGCCGCGCCCGTGGTCGAGCTGCCGACCACCATGATTGGAAACGTAGATGCCCTCGACCCCGACCGCCAATGCCCTTTCCGCGTCTTCGGCGGTGGCAACGCCCTTCAGGATCAGCGGAATGCGGTGGGTGTCCTTGAACCGCTTCACGTCGTCCCAATTGAAGCGCTCCTGGTAGACCTCGTTCTTGGCGCCGCGCCGGGCCGTGCTTTTAAATCGCTTCGCCAGGTCGCGCTCGCGGCGTCCGTAATAGTCCAGATCGACGGTCAGGCAGAACGCCGTGTAGCCGTTGGCGATGGCGCGTCTGGCGTAATCGTCGACGAAAGACTGGTCGCCGCGCACGTAAAGCTGGAATAGGCGGTTCGGCCCGGGGGCGGCTTGGGCCACCTCCTCCAGCGTCGGCATGCAGGCCGACGACAGCATGGAAAAGACGTTGAATGCAGCCGCCGCCCTGGCCGGTACCACGCCACCGCCTTCCACCAGATCCTGCATCGAGCCGATCGGCGCCAGCACCACCGGGATGCGGAGCTTGCGGCCGAGCAGCGATCCCGACGCATCGAGGCCCGAGACATCGTTCAGCACCCGCGGCCTGAACGCGATGGAATCGAGGGCTTGGCGGTTACGCTTCTGGGTCGTCTCGGTGTCGGCGCCGCCCATCAAGTAATCCCAGAGGTTGGGTCCAAGGTTGCGGCGGGCCGGCTCGACGAATTCATGCAAGACCTGAAAGCGATCGGCGACGCTTCCCCGGTTCGTCGTTTTGGCGGCTTTGTTCGTGGCCGCGCCGGTTCTGGCAACCGACTTTTTCGCGGCCGGCTTTCTCCGGGCCGGTGTCGTTTTGGCGCCTTTCATAAATTCCTCACTTGTGCAGCGGCTTGGCGGCGACGATGACGCCGTCGGCATCGGCGTAAAGGTAATCGCCGTCGCGGATGGCGATGCCGCCGAAATTGAGCGTCACGCCCATCTTGCCGATGCCGTCCTGGCGCGGCCGCTGCGGCGTCGAGCCGACCGCCTTGACGCCGATGTCGAGGTCGGTGAACTCGTGGCCGTCGCGAATGCAGCCGTTGAACACCAGCCCGGCCCAGCCGTGCTTGGCGGCCTCGGCGGCGATGTTGCCGCCGCATAGCGCGCGGCGGCGCGATCCGCGGCCGTCGACCACCAGCACCCGGCCTTTTCCGCCTTGCGCCAGGATGTCGCGGATGCCCTTGTTGTCCTCGTAGGTAGCGAACGTGGTGACGCGGCCGTGGAAGTGGTTGCGCCCGGCGTAGTCGTTGAACGCGATCTCGCACACTTGGTACGCGTCAGGGTGTGCGTCGCAGATGTCCGCCGTGCGGATGATGTCGTCCTTGGCCATGAGTTCTCCCCGGTTCGTCCTCATTCGGATATTTGCGGTTCCTTATAGGACACCGTATGGTGGGCGGCAATTCCCGGCCAAGAAGGCGGCCGGGGCGAGCCAAAAAGAGGGAGTGCCGTGGGCACCGTCAACAACTTCGCCATCTTCGTCACCATCAAGCTGAAGCCGGGAAAGGGCAAGGCGTTCCGGCCGTTGATCCTGGAGAACGCGGAAGCGGCGGTCCGCGACGAGGAGGACTGCCTGCAGTTCCAGGTGCTGACGGCCGAGGGCGATCCCGACACTTATTTCTTCTACGAGGTCTATAGCGACGCCGCCGCGCTCGACCGCCACCGCGAAACCCCGCATTACAAGAAATACATGGCGGCCGCCGGGCCGATGATCGCCGAGCGCTCGATCCAGCGCTGCACCCTGATCAAGGAGTAGCGGCTAAGGCTCGACCACCAGGGCGCCGGCGATCTTGCGGCTTTCCAGGTCCTTGTGGGCCTTGACCATGTCCTTGAGCTTGTAGCGGCCGGCCACCGGGACCTTGACCGTGCCTTCGCGCAGCACCTTGAAGAAGGCGTTCGACGCCGCCTCCAGGTCCGAGCGGCTGGCGATGTAGGTGGCCAGCGTCGGCCGGGTGACGGTCAACGACTTCTTGTGCAGACGCTGCAGCGGGAACGGCTCGACCGGCCCCGAGGCGGTGCCGTAGTTGATGGCGTGGCCCATCGGGCTCAGGCAGTCGAGCGAGCCCATGAACGTCGTCTTGCCGACCGAATCGTAGACCACCGGCACGCCCTTGCCCTCGGTGATCTCCATCACCTTCTCGACCCAGTTGCCCTTGGTGTAGACGAGCGGGAAGTCGCAGCCGAGCTTGGCCACCAGCTTGGCCTTGGCGTCGGAGCCGACGGTGCCGATGATGTTGGCGCCGAGCGCCTTGCCCCACTGCACCATGATCTGGCCGACGCCGCCGGCGGCGGCGTGGATCAGGATCAGCTCGCCCTCCTGCACCTTGTGCAGGCGGCGCAGCAGGTAGTTGGCGGTCAGTCCGCGCAGATAAGCCGCAGCCGCCAGATCGTCGGAGATGTCGCGCGGCAGCTTGATCATCCGCGACGCCGGCGCCGTCCGCATCTCGGCATAGGAGCCACGCAGCCCGGTATAGGTGATCCGATCGCCTTTCTTGAGGCCGTTGACGCCGGCGCCGAGCTTCTCGACCACGCCGACGCCCTGCACGCCGAGCACGCACGGCAACGGCGGGTTTTCGCCGAGCTGGTTGGAACGGTGGTAGGTGTCGACGAAGTTGAGGCCGATCGCGGTATGGCGGATCAGCACCTCGTCCTTGCCGGGATTGGCGACGTCGACATCCTCGTATTTGAGGACTTCCGGGCCGCCGAACTTGTGAATGCGAACGACCTTGGTCTTGGCCATCGTTTCCTCCCTGGCCCCTGCCGCTAGGGCGCCGTCGGCGGCGGGGCGTTGGACTGTCGTCTCGGTTGCCACTGTTGTAGGGGTAAACCGGGCGGCTGGTAAATGCCTTCCCTGGCGGCAGCCGGATTCCCGGCCACCGCCCGCCCTGAAATCAGAACAAAAAGAACAAGTTGTAGCCGCCCGGCCGTTTATTGCCGGCGGCGGGTGTCAGTGCCTGCCGCCGGAATGGGGATGGCGGTCGCCGCCGCCGTCTTGCCCGGCCTGGTGGCCGCGCAGCCGCTGATAGAGGTGGCGCTGTTCGGGAGTCAGGATCGGCGCCGTCTCCAGATGCGCCGCGAGATGGATGCGGCGCAGCCGGTCGCGCAACCGCCCCGTCTCCGCCACCCGCTCGGCCAGTGTTTCGCCGTCGATGCGGCCGGAGCGGAACGCCTGGTCGAGGGCGTGCTCGGCCTCGACGTAGGCGGCGCCGGCCCGACGCGCCTCGGCGTTCATGCTCGCGAACACCGCCGCCACGGCGGCCCGCTGCTTGTCGTCGAGCCCAAGCTCGCCCGCCAGGTCGAGGACATGGCGGGGACCGGGATAGCCGTTGAGCTCGGCCGGCTTGGCCAGGCCCCAGCCTCCGCCGGCCATCAGCTCGGCGACGTCGCCGGCGGTCAGAGTGCTGATGTTGCGTTTCTGCTCGCCGGCATGGGGGCCGGCGGCCGGCGATTCCGCCGCAAAGAGAGCGGCCGCGAGAACGAAGGCAAGGACGAGAGCGGGATAGGACTTGTTCATGGCAACTCTCATTATTGGGATGAATGGTACGGTCGAAACCGGCGGCGATGATATGAACGGAGCGCGCTCGCCTCACGCCTTCGGCGGCAGGGCGCAGATTTCCTCGTATTTGTAGCGCCGCTTCACCCGGCCGATGTGCCGGAACACGTCCAGAGTCACCTCGTAGGCGGCCTTGGTGATCTCGACGTGCGGGGTCCAGCAGCCGAGCTTCTGGTAGAAGGCGATGGTCTTGGACAGCACGTCCGGGTCGATGCCGGGGAAGTACTTGGCCTCGGCCTTGGCGATTTCCTTCGCCGGCGTCTCGTTGATGTACTTGCGCGTCTTCTTGTAGGCGCGCATGAACGCCTTCGCCATGTCGGTCTTAAGCCACGCCGGCGTCGCCGCCAGGCTGGAGAATCCGCACGGCCCAATCGCCTCGCCGACGCTTGCGACCACGTGGCCGACGCCGTCGTGCTCGAGCTGCTGCGGCGCCGGGCCCTGCTGGTGGATGTAGTCGCCTTCGCCGTTGCGGAACGCCGCGTCCATGTCGCGGCCGGCGTTGATGGCCTGGATCGAGTCGTAGTCGAGGCCCATCTTGTGGCAGGCGTACTTGAACATCGCCAGCGGCTGGCCGCCGTGATCGACCAGCACCTTCTTGCCCTTCAGGTTCGACCACTTGAAATTCGGCTCCCGCTTGCGCCCCGTCAGGAAAAACCCGTCCTTCTCGTTGATCTGGGCGAAGTGCACGGCCTTCGGCTTGACGCCATCGTCGAGGGAGGCGATGCCCTGCGACAGCGCCGATTGCACCACGTGCGCCGAACCGTCTAGGAGCGCGTCGATAGCGGACTTGCCTGGCGGCGCCACGCTGTGGGTGGGCTCCAGGCCCTCTTGCTTCAGGAACCCGCCCGACATGGTCGAGATCAGCGGGCTGTAGAACGCGGAAAAGCGCGTGAACTGGATGTTGATCTTGGTCACGGGTCGTCTCCTCCCTATCGGTGATTATGGTTCAGGCGATTGCCAAAGGCTTACCGTCCATGCCCGTAAAGGGCAACCCGAGATGCGCGAGGATGGTGGGCGCGATGTCGACCGCCGAGGACGGCGAGTCGACGCGGCCGGCGTTGAAGCCGCCGCCCCTGACGATCAGGAACGGGTTCTGCTCGTAGGGCCCGAGGCCGCCGTGCTGGCCGCAGCCGACCACGGTTTCAGTGGCCAGCGGATTGTCGAAGGCGACGCTGATGCCGGGCCAGCCGAAGGCGTTTTTCGCGTCCGACCGCCTCGGCGTCACCGCGATGGCGAGCGCCGTGCCGTTGCGGTGACCAACCTCGGAAAGTTTTTCGCCCGCGAACACGTGCTCGACCTCGTCCCGACTTTCGAGGAAGCGGCAGATGGCGTCGATGCGGCCGCGGGCGGTGTCGGAAACGTAGATGTTGGCGCTGAAGCCGTTGGAGGCCACTGCCACCTCGGTCGAGTCCTCGGCATCCTTGAGACCGGCCTCCACCAACAGCGTTTCCAGGCGGACGATGCTCTCCACCGTCTCGTGGCCGTGGTCGGAGGCGATAATCAATAATATATCGTCGCCGCCGGCCGTGCGCTTGACCACGTCGGCGACGCGGCCGGCGTTGAGGTCGGCGGCGGCGATGACGGCCTTGTGGTCGGGCGAGCCGAGGGGCCGGGCGTGTTGGGTGTGGTCGGGCTCGCACTGCCACAGCACGGCGAGGCGAGGCTTCCTTTCGCCCAGCACTTCGACGACGAAGCGCTCCGTCATCGCCACGTCGCCAGCGGCATCGTGGCTGACGGTGAGCCCCTCGCCCGCCGGCAATTTCTTCAGGCCCGGCCCGAACGAGCCCTGGCGGTGGTAGACGAAGCCGTGGCCGTCTGGGTCCTGGAAATAGGCGGCGCCGGCGGAGACGTTGGAATAGACGATGCAGCCGCCGTGGTTTTCGAGCCTTTCGGCCAGCGTCGGCACCCGCAAGGTCTTGCCGGTCGCCTTGCGCAGGCGGTCGCGGAAATCCGGCGGGCCGACACTCATCACCGTCAACCCGCGGCCTTCGTCCAAGGCGACACAGTTGCCCTCGAGCCCGTGGCGGCCCGGCAGGCAACCGGTGGCGATGGAGGCGGACGTGGTGCGGGTGGTCGATGGAAACACGCTGCGATGATGGGCAAACACCGTGCCGCCCTTGGCGATGCGGACGAGGTTGGGCGTCAGTTCCGGCGTCACCATGTCGGCGCGCAGGCCGTCGCAAACAACCATTACGGCGCGTTTCATCGAAAATCCCCTGTCAGCCGTCGGCCAATATAATAAGCCCGTCCACCGCTGCCACGCCCTGCCCCTGCTCCTTGACGATCAGCGGGTTGATCTCGGCCTCGGCGACACCTTTTATATAGGCGAGCGACGCCATCGCCTCGACGGCGGCGGCGAGCGCCGAGGCGTCGCCCTTCGGCAGGTTGCGGTAGCCGAGCACCGGCGCCAGGCCCTTGACCTCTCCGATCATGGCCAGCGCCTTTTCCCGGTCGATGGGCGCCAGCCGCACCGCCGCGTCGTCGTAAAGCTCGGTCAACGTGCCGCCGGCGCCGAGAATGACCAGCGGCCCGGCCTCCGGGTCGAGGCAATAGCCGACCAGGGCCTCGGCGACGCCTTTTTCCATCTTCTGCACCAGCACGCCGGCGATCTTCGCCTTCGGCGGGGCGGCGCGCACGCGTTCTCGGATTTGCGCAATCGCCCGGCGCAGCGCCGCCGAGTCCGGGATGTCGAGCACCACGCCGCCGGCCTCGGTCTTGTGCGGGACGTCGGCGGACAGCACCTTGGCGACCGCCGGGAATTCGACGCCGGTCACGGCCCCGCCTTCCCTGACCACGCGGGTCGGGGTGCTGGCGATGCCGAGCGCCTGGAACACCTTCAGCGACGCCACTTCGTCGAGGTTGGGCGCGGTTGCCTGGTTCAGAAGCTCCGTCGCCGCCTCGACGGCGGCCCTGGTCGCCGCCGCCGGCGAGGTTTCCGCGGCCGGCGCCCGCCAGTCGAGATAGGCGCGCACCGCGTCGGCGCACGATTCCGGGGTGCGGAAGCCGGCGATCCCGGCCTCGGCCAGGGCCTTCAGGGATTCCCCCGCCTCCGGGACGCAGAACACGGCGACCGGCTTCACACCCTGCTTGGCCTCGGTGATGATCGGGCTCACCGCCACCTCGGGCCGGAATTGCGCCGACGAGCCGACCACCGGCACCACCACATCGCTGTCGTCGGACGCAATCAGGTCCTTGAGCACCGGCCCGTAGACGTCGGGCCGCGCGCCGGCCATGGTCAGGTCGATCACCGGGCCTTCGCCGATGCGCAGGTCGAGCGTGATCATGCGATTGATGACCGGCGGCGGCGGCGGCGCGAAGCTGACGCCGGCGAGACCCAGCCGGTCGACCACCATGGCGGCGCCGCCGCCGGTGGTGGTGACGACCGAGACGCGGCGCCCCGCCGCAGGCTTGTGCCCCTTCACCAGGAACGGAATCTCGAGCAGAGCCTCCAGGTTGTCGACGCGGATGATGCCGTGGGCGCGGAAGAACGCGTCCGCGGCGCGGGCGCGGCCGGCTAGCGCGCCCGAATGCGACACCGCCATCTGCCGGCCGGCCTCGGAGCGGCCAAGCTTGTAGGCGATCACCGGCTTTCCCGCCTGGAACGCACGGCGGGCGGCGGCGGCGAAGGCGTCGCGGTGGCGGATCGTTTCCAGGAACAGCAGGATGGCGCCGGTGTCGGCGTCG
>Ga0214471_10001662_pt1 | contig 17566 bp, 12 predicted proteins | sample RVTome_5_FD_207665 | JGI IMG/M metagenome (GOLD analysis project Ga0214471, IMG submission 207665) | Soil microbial communities from uranium-contaminated site in the Upper Colorado River Basin, Wyoming, United States - RVT142D155 | ecosystem: Environmental > Terrestrial > Soil > Contaminated >... | reverse complement strand
CGACGCTTTCCGAGCCCGGTGACGCGGGGCACGACGGCATCGAGCTTCGGTTGCCGCGGGGCCGCGCGGGGCTCGTCATGCTTGCCGCCGCCGTTGTAGTCTCGCTCGGATTCGCGGTCTGGCTCTTCTTGGGACCGAGAGTAGAAGGGGATGTCACACGGGCCTCCCGCACCAGGCACGGCGCGGCCCCGACCGCGCCGGCACGGGCCATGACGGGGCGCACGACCGGCACGCAACCTGCCCCGGTCACCCCGAGCCTTTCGAAACCAACGGCACCCGTCACGGCACGGAGCCTGCCCTCGCCGCCGCGCAAAACGGGTGGACGTGATGCGAATGGCCACACCGCTCGCACGACGCAAAGCGAGGAGGCTGCCATCGGCAGCCGAAGGGATCGCCCCGATGTCGTGAATGAGGAGGCGATCCTCGACCGCCGCAAATAGGGATCGCCGCCTCTCGTGGTACTCTGCGCGTCGCATGCGCCGCGTGTGGTTGACGACCTTGCTGGTGCTCAGCACGGCACTGACACCTCGTGTCGTGACGGCTCAGCAGGAGAGCCTTGCTGAAGAACTTTTCCGGACAGCACGCGCCGAGATGAAAGGGGGCGCCTACGCCGAGGCTTGCCCCAAGCTCGCCGAGAGTCAGCGGCTCGATCCGTCCCAGGGAACCCTGCTGAACCTCGCACTTTGCCTGGAGCAGCTCGGTCGTGTCGCTACGGCCTGGACGAAATTTCGCGAGCTCCTGGACGTGGCCAACCTGGACGAACAGAGGGCTCGCATCGCTCGCGACCACGCCGAAGCGCTCGAGCCGTCCTTGCCCCGGCTGCGGATCACGGTGGATGCGCCGAAAGGAACGGTCGTTGTCGTGCGCCTCGACGGTGCGGAGCTCGGCCCCGCGAGCCTCGGCGTATTCTTGCCCGTCGACCCGGGTGAGCATCGCGTCGAAGCTTGGGACTCGGAACGAAGCATTCATGCGGAGGTCGTCCGGGTCGCGCTGGGCGAGCGTGCAGAGAGGAGGTTGTCGTTTGCGCCGAATACCGGCGTTCCCGGGCCGAGCGCTCCCGCCGCACAGCCCGAGGAGCTGGCGGTCGTGCGAGCGCCGGCTTCGGGGTGGTCTCGGACTCCCGGTTCACCGTCGCAGGGCGCGCCGTCGCCCCGCGACACGAACGGCTCTGGCGCGACACTGAGGGTCGTAGCCGCGGCCAGCGGCGGCGTCGGAATGCTGGCGCTCGGCGCGGGAACCGTTCTGGCGCTCAACGCAAGGAGTCTTCGGGACGACTCGAACGCCGACGGCCACTGTGACGCCACGGGCTGCGACGATACGGGCTACGCTCTCAGACAGCGGGCCATTCGAAACAGCGACTTTGCCACGGGGATGTTCGTAGCGGGCGGCGTGCTCGTGGCCGGCGGCTTGACGTTCTACCTCCTGAGCCGAGCAGGCGACGATCCGAGCAGGCTGTCGCTCGAGCTCTCGCCGCGAATCGCGGGAGGACGGCAAAGCCTGACCTTTCGCGGCCGCTTCTGACGGCCTTCGCGCGCGACGGCTAGTTCGACGGAGCATCGGGACGTGCGGGTCGCCGCCTATTCGAGGATCGGTATGTCGGCACCTTCACGGCTGAAGTACATCGTGTTGCGGATCTTCCCGTCGTTGCCAAGGCTTTCGTCGCGGAGCGACGACACCGAACCATACCAATAGGCCGGCGGACCAAGGGCCTGCTGAACGAAGCGTTGGAACGCTTGCTCGTCGCCGTGCGCGACGCGGACCTTGCAGAGCGAGTCTCGACACTCGACCGACTCGAGGCTGGAGGCGCCGATGCGAGTCTGCAGCGTGCTCTCGATGGTCCGCTCGGACTCTCGACCCCAGCGCGGGTCGGCCGTTTCAGCCGAGAACAGGGCGTCGACGTAGTCCATCTGATCTCGCGTGGCGCGCGCGACGTCGTCAGCGCTCGGCTCGGCCTGTGGCTCCTCCGCGACGTCGGTCGGTTCCACGGGCGTCGCGTCCGGTACGGATGGCGCGGTTCGAGCGAAAAGGTCGGAAAGCTGCGCGGCGCGCGCCAGCGGCGCCGCGCGACCCGTGTCGGGCGTCCGTTCCGCGGCGACGACGCGATAGCTCCGTTCGAGAGCCCGCATCTGGCGTCGGAGCGCCAAGCGATCGAGCCCGTAGACGATCGCTGCGACGGCAAGGATTCCGAGCAGAAGGAACCAGTGCTTTTTCATCGAGACCTCGTCTTGCATGTTGGCAAAAATAGGGACGGTGGCGACACAGCCCCAGGTCACGTCGAGGCCGGGTGCAATCGCCGCGCCAGCTCGTGCAGCGCCGGAAGAATGCGGAGCTCTGGGCGCAATTGGGTCCGCGCCGGGCAAGGGCGCCGTCGCGCCGAGTCGCGCGCACGCAGCGTTCGAGCTCGCAGACGCGCTCGGCCCCTCGAATCGTGCGGGTCCCGGCGCCGAGCGACGGAATGGGCCATTTCGCGCGGGTCCCGCGGTTCAATCACGACCTTTGATGAGATCCGCGCAAACGTGCGCACCGTCGGGCGCTCGTTTGTGACGTCCTCCGCCCGGCTTCGCGCACGCGCCACCGGCTCACGGCGAACCGTTGCGCGTCAAGGTGTTGGCCCGACACTTGCTCGACACGGACGTCGGTGCCCTCGGGCACTGACGAAGAACCAAAAGGGACGGTGACTCGGGCGCGCGGCGCTGGCGCGTGACGGTACTGCTCCGCGACTTCACGCGGAAGCGAACGGAAAGGCACGCGCTTCGATTCCGGCGCGGCGGCGCGGGTCACCCGTCCAAGCAACGAAAGATCCGATCAAGGAGCGAATGTCATGACCAGAAAACTCATCACCTCGGCGACGATTCTTCCATGGCTGGTCCTCTCGACCGGCTGTACGATGGAAGCGATGGAGGAAGGGGATCTCGACGCGGGCGAGGACGTGGCCCAAGTCGAAGAACCCCTTTACGGCAACACCAACTTCTACTGGTCGGGCGCGGGCAGCTCGCGCATCGACCTCAACGTGTGCTGGGAAAATCCGAGCGCCGCCTCGAGCACCTGGCGCAACGATCGTCGCCGCGCGGTCGAAAGCGCGTGGGCGCGTTACGGCAGAATCAACTTCTACCAGTGGGACACTTGCACGTCGGGCGAAGCCGGCCTTCACGTGCGGATCTGCACCGCGTCGGGGCAGCCCGGATGCGACGCCTTTCCGGCCTCACAGGGTACTCAGGGTCGCTTCGGCAACGGTGTCAACAACGGCATCGAGCTCAACATCACCCACCCTACCCAGGTCGCCATCCACGAGTTCGGGCATTCACTCGGCTTTTATCACGAGGAAGAGCGGCCCGACTACAATGGCGGGGCGACGGGCGCCGGTGACTGCAGCGACCAGAGCTTCCCCAACTCGAACCCGCAGCTCTACGGCGCCTACGACAAGGATTCCGTGATGAGTTACTGCGATCCTGACGCCACGCTGTCACCGAACGACGTTACCGGCATCCAGCGCTCGTACGCCCGCCGGATCCCGGGCACCCTGGTCTCGCCCCAGGCACACTGTGCCTCGTCGCACTACGCCGTCGGCAACGGCGATCCCGGGTTCATCTGGGACTGCGACGAAGCGTTCGACGATCAGGAATGGAGGATGCAAGTTTCTTCCGGCAATGACCGCTACCTCCAGCTCACCGGCGCGAGCGGCAACCGCTGTCTCGCGGCGGATGCTGCGACGAGCGGCAGCCCCGTCAAGCTCAACAGCTGCACGACGAGCCGCGACTGGGTCTTCGAGCAGATGTACCTGCGCGGCTTCGGCGGCCTGTGTCTCGACCTGCCCGGCGGCAACACGGCCAACGGGACGCGCGTGCAGATGTGGCAGTGCGGAGCCCTCGGAGGCGCCAATCAGCGCTTTTCCATCACGGGCGCGGGTCAAATCAGGTACGGCGCTCTGAGCAGCAACAAGTGCCTCCGCAACGTCAGCAATAACCTGGTCATCTGGGACTGCGGAGCATCCAACCAGACTTTCACGTTCAATTCCAACGGCCGAATCAACAACGGCACGTCGTGCATGGACGTATCCAACGTCAACGACGCGCAATACCTCGCGGGCCAGGGCCTGCCCGGCAACGGCAACCAGATCGGCTTCACCACCTGCAACACCTCCATGAATCAGAAGTGGAACCTGTCCGGCGCGTTGCGCTACGGCGCAAATCACAACCTGTGCTTGACACGCAACGGCTCCGACGCCGCCGGAACGGGGCTCACCATCAGCACCTGCAACGGAGGCGGAACCCAGGATTGGGACTACTACTTCCGTCTGTGATCGGGCGGGCGGAACGGGACGAACGCACGAGTACGTTCGCCGCTACTTGAGCAAAGTTTCCGGAGGGCGGGCCCTGATACGGGCTCGCCCTTCGGGCGTTTGTCGTCCAGGATTCACACCGCTCGTCGTGCGGAGTCGCGCTGGATACGAGCGCGTGGTTTTGCGCGGGCCGATTGCCTCGATACCGAGCGCCGCGAGCTAGTTGCCCGCTCTTCGCGTGAAGTGCGGCTCCCCCGCGAGGGAAGCGAAGTACTCCGCAAAGCCTATTTCACCGCTGGCGAAGCCCGCGCGCGCGCTTTCACCGAGGCACGAGGTGCCGACGCCGAAGGCGTAGCTCGCGAGCAGACCGCTCACGCAGTTGTGAACCACGGGCTCTGCGAGCAGCCCCTGGACGAGCTCTTCGAAGCTCGAGAATTCGAAGAGCCTTTCGTCGAGACCGTTGGGGACGTAGCCGCTGGTGTCGATGGGAAGTCCGCCCTCGTCTTCCCGGTAGCGGCCCACTTCGTCGAAGTGCTCGAAGGCGAACCCGATCGGCTCGAACTGCAAGTGGCAGCTCTTGCACGGCTCTTCGGAGCGGTGCTGTTCGTAGCGCTGGCGCGTCGTCACGGCGCCGGGCTGTGGATCGGGAATGATCGGGACGTTCGGCGGTACGGTCGGCGGCTCGCGACAGAGCAAGCCCTCGAACACGAGCAGCGAGCGCTGGGTGGGGGACGAGCTGTTCGACAGCGCTTCGGTGCTGAGGATCGACCCTTGGGCGAGCAGGCCCATGCCCTGCCCCGCCGGCCGCTCGACGGGTGCAAAGTCCGCCGACGGTGCGGGCAGACCATAGAAACTTGCAAGCCTGGTCGACGGTGTGGTGATGGGAGAGGTCAAGAGCTCGCGCGTGCCGCCGCCGTTCTGGAACACGACCTCGTCGATGAAGCGTCGCGTTTCTTCCAGCATGTCTTGTCGCACGCTGGCGTAGTCGGAGACGTTGATTTTTTCCAAGGTCGCGGCGGCCTCGTAGCGAAGCCAGAGCGAGAAAAAGTGCTGGAGTACTTCGTAGCCACCGTTGACGAGCAGATCGCTCGCCGTCTGAACCAGCGTTTCGGGCGAAGCGAGTTCGCCCCGGTCCGCCATGCCGATGAGCTCGTCGCTCGGCGCGGTGCCGGAAAACGTGTAGGCGAGCTCGGTCGCGATTTCGTACTGACTGAGCTCGCGGCCCGCGCCGCCGATTTCCCGCCGGTAGAGGAAGTGCGGCGATTCGAGCAGACCGCGCAGCATCCAGCCGAGGCTCGTCGTCGCGTCCGTCGTGGAAGCGGCTTGGCTGAAAAAGTCGAGATAGCGGGTGCGTTCCTCGGCGCTGAGCGGACGCCGGAACAGTCGCTTTCCGTAGCTGTCCAAGAACTCGCCGGCGCAGGTTGCGTCGAGCGTGGAGGACGCGCAGGGCAAGATGCTTCCGAGGTTGGCCGTGACCGCGGCGGCGGCGCTTTCCGCCGTGTCCGCGACTTGTCGCGCCGTCTGCTTGCCGACGAGCAGCCGGCCCGCTTCGTTGTCGAAACCGAATTCCGGAATGTCGTCCGCGCTCAGAGCCAGCGTATAAGCACCCGCGATGCTCGGGAAGACCGTCTCGATGGAGCGGTTGAGCTCATCGCGGGTGAGACGCCGGAGCACCGGTGCGCCGACTTGCGACGTGCCACAAGTTTCCCTTGGGTCGCCGCCGCCGGTCCCGCTGCTGACGCTGCCCGAGCCGGTCGAGCCAGTGGTGCCGCCGCTGCCCGTCGAGTCGTCGGCGCCGGGCGGATTTCGCTCGATGCCGTCTCCACCGCCGGCGCTGCACGCCGCAGCGAGCGCAACGAAGGACAAGCCGGTGAGCCAGTGCGCCGCCGGCCTCATGCGAGGATCTCCGTGAACGGCGTGTTCGCGTCGCCGAAGCTCCCCGCGGGCACGCCCATGGCCTGCGTCAGCGCCAGGTAGATGTCGCCGGCCGAGCGGTCCGGTTCCGCAGTCAAGACTTGTTGCGTCTTCAGGGCGCCGCCGCCGCCGCCGATCGTGATGAGCGGCAGATACGCCGTCGGCCCCGGCTCCGGCCCGACCTGGATGACGCGGCTTTCCGTCGTGTGCCAGGCGCCCTCGCCCACCTCCGACATGAAATAGACGATGGTGTTGTCGAGCACGGTGCGGCCCGGGTCGGCGGGGTCGTCGACGTCGAGGAAGGCCACCATGTGGTCGACGAGGTTCTGCACGAACCAGCGCTGCGCAATTGCGAACGGCGAGCGCGTCTCCATCACCATCTCTGCGCCGTTCTGCTGCGGCTGGGTGTGGGAGAGCGCGGTGTGGTGCGGCCCGAATTGGCGCGTGTCCCCGGCGGGCCGCACGAAGGTGAAGTCGAACTCGCAATTCGCGTACATGGGCTGTACCGCGACGACCGGCGCGGCGTTGCACACGAGCGCGTGCGCCGCGAGCTCGAGCTGCGCGGCGAGCAGCGACGGGAAATTGCCTTCGGCGAGGAAAAAGTCGTCGGACTGGCCCTGAGCCAGGGGCCTCAGCGCTTCGATGGCCGGAATGGTAGGCGCCGAGGTGCAGCTCACCGCGACGCTGCCTTCGCCTTTGAGAGCTTGCACGCCCTCGAGGTGCGTTCGGAGCTTGGTCTGCTCGGAAGTGAGCCCGGCGAGCTCCGCGTCGAGGGCATTGAGCTCGCCTTCCGTCAGCGTCACCAGCGCCTCGCGGAGCGCGACGTTCGGGTCCGGTCCTTCCGGCGCGCCGAGGTTGCCGAACACGTCGTCGTAGGCCTTCAGCGGGTTTTTCTCCGGAGCGACGGGTTGGCCGTCCCACATCAGCTTGCCGTCTTTGTCGAGACCGAACGGACGGTGTGCGCACGCTCCCAGAATCAGAGGTCGTACGCCGAGGCCATTGGCGATCATGTGCTCGACGGTGGTCCGCGGCGTGGTCTCGTCGACGGGACCTCCCTCTCCGGCGAAGGTCGAGACGTTGGAAAGGCAGCTGATGATGGCTTCGTGCGTCATCGCGCCCGGGTACTTGAAGCCGCGTATGACGTTCACGTACGCCTTGTACGGCTCGAGCGGGCCGAGGATGCTCTCTCCGCTGGCGGTGAACGTGAAGTCCGCCGCGTTGCCGGGCGTGACGACGGGGTCGAAGTGCTCGGGCGGCACGCCGTGCGGCAGGTAGAACAACATGAAGCGCTTGGGTCGCGGCGAAGCCGCCGCGACGGCCGCGTGCGAGAGCTGCAAGGCGACCGGAGCCGTCAGGCCCAGACCGAGCGCCTTCATGAAGAAGCGCCGCTTCAGCTTCCGTTCCGCGCGGTCGAGCGGAACCGGTTCCCCCGGCGAGCGAGAGCGGCGATTTTCCCTTGTCTTTGGTTTCACAGGCATTGGCGAAATCGGAAAGCCCCTCGGCGGCGGGCCCGCCCCGACACGGAGCTCCTAGCGTAGCCCGCGTACGGCGCAAGCGCCCGCATGGTTCCCGATTTTTCCGCGCGCGGCATACGCACGTCAGCTGGCGGGCCAGGCACTGATTTTGAGCCCTCGGACGTTTTTCAATCGTCCGCCCGTCGAGGAAATACGGCGAGGCCGAGCTCGGTGCCGAGAAGGACGTGCTCGCCCAGGGTGAGGACGCTGTGCACCCGCGGGTCGGGCAAGGGGGAGAGCGCCGTGGTGGACCCGCTGCCGTTCGCCCAAACGCCGCCCGCCTGCGTCCCAATCCACGCGCCGCCCCCGTCGACGTGAACCGCGAGCGCCCAAGGGCTCGGCAGGCCGGCCAGCGACTCGTAGCTTCCGTCCGCTCCGAGCGCGATCACGCCGTCGCGCAGCGTGGCGAGCAGCACGCTTCCGTTCGCGTGCGCGTCGACTGAAATCACCCAGCTCGACGGTAGCCCCCGCGCTCGGTCGTAAGTCATGAACGACGTTCCGTCGAAGCGTACCGCTCCGCGATCTTCGGTGGCGAGCCACAGCGCCGTGCCCGCGAGCGCGACGCCCTGCACCGCGCGGCTGCCGCCCGGTTTCCACCAGGTGCCGGGCTTCGAACCGCGCGCCAGCGGAACTCGAAAGAGCGCACCCGGCGCTGTCACGAACAGATGGCGTCCGTCGAAGGCAAGGCCGTTCACGCCGCGCGCGGTGACGGCCTGGACGCGCTCGATCTCGTGGCCCGAGCTCAACACGAACAGGCCTTCACCGGCCGCGACGAACAGGCCGTGGGGAGTCGACTCGAGCGCGTTGATGCGCCGCGGTCCGTCCAAGTCGCGAAACTCCGCAGTCTCGAAGGCAGCGGCGCGCGGGCTCGACTCGGTGACGGCGAGGCCGCCGTTGAAGGTTCCGACGTAGAGCTCGCCGTCGTGTTCGGCAACCGACGTCACGAAGCCGTCGAGAAGCTGCGCGTCGCGCGTCAGACGTCGCGCGCGCTTGGACAGAGCATGCGAGGTTTTCGATGGCACGACCCAAGCTCCTTTCGACGCCGTTCCGATGACCTCGACGTCTCCGGCGTCGAGCCGGCGCGTGACGCGCGAGCCGGCGAACTGGTCTCCGAACAGCGGTTTCGGTCGAAGCGCGCCGGCGGGCTCGCACACGAACGAGGCTTCGTCGAGCACGCAGCGCCGTCGTTCCGTGCGGGCCACGACGCGACCATCGCTTACCGCGAGCTCGACCACACGCACCGAATCGAGGCCGTCCCGCGTCGTGTACTTGTACTGGTGCTCGAAGCCGTCGAGCGCGTAACGTTCGAGCCCGCCGCGCGTGGCGACCCAGAGCGAGCCGCCGAAGCTCAACAGATCCTCGACGTAGCGCGTGCTCGTCACGAAAGCAGGGGCATCGAGAGCGGGTCGCGGAATGGGCAGCGCGGGCGCCGCTTCCAGCGGTGGCGTGGCTGCACCGCCGGCGTCGCCCGTGACGGCGCGTTCGACGGACGCTGGTGCTGCGACGCCGGGCGGCCTCGCGGCGCCCCCCGCGCCGCAACCAAACAGAATCGAGCCAAGAAGGACTGCGGTTGCCGTTGCGGCCGACCGCGGAACGAAGGCGTGCTTCACGGCGACACCTCCACGTCGATCTCGCGCACGCTTTCGTTGCGGGCGCGGTCCGTCGCGACGATGCGCAGCCGGTGGCGGCCCGGCGCGAGACGCAGCTCACCGCTGAAGGCGCCGCCCTTCGCGCGCCCGAGCTCGATGGGCTCGTCGTCGCTCCCGACGACGGCGAGGCGTACCTCCCGGAGCGGCTCGGACGCTTCCTCCACGAGCACTTCCACGCGATCGCCGGCAGTTCGCAACATGACCTCGAACCCGGGCGCGTCGCTGTCGATCGTGTACTTCGCGAACGTCGTCGTTGCCTGGCCGAAAGCGTCCACGATCACCACGGGCACGCGGTAGGTGCCGTCCGTCACGTCGTTCGGCACCAAAAAGCGCGTCATCCATTTTTCCGCATCCGGGTCGTAGCCGAGGTCCTGCTCCAGTCCGAACGGGAAGTACGCCGTGACCTGACGGGAAGAGCGCGGCGCGACGACGCTGAGGACCGGATCACCGGGCGGCATGAACGACCGCGACACGCTGGCCGCCTCGGGGTGCGCGGCGAGCAAGGCCTGCTTGGCCTTGCGCGCCGAAGTGAGCTGCGTACGCAGATCGTCGGTGAGCTCGCTGTCCGGAATCGCCAGGAACGCCGTGTACGGCGTGACGAGGTCGTAGCTCAGAGCGAGCTCGAGCGTCTCGTCCACGCGCGCGTCGCTTGCGCCGAACAGCGCAATTTCCTCGAGCAGATTCTCGACGCGCGCCTTGCCCCACAGCCGCCCCACCCACGGCCGCGCTCGCGCCGGCTCGAGCACGATTCTCTGCTCGAACACACGTTTCTTGCCGTCGATCGTCGCGTGCAAGCGAAGCTTGGCGGGGCCCTTGCCCTTCACGCCGGCTACGATCACGAACTCGTCGTCGCGGAACACGTCGCGGAGCGCCGCCGGGTAGGTGCGATCGAGCGTCGCGCCCTTCGCTTCCAGCCTCAGGTCGACGGCGACGGGCGCTTCGATCTGCCGAAACAGCGTGGCCATCTCCGACGTGATCGCGGACGCTCGCTCGATGAACACGAAGCGCCCGCGCTTTTGCGCCGCCAGCCGCGCCAAAAGCGGCTTCTGCACGCCCGGTCCGATGCCGACGGTGAACAGGCGCGTGCCCGCTCGGTCGTCGTTCGCGGCGCCGAGCGCGGCCTGCGAGTCCGACTCGCCGTCCGTCATGAAAAGGACGACCGGGGTGTGTCCTCGCGTCGCGTGCTGCGCTTCGAAAGAGGCGCGCAGGGCCGCGGCGATGTCGGTGCCGCCGCCTTCGCGTACGCCGGCGAGATACGCGAGCGCCTCGTCGCGCGTGCGGCGATCCGCACGTCGCGGCTTTTCGTAGAGCCGATCGACGCGGTCGTCGAACACCACCACGTTGACGCGATCGCCGTCGTCCAGCTTGCGCACGATCGCCGCCGCCGCGTCGCGCGCCTGCTCGAGCGGCTCTCCGGCCATGCTCCCCGAGCGATCGAGCACCAGGGTGACGTCCTTCGACGCTGCTTTTCGGTCGGGCAGCAGCGGCGGCGTGAACGACATCGCGACGAAAGCCGTACGCTCGCCGGCCTTCGGCGCGAGAAAGCCGGCGGCGTTGTCGATTCGAGGTACCGGCAATGTATGCGTCAGGGCGAGCAGACGCCCCGGCGGCGTCTCGAGCTCGTAACGCAGACAAAGCTCGCCGCCCTGGCGCGCCGGCTTCGGCGCCACGACGACGAAGCCCGGTCCGCGGCGCTCGAGCTTCAGCGCGTGCGTCGGCGAAGTGACCTTCGCGATGCGCCGAGAATCCCTGAGCGAGACGCGGATTTTGCTCGAACCGAGGCCGGTCGGAAACCTGAGCTCGACGAAACGGCCACGGCGCTCGAGGTATTGCTCGACGTCGATCGCAATGCGCTTACGCTCGCCGGGCTCGATCGGGAACACGCGAAACGTAAAGGAACCTTCACCGACTTTCTCCATCAAGCCGGGATCGCGCCGCATGCCGGTGACGTCTTCGTAGACATTGCGCGCCAAGCTTTTCTCGAACACTTCTCCGACGATGCGCTGCTCGCCGTTGTAGTACGAGAAGCCCGTGACCTCCGCGCCGCTTCCCGCGCGCAGCGCGGCGACGGCTTCCAGGCGCCGGTCGCTCCGATTATGACGAATCTGCTCGAGCGCGATGCTCGCGTACTGATGGTCGACGTCGACGTCGATGCGCTCGAATACGAGAGGCAGCTCCGCTTCCGTTCCGTCGCCGGCGAGCGCGGTGACGGTCATGCCCTCCGCGGGCGCTTCGCGCGGCTGCGCAGCGGTCGCGCTCGGGAACAAAAAGAGCGCGAAAACGAACGCTACGGCGGCTACGCGGTTGAACAGACACGCGCGGCGTGGACGGCGTGCCACGAGGCCCGCAGGCGGCGCCGAGGAAAATGCGAGAAACGGCCCGAAAAGGTGAGTGTGTATCGGCATCATGCCGGATGCCTTCGCACGAGCCGTGCCGGGGGCTCGAGGGCGTAGCGGCGCGCGAGCCGCGCGGTGGTACCGAAAGTTTCAGCGCTTCGCCGCCGCGCCTCGCGGGGCCGTTTTCACGTCGTCGCCGCGGCGCCCTTGCGCGGCAAGAGCGCGCGCAGCGAACCGATCAAGCACGCCGCGAGCAATGGCACGACACCAGCCAGAACCGCGAGCTCCTTCTGCCCGACCATGCCGGCCACAGCGTGGCCGACCAGGCCGGCGCCGGGGCCGAGCGCGAAACCGAGCCCGATCAAGCTCTCGTGCACGCCGCCGGCCTCGACCGCGGCGTTCTTGACGACCATCGCGTAGTAGAGCGCCGCGTAGTACGTCAGCCCCGAAAACACGCCGAACGCGACTTCTCCCAGCAACACGACGCCGAGCGAGGGCCCGAACAGGATGGCGCAGAAGCTCGACGGAAGGCCGAGCGACACCAGCACGAGCGGCGCAAAGCGCCCGTGCCAGCGCGTTGCGACGCTGAGCACCGCGAACGTCAGCACGCGCACGCCGTCGAGCCACGCCGCCCACAGCGTCGCGCGCTCGACACTCTCGCCGAGGCGTCGAAATATCTCGGGCATGAGCGGGGCGATCAGAAACAGCAGCGAGTAGCTCGCGAGCATCGACCAGCGACTCGATCCGAGCAGTCTTTCATAGCGGTCGAGCACGGGCGGCGGCGGCCGCGCCGGGTCGTTGGCTTCGAGGTGAGGCACCACGGCCGGAACGGCGGGCAACGCGAGCAACGCCACGCCGTTCAGCGCCCCCGCGAGCACGAAAAGCCAGGACGAGTGACCCGAGGCGATCAACGGACCGGACACGGCGAGCGCCAGCGGCACCGCGAGGGCCCAGCTCAAGTTGAAGCGGCCCACGGCGGCGAGCTGCTGCTTCGGGTCGAGGCCGGACCCGACGTAGCTCTCGATCAGCGGCCATTTGACGCCCTGGAGGAAGCCGGTGAGGGCAAAGCCCCAGACTAGTAGGGCGCCGCGCGGAGCGACCGCCATCGTCGCGTGGACCACGAGCAGGCAGGCCAGCATGACGACCAACAACCTGCGTTCGCCCACGCGGCGCGAAACGGGGTGGCTCGCCAAGGCGCCGACCGCGTAGACGGCGCCGAAGCGCAGCGCGAGCCAGAGGTTCTCGATTTCGGAGAATCCGAGGCGCTCGTACGAGAAAAAATAGATGCCGCGCTCGAGCAAGACGGTACTGAAGCTCTCGGTGAAGCTCAACCCGAGCAGGAGCGCGCGCCACGGAAAGCTTCTCGGCTGGGCGGCTTCGGGCACGGCCGCTTGTTAGCTCGCGTGCTCGGGTCGCGGCAAGCCGGAGCGCAAGGTGCAAAGGCACCCGGCGTCACGGGGTCCGGCGCTTCATCCGCCTGCGGTCAGGGTGGCGCATTTCCAAACGGACGGAAGGAGGCACGTGTGATAGGGAGGAACAACGAGCCAACGCTTCGGGGTCGATCGGTGCCGCGCGGGCAGTTGGCGCGGCGTAGTTTTCAGAGACGGTGCAGCATGGCAAAGCTCATTTTCGTCAGCTACGGGCGCAAGGATCTCGGCGGGTCCAAGCGCGAGGAGCTCGGCTCGCTCGCGGCACAGGTGATCGAGCATCTCAAAGGGCTCCGCGGCGACTCGGACCTTCCCGTCGAGCTATGGCTCGACATCGACGACATTCGCGCGGGCGACGAGTGGCAAGCCGAGATCGACGACGCGCTGGCCAGGGCCGACCTCGCCGTGCTGCTCGTGAGCCCCGCCTTTCTCGCCTCCCGATTCATCATGAAGCACGAGCTTCCGCGCCTGCGGCAGCGACGCAAGGAAAATGGACTCCGTCTGATTCCCATCCTGCTCGAGCCTTGCGCATGGCCGAGCTGGCTTTCGAAGACGGACATCCGCCCGCGCGGCAACCAGGCGTTGTCCGAAATATCCTCTTTGGAGGCGGCGCCGCTCGATCGCAAGCTAGCCGAAATCGTGGCGGAGATTCGCGAGATCCTGGCGCGACCGGAGCGTCGAGCCAGCGCCGACCCGAGCGAACGCGACCATCGTGAGAAGGCAGCTGCCGAGCTGGTTGCCGCAACCTTGCTCTCCGACCTCGACCCCGCTACGCGAGCCGAGGTTTCACGCAGATTGGTGGGCGAGGTTCGGGCGTGCTCGGGGTTGTCGGAGGAGGGGGTGTGGAACGCCGCGAGGTTCTTCGTCGAGTATCACTTGCTCACTTCGGAACAGCCCACCTCGCCGCTCGAGCTCGAGGCATCGCTCGGCGCCGACCGGAAAAGGCGGGACGCCGCGCTGGTTGCGCGGCTGAAGCAGGGCGGCCGTTCCGGAGATTTCTCGGACGAGCCGATCGAAGTCATCTCGACGTTCTTCCGACGAACCAACGATCGCGCGGATCGCTGGAAAGCCTACTTCGAAGCGCTGGTCCGGGAGGGCGGGTCTACACCCGGTGAGGTGGCGTCCCTTGCCCCGGTGAGCGTACGCTTTGGTTTCCTCTCGCCGCAATACCTGGTCGCCGGCCTCTTGTCCCGTTTCAACGACGACTGGAAACCGCTGCTCGACGACTATCAGCGTTCGCTACCGAGCCCGAAGCAGCGGCGCGCGGCCTTCGAGCGACTGCAACTCTCGCAATGGAACTGTTGGTTGATGTGGGGTCCCAGCATTCCCATCTGCCGTTGCGCGCAGTGGCGCGGTCATCACGCACTTCAGTACGGCTACGGAGACGAGAACAACTCGATTCCGGTGCTCGAGCTCGCAAGTGACGACAAGGGATGTCCGAAGGTCCTCGGTTCAGTCGCGCGCGAACTCGCGAAGACGCGCCGCAGCGCTCAGTTCGCCAGCCTGACGGGTCGCTTGCGCTGGGGGCCGTGGTTCCTGCGTCCCGCGACCGCCGCTGCAGCCGAAGAGGAAGAGATCGATCTTGCCAGCTTGGACCGGCTGACGCGGTCCTCTGGCACGGCGGTTCCGATTGCTGCGGCCCAGTCCGGTCTCTACCTCGGGGATCCACCGCCTCACCGTCTCGACAGCGATAGACCGGAAAGCGATGGATTGGTGATGGTGTTCGAGAGCCTCGAGCGCACTAGCGCCGAGACGCGCGTCTACTTCTCCGCGTATCTCTGGCTCATGTTCCTGGTCGCCGTGCCGCCGCTCAGCGCGGACCAAGGGAAGGTGGGTCCCGGCCTACTGCGCGCCAAGGCCTACCCGGACTGGCCCGACGCCGCGGAAAGCCGCACGCGCGTGCGCCAGGCCAAGCTCTGGGAAGACCTGCTGCCGGTCTTCGTGCATGCGAACCTCGGCGATCCCGAGGCGCTCTCGTTCCAGAAGCGCGCCCTGGTGGAAAGCGCGTTCACGCTGTTGCGCGAGGTCTACAAGCAGAGCCCCGGCCTGTTCGACTCCGAGGACGTTGCCGCGGGGATTCAGTTTCATCTGGTGTGCAGCTCCGACTACAGCGGTTGCGGGGAGGAACTACGTTATCCCTCGCAGGATCCTCTGCTCGCGCGCCTGCGCGAACGTCTCGCCGCCGAGCCCGATCGCGATCTCGCGGAGCGGATCGTATTGCCGGCGAGTGACAGCGAGCATTCGCGTCCGTCGGGCCTTGCCGCCTACTTCTCCGCCTGTCACCTTCCCGACCTGCTCGGCGACTACTTCGAGCACGTTTCGCAACCCGCGAGCGGCTGACGGTTCAGTCCGACGCTGGCCCCCGCCCGGGTCGCCGGAAACGGTTCCGCATCCATGATTGCCCTTTCCGAGCTCTCCGACAGCGACGCCGATCAGAGTCGCTTGCGCGCTTTCTACGAGTCCATCTACGTCGAACAGTTTCCCGATCGGAACGAGCGCGAGTCGCTGGAAAACATGCAGCGCTACCTCGGCCTGAAGGCGCAGGGTTGGTACGGCGCGAACAACTACCACATCGTGCTCGCGACGGACGCTGGCGTTCCCGTGGGCGGTTCGATCTCCGACTTTCTCGCCGAGGCGGAGGCGGGAGTGATCGAGTTTCTGGCCGTGACGCCGGGCGCCCAGCGCGGAGGCGTCGGCCGTGCGGTGCTCGATGAGACGGAGCGCCTGCTCGCGCTCGATGCCGAACGCGGCATCCAGGCGCCGATCGCGTGCATCGTCGCCGAAATGAACGACCCGCGTCGGCCGGCGGGTGTTCCCGACAACATGGATCCCGCGGCTCGCACGCTGATCTGGCACCGCTGGGGGTACAGAGGCCTCGACTTTCCCTACGTTCAACCCGCCTTGTCCGAAGAGCAAGGATCGGTCGAGAATCTGATCCTGCTCGCTAAACCGTTCCGGCCCGAGTGGCAGCGCGCGCTTCCGGCCCGTGGCGTCGAGCGCATCGTCCACGAGTACCTGCGTTGGGCGATGCGCATCGAGGCTCCGGCTCAGTGCGTCGAGTACCGCGGCATGGCGGCTCATCTGGGCTCGCACCCCGAGGTGAACGCGCTCTCGCTGGCGGAGTACGTCGGCCGCGATGCGGAGCGACCGCTGGTCGTTCGCGAAGTGCGCTCCGCCGAGAGTGCGGACTTTTCGGCGGTGATGGCGCTGTATCGCGCCGCCTTCGACGGCGGCCCGCACTGCATCGACGAGCGCGAATTTCGGCGTGCGCTCGGCGCGGAGCGTGCCGAAGCCGCCTACCATCTGTGGGCGCTCGGCCGGTCCGAAGCTTCGGCGCCGGAGGGCTTCGCTTCCTTCTTCGCTTCGGAACGCGCAGGTTTCGGCGGCTACGTCGCCTTCAGCGGCGAGCTGCGTCGAAGCGGGCGCTTCCCGCTGCTCGTCGCGCGCATCGAGGAGCAGATGCTGCGCGACTACCCGGGCGCGCGCGGCTGGTACGCCGAGGCGGCGCTGGATCGAGACCTTGCGCCGCTCCTTCGCGCCGGCTTTCGCGAGCTCGCGCTGGAGTACGTGCAGCCGCCGCTCCGCGCGGGGCTTGCGCGTGTCCCTGCGCGGCTTTTGTACAGGCCGTTCGGACGGAGCTACGCCGCGCCCCGCCTGGGGTCGGACGAGCTCCTCGAGGACGTGGAAGGCATCTTGCGCGCGGTCTACGCCGTCGCGGACTCGCGCGCGGACGCAACGTATCTTCGGCTGGTCTCGAGCCTGGACGCGTCCGGCGGGCGCGTAAGAGTTCGGTGACGCGAGCGCCTCCGTTTCTAGCCGTTCTTGATCTCGGTCCAGAGCTTGTCCCACAGCACGCGAGCCGGACCGAGATCCTCGAGGTACTCGAGGCGGCGGCGTTCTTCCGGCGTCGGAAGCGGGATCGGGTTCTCGATTGCGCCGAACGCCGCCTGATTCGGTGAGCCGTAGCCCGTAAAATTCGAGATCGCGGCGCCGACCTCGGGGTCGAGCACGTGGTTGACGAACTTGTGGGCGGCGGCCTTGTTCGGAGCCGACGCCAGAATCACCATCGCGTCGGTCCAGATGGTGCAGCCTTCCCTGGGAATGACGTAGCCGACGTGAGGCTCGCCTACGTGATGGGCAGCTACAGCTGCTATCTACCCGGACAGGCTCGGTTTAGTGGCCTCGAGGGGGAGCGGGTCGGCAACTTGCATTTCTGCGGGGAACACACGTCCGTCGACTACCAGGGCTACATGAACGGCGGCGCCGAGAGCGGTGAACGCGTAGCCGCGGAATTGCTCGACGACCTCGGCGTGGAAAGGGGCTGAGCCGAAGGCGCCGCTGCCGTCACTCGGAGCGTTCTTCGAGGCAGCGCGCCAGGTGCGAAACGGCGAAGTCCACGAACGCGCGCGTCTTGGCGGGCACGAACCGGTGCGAAGGGTACACGACG
>Ga0214471_10001661_pt1 | contig 17569 bp, 20 predicted proteins | sample RVTome_5_FD_207665 | JGI IMG/M metagenome (GOLD analysis project Ga0214471, IMG submission 207665) | Soil microbial communities from uranium-contaminated site in the Upper Colorado River Basin, Wyoming, United States - RVT142D155 | ecosystem: Environmental > Terrestrial > Soil > Contaminated >... | reverse complement strand
TCGGGCATCTGGTCGTAGACGGTGCGAAGGACCGGCGCCATCTTCTGGCTCACCCGGCCTGCGACGATCATCAGGTCGGATTGGCGCGGGGAAGCGCGGAACAGCTCCATCCCCCATCGCGCGAGGTCGTAGTTGCCGGCGCCCGTCGACATCATCTCGATCGCGCAGCACGCGAGCCCGAACGTCACGGGCCACATCGACTGCTTTCGCGCCCACGAGACCGAGCGATCGAGCGTGGTCAGGAGCAGGCCGCGCTCGAGCTCCTCTTCGGCCTCGGCGTCGTCCTTGCCGGTCTTGAAACCCTCGATCCGCTCAACGGGCATGGGTCGGCTCCCGCGCGTCGGCTCGAGCCGTATCCACCGCTGCTCCCGCCCGGCGCCGCTCGTCGCGCTGCCAGTCCAGACCGCCCTTCCTCAAGACATAGACGTAGGCGACGAAGACGAGCGCGATGAACACGGCCATCTCGACGAGCCCGAACAGGCCGAGCTGGCGGAACCCGACGGCCCAGGGGAACAGGAAGATCGTCTCGACGTCGAAGATGATGAACAGCATTGCGACGACATAGAACTTGACGCTGAACCGCTCTCCCTTCGGCAGTCGTTCGGGGACGATGCCGCACTCGTACGGCGCGAGCTTCGCCGGGGTCGGCTTGTGGGGACGGAGGAGGGCCGAGGCCGACAGGGACAGCACGGCGAACGCGAGCGCGAGCGTCGCCAAGATCACGATCGGCAGGTACTCGGCGAGCTCCATCCGATCCTCCTAGGCGGCCCTCGCGAGCCGGACGATCGCGTTCATCAGCTTGTCCTGGAAGTCGCCCTTCCGCCCATCGGTCAGGTTCCCCATCACCCGCAGGGCGAACCGCATGAGCCACTCCTGCGGCAGCCCGTACTCGGTCAGCGTCCGCATCACGGCCGGGTGGCCGATGGCCCGCACGAAGTTGTTCCCGACGCGGAAGTACCGCGCGTACCGGTCACGAAGGATCGCCGGATACAGCTGCGCGATGCCCGGCCGATCCCGCACGAGGGCCTCGTAGACGAGCTCCGCCGCGAGCTCACCCGTCTCCATCGCGTACGCGATCCCCTCGCCGTTGAAGGGATTCACGAGACCGGCGGCGTCCCCGACGACCAGCATCCCCGGCACCGCCGCCGGGACCCGGGAGCCGCCCATCGGCAACGGGCCCGAGAGCGCCCGGCCCTCGGCCGTCTCTTCGCGAACGTTCCATTCCTCCGGCAACATCCGCGTGAACGCCTCGAACACGCGCGGGGCCGAGACGTCCTTGAAGCTCCTGAACGTGTTGAGGACCCCGGCGCCGAGGTTCACCGAGCCGTCGGGGAGGGCGAACAGCCATCCGTATCCGGGCATGATCTCGTCGCCCTCCCACAGGTCCATCCACACCTCGAGCCAGGGGCCGGGATGCCGGTCGATCCGGTAGTAGCGGCGCGCTGCGATGCCGAGCGGCTTCGTCGGGTCCCGCCGGACCCCTGCCTGGGCGGCGAACCGCGAGGCGGAGCCGTCGGCCGCGATCACGAACCGGGCCCGGACGTCAGCCTCCTCGTCGAGCTCGAGGTCGCGCACCTTCGCGCCCGTCACCCAGCCGTCGTCGATGGCTGGAGAGATCGCCTCCATCCGCTCCCGGAGCCCCGCGCCGGCCTTCTCGGCACGACGGACGAGGATCTCGTCGAAGACATGTCGGGTCATCGTCAGGCCGAACCCGGGGTAGTCCTCGAGCGCCGGCCATGGGAGCTCGAGCATCGTCTTGCGCGAGTAGATCCGAAGTCCGCTGTGGCGTTCGAAACGGGGGTCGTCGGTGTCGATGCCCATGCGCTGCAGGGAAACGATCGCGCGCGGCGTGAGCCCGTCGCCGCAGACCTTCGCGCGGGGGAACGACGCCTTGTCCAGCAGGGTGACGTCGATGCCGTGTCGCGCGAGGTGGTACGCGGCCGTCGAGCCGCCGGGGCCGGCGCCGACGATCAGGACATCGGTCTCGATGTGCGCGCTCGGGCTCGACACCGGATCTCCCCCACTGCTTGTGAAAACTTTCACAAAGGATGCTAACGACTTGTGAAGCGCGTCACAAACCCTAGTCGCGCCGCATGGAACGGTTCAAACCGGGCCTCAGGGCGGCGGGGCCGCCGAGCTCGAACCGCTACTCGCGTGCGTGGTCCCAGGCCGCGATGCGCTCCGGCGCCACGCGCAGGAACCCGAGTCCGCGGATCTCCTCGGCGAACCTCGGGAACCCGTCCCCGGTGAGCAGCGGGCGGTACTTCTCGTGCCAGGCCGACAACGGCTTGCGCATCCCGGCGGCCTCGGCGGGCAGGAGCTCGGCGCGGCCGCGCATCTCGATCCCGGCGATCTCGACCCAGGCCCGCCCGAGGTCGATCGACAGCGCGACCCGCGGGTCGGCCGACACGTTCGCCCACGTCCGTCCCTCGCGCCGGGTCGACGCGAAGATCGCCTCGGCGGTCCACACGAACCACAGCGGGACCACGTGGGGCGACCCGTCGGCGTTCAGCGTCGCGACGCTCATGACCGGAAGCCCCGCGAACATCCGCCGGGCGGCGGACACGTCCACGTCTCGGACCTGCATCAGGTCCCGCCCTCGCCGCGAAGGCGCACGAGCTCGGCGATCTCGACCAGAGCGGAGATACCCTCCGCCTCGAGCGGGGCGCCTTCGAGCGCGGCGATCCCGCGGTCCACGAGGTCCCCGACCAGCTCCGCCGCGTTCGGATCCGCGTCGCCGTCGATCACGTCGTCGCGAATCTGGAACGCCTCGCCGACCAGCCGCCCGTAGACGCGCAGAGGCCCCTCCGACGACGGACCCGCCTCGGCGAGCGCCGCGCCGATCAGCACGGGCCCTTCGGCCGTGTACGAGCCGGTCTTCAGCGCCGCCACGCCTGCCGGCGCCGGGCCGGCGGCCGTCGTCGACAGGTCGAGGAACTGTCCCGCGGCCATCTCGACCCGCATCCGGTCGAAACGCCCAAGGGCGACGGCCAGCGGGCCCCGCGCGGCGCCGCAGGTGCGCAGGAGCTGTTCGGAAAGGACGGCGGCGAGGTCGCCGACGAGGATCGCGACCGCCGTGCCGTAGGCGTCGGGGTCGGCTCCGGGCGGCGCCTCCTTGGCGAACCGTACGTGGCTGGCGGGAGCTCCGCGGCGCTCGTCGGTCCGGTCCATGACGTCGTCATGGACGAGCGCGAACGTGTGAAGGAGCTCGAGCGCCGCCGCGGCTTTCGCGACCGGTGTCTCGTCGGTGCCGCCGCACGCCCGGTAGGCCCACAGGCACAGTGCCGGGCGGATCCGTTTCCCGCCGGCGCCGATCAGCCTGCCAAGCTCGTCCACGAGCACCGCGGACCCGGGTCCCATCCCCGTGAGCTCCGCGCGCCGGTCGGCGAGGAACCGCTCGATCGCCGGGTCGACCAGACGGCGCGCGTGGTCGAGCGCCTCGGAGACGACGGCCGGCTCGGCGGATGGGTGCTCGGTCACGCCGTGAGTATCGCAAGACGATGCGCCGGCGAGGCGACTGCTATCGTTCCCGCGAAGCCAAGCCCACCCTTCGCATGACGCGCTTCCAGAAGCTCGCGATCGCGACCGCCTCGACGACCGTCCTCCTGTTCGGTGTGGGCGGGCTCGTCCGGGCCACCGAGTCCGGGCTCGGCTGCACCAGCTGGCCGAAGTGCGGGCCGGACCGCTGGCTCCCCTACCCGACGGCCAAGTCCTGGATCGAGTACTCGCACCGGTTCGTCGCGTTCGTCCTCGTCGTCCTGATCGCGTGGACGGCGATCGAGGCGTGGCGCCGGCACAAGGAGCATCGAACGATCCTCCGGTTGTCCGTGGCCGCCGTTCCCCTGGTGCTCATGCAGGCGGTGCTCGGCGGCATCGTGGTCCAGACCGATCTCGACCCGGCCTGGGTGACCGTCCACTTCGCGTTCGCGATGGCGCTCGTCGCCGTCGTCGTCGCGAACGCCGCGGAGACGCTCTACACCTTGGGCCGGGGTCGCCGCCGCGAACGGCCTCCGCCCGGTGGCGGTTTCGTCGCGCTGACCGGCGTGACCGCGCTCGTGACGTTCGGAGCGCTGGTCGTCGGCACGTACGTCCGGGCGACCGGCTCCGGCCTGGCCTTCCGCGACTGGCCGCTGATGGACGGACGCCTCGTACCGGCGCTCGGTGGGGCCGCCACCTGGATGTTCGCCCATCGTGTCCTGGCCGCGGCTGCCGCCCTGCTCGTGCTCTTCGTGTTCATCCGGGCCTGGACCCGGCCGCGGAACCGGGCGCTCTCGACCCTGTCCCTGGTCGCGCTGGCCCTGATCGCCGCCCAGGTCCTCGTCGGTGCCGCCAACGTCTGGTCCCGCCTGCAGCCGGCTGCGGTGACCGCTCACGTGGCCCTGTCGGCCGCGATCTGGGCGACGCTCGTCGCTCTCTGGATCGCGGCACGCCACGAGACCCAGCGGAAGGGGCACGCGCATCAGGAGGTGGACGCGCGGAAGAACGGCAAGCGGAGCTCGCTCCGCGAGACGACGGCCGCCTACTTCCAGCTCACGAAGCCGCGGATCATCGTCCTGCTGTTGATCACGACCGTGCCGGCGATGATGCTCGCCGAGCGCGGGCTGCCCTCCCTCGCGTTGATCCTGGCGACCGTCGGCGGTGGCGCCGTCGCCGCGGGCTCGGCGAACGCGATCAACTGCTACCTCGACCGCGACGTCGACGAGGTGATGCGGCGGACGCGCCGCCGTCCGCTCCCGGCCCACCGGATCGCGCCGGAGAACGCGCTCGCCTTCGGGTACGTCCTGGGGGTCGCCGCGTTCCTCTTCCTGTCGATCGTCGTCAACGTGCTCGCGGCGAGCCTCGCGCTCGCGGCGATCGCCTTCTACGTCTTCGTCTACACGTTGTGGCTGAAGCGCACCAGCGTTCAGAACATCGTCATCGGGGGCGCCGCGGGTGCCGTTCCCGCGCTCGTCGGGTGGGCCGCGGTGACCGGGACGGTCGGGGTCCCCGCGTGGATCCTGTTCGCGATCGTGTTCGTCTGGACGCCGCCGCACTTCTGGGCGCTCGCGATGCGCTACCGCGACGACTACGCGGCGGCCGGCATCCCGATGCTTCCCGTGGTCCGAGGGCCGGAGGAGACGCGCAAGCAGATCCTGCTCTATTCCCTCGTGCTGTTCGCGACGTCGCTCCTGCTGGTGCCCCTCGGGAACATGGGACCGATCTACGCGGCCGCCGCGCTCGTGCTCGGCGGTTGGTTCGTCTGGCGAGCGCTTCGGCTCTGGCTGGGCGCCTCCGGGGCCGACTCGATGCGCTTGTTCCGTTTCTCGATCGTCTACCTCGGCCTGCTCTTCGCCGCGGTCGCCGTCGACGCGGCATCGCCGTTCGCGGCGCTCGCCTGAGCGCCGCTCTCACTCGCCGGCGGTCACCCTCGAGAGCAGGTCGTCGAGCGTCTCTTCGTCGATCGCCCCGGCGATCCGATATCGGAGCCGCCCGTCGGCGTCGATCACGACCGTGGTGGGCAGGAATGGCACGCCGAACCGGAACGCGATGTCGCCTGCCGGATCCCCGAGGCTCGGGTACCGGACGTCGAACTCGTCCAGGTACGCGCGCGCCGCGTCCTCGCCTTCGCGGTGGTTGACCCCGATGAAGAACGGGCCGTCCTCGCCGGCTCGCGACTGGGCGGCCGACAGGACCGGCTGCTCGCGTCTGCAGGGGGCACACGACGTGGCCCAGAAGTTCACGACCACGACGCGCCCCGCGTAGTCCGAGGACGACAGCGTCCCGCCGGCGAGCGTGGCGCCCTCGAGCGCGGGCATCCTGCCGGAGACCTCCTGCACCGCCGCGCCGGGGACCACCGCGGGAGAGGCACACGCCGTCAACAGCAGGAGCGCAGCCACGCGTTTCATCACGACATCCACTCGCTGCCGGCGGAGGCGAGCGAGGCCGTCAGCCGACCCTCACCGCCCCGTTCATGTTGGGATGCACGTCGCAGTGGAAGTAGTACTCGCCCGCGGGCAACGGCCCGACCTCGTACGGGATCGTGGCGGGCCCCGTGACGATCTCGCCCTGGAACAGGGTCTCCCCGAGGCTTTCGTCGGAGTAGATCGAGATGTTGTGCGGCGTTCCCGCGTCCCGGTTGTCGAACGTGATCGTCACGACCGCCTCGGGCGGCAACTCGATGGTCTGCGTGTCGAACGCGATGTTCTGAGCGACCACGGTCTGGCCGCCACCGGGCTCGCCGCCACCGCCCGGCGGTCCCCCGCCACCACCGGGCTCTCCCGGCCCGCCGCCACCGCTGCCGCCGGCGCCTTCGACGGCCTCGATCTGTCCGGTCATCGTCGGGTGGACGACACACAGGAACGAATAGGGCCCTGGCTCGAGCGGGTTCACGCGGTAGGTCGTCTGCCCCGGGCCGGACACGAGGTCGCCCTCGAACACCGGCGTTCCGGAGAAGTCGGGGTTGTCGAAGATCGCGACATTGTGCTGCTGCCCGGCGTCGCGGTTGTCGAACGCGATCTCGAACGGCACGCCGGCCGGCACCGTCAGGTCGGTCGGGTTGAACGCGATGTCCTGGGCGACGAGCTGGACGACTGGGACTTCCCCGTCGGGCGGGCCCGGCTCCTCGCCCTCATCCCCGCCAGCGACGAAGGCGAGGGCGATCCCCCCGGCCAGCATCGCGACGCCCGCCGTGGCGGCGAACATCGCGGCGATCGTGGACCCACGGACCGTCGTCCGGCCGGCCGCCACGGCGGCGACCACCATGATGCCGAGCGCCGCGACGACCGCCGTGACCGTCGCCGTGGTTGCCGTGAGACCGAGCAGGATCCTCGAGAACCCCCACAGGATCAGCGCGATGAACAGGAGGATGCCGACCGGAAGCAGGAGCGGAAGGAGCAGCCGGTCACGGACGTCCTTCTTCATCTCGGCCTCATCTCGCGAGCCCCGCCCGGACGTCTCGCTCGACCTCGCGGTGCGCGAGCGCGTCCCATCCGTCGCGCTCCTTCGCGTGCCAGTTGAAGAAGATGACCACGATGAAGCCCCACAGGATCAACCCGCCGCCGAGCTTCATGATCAGGCCGGCGACCAGCTGGTCGGTGGATGCCGAGATCCCCCAGATCCTGGGGAACGTCCCGTACACGGGATACAGCAACGTTTGACCGAACGTGAGGAACGACGCCGGGATCGTCGGCGCGAGCGACTGGAGGAACAGGTACAGCAGCTGCCCCGGCAGCGGAAGGGCCGGACGCTCCGGGAGCGGAGACAGGACCGGCCACCACATCACGACCGCCGACGACACGATGAGCACGTGCAGGGAGAAGTGCAGCAGCTCCGAGCCCACCGACGCCTCGACCACCTCGGGCCAGTGGGTGAACAAGAGCACCGCGTTGAAGACGATCAACGCGACGACGGGCCGGGTGGCGAACCCGAAGAGGCGCCCGATGGGCCTCGGCCGCAGGATCGCGCGCCACATCCAGGCCGGGATCCCCGCCACGAGCAGCGGCGCGGCGACCAGCGTGTAGACCATGTGCTGAACCATGTGGGCGGAGTACAGGTAGCCCTCGGCCAGGTCGTGCATCGGCCACTCCGAGGCGAACCAGAGCAGCCCCATGCCAGCGGTGAACAACGTGGTGCGACGGCGGCGGTCGCGAAGGTCGGCGTCCGGCGCCGACGACCCGTGACGGCGAACGGCGAGGAGATACGCCACCCAGAGCCCTCCGAGGAGGAACCAGACGTCGGGATGCGCGTGCCAGGTGGGCATCGGCTACCCCGCGAAGACCCGGAACGTGAGCAGCACGACGAGGAACAGGGTGATCGCCCCCGCGAGGCCCATCATGAAGAACCGGGCGTAGGTCCGGCTGTCGAACTTCAGATGCATGAACCAGAGCACGACCAGCGTGAACTTGACCACCGCGAACAGGAACAGGAGCGGGATCAGCAGACCTTCGACCGCTTCGATGTAGTAGATCGCGACCTCAGCCGCGGTGATGATCGCGAGGATGATCGCGATCCGGACGTACTCCTTCGGGCTCGGGTGACGCGCGACGTGACCGGAACCCGACCCCGGAGCCGCGTGGGTCCGGGCCTGCGGGGCGAGCTCGCCGGCGCGCTCCGCCTCGCTCATCCGGGGTTCCCCGTGGGGATCAGGTAGACGACCGTGAAGATCACGATCCACACGATGTCGACGAAGTGCCAGTACAGGCCGACCATCTCGACGGTCTCGGCCTTCTCGGGCCCGAGCCGGCCGGAGAACGAGAACGTGAGCAGGGTCAGCAGCATCAAGATCCCGATCGCGACGTGGGTTCCGTGGAACCCCGTCAGCACGTAGAAGCTCGTGCTGAACAGGTTCGTCGTGAGCGTCAGTTCCTCGTGGGCGAACGTCGTGAACTCGTAGACCTGGCCGCCGACGAACGTCATGCCGAGCAACGCCGTCGCGAGCAGCCACACCCGAGCCCGGCCGATGTCGCCCCGCTGCAGCGCCGCGAGCGCGAGCACCATCGTGAGCGAGCTCGCGAGGAGCACGAAGGACGAGACCGACGTGTACGGGATGTCGAAGACGTCGTTCGGATAGGGCCCGACGACGCTCGCACCTCGGTAGAGCACGTACGTCGAGATCAGCGCGCCGAACAGCATGCAGTCCGACGCGAGGAACAGCCACATGGCGAGCTTGATGTTCGGCAGGCCCGTGCTCGTCGCCAGGTGCTCGCTCTCGTAGGCGTGGACCTCCATCGCGTCGCTCGCCATCAGCGCATCACTCCGCCGAGGGTTCCAGGATCCAGCCGTAGAACCCGGCGAGCACCAGGACGATCCCGGCACCGACCAACCACCAGTTGAAGATGAGGCCGTACGCCGCGATCGGCAGGCCGAGCGCCGCGATCAGCGGGAAGTAGGACGGTCCCGGCAGGTGGATCCCGTGACCCCCACCGGGTCCGCCGTGCGGATCGCCGTGAGCCTCGCCGGAACCGCCCGCCGGCACGGGCACGACGCGGCCGCCCTGCGTCTGCGAGTACTTGCGGTGCCACAGCTCGTCGAGGGAATGCACGACGGGCACCTCGTCGAAGTTGTGCTCGGGAGGCGGCGACGTCGTGAGCCACTCGAGGGTGCGCGCGTCCCAGGGATCGGACTCCATCTCCTTCGGCTTGCGGAAGCTCGCGACCGCGTTCACGAGGAAGATCAGCACGCTGAGCGCGATCAGGAACGCGCCGACCGACGACACGAGGTTCCAGAAGCTGAGGCCGAGCGACGCCGGGTAGCTCTGGATCCGTCTCGGCATCCCCTGGAGCCCGAGGATGTGCATCGGCCCGAAGGTCAGGTTGAACCCGATCAGCATGATCCAGAAGTTCAGCTTGCCGAGACCTTCGCCCAACATCCGGCCGAAGACCTTCGGCCACCAGTAGTACATGCCGCCGAACAGCCCGAAGATCGCGCCGCCGAACAGCACGTAGTGGAAGTGCGCGACGATGTAGTACGTGTCCGTCTGCTGGTAATCCGACGGCACCACCGCGTGCGTGACCCCCGAGAGACCGCCGATCACGAACATCGCGATGAACCCGACCGAGAACAGCATCGGCGTCGTGAACCGGATGTCGCCCCGCCAGAGCGTCCCCAGCCAGTTGAAGATCTTCACGCCCGTCGGAACCGCGATGATCAACGTCGAGATGCCGAACGCGGTGTTGGCCACCGGTCCGAGCCCGACCGCGAACATGTGGTGCGCCCAGACGCCGAAGCCGATGAACCCGATCGCGATGCCGCTGAAGACCACGAACTGATAGCCGAACAACGGCTTGCGCGCGAACACGGGCAGGATCTCCGAGACGATCCCCATCGCCGGCAGGATCAGGATGTAGACCTCGGGGTGGCCGAACAACCAGAACAGGTGCTGCCACAGCACGGGGTCCCCGCCCGCGGCTGGATCGAAGAAGTGTGTCCCGAACCGGCGATCGAAGAACATCTCGGTCAGCCCGATCGTGATGATGGGGAGCGAGAAGGCCAGGAGCAGCTGGACGACGAGTCCCATCCAGATGAACACGGGCATCCGGAACAGCGTCATGCCCGGCGCGCGCATGTTGATGACCGTGACGGCGAGGTTGATGGCGGAGACCGTGGACGCGATGCCGGTGATGAGCAGCCCGAGCGAGTAGAAGGTCATGCCCAGAGATGCATCCAGGGTGGAGTTCGGCGGGTACCCGAACCACCCGCCGTTCGGGGCGCCGCCGAGGAACCAGCTCGAGTAGATGAACAGGCCGCCGAACAGGAACGCCCAGTAGCTGTACGCGTTCAGCCGCGGGAACGCGACGTCGCGGGCACCGATCATCAGCGGGATGAGGTAGTTGAAGAACGCGGCCGAGAGCGGCATGACCACGAGGAACACCATCGTGACGCCGTGCATCGTGAACATCTCGTTGTAGACGCTCGCCGAAAGGATGTCCTGGTCGGGGCGCGCGAGCTGGAGCCGGATCAGCAGCGCCTCGCTCCCGCCGATGATGAAGAACGCGAAGGCCGTGATGCCGTACAGGATCCCGATCTTCTTGTGGTCCACCGTCGTGAACCAGCTCCAGAAACCCGTCGTCGCGGTCGGCCTGCGCAACAGGCCGCGCGGCCGCTCGGCCGGGACGCTCACGATCGCCATCGTTCCGTGTTCACCTCACTCCAGCGTGTTCAGGAACGCGATCAGCTGCTCGATCTGCTCAGGCGTCAGGTCGTAGTCCGGCATCAGCGAGCCGGGCTTCATCGCCGGGGGGTCGTCGAGCCATCGTCGCAGGTTCTCGTCGTTGTTCTCGAAGATGCAGCCCGCGAAACACTCGCGGCTCGCGAAGTGCGTGAGGTTCGGTGCGTTGTTCGACCCCCGGATCGGCTCTCCGCTCGGATCCTGCAGACCGAAGACGGCATGGCACTCGGTGCAGCCGGCGCGACCGGCCTCGAGGAACACCTGCAGGCCGTCGGCCGCCGCTCCGTCCGGCGGCGGAGCAGGCGCCTGCTGGTCGGCCACCCACCGTTCGAAGTCCGCCGGCGTGTGCGCCACGACGGTGAACCGCATGTACGTGTGCGAGAGGCCGCAGAGCTCCTTGCACTGACCCTCGTATGTGCCCGGCTCGTCGGCCTCGAGCACCATGTGGTTCACCCGGCCGGGGATCACGTCTTGGGTCCCGGCGAGCTCGGGCGGCCAGAAGGAGTGGATCACGGCGGCGCCGAGCGTTGCCGGCTGAGCCCCGTCCGGAGGTCCGGGCTGGCACTCGCTCGGGGTCGGCGCGCCTCCGTAGCCGGCGCCGACCGCGCAGAGCGTCAGGTAAACGGGACGGCCGGTCGGGATGTGCAGCTCGTTCGCCGTGAGGATCCGCTGTTCGGGATAGTCGAACTCCCACCACCATTGATGGCCGAGGACCCGCACGTCCAATGCTTGGGAGCCTGGGTCCCTGGCGAGCTCGAAGATCCCGGCGACCGTCGGCACCGCGACGCCCGCGAGGATAACCGCCGGAAGGATCGTCCACGCGATCTCCAGGCGCGTGTTCCCGTGGACCTGCGGCGGGATGCCCTCGCGGCCTTTGCGGTGCCGGTAGCGGAAGGCGAAGAGCACGAGCGCGCCCTCGACGACGAAGAAGATGACCGCCGCGACCCAGAAGACGGGGATGAACAGGTCGTAGGACTTCTGCGCGTAGGGTCCTGCGGGCTCGAGCGCGGACTGGGTGGCGTTCGGGGCGCACGCGGCCGCGACCACGAGCAGGGCGACCGTGCCGAAGGCCGACTGCGTCTTCCTGCGCACCTTCTCCGTTTCCCCTCGCGCGGACTTGCGGCGGGCACCGAAGCCCGGCGCACTCTAGCACCGTTGAAAGCGCCCAAGATCGGCGCTCAGACCGCACCGCGCCGGGCTCAGATCGGAGGACTGAACTGGCGGATCGCACGAAGGACCGGCCCGAGCAACAACGTCCACCGGTTCGTCACGACCAGGACCCCGATCGCGATCATCACCACACCCGAGGATCCGGCGATCCAGTGATAGTTGCGCCGGACGAACGCGAGCGTCCCCATGAGCCGCCGGATGCCCAAACCGACGAGCAGGAACGGAAGACCCAACCCGGCCGAGTACACGAACAGGAGCACCGCGCCGCGGAACGAGCCTCCCTGGGCCGCCGCGATGGCGAGCACGCCGGCGAGCACCGGTCCGATGCACGGCGTCCATCCGGCGCCGAACGCGACGCCGAGCGGGAAGGCCCACGCCGGCCCGGGCCGGACCCGCTGGAGCAGCGGGCGGCGTTCGGCGAACAGCGCCGGGGATCCTACCCTCAGCGCGTACAGCACCATCAGGACTCCGAACGCGATGATGATCGCGCCCGAGATCCGGATGCCGGCCGGCGAGCGCAGGATCCGGGTCACCGATCCCGTGAACGCCCCGAGGGCCGTGAAGACCGCGGCGAAACCCGCGATGAACAGCAGGAGCGGCACGACCGGCCGCCGTTCGTCGCGCGCCTCACCAGCGACGAAGGAAAGGTAGCCCGGCACGAGCGGGAACACACAGGGGGAAGCGAACGAGACCAGGCCGGCGGCGAACGCGAGCGCGGGCGCCCACCACGACCCGAGGCCCTCCCGGACGAAGTCGGCGATCACGCGGCCAGTGTAGGAAGGCATCCGCGCGGCGGTGGGCAGGTTCGATCCGAGGGCGAGGGAGGTTGCACCTCTCGGGCGATCCTTGCCATAGTGAGCATGTGCTTGTGAAGCTTTTCACGAGCCGGGCAAAGGCACCGCGAGGCCCGCGAACGACCGGGTCGCGAGGGAGCCGATGTCTATAATCAGCCGGCCGCGAAGGCGACCGACGATCGGGGGAAGCGCGATCCGAGTGGGGATGGCTGTCGGATGAAGGTCCCGGAGAGGCTCCTTCGGCAGTACGCCAGGCAGAAGGAGCGAGCCGAGCGTTTCCTCAGGGATTTCGAGTGGTCCTGGACCACCGCCGTCGCCTTCTCCTTGGGACTTGCCTTCTTCAGCGTCATCTCGATGGCGGTGATCCCCTCGTTCTGGCTGTACTTCGCCGAGCAGAAGCTGGGCTGGGACGGCCTGTCCGGCACGTCGGACTGGCGGCCGCTCGCCCGCGACGCCGTCGCCGCGGGGCTGTCGACGGGACCGTTCTTCACGGTGGTCGTCGCCGGCGCGATCGTCCAGAACTGGCGGCGCAAGCTCCGGGGGGCCTCGGCCGAGCGCCCGACCGGCGGCTATCGATGAGGAACGGATAGGAAGGCCCGCCCGTGCCGTTCACGAAGACCGAGGTCGACATCCACATGGACTACGTCGTGGAGCCGGTCGACCCGTCGTGGCTCGCGAAGGGCGTCCGTTCCCCGAAGCACCTGATGCTCGATCCGGACAACTGCATCCTGTGCCGGGCGTGCGAGGACGTCTGTCCGTGGAACTGCATCTTCATGATGGCCCCGACGATCGTGCGGGACGCCACGGAAGAGGCGGTCGAGGCCGAGATCGCCGAGTCCTATTCGGTCTTCGTGGTCGACGACAACGCTTGTACCCGCTGCTCGGTCTGCGTGGAGCGTTGCCCCACCGACACGCTGTACTACGCCCGGCTGCCCGAGGGCTCGGGCGGCCGCCGCACGATGGCCTCGGTCCCCGAGTCTCAGCGGGCCGACGAAGGCTAGGACGAGGGGGAAGGACGAGGTGAAGCTCAAACCGCCCTCGCCGAGCGAGGTGATGGATCGGGTTCGCGACTCCGAGGTCTGGAAGTCGATGTTCCGGCCCGGCTCGATCTTCCGGAGGGGCTACAAGGACACCTCGCGCGACCGCGCGCTCGCGACGATGAACAACGTCCTGTACCACCTCCACCCCGTGAAGCTGAAGCGGCACGGACTGAAGCTGACCTATACCTTCTGTCTGGGCGGGCTTTCGTTCTTCCTGTTCATCCTGCTCACCGTCACCGGCATCTTCCTGATGTTCTTCTACCGCCCGGCGGCCGAGCTCGGTGCGGCCTCGGCCTATGCCGACATGCAGAACATCCGGACCTCGGTGTTCTTCGGAGATCTCGTCCGCAACCTCCACCGGTGGGGCGCCCACCTCATGGTCTTCAGCGTCACGCTCCACATGGCGCGGGTCTTCTACACGGGCTCGTACAAACCGCCGCGAGAGTTCAACTGGGTGGTCGGCGTGGTGTTGCTGTTCCTCACGCTCGGACTGTCGTTCACCGGCTACCTGCTGCCGTGGGACCAGCTCGCGATCTGGGCTGTCACGGTCGGTACGTCGCTCGCCGGGTACTCCCCCCTCATCGCGAAGCAGGCGAACTTCCTGCTGCTCGGCGGGGTGGTGGTCGGTCCGGACACGCTGCTTCGCTGGTACACGCTCCACGTTCTCGCGTTGCCGTTCGTCCTGGTGATATTCCTCTCCGTGCATTTCTGGAGGATCCGCAAGGACGGCGGGATCTCGGGACCGATGTAAAGGACCGCTCGAAGAGGAGGAACGTTGGCTCGCGAGGAGGCGCAACTCGACCAGGAGACCTTCGACAGGGTCCTGGCCGAGGAGCTCGCGAAGGGCACCGACCGACGCGTCGCCGAAGGGCGCGCGCGTCGGGCTGCCGTTCAGGCGTATCGGGCTGCACACGGGGAAGGTCCGGCCGCGGCTCCGGCCGCCGCCACGCCGGGGGAGGGTGCGGCGGTAGCGGGGGATGGTGGAGCGGCATCGGGCGCCGCACAGCCCCCGGCGCCGGCGGCGACCTCCGCTCCGGCGGCTGCCCCCGCGCCGGCGGCCGCACCGGCCGCGGTTGCTGCCGCGGTTGCTGCTCCGGCCGGGACGACGTTGGCGCCGGCGCGGCAGGCTCCGGCGCCGACGGGGAACGTGCCGGAACCGAAGAAGGGGGTGGAGGAGAAGCACCGGCTCCTGGCGCTCGTTCCGCCCGAGGGCATCCAGCGCGTCGAACGCGAGCAGGGCGACCGGGTGAACGTGTGGCCGCACCTGTTGATCGAGGAGTTCGTCGCGATGCTCATCGTGACGGTGGGCCTCGTGATCTTCTCGACGTTCGTGAACGCGCCGCTCCGCGAGCTGGCGAACCCGAACCTGACGCCGAACCCGTCGAAGGCTCCCTGGTACTTCCTCGGCCTGCAGGAGCTCCTCCGCTACTTCCACCCGATGGTGGCGGGCGTGCTCTTCGCACCGACGATCGTCCTGCTCGCGCTGGCCGTCGTTCCGTTCGTCGACCGCAACCCGAGCACCAAACCGGGCGACCGCAAGCTCGCGATGACCATGTTCACGATGCTGATGATGTTCGGGGCGACCTTGACGATCATCGGGTCCTTCTTCCGCGGCACCGGCTACAACTGGGTCTGGCCGTGGGCGCAAGGGGTGTTCTTCGAGCTGTGAGCCCCGTCCTCGCCCTGTCGAGCGGCACGATCGCGGCGATCGTCGTGATCGTGGTCCTCGACCTGTTCGCGATCGTCTTCGGTCTCTCGTTCCGGCGGGCGCGGCGCGAGCAGCGTGAGGCGGAGGCCCGGGAGACCGCCCACGCCTTCGGCCGGCCGCCGCCGAAGACCGCGAAGCCGGTCAGCCGGCGCGAGTTCTTCCGCCGGTCCCTCGTGGGATCGCTCCTCGTGTACGGCACGCAGTTCGGCGGCGCGACCCTCGCCTTCCTGTGGCCGAACCTGAAAGGGGGGTTCGGTTCCGTGATCAACGCGGGGAAGGTGGAGGAGATCAAGGCCGCGATCAGCGAGACGGACCAACCGTTCTACTCGGGGACCGGCCGATTCTACGTCGTTGCGTACGACGGCCGGCCGGCCGACGACATCGACTACGAGGCCGAGGGCCTCTCGGCGCAGGGGATCATGCCCCTGTACCAGCGGTGCGTGCACCTGGGGTGCCGCGTCCCGTTCTGCGCGCAGTCGCAGTGGTTCGAGTGCCCGTGCCACGGGTCGAAGTACAACACCGCCGGCGAGTACGAGCTCGGCCCCGCGCCGCGGGGCATGGACCGGTTCCGCGTCACGATCAGCGAGACGGGCGACGTCATGGTCGACACGGCCGAGGTGATCCTCGGCCCGCCGCGCGGCACGGATACGCTCCGCCGGCCGCAATCGGGGCCGTTCTGCGTGGCGACGGGATGAGGCGAGGGCTCCCGATCTGATGGTCGCCCTCACGCAGGCCCAGGGCATCATCCTCGCGATCGGAGGGGCGGTCTTCCTCGCGATCGCAGGGAGCGTCGTGTTCCTCCGCGGCCGCCGCCGCGCAGCCGCACCCGACATCCCCCAGGGCATGCGCCCCGGACCCTCCGACGAGGACCTCGAGACGCCGCTACTCCAGAAGCTGCAGGGCTGGGGCGTCCTGCTGGTCGTCTTCCTGGTCGTGTGGGTTCCCGCGACGTGGCTCCTCGAGCCCGGCACGAACCTCGCGCAGGAACGCGACCTGAAGACGGATGCGATCCATCGCGGCAGCCTCGCGGTCGAGCTGTTCACCGAGGAGAACCAGGGCGGCGTGGGGTGCGTGCAGTGTCACGGTCCCACGCTCGAGGGCGGCAGGATCCTAAACACCAATACACCCGACGACCCGAACGACGTTCAGATCACGCCGAACCTGACGACCGTGTGCGGCGGACCGTTCACCGGACACCCGCTGATCTACAGCCTCAGGGACATCTACACGACGATCGAGCAAGGCCGGGGCCTCATGCCGTCCTGGAGCATCCGGTTCGAGGGCGCCTTGAACGATCAGCAGATCAACGACATCGTGACCTACCTCGTCAGCATCCAGAACGAGGACGAGGTCCCCTTCGGGGAGAACATCTGCCTGAACCCGGAGGCGCAGACGAAGGCCGTGGAGGACTACCTGGACGGCGTCATCACGGACAAGCCCAACCCGACGGACAACGTGGAACTGTGATCGCCCAGTCCTGCATCGGGTTCGAGATCCCCTGCGAGACCCTGCTCAAGGGTGGGCTCGCCACGATCATGGGTTTCGTCCTGTTCGTCGGCAGCGTGCTCCTGATGCTCTCGTTCGTGTTCGGCCGCCGGATGGGGTACCTGGTCCTGGCGGTCTCCTTCTTCGGCTGGATGATCCTGCTCTCGGCGATCTGGACGTTCGGCTTCTACTCGCAGGGGATCGAGACGCCGGTGAACCTCGGACCCCGCGGAGCCGAGCCGGCGTGGGTCATCGAGGCGGCCGGCACCGACCCGCAGCCGGTGTACGAGGTGTTCAACCGCTACCCGGACGGGGAGGGTTGGCGCGAGCCCGGCGAGAACGACAACGACACGTCGTCGATCCAGGCGGTGACGTCCTCGGCGCAGGCGTTCCTCGCCGAGCGAGCGAACGAGGACCTGGGACTCGCCGAACACGATCCCCTGGCGCTACAGACGACGGACTTCGTCGTCGAGAACATCAAGTTCGCCACCGACGAGGACGTGTCACTGGCCGCCGCCGAGGGCTACTTCGCCGGCGGCGGGCCGCTCCTCAAGCTCTACATGCGGCACGACTCCGGCAGCGTGAACCGCTACTCCTGGATGTTCCTGATCGGCTCGGTCGTCGGGCTGGCGGTCCATCTTCCGTTGCTCGACATCGCCGAGCGCAAGCGCAAGGACATCCTGACCGGCGGGACGGCCCCGCCGTGGTACGGACCCGCCTAGAACGC
>Ga0214471_10001659_pt1 | contig 17582 bp, 14 predicted proteins | sample RVTome_5_FD_207665 | JGI IMG/M metagenome (GOLD analysis project Ga0214471, IMG submission 207665) | Soil microbial communities from uranium-contaminated site in the Upper Colorado River Basin, Wyoming, United States - RVT142D155 | ecosystem: Environmental > Terrestrial > Soil > Contaminated >... | reverse complement strand
CGAATACAGCATCGCCTGGATCACGCTGTTCGGCTCCGGCAGCGCGAGGTCGATGCGGTCGACGGGATAGCGGCCGCGCGTGTCGTAGTGCAGCACGCCGCCGTTGTGCTCGACGCCGGTCGCGTCCAGCGTCAGCCATCGGCGCGGCGGCTCGCGTCGCGCCGGCGCGGGCCGCGCCGCGGCCGCGGTCAACGTCACGCCCCGGGCGCCGAGCGGCCAGCTCAAGCGAAGATACTTCGCCTGCCGGTCGCCGAGCTCCAGCGTGTGGCGCGTCAGCGTATGGCCGGCCTGGCGCAGCTCGGCGATGCCGGCGTTCGTCACCCAGCGCTGCCAGCGGTTGAGATCGTCGCTGGCGTCGACGTTCAGCTGCGCGACGAAGCCGTCGCGCGCGCCCGCCCAGTGCAGGCTGAGCTCGCGCAACAGCCGCTCCAGGCGGCTCGCGTCCAGGACATAGGCCTGCACCACGGCCGGCGCGTCGGGCGCATCGGTGTTGCGCACGCCGATGATGGCGCCGCGCGGGTCGGTGGTGATGCTGAGCGACAGCGACTCGGCGCGGCCGGCCGCAGCGCCGCGCAGTTCGAAGAACGGCAGCGATTCGGCGGCCGGCACCGGGTCCTCGGCGCCGGCCGGCGCGCGCAGCGCGTGCGGCACGGCCTCGCCGGCGGCGTTGAACACCCGCAGGTCGCCGAGATCGTCGCGCGTCGCGTGGCGGTAGACATCGTCCGGCAGCGCGAGCCGGTAGATCGCGCCGCCCGGCGCGAAGTGCAGGGCGCGGCCGTAGGCGAAGTCGTCCGGTCGCGGCGGCGCATCGGCGTGTGCCGCGCCCGCGGTGAGCGCCGTGAGCATGGTGCCGACCATTAGAAACCCTCTGAGCAAGTTCCCTCTCCCCCGCCCATGGCGGGGGAGAGGGCTAGGGTGAGGGGGTATTCGCTGCGCTCTTGCCCTCACCCTGTCCCTCTCCCAGAGGGAGAGGGGACTCATCGTGTCGGTCTTTCCCGCTTGGTCAGAGGAACTTGGTCTGCTCATGCCGTCCTCCCCGGGGCCGCGTCCGTCCGGCGCGGCGGCAGCGGCGAAAAATATCCGATGACCAGCATCAGCACGCCGACGCCGAGGAAGGAGACGATGCGCGCCACCGTGCCGATGCCGGTGAGGTCGACCAGGAACAGCTTGGCGACCACGATGGCCAGCAGCGCGCCGCCGGCGAACCACAGCGCGCGCCAGCCGCGCGCGGTCGCGGCGGTCATCGCGATCAGCGCGACCAGCGACCAGGTGATGGTCAGCGACGCCTGGAACACCACCGATCGCGCGAGCGCCGGCCAGTGCCAGGCCACGCCGCTCAGCGTATGCACGCTGCGCGCGACCACGGCGGTGAGCCAGACGAATCCGACGACCGCGGTCGCGCCGAGCACCACGCGCGCCGCCGCGTCGGACAGCGGTTGCGGATCGAGCTCCCGGCCGCGCTGCCAGAAGCCGAGCGCCGCGAGCAGCGCCAGCAGTTGCGCGAGATCCAGCGGGCTCAGCACCGGCACATAGGGCAGCGGCAGCGGCGTGCCCGGATCGCGCGCGACTGAGAGCGACCACAGGCCGAGAAACACGAGCAGCGCGCCGGCGCCGACTTCCAGATAGCTGCGCCAGTGCGCCGCAGTCGGCCAGGCAAGCGCCGGGCCGGCGCGCAGCAGCAGCAACACCATCAGCGCCGGCAGCGCGCCCCAGACCGAGAGCTGCCAGGCATTCGCCGCCTGCGCCAGGTGGTCGACCGCCCAGGCGGCCTCGTGGGTGAGCACGAAGCTCAGCAGCACGAAACCGCCGGCGTGCCACAGGCGGATCACGGCTTGCGGCCAATCGCCCTCGTAACGGCGCAGCAGCCAGAAGTGCGCGGCGAAGGCCAGCGCCCAGGCCGGCGCCCCGAAGCCGCCGAACAGCTGCGTGGACCCGACCGCCAGCTGCCCCAGAGCCAGCAGCGTCACGCCCGGCAGCACGCCGGTCAGCACCCGGCCGAGGCTCGCCCAGGCCAGCCGCCGCGCCAGCGCGCCCATCAGCCCGCCGCTGGCGGCGACGAAGGCCACGGCCGCGGGCCAAGCGCGCGCGCCGCTCAGGTGATGGAAGATTTCGTGCAGGCCGCCGAGCAACCACCAGCTCATGCCCCAGGCGAGCATCAGCGGCGCGTACAGTTCCTCGTGGACATGCAGCGCGCGCCGGCCGCGCTCGAGAAAGTAATTCGAGATCAGGCCGGCGATGCCGATCACCGCGCTGCCGAGGTAGAGCGCGTTCCACACCGGCGTGGCGTGCGGCAGGCCGATGTCGATCGCAAACGTCCCGAGCCAGTGCGCGTAGTACAGCTTGCCGGAGCCGGCGGCGAGGAAGGCGATGCCGGCGCCGAGCTGGAGCAGCACGCCGAAACCGCGCGCGGTCGCGCGCCGCTGGCGCACGCCCAGCCACACCAGGGCCGCGCCCTCCAGCGCCCAGGCGGCGGCCGTCCAATTGCCGTCGAGCGCGAGCGGGATCGCCAGGCTGCCGAACACCACGCCGAGCGCCAGGAAGGCCTCGGTGAGCGTGCGCATGCCCGCGACCTGGCGGCGCCACAGCGCGGTGGCGAGCGACACGTAGAATGCGCTCAAGGCCAGCGCGCTGACGGCGAGGCCGTAATCCATCGCGTGCACCAGGCCGACCTGCATGCCGAAGCCGACGATCGGCACGCCGAACACCAGGCTGCCGTCGACATAGCCCTTGAGCTGCGGCGGCTGGCGGTGGGCGAACAGCACGGCGATGGCGACGAAGAACAGGAAGAACAGGATCAGGAACGGTTCGGTGCTGGCGAACAATTCGGGCCGGTAGCTGCGCGCGCCCCAGGTGGCGCCGACCACGAAAGTAAAGACGAAGCCGAGGAGGTTCAGCTCGCGCCAGGCCTTGAACCAGGCGATGCCGAGGATGCCGGCATTGAGCAGCGCATAGAAGGAGAACAGCACCACGTGATTGCCGCCGCCGGTCGACAGCAGCACCGGCGCCAGGAAGCCGCCGGCCGCGCCGAACGCGGCGAGCGCCCGGGCGTTCTGCAGGACCGCGAGCGCGCCGGCCAGCACGGTGAGCAGGGTCATCACCCCGAAGGCGAAGCCGATCGGCACCAGCTGGTACTGGCGGGCGGCGGCGAACACCGTCAGATACAGCACGCCGACCGCCGCGCCCTGGATGATCAGCGCGTAGCCGGCGCGGGTCGTGCGCAGCCGCCAGCCGACCACCAGCATCACGATTGCGCCGGCCGCGGCCGCGATGAAGCGCATCTCGACCGGAAACTTGTCGTGCTCGACGGCGTATTTCAGCAGCAACGCGACGCCGAAGAACAGCACGATCACGCCGATCTTCACCACCAGGTTGCCGCTGGTGAAGAACTCGCGCACCCGGCCGACCAGGCGGTCGAAGATATCGGGCTCGCGCGGCCCGGCGGGGCGGTCCCAGGAGTCGTCGATCGGCGGCGGCGCGGCGGCGGCCTGGGCGGTGGCCGTCGCTCGGGCCTCGGCGCGCGCGGCCGCCTGCGGAACCGGGGCGGGGAACTCCTGCGGTTCTTCCGCCTGCCCGGGCTCGTCCGGCGCTTCGGCCAGCGGCGGCGGCGCGGCCCGGGCGCGCTCCCGCGCCGGCCGCGGCGACGCCTCGAGTCTGGCCAGGCGCCCGCGCAGATCGATGACCAGACCGAAGAGGATGCCGATCAACGGGCCGGTCAGAAATCCCCGCCGGCCGAACAGCAATTCCCCGAACAGCAGCCCGACCACGCCGCCGACGATCGGCCACATAGGCTTACTCCCTCCGTTATTGTTGTGGGCTGCCGGAACTTCGGTGTCGCTGAAACTTTAGCCGCCGATGGGCGCTTACTCAAGCGGTATATCGATGCAAATTATTGAAATGCCGTAAGATTCACAGCTGCCATCGATCGCCCAGCGGAATAGTCGGATTTAGAAAAAGTCTAGACATCATATTAGAATTGGTCTAGCGTATTCGGGTCCGGTCGCACCAGGCCGGTGCGCAGGACCAGCACGCAAGGAACCAAGAACCAAGGAGGACATCATGCGACACCCGTCCCTCATCGTATCCGGTCTGCTCACATTCGCACTCGCCGCGCCGGCGCTTGCCGAACCGCTCGGGTTGCCGCCGGTGCCGATCCCCAAGTCCAATCCGCAAAGCCGCGAGAAGGTCGAGCTCGGCAAGAAGCTGTTCGAGGACAAGCGTTTCAGCGCCGACGGCACGGTGAGCTGCGCGACCTGCCACGAGGACAAGAAGGCCTTCACCGACAGCCCGCTGCGCGTTTCCGAAGGCATCAACAAGCTCAAGGGCACGCGCAACGCGCCGACCGTGATCAATGCCGCCTACATGGCGACGCTGTTCTGGGACGGCCGCGAGCCGGATCTCGAAGGCCAGTCGGCCCAGCCGTTCCTGAATCCGGTCGAGATGGCGCTGCCCGATCACGAGCCGATCCTGAAGATCGTGCGCAGCGACCCGCAGTACGTCGCGGCCTTCAAGGCGGTGTTCGGCAAGACCGGCAACCAGGTCACCATCAAGGAGGTCACGCAGGCGATCGCCAGTTTCGAGCGCACCGTGGTGTCCGGCAACTCGCCGTTCGACCGCTACTACTACGGCGGCGACCAGAAGGCGATGAGCGCGGAGGCGGCGCGCGGCCTCGCGGTCTATCTCGGCCAGGGGCGCTGCGTGTCCTGCCATACCGTCACCGACACCCACGCCTTGTTCACCGACAACCGCTTCCATAATCTGAACGTCGGTTTCGAGCGCGTCCGCAAGGACGTGCGCGAGCTGGCGACCGCGTACTCCGCGGCCAAGGCCAAGGGCGCGAACGTGGACGTGGCGGTGCTGGGCAACCAGAACACCTCGGAGCTCGGGCGCTTCGCGGTCGACGACGCCTGGCGCCACATGGGCGCCTTCAAGACGCCGACCCTGCGCAACGTCGACGTGACCGCGCCCTACATGCACGACGGCAGCCTCGAGACACTCGAGGACGTGGTCGAGTTCTACAACAACGGCGGACGCGTCAAGCCGGAGGACCCGGTCAACGATTTCCAGAGCGGCGGCATCCGCCCGCTGGATCTCAGCGAGCAGCAGAAGAAGGACCTCGTGGCCTTCATGAAGGCCCTCACCAGCCCCGAGTTCGCGCGATAAGGAGGTTGACCATGAGCAAATTTAACCGACGTGATTTCCTGAAGAGCGGCGGCGCGCTGCTGGCCGCCGGCACGCTGCCGCTCAGCCTCATCGAGCTGGCGTTCGCCGACAAGCGCCAGAACTTCACCTTCGCCTACATCTCCGATTCGCACATCCAGCACATCAAGGGCAAGGAATTCGTGCGCAACTGGGACCGCGGGCTGATGCGCGCCGTGGCCGAGACCAACCTGATGGATCCCAAGCCGGACTTCGTCATGTACGGCGGCGATCTCGCCCAGCTCGGAACCAAGCCGGAGATCGATCACGGCCTGGAGCTGCTCGCGCCGTTGACCCACAAGAAGTACTTCGTGATCGGCGAGCACGACTACTACCTGGACCTCGGCGAGTACTGGCAGCAGGTCGCGAGCCCCCTGTATTACAGCTTCGATCACAAGGGCGTGCACTTCGTGGTGCTGAATTCCATCCTCACCTACGACGAGTGGACCTACAAGCGCTGGCCGACCGCCGAGGAGCGCATGCTGCAGATGGCCGGTCTCGACAATCCCAACGGCTCGCCGTTCATGGTCGGCGACAAGCAGCGCGCCTGGCTGCGGCAGGACCTGGCCAAGGTGGGCAAGGACACGCCGATCGTGGTGTTCTCGCATTCGCCGCTGCAGAAGATCTTCAGGGGCTGGAATTTCTGGACCGAGGACGCCGAGCAGGTCCAGGCGCTGCTCAGGCCGTTCAAGAAGGTCACGGTGTTCTACGGCCATGTCCATCAGATCCAGTACAACCAGATCGGCAACATCAGCTTCCACGCGGCGATGGCGACCGCCTGGCCCTGGCCCTATCCGTCGACCTATGCGCAGGTCCAGACCCGTCTGCCCAAGCTCACGGTCGAGATGAACCGCGCCGATCCGTTCTTCGAGCGCGACGCCACCGGCTGGCAGTTCATCGACGTCTGGAGCGGCAACGCCTCCGTGCACTACAGCCTGCCGGAGAATCGCACGCGCACCGTGGCCTTCAATACCCGGACCCGGCGGCCGGAGGACCGGCAGTATCAGGATCCGGCCAGGCACGTTCCGCCCCAGACCCATTTCTAATGAAGGAGCAGAGCATGGACATTCTGACCCGTACCCTGGCGGCCTCGGGGCTGGCGCTGGCTCTCGCCGCGACGCCCGCGGCGGCCGACGAGTTCACCCAGCAGGACCTGAAACTGTGGGAGTCGCAGTACCAGGCGGCGGTGAAGCAGGGCCGCGAGCTGTGGACCAGTGCCGATCTCGGCACCAACGGTGTGGCCTGCGCCCAATGCCACCCGAACGCCGCCAACACCCATCCCGAGACCTATCCGAAATTCCAGAAGCAGCTCGGCAAGGTCGCGCCGGTGTGGGAGATGGTCAACTGGTGCATCCGCAACCCGCTCGAGGGCAAGGACCTGGCGGCCGACGACCCCAAGATGATCGCCATCCAGGCCTACATCCACTGGGAGCGGCGCGGCGTGAAGCTGGCACCCGGCAAGCACTGAGGTTTTCCGCAGCATCCCCCGCTGGAGGCGGGCCGTAAGTCGCGGCCCGCCTCATTTTTTTTCAGCGCAGGACCCGGGCGGCGGGGGTGGCGGCCGCGCATCGATATTCGGCGGGGAATAATCGCGGCCGCCGGCTGTTTACCCTGTCGGGCAATCCCGCCCTGACCCAACCCCTCCGGGAGTTCGAAATGATGAAAAAAGCACCAGCCTTGTCCCTGGCCGCGGTCATCGGCGTCCTGGCCGTCACCGCCCGGATCCAAGCCGCCGGGGAGGTCCCACCGGCGCCCAACGGCATCGCCTTTCCCGCCGATTACCGCGACTGGCGGGTGATCTCGGTCTCGCATCGCGCTGACAACAACACCCTGCGCGCCATCGTCGGCAACGACGCCGCGGTACGCGCCGCGCGCGACGGCCGGACCAACCCCTGGCCGGACGGCGCGGTGTTGGGCAAGGTCGTGTGGAAGCAGACCGCCGGGGAGCACTGGCCGACCGCGATCGTGCCCAAGGAATTCGTGCATGCTGAATTCATGTTCAAGGACGCCAGGAAGTGGGCCGCCACCGGCGGCTGGGGCTACGCGCGCTGGGTCGGCACCGACTTGAAGCCCTACGGCAAAGATGACAAATTCGCCCAGGAGTGCGTGGCCTGCCACACGCCGGTCAAGAGCCGCGACTATGTATTCACCACGCCGGCGCTGATGCCGGGCAGGCCCTGAGGCAGCCATGGCAGCGGCCGCCGCGTGGCGGCGGCCGTCGTCGTTGGTTCGGCAGAGACGATGTCAGGACTTGAACAGCAGGTCGTCGAGCATATCCCGCGGCTGCGGCGCTACGCGCGCGCCCTGTTGCGCGGCGACGCCCTTGCCGCCGACGATCTGGTGCAGGACTGCCTGGAGCGCGCCCTCGGCCGCATGCATCGCTGGCGTCGCGGCAGCGATCTGCGCGCCTGGCTGTTCACCATCATGCACAATCTCTACGTCAACCAGGTGCGGCGCGCGGCGAATGGACCCCGGTTCGTCGATTGGCCCGAGCCGGACGACGCGTCGGGCGCGGCGGCGGATGCCGACATCGGTTTGGCGCTGCGCGACCTGGAGCGCGCGCTGGCCGCGCTGTCGCCCGATCAGCGTGAGATTGTCCTGCTGGTGTCGCTGGAAGGGCTGCGCTATCAGCAGGTTGCGGCCATTCTCGGCATCCCCGAAGGGACGGTGATGTCGCGGCTGTCGCGCGCCCGCGAGCAGTTGCGCGCCGCGCTCACGCAGGGACGCCCGAACACCCTGTGGAGAGTCAAATGACTTACCGGACGCCGGTCACGGACGCCGATCTGCACGCCTATGTCGACGACCAGCTCGAGGCCGGCCGGCGTCGGGAGGTCGAGGATTACCTGCATGCGCATGCGCAGGCCGCCGCGCGCGTCGAGGAATACCGGCGCGTGAACGCCGGACTGCGCGCGCTGTACGATCCCGTGCTCGGGGAGCCCGTGCCGGCTGCGCTTCGGCCGGCGCGTCGCGACCCGCGTCGCTGGCCACGGGTCGCCGCCGTCGCCGGCTGGCTGCTGCTCGGCGGTGTCGGCGGCTGGCTGCTGCACCCGGCCGCGACCGTGGTGACGCTCGCCGAGGGCCCGATGCAGCGGCACCTGGTGCAGCCGGCCGCGTTCGCACACCGCATCTACGCCGCCGAGATTCGACACCCGGTGGAGGTTGGCGCCCGCGACGAGCCGCATCTGGTCGCCTGGCTGTCGAGGCGCCTGCACACCGACATCAAGGCGCCGGCGCTGGACGCCCAGGGTTATATCCTGATGGGCGGACGCTTGCTACCGTCTACCGATCGCATGGCCGCGCAGTTCATGTACGAGCGCGCCGACGGGCTGCGCGTGACTTTGTACATTCGTCAGGGCGTCTGGAAAAACGAAGAGACCGCCTTCCGCTTCGCCAGCCGCGACGGCGTCGGCGTGTTCTACTGGATCGACGGCCCGCTCGGCTACGCCCTGGTCGGCGAGCTCGATCGCGGTGAACTGTCGGCGTTGTCCGAGGCGGTGCATCGGCAGCTGCACTGATTGTCCCCGCGACCGGGGCTGAAATAGGGCCGCGCGGAATCAGGCCCCGGGGGTGCCGGAATCGTCGTCGACGGGGTCCGGCCCCGCGGAGGCGCAGCGCAGCTGTGGCAGCAGCCGCACCAGCTCCTCGATGGCGCGCTGGTCGGCGGCCAGGCGGCCGAGCGCCGCCAGTTCGCGCAGCGCCGCCTTGCGGTCGGCGGCGGGGAAACCCATGACCTGGCTGCGGGCGCAGACGTCCTTGGTCACCCCCGACTGGGCCAGCACCAGCGCGCGTTCGCCGATCGTGACGTGATCGGCGATGCCGCATTGCGAGGCCAGGATCGCGTAATCGCCGATCACCGACGACCCGCCGATGCCGACCTGGCCGAGCAGCAGCGCGCCGCGGCCGATCTGCACGTTGTGGGCGACGTGCACCTGGTTGTCGATCTTGGTGCCGGCGCCGATGCGGGTCGCGCCGAGCGCGCCGCGGTCGATGCAGGTGTTGGCGCCGATCTCGACCTGGTCCCCGATCTCGACCGTGCCGACCTGCGGAAACTTGACGTGCTCGCCGTCGCGGAGCTTGTAGCCGTAGCCGTCGGCGCCGATCACGCTTCCGGCGTGGACGACGACCTCGTCGCCGAGGGTCACGCCGTCGTAGAGCACGACGTTGGGATGCAGCACGCAGCGGTCGCCGAGCGTCACGCCGGCGCCGATCCGGCAGCCGGCGTGGATGTGGCAGTCCTTGCCGAGCGTGGCGCCGGGGCCGATCGAGGCGAAGGCCTCGACGCAGCTGCCCGCGCCGAGCGTCGCGCCCGGGTCGATGTCGGCCTTGGGGCTCCGGGTGCCGGAGTGGGGCCTGGCCGGATAGAGCCGGCGCAGGCATTGGATGAATGCGATCTCCGGGTCCGCGACGGCTAGCAGCGCGGTCGCGGCCGGCGCCGCGCCGGCCGCCGCGCCCCGGGGCACGATCACGGCGCCGGCCGACGTGGCCTTGAGCTTGTCGAGGTGGCGGGCGTTGCCGATGAACGTGAGCTGATGCGGGCCGGCGTCGTCGATGTTGGCCGCGGCGTCGATGGGCAGATCGGGGTCGCCGGCCAGTATCTCCGCGCCGCAGATTTGCGCCAGTTGTCTGAGGGTGGTCGTCATGATGGGCCCCGCGGGGGTTGATGGCGATAGTGCTGGTCCGCGCGCGGCCTGGACAGTCGATGCGGCCGGAGCCGGCGGGTTTTGATTCAAGGTCGCCGACCGTACCCGGATCGGGCGCCGGCGGCAAGCGCTATCGGTAAGCATAGCCGATATCCGGCCGTTCGCCGGTGGCGCTGTTCCGTCCGGCGTACGAGCGTGGTCGCGCCGGGCACGGCGTATTACCATGGGGCCTCCAATCCCCACCCCGCAAACGGAACCTTGCCATGAAATATCTATATATGACCTTGCTGTGGGCCGTCACCGCGGCGCCGGTGTCCGCCGCCCCGGCCGAGCCGCCCGCGATCGACATCGCCCGGACCGTCGTGCGCACGGCGCTGGCCAAGGGTGTATCGATGGACGACGCCGTCGAATCGATGAAGATCCGCGCCAACAAGCTCAACATCAAGCTGGTCGCCGAGATGCCGCTGTCGACGCAGATCGAGGCCATGGGCCAAACCAGCCGGCGCATGGAGATCTACCAGTTCTGCGATCCCCTGACGGCCAAGAAGATGGTCGAGTACGATCTCAACTTCGCCGCCTATCTGCCCTGCCGCATCGCGCTGGTCGAGGACGCCCAGGGGCGGGGCTGGCTGGTCATGATGAATCTCGACATGCTCATCCAGGATCCGAAGCTGCCGGCGCCGTTGAAGGCCGAGGCGGTCAGGGTGCGGGATACGCTGAGCTCGATCATGCAGGCCGGTGCCAACGGCGACTGGTAGGCGTAGCGGGCGGCGCGGCGTCGGCACGTGAACTTTCCGCGTCGTGCTGGTATCTTAGGGCGGTCGTCAATCCAAGGATCGCATCGAATGGCCGCCCAGCCCACTGTCGAATCCGCCATGACAGCCTATCCCTACGCGATCGAGATCGACGATCACGCCGCCAGCGCGCGATCGATGATGGCGCAGTTCAGGATTCACCACCTGCCGGTCACCGAGGGCGGCCGGTTGGTCGGCGTGGTGTCGGAGTGGGGCATCAAGCGGGCGGTCGAGCTGGGCCATGACCTGTCGACGGGCGGTGCCACCCGGGTGCGCGACGTTTACTCCGCCGACGTACTGCGCGTTGCGCCGGACGAACCGCTGGTCGCGGTGCTCGAGCAGATGGCGGCCCGGCACGCGCAGACCGTGATGGTCGTGCGTGACGATGCCCTGCTCGGCATCTTCACCTTCACCGACGCCTGCCGGCACTACGCCGAGCTACTGCGCAGCCGCGGCTGAGCGCCGCGCCCTCGCAAAGACACTTCGTGTCACTGGGTCGCCGCGCGCTGGCGGCGCAGCGTCCCGTTCAGCCGTTCGCCGTCGCGCGTGTCATCGCAAGGCCTCCACGATCCTGGCCCAGGCGCGCGCATGGCGGTCGGCGCGCACCCAGTCGCCGGCGGTGTCGCCGGCGCGCGCGCAGTCGCGGTCGTCCGGCCCCGGCGGCGGCGGGTCCGCGGGGTGCAGGTCGGCGATGAGCTGCATCAGCGGCCAGCGTTCGATGTCGAGCTTCGCCGCGCGCTTCGGGTCGGCGGCGCAGATGTCGGTGAGCGTGACGCGCTCGGGCATCATCCAGTGCGTGCCGAGCCCGCCGCGCACGCGCAGCACCGCCGGCATCGGCAGGTAGTGCACCACCAGCCTGCCGCCGAGGGCGGCGTACTGGCGTCGCACCTCGCCGACCAATTCGAGCATGAGCTGGCTGGCGAACTTGTTGGCCGCGCCCAGGATCGAGCCGCCGCCGCGGTCAGAGCGGTAATCGATGGTGACGGCCGAGGCGTCGGCGACGATCACGTGTATCTCCGGGGGTCGGCCGCCGGCGCAGGGGCGCGGGCACTCCGCCAGCGCGCCCTTGAGCGCGTACAGCAGGGAGATAATGCCGCGGTTGTCGGCGGCGCCGCCGTCCGTGACCCAGTAGCGTGCCGGCGCGCCGTCCGGTGTCGCCGGGTGCACCGCGACGGCGGCGTTCGAGAACACCGGCGGAAAATTGGCGCTGAGCGCCGCGGCCGCCGTGACCGTGGCGCGCGGGCCGCCGACGATGACGTATTTGAAATACTCGTCCTCGGCCTGGGGGAGCGCGCCGGCGGCGCGCGGGAAGGCGCCGGTCTCGCGGATGTTGGTGAAGATCAGGCGCGCGCCGGCGCCGACCGCGTAGTCGCGCTCGCGCGCCGCGGGCTGGTCCGCGAACAGCCGCGCCAGCCACGGCGAGTCGCCGGCCGGGTGGCCGGCGAGCGTGGTGTTGAGTATCAACCCCAGGCCGGCGATGTCGGACAGGCGGACCGGCGGCTGCCCGCTCTGCCCGAAGCCGCGCACGAAGCTCTCGTCGAGCAGGTGGCCGAGCGATTTCGACATCAGCACGTCGAGTTCCGAGCTGCCGCGCAGCACGTCCTCGATGTAGGGCCGGCCCATGGCGGCGATATAGGCGCACCAGGGATCGCGCGCGGCGCGCGTGCCGTCGTCGAACTCGAACTCGGCCAGCGTGCCGGCGCTGCACGCTGCCGGGTTCGCGCCGATCAGGCTCGCGCGGTGCAGGGCGAAATAGCCGAGCGCGGCGCTGCCGCCCGACACGCCGCTGACCAGCACCACGTCGTCGAGCCGCCCGAGCGCGGCGATGCCGCGCAGCGTCGACGCGCCGTACAGGGCGGCGCGCGTGCCGCCGCCCGAGGCCGCGACCAGGATCAGCCTGCCGGACCGTCGCCGCGTCTCGAACATCAGCTCGGCAAGACTCACCGGCTGCTGCGCGCGGTTGCCGGCGTCGATGTACGCAGCGACGGCCTCCGGGCGCTCGGGTATGCAGTGCAACGCGAGCAGTGCGCCGCCGACCGCGGCGATCAGCAGCATGTTCATGAGGTTGAAGTAGAGCCGGGTGCGCTTGCCGAGGTCGCTCAGCGCGACCCGCACGCGGCGCTTGTCCTCGGCCGACCAGCCGCTCAGGGTCTGTGCCTGCTTGGTGAGCTCGGCGAACAGCGCGAGCTTGTCGTAGGGTTCCCAGGCCGGGCAGGGACCGGGGCTGCCCGCCGCGCGGTAGCCGCCGGTCACCACGAAGCGCGCGCCGGAGAACGCCTCGATGGCGCGGCCGCGCGCCAGCACGTCGGTCCCGACGCGTGCGGCGGCGATCGGATAGTCGACGCGCGCGACGCGCTCGGGCGCGCGCCCCGGCGGCAGCAGCAGCGGCAGCAGGCGCTCGGTGAGCGCGCGATTGATCCAGTACTCGTACAGCCAGAAGGCGGTGTAGGCGGCGAGGATATAGAACAGGATCACCTTGCCCGGCGTCGAGTCGAGCGGCGTGGTGACATAGTCGATCCCGGCCAGGCGCGCGCCGGCCAGCCCGATGATCGCGAGCGACACCACCAGTTGCCCGCCGATCAGCAGGGCGCGGCGCACGACGCTGATCATCATGTGCAGGCGCTCGTGCACGCCGCTCAGGGTGAGCAGAACCCAGGCCAGCGCCGCGAGCAGCGCGCCGGTCAGGACGACGTTCTGCGGCTTGACCAGGATCATGCCGAAGGCCGGCATCAGCAGCAGGTGCAGCGGGTGATAGAGCGGCGCGTTGACGAAGCCGTGCAGGATCTTGCGCAGGTCGACGCCGGGCGTGCGCCAGACGACGAACAGCTCGGCGTCGCGCAACAGCCGGTGGAACTGGTCGCGCTCGGGGCTGCGGAATCCGCCCATCGCGAAGCGCGCCACGAGATGCGAGGCGGCGGCGACCAGCAGGAGCAGCAGGATCGCCGGCGCGAACACATTGCGGTAGGGCGCGGCCGCGGCCTCGGTCGCGTCCGCCGCCGGCAGGGCGTAGGCGAAGATCGCGGCCAGCGCCGCCAGGATCGGGATCTGCAGGCTCAACAGGCCGCGGCCGTCGCCGCGCCGCCGCAGCCCGTAGCGCACCGCCGCCCAGAACAGCGCGGCCGCGACGATGATGCCGACGACGCTCAAGGCGCCGCGGAACCGCGGTGTCGGCCCGAGCACCGTGAACGCGATTGCCGTGAACATGAACAGCAGCGGCACCAGCGAGTGGCCGGGCATGAACAGGCGCTGCCAGGGGCCGCCGAAGTTGCGGTTGAGCGCGAGATCGAGGTGGCGCATGGCGCTCTCGATCGTCAGCGGCAGGCAGACGAGCAGCCAGCTCCGGAACCCGCGGCAGGTCGCGCCGGTCAGGAACCGCCACTGGCGCACGACCCAGGCCGGTCGCCGGCACTTCGCGTTGAAATCGACGGGCGCGCGCATGAAGGAGCCTCCCTGTTTTTACTATTGTCGCCGCGGGACATTCTGGACGCGAAGCACGGTCTCGCGCAAGCGCTCGTTGCTAACGTGCCGGAGCGGTCACGAAGTTCGCGCCGCGCGCGAGCGAACCGCGCGCGGCGACTGACTACCCCGTGACACCGGGGCACAACCCTTGCTAGTCTTCAACTGGCGTTTTTCATCGCTCGCGGATTGACCGGCACGACCCCGGACCGGGCGCGCGCCCGGCCGGGTGCGCGCGGCCCAGGCTGCCGATTGACCGCCACCCAGGACCCGCGCCGGAGACAGGCACTTGCCGCACAGCGTCGCCCTCATCACCACCATCGCCGCCGGTCTCGGCCTCGCGCTGATCCTGGGATTCGTCGCCACGCGCCTGCGGCTGCCGGCGCTGGTCGGCTACCTGGTCGCCGGCATCGTCCTCGGCCCCGCGACGCCCGGTTTCGTCGCCGATGTCGAACTGGCGCGCCAGCTCGCCGAGATCGGCGTGATGCTGCTGATGTTCGGCGTCGGGCTGCATTTCTCGATCAACGATTTGTGGGCGGTGCGGCGCGTCGCGCTGCCCGGCGCGGTCGCGCAGATCGCGGTGGCGACGGCGCTCGGCATGGCGGTCAGCGCGCTGTGGGGTTGGGGCCTCGGTGCCGGCGTCGTCTTCGGCCTGGCGCTGTCGGTGGCGAGCACGATCGTGCTGCTGCGGGCGCTGGAGAATCGCGGCGTGCTGGACTCGGTCAACGGCCGCATCGCGATCGGCTGGCTGGTGGTGGAGGACCTGGTCATGGTCCTGGTCCTGATCATGCTCCCGCCGCTCGCCGGCTGGCTCGCCGGAGGCACCGCCGACCGCGGCCTCCTGGCGACCCTGGCGCTGACGCTGGTCCAGGTCGCGGCCTTCATCGCGCTCATGCTGATCGTCGGCCGGCGCCTGTTCCCCTGGCTGCTCTGGCAGGTGGCACGGACGAACTCCCGCGAGCTGTTCACCCTGTGCGTCATCGCGGCGGCGGTCGGCATCGCCTACGGCTCGGCGGCGCTGTTCGGCATGTCGTTCGCGCTCGGCGCCTTCTTCGCCGGCGTCGTGATGCGCGAGTCGCCGCTCAGTTTCCGCGCCGCGCAGGAGTCCCTGCCGCTGCGCGACGCGTTTTCCGTGTTGTTCTTCGTCTCGGTCGGCATGCTGTTCGACCCGCAGATCATCGTCGACGAGCCGTTGCGGGTGCTGGTGGTCGTGGCCATTATCGTCTTCGGCAAGTCGCTGGCCGCTTTCCTCCTGGTGCTCGCCTTCCGCTATCCGCTCAACACCGCGCTCACGGTGTCGGCGAGCCTGGCGCAGATCGGCGAGTTCTCGTTCATCCTGGCGGGCCTCGGCGTGTCGCTCGGCCTGCTGTCGGTCGACGGTCACAGCCTGGTGCTGGCCGGCGCGTTGATCTCGATCGCGCTCAATCCGCTGGTGTTCACCGCGATCGAGCCGGCGCAGGCCTGGGTACGCGCGCGCTCGAAGCTGGCGCGCCGCCTCGAGCGCTCCGGCGATCCGCTTGCCGAGCTGCCGATGACGATCGACGCGGCGCGACTCACCGGTCACGTCGTGCTGGTAGGCTACGGCGAGACCGGCCGGCGCATCGGCGAGATGCTGGGCGCGCACGGCGTGACCTTCGTCGTGGCCGAGCAGAATCGCGAGTTGGTCGAGGCGCTGCGCGCGCACGGCGTGCCGGCCGTGAGCGGCGACGCCACCGACCCGGCGGTCCTCATCCAGGCGCATGTCGCGCGCGCGCGGACCTTGCTGATCGCCATCCCCGACACCCTGCAGATCCGCCGGATGCTGGAGATCGCGCGCATGCTCAACCCCGGTATCGACACGGCCGTGCACGCCCAGAGCGAGGAGGAGGCCGGAATCCTGCAGAACGCGGGTGCCGACAAGGTGTTCCTGGGCAGGCACGAGCTCGCGCTCGGCATCACCCGCCACGTCCTCGAACGGAGGACGCGTTCCGTTCCCGGGTAGGTGGGGCATTTTGCCCCGCCGGGATCGGCGATGTCGGGCGCCGGCGGCGCCGGAGCCCGCCCGCGGCGGTCAGCCGCTCTTGAAGCCGACTCGAGTGTGGCTGCCGTCGCAGAACGGCTTGTTGTTCGAGGCGCCGCAGCGGCACAGCGCGGCGCTGTCGCCGCGCCAGGCGGCGCGGCCGCTGGCGGCGATCACGGTGACGTTTCCCGCCAGCAGCAGCGGGCCGTCCGGCGACGGCGTGATCTCGAGCTTGCCGCCGCGCGCCGCCGTGCCCGGGCCGGTCTCGCCGACCGCGCCGTAGTCGCGGAAGCCGGCGGCCTCGTGGCTGTTGTCGCAGAACGGCTTGTTCCGCGACCGGCCGCAGCGGCACAGCGCGGCACGAAAGCGCAACCCCGGCATGTCCGCGGGCGCGCCCGCGATCTGCAGATCGCCGCGCACGAACAGCGGGCCATTGACGCTGACCATCACGGTATTCTCGGCTGCGGCGGCTTCTATCCGTTGGCCGTCATGAATAGCGTAAGTCAGCGCCCCGCTTGGGCAGCGCTCGACGACGTCGATCACCTCCGCCACCGACACGCAGTCCGGCTCGCACCAGGGCTTGCGGCCGGCGATAAACAGCTCGTTGCGGGCGCGGCCGCACTCGGCGACATGGATGCACAACCGCCCGTCCCAGCGCACGTCGGCCTGTGTGCCGGGGTAATGGAAGATTTGCTTGTCGCTCATGGTGGGTTCGTCCTGCGGTCGGCGAAGCGCGGAGTTATGCTTCAAGGCGCCAAGGACGGTCCATTATATGTTCACGGCCATGCCCCAAAAGCCCAGCCCGGCTCATTCCCGCGCACAGAGCTTACGTCCGCGCCATGCGAATCTGCCCCGGTTTCCCGCGGCGAAGCTGGCCCCGTACCTGCAGCACCGGCGGCGAGCGCTCCAGGGGTTGAATCGCCTTTATCGCGCGGTCGCGGTCGCGCTGGCCGAGTACTCGGAGACGTTGCCGGCCGCGTCACGCGCGCGCACCCGGTAGCTCACCGTATCGCCCTTGGCAAGGGGGCTGTCGACGTAGCGGATCGACGAGGCGTCCAGCCCGATCAGCGTTTCCACGCCTTCGAAGCTGCGCGCCACGGTATAGCCGACCACGCCGACATTGTCGGTCGAGGCGTCCCAGGTCAGCGTGATCTTGCCCTTGCCGGCCGTCGCCGTCACGCCGGTCGGCACGCTCGGCGGTTGCGTGTCCGGCGACGGGGTGCCGCCGCTGATCGTGAGCGTACGCGTCTGGGTGAACTTGAGCGGCCTCTTGCCGTTTTCCTGGATGCTCACGGTGATACTGGCGTCCCCCGTGTAGTTCAGCGGCGCGAGCGCGATCGCGGTGCTGTAACGGCCGTCGGCATGATTGGTCAAGTTTCCGCTCGCCAGCAGCGCGCCGCCCGCGCTGCTCAGGCTGTAGGTGGCGCTCTTGATGTTGGTCGCGTTCAGGACGTTACTCCAGGCCAGCACATTCAGTGTCTGATCCGCCGCGAACAC
>Ga0214471_10001658_pt1 | contig 17586 bp, 14 predicted proteins | sample RVTome_5_FD_207665 | JGI IMG/M metagenome (GOLD analysis project Ga0214471, IMG submission 207665) | Soil microbial communities from uranium-contaminated site in the Upper Colorado River Basin, Wyoming, United States - RVT142D155 | ecosystem: Environmental > Terrestrial > Soil > Contaminated >... | reverse complement strand
CCATCGCCCGTCACGGCATCAACGCGGCGGACGTGCTCGACGTGATCGAGACGGTCGGCGGCAGACCCTTGGGAGTGGTCTTGGAGGGCCAGAAGCGTTTCGCGCTCCAGGCCCGCTTCGGCCGGGATGTCTTGGGCGACCTGGACCGCCTTCGCGACCTGCGGGTGGCGGCCCCCGGCAATGGCGGCCCCCCGCGTCTGATCCCGCTCGGCCAACTGGCCGACGTCACGATCGAGGACGGTCCGGCCCAGATCAGCCGCGATCGCATCAGCCGCCGCATCAACGTCGAAGCCAACGTCCGGGGGCGCGATCTCGCGTCGTTCGTCGCCGAGGCCCGGGAGGCCGTCGACCGGGAGGTGACCCTGCCGCCCGGCTGGACGGTGGAGTGGGGCGGCCAGTTCGAGAACCTGCAAGAGGCCTCGGCGCGGCTCACGCTCCTCGTGCCGCTGGCGTTGCTGCTGATCTTCGTCCTGCTGTACACGACGTTCGGCTCGGCGCGGCTGGCGGCGTTCATCTTCCTCAACGTGCCGCTGGCGGTCACCGGCGGCCTGGTGGCGTTGTGGCTGCGCGGCTATCCGTTCTCGATCTCGGCGGGAGTAGGCTTCATCGCGCTCTTCGGCATCGCGGTCCTGAACGGCGTGGTGCTGGTCTCCTACGTCGTCGAGAAGCGTCGCGAAGGTCTCGACGCGGAAAGCGCCGCGCGCGCCGGCGCCCTGACGCGCCTGCGGCCGGTCTTGATGACGGCGATGGTGGCGTCGTTCGGCTTCCTGCCGATGGCGCTGGCCACCAGCGCCGGCGCCGAGGTCCAGCGTCCGCTCGCCACGGTGGTGATCGGCGGGCTCGTCACTTCCACGTTGCTGACGCTCCTGGTCTTGCCGTCCATCTATGCCTGGTTCGCGCGGCGCCCGTCAAGGACGGATTAGTCCTTGACGGCCGCAGGTCCTGTACTCGTCAAGGACGGGTTCGTCCTTGACGACCGCAGGGCCTGTACTCGTCAAGGACGGGTTCGTCCTTGACGACCGCAGGGCCTGCACTTGTCAAGGACGGATTGTCCTTGACGACCGCAGGGCTTGCGCTTGTCAAGGACGGGTCCGTCCTTGACAACCGCAGGGCCCCAGCTCGTCGCCTACGACGATCCCCAGGCCTCGCGCTACGCCCTGCCGCTCGCCACCGTCGTCATCGGCGGGCCGGTGACGTCGACGCTGCTCACCCTGCTGGTGCTGCCGCCTACGCCCGGTTCGTTCGTGCTCGATGCGAGCCGCGTCTCGCGTCCACGCCGGAGGAATCCGCCGCAGACGGCCGTCCGAATCGCTAGCTAGCGCTCACCAGCCGTACTCGTCGGCGTCGTCGTTCGCCGTGGCGCCCTCCGCGGCGCCGGCACCCCCGGCGGAGCCTGCCTCGGCGCGTGCCGCGCTTGCGACGAGCTCGGCCATCGCTTCGCGGATCAGCGCGGACTTGCTCACGCCGCGGCGGCGAGCCAGGGCTGCGAGATCTCGGTCCAGGTCATCCGAAACCTTCATGGAAAGGGTTGGCAAAGGTGACTCCTTGGGTGGTCTCGTCGATCGATCCTACCGTCGATCGAAGGGTATTGCGGCGCAGGCGTTTCGTCAAGCCCACGCCATGCTCGACCAGGGCCTGGCGCAGCGGCGCTCAGTCTTCGAGGGCCCCCGACTCTGCCGCGCGCTTCGCGGCCCTGTGTTTCTCGATCGCCTCTTCCCAAGCGGCCGCGCCACGGCAGAGGCCTAGCGCTGGCGTTCGACGACCGAGATGTGGCTGAAGCGGATGAACTCCGCCGGCGCGGCGCGGGCCGGAGCCTGCTCCGGGTTGCCGCGGACGAAGGTCAGCTCGACCTCGCCCGTCCAATCGCCGCTCTCCCGCAGTGCCGCCAGCTTGTCGGTGAGGTCGAAGCTGCGCCGGCCGTCCGGCTCGCCGCCCACCGGCTGGCCGTAGAGCGCGAGGTGCCCGAGGAAGTAGGGGCCCTCCGGGTCGGGCTTCCGTCCTTCGGGGAGGTTGAGATAGACCTCGTAGACGGCGCCCGGGTGTACCAGCTCGAGCCCCTCGACGACCACCCGCAACCGCCTGGACGCGTCGCCGGCGACGCTTTCAGGCAGACGAACCGCGACGGTGACCGGCTCGTTGCCCAGCGAGCGCGCTGCCTTCTCGCTGGCCGCCAGCGTGCCCGACCGCTCCGGACTACAGGGCATCGCGGCGGCCGCGAGAGAAAGGACGAAGGGGATGACGATCCATACCTTCATGGGCATGAGTATATCGCGCGCCGCCCCCTTCGTCCAATGCCGTGCCGGCGCCTAACGCCGGACCACCGAGATGTGGCTGAAGCGCAGGAACGTCTCGGGCATCGCGGCGATTCCCTCGGGGGCCTCCTCGGGGTTGCCGCGCACGAAGGTCAGCTCGACGCGGCCGGACCAATCACCGCTCGCGCGCAGCGCCTCCACCTGGTCGGTGACGTCGAAACTGCGCTGGCCGGTGGCGGGCTCCTGGCCCTCGTGGACGCCGGTGAAGACCGCGAGGTGCCCCACGTAGTACTGGCTCTCCGGATCCGGCTCGGTGCCCGCGGGCAGGTTGAGGTAGACCTCGTAGACGGCGCCGGGGTGTACCAGCTCGACTTCCTCGATGACCACCCGCAGCCTGCCGGCGGTCTCCGCGACCAGGGACTGCTCGGGCACGTTGACCGCCACGGTCGTCGCGTCGGCGCCGAGCTCCACCGCGCCCGGCTCGGTAGCGGCCAGGGTGGTGGGCGCGGGAGGCGGCGGGGGAGGCGGCGCGACGCCCTGCGGCGCCGCATCGTCGCACAGCGTCACGTTCTGCACCGGCACGCCGGCGTACTCGTAATCGAGCTGGGTCGCCATGTTGAGCACCTCGCAGGCGGTCATCTCCACTTTTTGCCCGTTCTCGTCGAAGAAGACGAACGGCTCTTGCTTCCAACTGTCGACGCCGAGGGGGTTGGCGCGGTCGCCGCCTTCGTTGAGCCACACCTGCCACAGGCGGTCGACGTTGGCGTGATGGAGCCAGAAGATCGGGTCCCGGGCCGCGCACTCGACGTAGGACATCCAGCCGAAGTTGCCGCCGACGGCGCCGTGGACCACGTTGTGCGGCTGGCTCTCGAGCTCGCCGAAGGTGTTGGTCAGGTGGACCGGCTGCGGCGTGAACTGGCCGCCGAAGGTCTCGTCGGGGAAGAGGTTCTGCACGCAGCCGGGGGCCTCGGGCGTGCCGCCGGGACAGCTCTGGCCAGGCGGGCAATTGCAGTACGGGACGAGGCCCAGGGCGGTCGTGGCCGAGGCCTGCGCCGCCGAGACGCAGGTCGCTCCGTTGTTGCAGTTCGCCGCCCGCCGGCTCACGTAGAGCGAGTTGGAGCTGTCAGCCGGCACCCGGAAGGGCTCCGGCAGCGCGTGGAACGCGGCGTCCTCGTAGTCCCAATAGGGCAGCGCGAACTCGGCCTGCGGATCGCCCGTGGCCTCGCGCACCGCCGAGCGCAAGATGCTTTCGAAGTAGTAGAGGTACATCCGGTGCCAGGCGAGGAAGAAGAACTGGCCGTGCTGGCAGGTCTCCCAGGCCTCCTGGGGCGGTCCCGGCGTCACCGCGCAGATGGAGCTTGACGAGGGGTACCCGTGGATGTTGGCCTGGTAAATCCAGCTCGTCGGGTCGGTGTCGGCGCGCTGCATCATCAGCGCCACGCCTTGACGGTAGGCGTCGATCTGGTCAGGGGTCAGGCTGTGGATCTCCTGGCGGACGTTGACCGCCGAGGCGGGCGGCGGCGTGCCGCCGGGCGGCGGTGGCGTGCCGCCGGGCGGCGGCGGCGTGCCGGTGCCGTCGTCGCCGCTCGGCGGGCACGCGGTCAAGAGGACGAAGCACGCGAGCGCGGCGAGCCAATACTCGATCCGACGTGGGTTCTCATGGATCATGGTTACCTCCTTGAATCTCACCCGATCACCGGCGCGCCGCCCCGCACGGCGGCGGCGGACGGCCGGCTCCGGGGTTGCTCTCTGTCCTTCAGAGTTGACTGCCGAGTATACCATGGTCGGCGTCGTCCTCTCGGCTCTGTTCTTCGGCATCTGCGTCTTCGTGATGGAGGGCTACGTCGAGAAGCTCCGGAGCCACGTCTTCGCGCTCCCCCTCGTCCCCTGGCTCGTGCTCGCGCTGGCGATCTGGAGCGGATTCCACCGCTGAGCGCGGGGCGACGTGAATCGGCGCATGAACGCCCGGCTGCAAGAGCTCGTGGCCCGCTGCCGGCGCTGGCCCGCCGCGCCTACCGGCGCGAGGGCGGCCTGCGCGGTCGCCGCGCCGGCCTCCATCTCGGCGTCATGCTGGCGCTCGTGGGCTTCAGCGTGGCGCCTGGCGGCCACCTTCACCGGCTTCTTCCAGGAGCGCAACGACGGCTCCGTCCGCATCTTCGACGCCGACATCGTGACCAACACCCGCTTCGAATGGACGTCGACCAGCGAGAGCGACGGCTGCTCCGGCGAGTTCTTCATCGAAGGCGTGCACGTACACGAGGCCGGCCACGGCCTCGGCCTCGGCCACACCGACGTCAGCGGCGCCACCATGTTCCCGTCGGTCTCCTCGTGCAACAACGGCCCGGCCTCGATCGAGGCCGACGACGAAGCGGGCATCAACGCCCTCTACGGCGGCGGTGGTGGCGGCGGCGGCGGAAGCTGCGACCTCAAGCAGAAGGGCGACCCCTGCGGCTCCGACGCCGAGTGCTGCTCCGGCAAGTGCCGCGGTTCGGGTGGCAGCAAGACCTGCAAGTAAACCTCAGGGGCCGCGATCGGCACGGCGTGACCTGGTTCAGACGGACCTGGTTCAGCCGGACGTATTCGCCGACCCGAGCGCCGCATGCGATTGGCATCTCGTTTGCGTTCATCTCCGATGGTGCTCCGCAGCTTCATGCTGCCCACAACGGAGCACCGTGGAGGAAACCGTCATGTGCACCCCTACTCGGGTCCTGGCACTCCTGGCGGTCTCGATCCTGGCGGCGGGCTGCGACGATTCCCCGACTGAGCCGGGGGACGTCCCCGTCTCGTTCGAGACCATCGCTCTGGCCTCCTTTTCGGGCTTTTCCGCGCCCCGTCAACAGGTGGTCCGCACCGACGGCGACTGGGCCGGAGCCTGGGAGACGCTGTACGCCGGGCAGAGCCCGGTGCCGCCCCTGCCGGCGATCGATTTCGCTCGCCAGGTGGTGGTGCTGGCGGCGATGGGTCCCAAGAGCAACGGCTGCTTCCGCGTCGAGGTCACGGGTGTCACCCGCAAAGCGCGCGTATCGCTCGAGATCGAGGTCACGGACTTCGAGCCCGGGCCGAGCTGCGGTTGCCCTACAGTGGTCACCCAGCCGGCCCACGTCGTCAAGCTCGACAGGTTCGACGGCCCTGAGCAGTTCGTCCTGCGTCGACGGCAGGTGAGCTGCTGATCTGGCGGTGAAAGCAGAAAGCCGGCGTCTCGCCGGTGGCCGGGATTCGCCTGCTGGGCTCGGCCGGTCAGGGGCCGTGCAGCAGACCTGGCGCCGTCAATAGTGGTGTCGGCACGACAAGATCCTGATCGTGTCGCCCAGTACCTCATAAACCAGCCTGTGTTCCTGAGTGATCCGACGAGACCAGCAACCGGAGAGGTCGTGCCGGAGCGGTTCAGGCTGGCCGAGTCCCGTGAGCGGATGTCTTTTAATGTCTTCGATCAGCTTGATAATCCGGAGCGCGGTTTTGCGATCCTCACTGACCCACCAGGCGAGATCGTCAAAACCCGCTGGATCAAAGACCAAGCTTTTCACGAGCTTCCTCCACGGTAATGCCATCCGTTCGACTTCTCGCTTCGAGGAGGCGCTTCCTCATCGTCTCGCTCGTGAGCAGGTGCGCTGTCTCTCTCTCCGACGCGATCTCCTGCCACAGGCTAATGGGAACGAGAACCGCCGTTCTCCGGCCGTCCTCATCGGAGACGTACTGAATGGTCTCTTGAAGCTGCATGGTCATGTTCCTCGTACGGCGAATGAAGGTCGGGCCGCTCTGCCAGCACCGTCCCGGCCCACCGTCAGCCATTCTACTATAGTCGAGTCGGGTAGGCGGTTGCGGGCTCGGCGACTGGCGCTCCCGGAGCCGGGCAGAGCCCGTCACAGCTCGACGCGGCGCAGCCGCAGCGCGTTGCCGATGACGGTGACCGAGCTGAAGCTCATCGCCGCGGCGGCGATCATCGGGGAGAGCCGCAGGCCGAAGAACGGGTAGAGCACCCCGGCGGCGATCGGCACGCCCAGCGAGTTGTAGACGAAGGCGAAGAACAGGTTCTGCCTGACGTTCGCCATGGTGGCGCGGCTCAGGCGACGCGCCCGCACGATGCCGCGCAGGTCGCCCTTGACCAGCGTGACGCCGGCGCTCTCGATGGCCACGTCGGTGCCGGTGCCCATGGCGATGCCGACCTGGGCCTGGGCCAGGGCCGGAGCGTCGTTGATGCCGTCGCCTGCCATCGCCACCACGCGTCCTTCGTCCTGCAGACGCTTGACTTCGTCCGCCTTCTGGTCGGGGAGCACCTCCGCCACCACCTCGTCGAGGCCGAGCTCGCGGGCCACCGCCTCCGCCGTGGTGCGGTTGTCGCCGGTGAGCATGACCACCCGCACGCCTTCCGCGTGCAGCTCGCGCAGGGCCTCGGCCGTGGTCTCCTTGATCGGGTCGGCCACGCCCAGGAGGCCGGCCGGCGCGCCGTCGACGGCCACGATCATGACCGTGCGGCCGGCGCCGCGGAGCTCCTCGGCGCGCTCGTCGAGACCGCCCGCGTCGACGCCGTGCTCATCCATCAGGGCGCGGTTGCCCAGGGCCACGCGGCGGCCGTCGACCTTGCCGGTAACGCCCTTGCCGGTCACCGAGTCGAAGCCCGACGCCTCGAACAGGTCCTCCACGCCGCGCTCGCGCGCGCCCGCGACGATGGCGGCGGCCAGCGGGTGCTCGCTGCCGCGCTCGAGGCTGGCCGCGAGAAGCAGCAGGCGCCTCTCGTCGACGCCGGGCGCGGCGACGACGTCGACGAGCTTCGGCTTGCCCTCGGTCAGGGTGCCGGTCTTGTCGACCACCAGGGTGTCGACCTGGCGCATGACCTCGATCGCCTCGGCGTTCTTGAACAGCACGCCCACGCCCGCGCCCTTGCCGGTGGCCACCATGATCGAGATCGGCGTGGCCAGCCCGAGGGCGCAGGGGCAGGCGATGATCAGCACCGCCACCGCGTTGATCAGCGCGTGGGCCATGCGCGGCTCGGGACCGGCCAGGCCCCAGACGACGAAGGTCACCACGGCCACCGCCACCACCGCCGGCACGAAGTAGCCGGCGACGACGTCGGCGAGCTTCTGGATCGGGGCGCGGCTGCGCTGGGCCTCGGCCACCAGCGCCACGATGCGCGCCAGCAGCGTCTCGGAGCCCACCTTCTCGGCGCGCATCACCAGCGCGCCGGTGCCGTTGACCGTGGCGCCGATGAGCTTGTCGCCGGGCTGCTTGGCGACCGGGATCGACTCGCCCGTCACCATCGACTCGTCGACCGCGCTCGCGCCTTCGAGCACCACGCCGTCCACCGGCACCTTTTCGCCCGGCCGCACGCGCAGCCGGTCGCCGGCCCTGACGTCGGCGAGCGGCACGTCCTCTTCGTCGCCGTCGGTGATCCGCCGCGCGGTCGTCGGAGCGAGGCTCAGGAGCGCGCGCAGGGCCGCCCCGGTGCGTCCGCGGGCGCGCAGCTCGAGCACCTGACCGAGGAGCACCAGCGTCACGATCACGCCCGCCGCCTCGAAGTAGACGTGTACGTCGCCGTGATGGCCGCGGAACGACGCCGGGAAGAGCCCCGGCACCAGCGCCGCCACGACGCTGTAGACGTAGGCGACGCTGACGCCGAGCCCGATCAGGGTGAACATGTTGAGGCTGCGGTTCTTCACCGACTGCACGGCGCGGACGAGGAACGGCCAGCCGGCCCACAGACAGATCGGCGTCGCCAGCGCCAGCTCGACGAGCGGCCGCCAGCCCGCGGCGAGGAGCCGGGACACGGGCTGGCCCGGCAGCATGTCGCCCATGGCCACGGCGAGCAGCGGCACCGTGAGGGCCACGGCGACCCGGAAGCGCCGCGTCATGTCGGCGAGCTCGGGGTTGTCCGGCTCGTCGAGCGACACGGTGGCCGGTTCGAGCGCCATGCCGCAGATCGGGCAGCTCCCCGGTCCTATCTGGCGGATCTCGGGGTGCATGGGGCAGGTGTAGACGGTGCCTTCGGGGGCGGCGGGCTCGTCGTCCGCCGGCGCGTCCGCGAGGTACTTCTCGGGGTCGTCGAGGAACTTCGCGCGGCAGTGGCCGCAGCAGAAGTAGTAGGTGGTGCCTTCCCACTCCGCGGTGGGCTTGCCGGCGTCGAGGTCCACGGTCATGCCGCAGACGGGATCCTTCGCGCCCGAGTCGGCGGCGGCGTGGTGGTGGTGATGGGCGTGGGCAGCGTCGTGATTCACTCGAGGGTCTCCTGCGCGGCGGCTCGCACGATCCTATCCGGGGGCGTCCGCCGTCAATCGTCCGAATCTGCTTGACATGGTAGCCCCATGCGGCTACATTCTGTCCATGAAGACGACGGGGATTCGGGAGCTCAAGAATCGTCTGAGCGAGTTCATTCGCCTGGTGCGACACGGTGAACCGATCCTGGTAACGGATCGCGGGCAGGTGGTTGCCGTGATTCGCCAGCCGGACTCCGCGGACGGTTTCGCGCAGTCGGCCCTGCACGACCTCGCCCGCCAGGGAAAGGCTCGCTTGGGAGCGCCCAATGCGGCGGCTCTCTATCCGGCTTTGCAGCCATTGTTGAAGGATGAGGAGGTCCTGAGCTTGCTCGACGAAGAGCGGGGCGAGCGTTGAACCTCTACGCCGAGTCCAGCGCCGTCCTTTCGTGGTTGCTCGGCGAAGCCGACAACGGCAGAGTACGCAGCGCTCTTGGGCAGGCCACGACGATCATCTCCTCGGATCTGACGCTGATCGAGTGTGATCGAGCGCTCGCGCCGGCCGTTCCCCGTCGAGCCGATCCGGACCCTTGATGCTATCCACCTGGCAAGCGCTCTCGTCTTGCGCGTCGCGTTCCCGGATCTCGTAGTGCTGAGCCTGGACCATCGGCTGAGGTCCGGCGCTCACGGGCTCGGTTTCGAGGTTCTCCCGGCGTAGTCAGGCCATCAATCGTGGTGGTGCTCCCGCGGCGGCTCGGGAACTGAATCGACGCTTTCGGAAACGGTGCCCTCGGGATGGTCGTACCAGCCCGGGTCGTCGTAGCTCTCGAGCTCGTCGCGCACCTTGAGAATGGTGAACATGCCGCCCATGGCGATCGAGCCGAAGGGGCCCTCGCCCCCCGCCATGGGCAGGGTGTTGGGCGGCCCTTCCATGTGCTCGGCGTGCTCGGCGTGCTCGTGCATGCCGTCGCGGCCCATCGCCATGTAGCCGGGCAGCAGGCCGCGGATCTGCGATTCCAGGCCCTGCTGGTCGACGCCGATCACGTTGGGAATGTCGTGGCCCATGGCGTTCATCGGGTGGTGGCGGCGATGGCAGTGGAGGGCCCAGTCGCCCGAGACGTCGGCCACGAGCTCGACGTCGCGCGTCTGCCCCGGTCCGACCAACACCGTGGTCTCCGGGAATCGGGCGGAGGGCGGGACGGGTCCGCCGTCGGTGCCGGTGACCTGGAACTGGAAGCCGTGGAGGTGGATGGGGTGGAGGTCCTGGGCGATGTTGCCGAAACGGATGCGCACGCGCTCGCCCCGCCTGGCCACCAGCGGCGCCGTGCCCGGGAAGACGCGGCTGTTGAACGTGAAGAGGTTGAAGTCGGTCATCACGAAGGCGTCCGGCCTCGCCGTGCCCGGGTCGACGAACCACTCGCTCAACATGATGGCGAAGTCGCGGTCGATCGGCGGGTCGGGCCGCCGTCGCGGGTGGATGATGAAGAAGCCCATGGCGCCGAGGCCGATCTGCACCATCTCGTCGCCGTGGGAGTGGTACATCTGGGTGCCGTGCTGGCGCAGGGTGAACTCGTAGACGAAGGTCTCGCCCGGCGGGACGCCCCGCTGGGTCAGGCCCTGGACGCCGTCCATGCCGCTGGGCAGCAGGACGCCGTGCCAGTGGATGGCGGTGGGCTCGCCGAGCTTGTTGGTGAGGTAGATGCGGACCCGGTCGCCTTCGACCGCCTCGATGGTGGGGCCGGGGGTCCGTCCGTTGTAGCCCCAGGCCTTGATGGTCATGCCGGGGGCCATCTCCCAGTCGATCTCTTCGATCGTCAGGCGGAAGACCTTGACTCCGTCGACCATCTCCCAGGGCAGGCTGGCGCCGTTGGGAGTGACGACGGGCGTATAGGGCAGCTCGGCGGCGCCGGCGGCCGGCGGGAGCAAGACCAGGAACAGCAGGACGGTCCTAATGGTGGTGGTCATGGTGAGTCTCCTCGGGGACGGCCGCCTCAGGCACGATGGCGGCGGGAGGCGCGGTCAGCGCCGCGCCGACCGCGCGCTCGAGCTCCGCGCGGGCGAGCCAGTAGTCGCGGACGGCGTCGAGGTAGTCGCGGTAGGCGGCCGCCTCGTCGCGCCGGGCCTCCAGCACCTGGTAGACGCCGATCAGCATGAAGTTGTAATGGCGCTGCGCCTCGGCGACGATGCGCTGGCGCAGGGGGATCAGCACGTCGCGGTAACGCTCGGCGAGCTGCCGGCTCGCCAGCAGCCGCCGGCGGGCGGCGCGCACCTCGGAGCGGATCTCCAGGGCGCGCTGGGCCAGGCGCTGCCGGCCGCGGCGCAGGAACGCCTCGTGACGCGCGACGCGCCCCTGGCCCCGGTCGAAGACCGGGAGCTGGACGGCCAGCGTCGGCCCGGTCACCGTCTGGCCGTCGGTGTCGCGCTCGCGGTCGACGCCGATCTCGGCGAGGGCGATCCAGCGCCACCGGACGGTGATCTCGAGCGCCCGCGCCAGCTTGTCGACCTCGACGCGCGCCGCCGCCAGGTCGAGGCGCCGGGCGAGCGCCGACTGCTCGAGGTGCGCGAGGTCGGGCTCGGCGGCGGGCAGCTCGGGCAGGGCCGCCGCTATCGTCCAGCCCTCGTCGTCCCAGAGGCCCAGGAGACGGCTGAGGCGCTCGCGCCCCTCCGCCGCCGCGGCCTCGGCGCCCGCCAGGTCGAGGCGGGCCTCTTCGCGCAGCGCGTCGTAGCCGGCGAGATCGAGGTCGTTGAGGTTGCCGGCGGCGTGCTGGCGGCTGGCGAGCTCGGCGGCGCTCTCGGCGGCGCCGTCGACGACCGCCAGCGCCGCCGCCGCCTGCCGGCTGCCCTGCAGCGTGTAGAAGGCGGCGCGCACGTCCGCCGCCAGGTCGAGGACGGCGGCGCCGACGCGGAGCTGCGTCTCCTCGAGCTCGCGGGCCGCGAGCTCGCGCCGCGCCGGGCGCACCAGCAGGTCGAGGAAGCTCTGCGCCACGCCGAGCTCGAGGTTGGCGGCTGACGGCGGCCGGTCGGGGAAGCGCGCGCCGGCGGCGAAGACCGGGTTCTCGAGCAGGCCGGCCTGCACCAGGTCCGCCTGGGCGACGCCGAGCACCTCGTACTCGGCCTGCAGGCCGCGGTGGTTGAGCAGCGCGATCTGCACCGCCGCGTCGGCGGTGAGCTCGCCGGCGAGCAGCGCGCCGACGCTCGCGGCGACGGCGGCGTCCTCCTCGGTTCCCTGGAACCAGTGGACGCGGGCAGCCAGCCGTTCGTCCACCAGCTCCGCGACCGCGGAGAATCCGCGCGCGTCGGGCGTGGCGGGATCCGATTCGCCGGCGGGCGTCGCCGGATCGCCGCCGAACATCGAATCGACGGGGTTGACCGGCCGCGGCGCGGCAGAACAGCCGGTGACGAGCAACAGGACCGCCGGCCAGGGTCCGAGAGTCTTGATGAGCATGGTTACCTCCGAGTGGACGTGACTTCAGCCCGCGCCCGCCGCACGGCGCCCCGCCGGCAGGACGGCGTCGGATTGCCCACCCCCGAATCTGGTCAGCACCCCATGTGGCGCGCCACTATACCACCGCCGCGTCGAGCCCGCCAGAACGCCGTCGGGTCAATCGACCTCGCGCGCCGCTCAGGCCGCCCTCTTCTTGCGCCGCTGCTGGTCGCGCAGGATGGCGCTCTCGAGGTCCTTGAAGCCGCCGGGGCCGGAAAGGTCGATGGACTGCAGGTCGCGCAGCTCCTCGAGCGGCGGCGCGGCGTCGATCCGCACCGGGATCACGAAGTTGATCCCGCGGCGGGCGAACCGTTGGCGCTGCAGCGCCATGTCGATCTCGCGGTTGACGTAGCTGAACGTCTTGCGGGCGAGCGCTGCGCTCTGCACCACCACCACGTAGTCGACCTCGTCGAGGGCGTCGCGGATGGCGTCGTCCCAGCGGTCGCCGCCGCGCAGGCCCTCCTTGTCGAGCCAGGGCTCGAAGCCGGCGGCGCGCAGCGAGTCGTAGAGCTTCTTGGCGGGCCCTTCGTCCTCGCTGGCGTAGGAGATGAAGACCTTGGGCGCGTCGAGCGGCGAGCTCCCGGCGGCGGCGGCGGCGAACCTCGTCTGGCCGGCCGCCGGCCCGCCGGCCGCCGGTCCGCCGGCCGCCGGTCCGCCGGCCGCCTGCCCGGCGCCGTTGGCCGGGACCGCCAGCCCCGAGGCCTCGAACCGCGTCCTCAGCTCGCGCACGAAGGAGGCGACCTCGAAGTCGAAGCTCTCGACCTTGAGGCCGCGGCGCATGAAGAGGATGGTCTGCTGGAGCAGGGCCTGGTCCTCGCTGGAGAGGCGCTCGAGGGCGAAGGAGCGGGTGTCGCGCTTGCTGACCTTGAGCACGTGGAGGAGGATGCGCAGGTACCATCTGGTCAGCCCGAAGCCGAGCAGCAGGAAGCTCTTGTTGACGTCGTTGAGGCTGCTGCGCAGGTCGCTGGGCAGCTCCGGGTTCTTGGACATCACGGCGGAGAGGAAGTCGAGGATGTCGCTCTCCGTCAGCACCAGGGAGCGCGGCGTGTCGACGCTGCCGTAGAGGTTGTAGACGAGCGGCTTCTCGGCGGTGCCCAGGCCGTCGCGGCCGAGGCCGATGAAGGCCTGCTGGTCGCCGCGGAAGTCGTAGGTCTCGACGACGGGCGAGCGGCCCTGCTGCTCGAGAGCGGTGACGATCCCGGTGTCGTGGGTGAGCGAGATCACCACGTTGAAGGGGATCTTGGCGAGGTCGTCGTAGACGGGGCTGCGCGGCGCCGTGCGGTAGAAGGACACCGCCTCCGCCTCGAGGTCGTTGCGTCCGTGCCTGGCGGAGTAGAACTCGGCGACCTGGGTCAGGTTGCCCGAGTTGAGGTTGGTGACCTGGACCTCCATGCAGAGCTGGTTGGCCAGCATCTCGGGGAGCGTGATCCCCCCCTTGCTCGCGAACTGCGGCGGCAGCGGCACGCTGTCGGGTCCCGTCGCCGGCGTCTCGTCCGGCAGCGCGATCTCGGGCCCCAGCACGAGGATGCAGTTGCCCTGGCTGATACCGTACATGAGCGTGCGCCAGTCTTTGTCTCTCATTTCATCGTCCCCCGATCACTGGGACGGACGCCGGGAACCGATTTCCGGCCGCCCTCGAGTCTCTTAACGGAAGTTCGACCCGGCTATCCTCATCGGATTCAGACCCGATTCGGTGGCGGCATGTTGACCGCGCGTGGGTCGGATGGTGCAGAATAGACCGAGACGACGCCGGAGGACGGACGAATGACGGCATCCGAGGAGACCGCCCGCTTCCTGCGCGGGCTCGCCCACGAGCTGCGCACGCCCCTCGGCAGCATCCTGATCCTGACCGAGCTGCTCGAGGACGGCCCCGAGCCGCTGTCCGCGTCGCAGGGCGACCGGGTGCGCAAGATCGGCCTCGCCGCCGCTGACCTCAAGGAGCTGGTCGAGCAGGTCTCGGTCTACGCCAAGGCCGCCGACGGACGGCTGGCGGCCACGCCGTCGGCGGTGGACCTCGAGGCCCTCGTCGGCGAGCTGCGGCAGGCCTTCGCGGAGCGGGCTCGCGCCCGAGGGCTCGAGCTCGCCGTGGAATGGCGCCCCGAGGCGCCGCGGTCCCTGGCCACCGACCGCGAGATCCTGCGGCGCGCCCTGAGCCACCTGCTCGAGCACGCCATGGGCGCCACCGCCGAGGGACGGATCGAGCTGGGCGTCGCCCGCGAAGCGGGGGAGGCGGTCCTCACCGTGCGCGACGGGGGCTCCCCGGTGGCCGCGGACGAGCGCGCCGCCCTCTTCGAGCCCTTTCCGCCCGGCGTCCGGATCCGCCGCTCGAGCGGCGGCACGGCCCTGGCCCTGCCCCTGGCGAAAGCCCTCGCCGGCGTCCTCGAGGGGCGGCTGGAGGCGCGCGACGCGGGCGGTCGGGGATGCCTCTTCACACTGTCGCTTCCCCTCACCGTCGCCGGCGACTCCGGGTAGTTCTACTCGGATTCGCCGGCGACTCCGGGTAGTTCCTACCCAAAGGGATGGGAGGCGCCGGCACTCGTCCTCCACCAACGGACGTGTCCCCGCCCATCTTGCCGCGATACTGTCCAACCCCGTGGGCCGTCGCCAGGCGGCGGCGAGTCGTTTACGCTCTCTTCGACGCGGCCCGTTTCGCCGCGAGCATGGGATGGAACAATGACTGGAATCGAAGTCGTGACGCCCGGAAAAATGCCTCATCTCCCCGCCGGATCGGAGTCGCGCCAGGCGGTAGGAGTCGAGCTCGAGGCGGACTCGCTCGAGGAGCTCTTCGCCGAGGCCACGCTGGCGCTGTGCAACTGCATCACCGAGGCGCGCGACGTGATGCCGCGCGAGTCGCGGCTCGTCGAGCTGGCGGCGCCGGACGCCGATGCGCTGCTGCTGGCCTGGCTGCGCGAGTTGGTGGCCGTGTTCGCCGGCGAGGGGCTGCTCTTCAGCGTCGCCCGGATCAAGATCACCTCCCCCGGCGCCGACGGCATGACCCTGGAGGCCCAGGCCTGGGGCGAGCCCTTCGACCCCACCCGCCACGCGTTCCGGCGTTCGGTCGACACGATCGATCCTCAGGCCCTGCGCATCGTCCGCCACGAGGGCCGCTGGCGCACCCGGCTCTCCTGCAGCGGACCCCCGGTCGCCTAGTAGACCGGGCCCAGCACGTCGCGCACGACCTGCAGGAAGACCTTGGTGCTGAAGGGTTTCTGGAGGAAGGGCTCGCCGTCGCCGGTGGCGCCGCGTTCGGCGAGGTCCTCGTCGGTATAGCCGGACATCAGGATGACCTTGGTCTCCGGGTGCTCGGCGCGCACGTGGTCGACCAGCTCGGTGCCCGTCATGCCCGGCATCACCAAGTCGCTCACCACCAGGTCGAGCGAGCCGCGGTGCTCCCCGAGCAGGCCCAGGGCGGCCGCCGGCTCCGGCGCCGACAGTACCTGGTAGCCCTTCGCCGCCAGGACCTCGCACAGCAGCCCCCGGAACATCTCGTCGTCCTCCACCAGCAGCACCGTCTCGCTGCCCGCGGTCGCCGCCGACGCCGCGGCCGGAGGGGCATGGACGGCGGCCACCGCTTCGCCCTCCGCCCGCGGCAGGTAGATCCGGAACGTGGTGCCCGCGTCGGCCTGGGACTCGACGGTGATGCCGCCGCCGCTCTGCTTGACGAAGCCGTAGACCATCGACAGCCCGAGCCCGGTGCCCTTGCCGAGCTCCTTGGTGGTGAAGAAGGGCTCGAAGAGACGGCGGCGCGTGGTCTCGTCCATGCCGCAGCCGTCGTCGCTCACGGCGAGCATCACGTAGCGGCCCGGCGCCGCCAGGTCGCTGTCGGCGGCGTCCGCCGCCGACAGCTCGACGTCGCGGGTCTCGATCACGATGCGTCCGCCGCGGGGCATGGCGTCGCGGGAGTTGACGGCCAGGTTCATGATCGCCTGCTCGAGCTGGCCGGAATCGACCCGGACCGCGCCGCAGGGCTCGCCGTCGCGGTGGACGAGCTCGACGTCCTCGCCGATCAGGCGCCGCAGCATGTCGTCCATGTCGGCGACCACGGAACCGAGCGCCAGCACCCGCGGCTGCAGGACCTGGCGCCGGCCGAAGGCCAGGAGCTGGCGGGTCAGCGCGGCGCCGCGTTGGGCGCCGCGAAAGATCTGCTCGGCGGCGCGTTGCAGGGGATCGCCGCCCTCGAGGCCGTCGAGCAGCATCTCGCTGAAGCCGGTGATCGAGCCCAGCAGCGTGTTGAAGTCGTGGGCCACGCCGCCGGCCAGACGGCCGATGGCTTCCATCTTCTGGGCCTGGCGGAACTGCTCCTCGAGGCGGCGGCGCTCGGTGATGTCGAGGCCGATCGCCAGGATGCCCGACGTCTCCCCCGCGGCGTCGCGCAGCAGCGTGTTGCGCCACTCGATCTCGCGCTCGTGGCCCTCGCGCGTGGCGATCGTGTTGGTGGCGTGGGTCGCGTCGCCGCGCAGCACCTCGGCGAACACTTCGCGGACCAGCTCGCGGTCGGCGTTGGGCAGGAACGTCGTGAACCAGTCGCGGCCGCGCACCTCATCGAGCCGGTAGCCCGAGAGCTCCTCCATGTAGCGGTTGAAGCGCACGATGCGGCCGCCGACGTCGAGCACCAGGACGATGGCGGGCGCCGTCTCGACCAGGCTCTCGGCGTATTCGCGCTCGCGGCGCAGGGCCTCCTCGATCTCGTGGCGTTGGGTCACGTCGCGCAGGGTGCCGACGAAGGCCCGCCGGTGGCCGAGGAAGAACTCGGCCACCGCCAGGTCGAGCGGGAAGGTGGTGCCGTCCTTGCGCCGGCCCACGACCTCGCGGCCGATGCCGATGACCTTCCTGTCGCCGGTCTCCAGGTAACGGCGCAGGTAGTCGTCGTGCTCCTCGTGGTAGGGGGGGGGCATGAGCACCCTCACGTTGCGGCCCACCACCTCCTCGGCGGCGTAGCCGAACATGGCCACGGCCGAGGGATTGATCGACTGGACGATGCCGCGCTCGTCGATGGTGAGGATGCCGTCGACGGCGGAGTCGAGGATCCCCTGGGTCCGTGCCAGGCTCTGCTCGAGCTGGCCGCGGGCGCGCTTGAGCGACCGCTCGCTGTCGCGCACGTGCTCTTCGGCGCGCTTGCGCTCGGTGACGTCGCGCACCAGCCACACCAGGCCGCTGACCTCGCCGCGGCCGCCGTCGGCCACCGGCGCCACGGTCACCTCGGCGTCGAAGGCCGCGGCGCCACTGGGCGAGAGCGGCAGTTGCCAGTCCTGGATCCGTCCGGCGCGGCCGCTGCGCAGCGCGTCGAGGCGGGCGCGGAAGCGCTCCTGGTGCTCCGCCGGCACGAACTCGGCGAGGGGCGTGCCCGCGAGCTCGCGGCGCGTGCGTCCGAACAGCTTCTCGGCGGCGCGGTTGGCCTCGGCGACGCGCCCTTCGGCGTCGGTCATCAGATAGCCGTTGGGCGTCAGCTCGAAGAGCTCGCGGTAGCGGCGCAGCGAGGCCTCGTTCTGCTGTTGGTCACCTTCGGTCATTGTGCCAGGAGCGGTGCTCCTTGCCCTTCATTATATGCCTCTCCCGTCCGATGAGGTAGGGTGAAACCGGTCCCCCGGGGTGGACGTATCGGGTCTTCCGCCAGCGGGTGAGCGGGCGGGTGGTGTAGGGGCGCACGGCGTGCGCCCGTCGGACG
>Ga0214471_10001655_pt1 | contig 17597 bp, 11 predicted proteins | sample RVTome_5_FD_207665 | JGI IMG/M metagenome (GOLD analysis project Ga0214471, IMG submission 207665) | Soil microbial communities from uranium-contaminated site in the Upper Colorado River Basin, Wyoming, United States - RVT142D155 | ecosystem: Environmental > Terrestrial > Soil > Contaminated >... | reverse complement strand
AAGTCTGGGTATTCGCGCTTTTTATTACCAGGTCCATATCGGTTGTCATTACACTCTCATGAGTGCTGAACAAAATATTGTTGAGCTCTCGAGTTCTATCCCTGATTTTAAGCTCAAGATTGGCATTAATGTGTTGGAGTTCTTGCATTAGACGCCTATTTTCCTGCATTAGTTCATATTTTTCAACAGCATGCTTTATGATGCTTTTCAGTTTATTAAAGTCCAAAGGCTTGGATAAATAATCAAATGCACCATGCTTTACAGCCTCTACAGCCGTTTCTAGGGAGGCATACCCCGTCATGATGATAACAGGTATGTCTGGATTAAAGGTACGAATTCTATCAAGGAGATTTATGCCATTCTTCTCAGGCATGCGGATATCTGTAAGAACGACATGAAAGAGATCTCCTTTCAGGAGATTGAGGGCTCTATCACAGTTCAAAGCGGTAATTACTTCATAACCTTCGTTTGAGAAGATATCAGAAATGATTTGTAAAATTAATTGTTCGTCATCAACCACTAAAAGTTTTCTTTTCCCCTTCACTATCTTTTCCTGAAATCTCCTGAATTATTGGCAGTTCTATTATGAAGTTCGTTCCCCTCTCGGTATCACTGTATATTATAATGTTCCCATTGTGAGCTTCAATTATTTTATAGCTAACTGAGAGACCAAGCCCGGACCCTGTGTCTTTTGTCGTAAAGAAGGGGTCGAAAATCTTGGGGAGGTCTTCTTTTTTGATGCCAGGCCCATTATCTTCGAAACTTATAAATACATTATTTGGGCTTTCTTTTTGAAACCCTGTATTAATCCTGAGTTCACCGCCACAGGGCATTGCTTGAATAGAATTCATTATTACATTAATGAATACATGCCATATGTTATTTAGATCAGCCATGATTTTGGGAATCCGGTAATCTAGATTTTTAATGACCTCGATCTTATTATCAACAATCTGTTTTCTGGTTAAAGTCAAAACATCATCGATTAAGCTGTTAACATCAACAAGTCCAAAATTCGTTGATCCGGGCTTTGAAAACGCAAGCAAGCTATCTATCAATCTGTTTGTACGATCAACCTCGTGCTTAATGTAATCAAGGTACTGTCGAATTAACGGAGATTCTTCTCGGTTCAAATTTTGTGATAAATAATATCTTGCACCTTCTATGATATTTAAAGGGTTTCGTATTTCATGCGCAATTCCTGCTGCAAGTTGTCCTACAGCAGACATCTTCTCCGCCTGGATAAGCTGCGCTTGCGTTTCTCGAAGCTCTCTATTTTTTTCTTCTAACTTGTTTACGTAATCCTCAACCAATTTAAAAGCAAATGCGTTTTCAATAGCAATTGCAGTCTGGTTTGCCAGTGTCTTCAGTAGCTTCAAATCATAGCTTGTGTACATCAGTCCAGATTTCTTCTCTCCCAATGAAACAACACCTACCAACTCGTCCTTGAAGAAAAGCGGAATAATCAGTGAAGCTCTCAAAACAGAGAAGGTTTTTTTCAATTTTTCGCCATATATATAATATTTCTCTTCCGCAATCAAATCTTCTTTAAACATTTCTTTCTTTGAGCTATTTAATAAGAGGATTAACTTGTTATCGCTCTCGATGCTTAAACCATTTTTCTCCAAATCATCAATCGTCGTAGAATGAATCCTGTAACCATTTGTGCTTCGATCAAAAAGTAGAAGAGAGGCTGAGTTGATGAACATGGTTTCTGTAATAGTTTTAATAATTTTATTGGCTATTTCGTCAATATTAAGAATTGATGTCATGGCGTCGCTAAGATCAGAGATTGTTTTATTGTAGTCATACCTTTTTCTAAAGAAAGCATTATCTAAAATGCTCTGAATTCGATTTCTGAGCGGATTAAGTGCTAACACAAGAAAGGCACTTAAGATTAAAAAGAAAGCGGGATTTTTCCAACCGCCATGTTCAGCAAAAGCTATATTGAAACCAAGAACCATAAGAGCAAAAATTCCTACCACCAACCCTGTTAGGGAACCATAGACTAGTGTCTTTTGAATAATTACATCTATATCGAAGAGTTTATGCTTTGCGATAGCATAGCCTATTGAAAGAGGGAAAAATAAAACGAGTATAGCTATGTAGTTAATATTACTAGCTCCATAAAAAACAACTGTCAAAGCAGCTACAGCAGGAAGAAAATAACCTAATACTGCACCTATCAACACCACTTGGGCCCTTTGTTTATTTAACTCAGAATCAGGTCTTAAATAACTTACTGTTACAGAAGCCAGCATTGTTAGCGCCGCGAAAATTAAGTAAAACCACATCACTGTATCTACCGTTTTCCACATACCAGGGTTATGAAGATAGATCAGTTGTAAAATGAATAATACGGATGAAAATAAAAAAGGAAGCAATATTATACGTGGATACTTTTTAAATAATATCTTCTCATTAGGAAAAACTAAAGATAGATAAATCAAAAAAGACGGGCTAAAAATCTGAGCTAGATAGGACACATTTACTGAATATATGAGTGAATAGTTGGTCTGATAATCAAAGTCTTCTATAAACCAAATCCCGATTGAAGAACAAAGCATTAAGAAGACCTTACTAGAAAGTAAATTCGGTTTTAAAAGATAAACTAAAGCTCCTATTGTTAGAAAAATCAAACCAGTGACAAATTCTATTCCAAATACCTGCAAATAATCGCTAACGGTAAATTTCATGGAAGGAAACGCGGCTTCGATAAAATTATTATCTCTTGAGAGTAGATAAGTTATAGGAGTACCTATGGGCTTCGCCGCGACGATATCATAAACCTCGTACGATCTTGATACTTCTCTTCCATCTACCTTAATAATTTGATCGTAAGATTTCAATCCAGATTTTCCACGCTCCGACCAACTAGGAAGGGTAACCTGACTAACCAATAAGTTATTATAAATTAAAAAACCGGGGAAAGGTCTCCCCATCGATCTAAGTCCCTGAATTAGGCTATTTAAACTTAGAACAAGGGACAAGCCAATTATTATATACGCTATAACTTTAAATTTATCTTTATAAAATAAATAACTCATTTTAATTCGAGAAGAGCATTAATCCCCCCGATATCATCGACCCAAAGTTTCAATTGTCTGAGTCCATCATCTATGCTAACTTTAGGCCGGTAATTTAATTCTCTGATTGCCTTTTCAACGCTATAATTTAAATTTCGACCCATCAGAGCAACAGCATATCTCGTCAAAGCAGGTGGATTTCTCGACTTTAATAACATCGCCCAAACTTCCATTACGGAGGCTAGTCCATAAGCAAAGAAATAGGGAAGGGATCTTACAGGTGACCATTTTATACCTAGACAGGAAAGAAGGCGCGAAATAAATTCCGAAAAGGTAATTTTGATATCATCATTTATAAAGAAAACTTCTCCTCGAGCATCCTTGGTCTCACTCGCTAATATTATAGCATCGGTTAAGTTCTCGATATAACACAAAGAAATTAGATTATTTCCATCACCTATTAAGAATAGATCTCCGCAGATCGCTAATCGTAAAATTCTTGGAAGAATCACTTTGTCGCGGGGTCCCCATACTATGCACGGACGTATGATGACCGTCTCTAGCCTTCCTTCATGATTATATTTCAAGGCTAATTGTTCTGAAATGGCCTTTGTCTCACAGTAGGGATGCTTATATTTTTTGGGATAAGGATAACGTTCATCTATCTCAATATGATTATCAAATTTCCAAACAACATCATTGCTACTTATAAAGACAACTCGTTGTACACCGCTTTCTTCACATGCCTTAAGCACGTTCCTCGTTCCCTCAACATTTACTCTATAGAATTCTTCTTTGCTTCCCCAGTCTCTGACCAAAGCCGCACAGTGAAATGCTAAGTCAACTCCCTTACTAATTTCTAAAAGAGAGTCGAAATCCAATAAATCCCCGTAATGAAGTTCTACTCCCAAACTCTCGAGCCTTTCAACGTCGCTAGTTTTCCTGACCAAGCATTTAACATAATCCCCCCTTGCTGCCAGCTTGCCTGCTAGATTTTCGCCTACAAACCCAGTCCCCCCAGTTAACATTACTTTCATTTCTGCATAGTCTTAAAACTTTGCGCTAGGCCTTACATCCTGAAAATTCGCATCCTTTTTTTTTGAGGATCAAACTCCCTTTTAAATTTTTTTTTAAAACCCCTAGTATCATATCTAAACCATATTTAACGTAGCAAAGGTAGGAAAATAGCGAAAATTCCAACAGCCATATACGGAAACATCGTAAGAAATTCCATTATTACCATTGGCTTAGTTTTCTAATGAATTATTATGCTTGTTATTTCGGCAACCCGATTAACCTAGATTATTTGATCCCTGAGGTGTTGGGAATTGGTCCCCCATCCTTTCGACTGACTACCCGTTTCGGTAGTAGAACATGTACCTGAAAAACTATTGTTTAAAGACTAAATAATAATTCAATTTTTTGTGAATTAAATAAGACAAGCTGGACTTATACAGAATCCTTTTAACTATTAATTGTTCTACAGAAACATCCATAAACTTATGAATAAACCTAAAATATTTCTTCAAAAAGACGGTAAAAAATATTCTTATTCATGCAGCAAATGATGAAAAACGACAATGATCCAAATCTAGAATATTGAATTCTCTTCCAACTTTTTCTAAAACCTCTAGAGTCTTATCCAAATCTTGTTTAGTATGGGTCGCCATAATGCTTAATCTGAAACGTTCTTCTCCTTTTGGCACAGCGGGATAAGGAACAGCGTTTAAAAAAATCCCTTCCTCATATATCCTTTTACTCATTTTTCTGAGCGTCAAACTATCTCCAATAATGATTGGAATTATAGCCGATTCGGTGTTTCCAACATTAAAGCCGATGGATTGAAGATTTCCTTTCATATATTTTATATTTCTCCATAAGTGATCATGCATTTCTGTCTCATTCTCCATAACTTCAATCGCTGCTAGTGCCGCTGCTGCTACAGCCGGCGGCAGGTTAATGGAGAAAAATCCTGATCTTGCATAGTACCTCAAGTAATTTACAACTTCACTTGAAGAAGCAACAAAGCCACCTAAGGCGCCTAAAGCTTTACTCAAAGTGCCCATAACTATATCTACTTTACCCTCTATTTTAAAATGACTGGGGGTACCTTTACCTCTCTCTCCTATGACTCCGGTTGCATGAGCCTCATCAACCATGACTTTTGCACCGTACTGGTGAGCAACTTCAGTTATTTGGTCAAGAGGCGCAATATCACCATCCATACTGTATACACCATCAACTACTACTAATATACCGTTGTATTTCTTCTCTGTTCTTTCCAAGACATCCTTCAGACTATCAATATTGGAATGTTTAAAACTTCTGAAAAAACCACCACTAAGCATACAACCATCTATAATGCTCGCATGTGCAAGCCTATCTATAATTACTGCGTCTCCTTTCTTTACTAAAGCAGATATGCACCCTACGTTAGTTGCATATCCTGTGGGAAAGACTGCCGCGTCCTCACAGCCTTTCATCCGGGCTAATCTAATTTCCAGTTCTCTATGTATATCATATGTCCCTGAAAGAAGTGCAGCACCCTCCGAGCCTGTTCCGTATACCCTGGTTGATTCTAAAGCAGCTTTTACTACTTTTGGATGTGTTGAAAGACCCAGATAGTTGCAACTTCCCATCATGACCATTTCTCTTACTTCACCAAAGTTTTTATCAAAGACCTCAACTCTATTTTTACAAGCTGTTATGAGAGGTATTCTATATTTATCAAAGCCTTTCTGGATAATATCTTCCATAAATTGGCTGAATGGTTTAGTCTTGTAAAATAAGTCTTTGTCTGAATTATCAACAAAATCTGCTAACGAGAGGTTATCAGAATTTATTTTTGTAGAACATTCCTCTATGGATTCCTGTAATCTCCTCTTATCTGCTTCAAACATAGTCTTAAATTCCACTCCCATCCCCAAATGGTCACCTAATCTTACTTTCTGGGCTTCTTTAATCCATTTAATCTCGCTATATGCTTTTAGGGCTGTAACATCTTTGGGAAACCTAAATTCAAGAAGTATTTTTGTTCCAGGCTGTAGTAGTTGTTTGGATTCAACAAACATTCCATAGGGGGAAATATCCCTTGCATGTCCAATTAATTGGCCATTGGTTCTTGACACAACTTTAATGTCCGAAAATGTGGTTCTCGAGCACCTCCTGCGTTCTAAACTCAATGTCATTTTAGATATCCCCTCTTACCTTTATATTCTCAAACATAATAAAAATGGATTTTGAAAGTCATTACTATCGCATCTAAGAACTCCAAATAATTTCGCCTGCTACACCTTCCTACAACACTCTGTCATAAAAGACAAAGGTTTTAAATTAAGAAGCTTAGAAAATCCGTTTTAATTATAACTTTCTTTTAACTATCGGAAAAGTAATAATTTAAACTTGTAGGGATATTAAACAAATAAAAAAAACACATTATTTATATTAATGACAAAAAGTTACATTTTACATTATATAAGACTAAAGTTGCTCTTCGTGGAACCATGCTCTTTGCTTTAGGCTACTAGAGCCAGTCCATGTCCTAATGATTGAATCCAATGTAAACACAAATCTACCTTGGATAGCAAATGGAGCTTTTGGAGGATCAGCCGCTCCTATTGATGGAACTACCCCTTCAATAAAGGCTCTTTGACTAAGAAGATCATCCAGACCATCACCCGCTATCACGACGCTGCCGATTAGATCAAACCAGAGGTGATCTAATATCTTCCAGGTAAGAGTACCCTCTAACTCTGTGCCAAGAAATCTATTAACTTTAGGCAAGGGTGTTACGGGATCGAGACTTAAAGCATCACTTTCATCCACCCATGCGAATAAGACTTGAGGCGTAAAATAAAGGGGATCAAGTAATTTCATTGTAGTCCAAGTCCTGATATAGCCCGAGTTTATTACACTACCCTCAACTGCATATATATTCGGTATCATATGTTTAAATAAAAGGTTATCGACTGTATAAGCGTTATTGAAAAAAATTGCGCTACCTTCTAATCTATCAGGGGTTTTTGCATCATCACCACTAGCCCAACCAAATTCAGCGAGAATTAGATCTATAAAGCTTGGGGTTGGTTCATAACCGACCCTAGCGGCAAGAAGAAAATTTTCAGGCGATATATCGATAGCGTCACTTCCTACGATGACTGGTAAGGGTTCTTCTAAGTTATTTACTTTTCCAAAAAGGTCCTGGAATTCGAAAGTAGCAAAAAAGCGATCAAACTTATACTTTGTATATAATGACCAATTTACAGTGTTATCAAGATCTCCGGTAAGACCACTACTAACATCAAAGCCGTTCTGATTTACAAGAAATACATACCCTCCGAGTTCCAGGCTTTCACCTTGATATAAAGAACCGAATCCTACCTCCCATCCTTTTCCATCCGCTCCATTAGCTATTGTTCTCCCTTGACTGAGTCTGTCAATTACGACGGAAAAAAGTAGATTTTCCCAGCGCTTATCCATAAGAGCAAAGGGTGTAGTGTCAAACTCAAACCTATCCACAATACTCCCAAAATCCTGATCAGGCATGCTCCCTGCATTGTTTAAGATTCCCAGCCCCCAGTCAAATGGCTGTCTCCCCACCCATAGTTCACCAACTTTTATCCCCCCTATCGGAATTCCGGCCACCATATAAAGCGACCTGATATCAACCAAATCTATATCTGTATTGACTGGTGAAAGTATCTCTCCCGTGAACGTATCTGTTACCTCCCTAAGAATTGAACCGCGGAATGAATCTCCCGGGCTCGGGGCTTCAAAGAATTTTCCGGACACGCTAGCGTCGCCTAAACCACCCCAAATTATATTTTTTGCAATATCAAACTGACTACGAAGTGACAAATTATCACTAATTTCAATCATGGGAGAAAGAAGCAATCTCGAATCGACAAAAAAAATGTCATCGTCTTGACCGGGAACGGCACCCGCAAATGTAGCATCTTTAAATACAAATCCTCTAGTTCGATAATAACTGGGAAAATCAGTGTTAAATTTTATTTTTCTCAACAATGGGCTCAATGAATCTAATTTTCTTGTCACAAAATCTTCGAGTGTTTTCTCATCAACTCCCTTTTCGGTTTCCAGATCTTTAATCTTTTCTTTGTCGGCTTCTCTACTGGCTTCGAGTCCCTCAATCTTTCTACGAAGCTCTTCAATCTGCGTCTGACTCCGTTTCTGTATTTCTTCGATCATCTTCTGATTCTGCTTCTGAATTTCTTGAACCTGCTCTTTAAGAGCTTCTATTTCTTGTTTCGGAGTTTGTGCCTCTGAGCTTCGGTCACATATCGTGATTATTAACAATAAACCGACGGCTAATATTAAAATTACCTTCATTCTTAAGTGTTCTAATCTTGTATAAATATGAGCCAATATAATATATTTGCTATATGATTTCAAGTAATACTTTAATTTCTGTTTTAAATCAGCTTAAATACACAACAATTTTTGTTTAAGTGCAAAGGACATCATGCGTTGAGAAGCCTCCTATGTATTGGCCTCGCGTTGATCGTAATAGTCTTTATATATTATATAATTCATGAAAGCAAAGGTTAGAAACACCCTAGTACAAAATCAATAATAGTTTTAACATTGATTCCTTCGCTCCCATTGTTACTATAAGCCTAAAGTTTTAAATGCCGGCAAAGTAAGTTTTTATAAAACGGGCTTCTTTCCCGTCAGGATTTCCGTTGATCCTAAATGTGCACGGAAATAAGTTTAAATTATGAATTGGTAAGGTTAAACAAAAGATTTTTAAGATAATTCGAGCCGGCTCGTTCAATATTAGTTCGAGCCGTTGTCCATACCTCATCGGGGATATTGATGAAAATATTGATTATCTCTGGATCAAATTGCCTGCCAGAAGATTGCTTTATCAAATCTATCGCCTCTTCGTGCGAAATTGCCTGGCGATAAGAACGACTGGTAGTCATAGCATCAAATGTATCAACAACTGAAAATATTCTAGCGCCTAATGAAATTCCCTTCCCGGATATTTTGTCGGGATAACCGGTTCCATCAAAATTTTCATGATGACTCAAGACAATTTCAGCCGCTTGCTCCAAAAACTTTAATCTTTTTAGAAGATTATAACCGTAAACAGGATGTTTCCTCATTATCTCCATTTCATCGTCCGTGAGCTTTTCGGGCTTTAAAAGAATATGGTCTGGAACTCCTATTTTACCGATATCATGGAGGAGAGCGCCCTTGGCTATACTTTCCAAATCCGAATACGGTACGCCAAAATTCTTAGCGAGGATTATCGTATATTCAGTCACTCGATACGAATGGCGGCCGGTTTCACATTCTCTCATATCGAGAGCGGAAATCATTGCTTCAAGTGTATCCGCATAAACACTAATTAACTGATTTGCCTGTGTTATCACCTTTCTCTCAAGATTTTCCTGATAATCCTTGATATCGTTAATCAGCCTCGATCTCTCAACCGCACGATTTATTACCGACTTTACACTACTACTATTAAAAGGCTTGACAATATAATCATATGCCCCTTCCTTAAGTGCCAACCTTGCGTATTCGAATTCTTTCGATGCTGTTACAATTATTATCGAAATATCGGGATAGAGTTTTTTAAGTCTCCTCAGTGTCTCAATTCCACTGAGTTTTGGCATATGAATGTCCAAAAGAACTATGTCGTAAAAGTCTCCATCTCTAAACTTTTCTAGACACTCAATTCCATTCGACACACTTTCACTTGCAAAACCCTCCTCCGCTGCAATTTCCTTCAGCAAATCTGCTAAGACCTTTTCATCATCAACTATAAGTATTTTCTCTCTATTCTTATTTTTTTCGTTTGTATGATTTGTTCGATACATTGCCGAAGATTCTATTTCATATTATCAAGATAAAAATTTAGGCGCCCCATGTCGTGTATTTATAATCTGTTACTCGAGAAATTAATCATTACCCGTTATCATAAAATGTGAAACCTCACGCTCGGTCCCTTCACAAATATAATAAGTTTAATGTATCACCTACCTAATTACTAAGAAACCAGCAAGAATATAAGCACCCATACTTCAACCATTATTTTCGAAAAAAATAATTTGATTTTTTCCCTTTCTTTTTGCATTGTATAAGGCTTCATCAGCTCGAGCAATAATTTCATCAATGGACTGTTCAGTTGCCATTACTGTAGCTCCAGCAGAAGCTGTAATGTTTACAACAATTCCTTCATCTAGTGTGATAGGGAACGAAGACAATCCCATCTGTAACCGGGTGATAATTTCTCGAGCGGTATCCGGGGTTGTTTGCGGTATGCATATAAGAAATTCATCGCCTCCATATCGACAAATAGAATCATATTTTCTGAGGTTACGGATGAGGTACTGCGCCGCATCTTTCAAAACCTTATCACCTGACAAATGACCGTATGTATCATTAACATCCTTCAGATTGTCCAGGTCAATTAACGCAATTACGCACCGCTCGCCTGTTCTTAATGCTCTCGCTTGTTCCTTAGAAAAAGTTTGCAAAAACGGTTGGCGAGTGGGAGCACCTGTCAGAAAATCTATCTTAGACATATTTTCATGAAGCTTATCTTTTAACTTGTGGAGTAACGTAGTCAATTCTTGTTCCCTTTCGCTTAATACATCGTAGTCTTCTTTTGTGATTGGATCCTCGAGTATTGACTTCAACGCCAAGACTCGTGCAATATCATGCATTTCTCGATGGGCCTTATTAATCAAGAGAAAATCCTCATTATTGCTCAGGTACGTAGAAGTTTGGTTACGATACCATTTGCCAAAATCGCATTTGAGATAGCCATCTTTCAATAGATACACATCGCTTACCGGTAATCCGCACAAAAGACTACGGTGCCAATCCTTAAGGCATTTGCTGTGTTCGGTGAGCCCGTCTTCAAGCGATAGAATATGCGATCGCGCTGCGTCGTCATTCAACTGATTATCAGAGTGTTCCGAAATCATATTGATCATCCCTCATTGTCAATAAGAACCGATTCCTTTTTTATTTAAAACTCTTAATTTAATTATAAGACCTACATATCCCTTCAATCAATTAAATAGTTAAATCTGTTATTACGATTTAAAATAATGAGCACATAATATGGTATCCCCAAAATAGCTGGTATTCTGGAAGAGACGAACCCCAGTAAAATAGCATACCCAACAAGTACGAATAGGAATAGGGGGTCGGCTGTATCGGTCACCCCTAATTCTATTTGCGCGCCCGGAGGGAGTCGAACCCCCGACCTTCGGATTCGTAGTCCGGCGCTCTATCCATCTGAGCTACGGGCGCACAGGATTCTTAGAAGATTGGCGGAGAGGGTGGGATTCGAACCCACGAGGGAGTTTTATCCCCCTACTCGCTTAGCAGGCGAGTGCCTTCGGCCACTCGGCCACCTCTCCAAATTATAACTTAACCGGGAAAAAACTACTTAAACTATCACTGGGTGTCAATGAGGATTCTTGTAAGAAACCATCAGTCGTGTTTTAATCAGTCCACGCTGATGGTGTTGGTAGGAGATTGCTTCGCCATCGCTCTGGAATAGATTTAATTTGATTAGTCCTTTTCGGAATCAAAAGGACTTGAACGGCATTCCAAAAATTGCGTTAGGAAAATGAGTAACGAAGACGTTAAAATCTCCCTAAATCCCCCTTCGACTTTGCTCAGTACAGGCTCCAGCGAAACAATATGCTACATCAATACTACAATCGGGTATATTACGAGATGCCCAGTGAGTCTTGAAGGAGATTGCTTCGGGACTTTTTCAGTCCCTCGCAATGAAAGCGGGAAGTCGCTTATTCAAATCTAGGGAAACTTCTTTCCCCTTATATTTGCCCCAATTAGTGAATATGTAGCGCTTCCTTTTGGAGACTTGTGTTCATGATAAATAAGACCCACATCCTTCGCATAAACATCCTTGAACCAGAAAACATCATTTTCAGGAACTGTTATAATCAAAAGGTCATTGAACTTGCCAGCGGGTGTTTTAAATTCTGTTTTTTCGAAACTCCTTTGAACATCGGGGGTGTAAAATGTCTTTACTTCCACGTTTGTTGAGACCAGTATGCCCCCTTCGGGATCGATCCTCATGCCAACGTTTTTTCCCCCGAAGAAATCATCAAAAATCGACCACCCATCAGTCAGCGAAATGATTGAATGAGTCTCCTCTTTAACATCTTCACCAGACTCAATTCTGTATGTCCATACGTTTCCCTTGTCAATGGGGAAATAATCTGAAAACCCCATACCCTCAAAACCTTTTAGCACATTCGAATATTCGGGGACCTGGCCCATTCCAACGTGAGAAGGAACAGCAGATGTCGGGTCATCTTCAAAGAATTCTATTTTTACATTCTTCACATCCGGATGATCAAGTTTTGCAATTACATAGTGTGACGACCTCGCTTTCTCCTTAAGTGATTCTTCCTCATTAAAATCAACCCTGTAACCTATCTCAACTTCATTCTTTTCTTTATTTTCAACCTTTGAAATATAAATATTATTCCCCTTATTTCCCTGTTGAATAATCAGAAAAGCAATTTCTTTATCGAAATCAACCCCCGGAATTTTTTCCTTAATTCCCAGTACCTTCCAAATCTTTTGGAGTTGATTTAGATCACTGATAACAAGATTCTGACTATTTTGCTGAATTCCTGTAGCACCTTTTGAGAGTACAGAATAATTCAGATTGGAAGAAAGATTTAACACTGTAAAAATCATTAATATCAAATCTATGGGCATACATAAACCTCCCTTTATCCATGTTAATTATACAGTATAAATCCACTATATCTTATGAAAAACAAATATATAATGTTATCATTTGACAATCGAAATATAACTATTCCAAGGAGTGCGTAAGGAAAATGAAAAAGATATCTCTTATATTTTTACCTTTAATTCTAACACTTCTATTCTTTAATCAAGGATATGCTGAAAACGATGAGAAGGAATCGAAGAATCAGCCTCAAATCATCAAAGATATAACTGTTGAAGAGGCGCATACAATCATACAAAATAATGAAAATAACAGTAACCTAGTAATAATTGATGTACGTACGCCTGAAGAATACAATCAAGAACATATTGACAATGCGTCAAATATCGACTTTTATTCCGATGCTTTCAAAGAAGAACTTAACAAGCTTGATAAAACCAAAACCTATGTAATACATTGTCGCTCAGGGGGCCGCAGCTCTCAAACCTTAGATTTGATGAGAGAACTCGGGTTCAGAGAAGTCTACAACATGGGCGGTATAATCCAATGGAAGGAGAAGGGACTGCCAACGATAAAGTAGACGAAGCAAGAGACTGCCTGGCTATTTAAAGCATTCGAGAACAAGATTACAATCAGGCACCCATAATTTTTATTTTTTCTTTGTCTTGATACTGAAACTAGCTCAGCACAGGTACAAAGAAACAATCCTTCGACCCTTCGATGAAACTCAGGGACAGGGCTGTCCAAAATCCTCCTTAATCCTCCTTTAGGAAAGGCGGAAATTAAAGAAAGTCCCTCTTTTCTAAAGAGCCTGTCCTAAGTCGAAGGGGGATTTAGGGAGATTTTCACGTCTTCGTTTCTGATTTTCTTAACGCAATTTTTGGAAGGCCAATTAGTTTGAACAACTATGACTCACGGGAGTCGATTAATATTTCATTCTTCGTAATAAAGTTGAAGTCGATATAATAGGGTATATCATCAGCTTCGAGAGATGCTAATTCATCCGGAAGTTTTCTCTGTCCGAGCTCCGATAGGTCGCCCCACTGATTTATAAATTGCCTTGCCCTGGATACATCACCCTCTGAAAATAATTCTAAGAGTGTGAAGGTCATTTCTTCTATATCACCTTCCAATTTTTTTCTATCAATCTTGAATTTATTTGCTTTAGCATTGAAAACTATTGAACCATGTCCCTTGAAGTAGCTGTATGTCAAAAAAGCAGAAGCCGAATCGGGGTAGTTATAAAATCTCCCCCTTCTAATGTATCTGAGCATTTCAGCCAGAGAAACAAGGTAAGCCTTTAACAGATTTTCACCTTCTAATAGATCATCCCTAAGGAATCTCAGCATATATAATGAGATTAAATCGGATTTAAGCTCATGCAGTATCAAATATTCCCTGTCCTGCTGGGTCATGATCTTTCCAAGATTATCTTCCCCACAGAAATGTCCGATATCATGGCCACGAAGCCATATGAGCAATAATTCTCCAATCTGTTTATACTCGAGATTCTCAATTACTGAATATCCATCGAGGAGCTTTTTTGCGATAGCCATCGTAATTATTTGAAACCTCAGTATGTACAAATTTATAAAAACAATTAGTTTTGTAAGGGCAGAAATATTGGCATTATCGATTCCTGAGAAAAAAACACATATTGGCTTATGTCTCTGATTTAGCTCACCTGCAAGGGCAAAAACATCAACGCACCTCATATCGGGGAATTCAACTCTGTCTGGAAACTCATCAGTAACGTCCTTAAATGGCATCTTCTTCAGGCACAGTCTAAGTTTATTATCATATTCCTTTATCAGGGTGTTATAAATATTATTTGCGACTCCGACAGCCCCAGAATAAAGTCTAAGATCATTTTTTTCGTATGAGAATATCTTCCCTAAAATTAAACTTATATATTCCTCCCGATCCCAATTCAACTTCAAGGAACACAGGTCATAGATTCCCCTGGAAATATATTCCACCTGTCCTAAGTAATCGGCCTTAGCTATCTCCGGTAAATTTTCACCTCCTCGTTTTAATAAATCTATGATTTGCTGGAAAATTTCGTTTTCAAGTCTTGTGCCTAATTCTCCAGCTAGCTGGAGACAACGCATGGCCTCAGTTAGCTGAAGCGCTTGAAGAAAGGAACGGACCGGGGCTTTCGACGCGTTGTCTATTCTCAATGAAATATCGACAATAGCGGTTTTCTTATGCCTATTCATGAAATTTCGATTAACTTATAAGAGTGTAAATACTAGCAGTTTTGATGCTCTTCCCGTAGCAGGTCTAGTAACGTTTTTACAGGATTAAAAGTTAAAAGAGGCACTTCTATAAATACTGTAATCCAGTTTGCCATTGATCCATTCCAGAGACCAGGGAGCTCAAGCGCTTTCAAGTATTTACCGTCCTTGGATCTTATCGATATAAAAGCGGTCGAGGGATCTCGAAAGTCTCTTAAATCAAACTGCCTACCTTTGTAATCTCTGACGCCGCACACGATATCAACCGGATTAAAATGAGTCGATGACTCCCATATTCTCTTCTGGTCGGGGTTTTCCACATCTATCTGTGATGATTCTACAATCTGTAAGGAAAGGGTACCGTCACCGTGTTTAACCCAGAAAGGACCGCCCCCTGGCTCACCCTTATTCTTAACAACCCCACAAACCCTTATAGGTCGATTCAGCCTTGAAAATATAAACTTGTTCATTTCTTCTCTGGAAGGCTTCTCAAAATCATCTGGCACAAATATAGAAAGCTTTTCCTTCAAAAATCGTAATATATTTTCCGTCATTTCCTCATCTAAATCATTACGAGACATTATCCCAAGATAATGAAAAATCTCTTTTTGTAATTCCATCAAATAACCAGCCAGGGCCTTTTTATAAAAATAAATCTCTTTGGTAAACCTATCAGGAACTACGTTGTCTATGTTCTTTATAAAAACAATATCCCCTCTAAGATCATTGAGATTTTCCAGGAGGGCACCATGCCCGGCTGCCCGAAATAAAAGTTTATTGCCATTCGTTCTAAAAGGTTTATAATCCAAATCGACAGCAATAGTATCCGTGGAAGGTCTTTGAATCGAGAAGGCAATATCAAGCATGACCCCTTCACCCTCATATTTACTCCTAACATTTTCTAAATGGTCATTTATTCGCCTCTCATGCTCTTTGGCAACAGTAAAATGAACCCTGGCAATCCCTCTCCTATCTCTTGCATAAGCAGCAGCCTCCACAAGATGCTCTTCAAAAGGTGTACGAGAGTGATCGGTGTATCTGTGAAACTTGATTAGACCCTTGGGAAGATCCGCATAGTTCAATCCCCTCGAGGTAAGCAGATATTCCAGTATCTCGTTGAACTGACCTTTTGATATATGATCTTCTATATCCTTTCCGTTAGCTTTCATAACAGATTTTAAGTCCTCATAGCAAGCGAATTTCTTTATATTTTCAAAAAAGTTCAGGAAGGTTTTATGATCAATATCACCCTTTTCAGCCTCAGCTCTGATAATCTTCTGGTTAATTTCATCATAACGATTGTAAAAAGAATGCGGCAATCTGAACATACGACTTGCTTCGCCGGACGCCGGCACAAATTTTATCAATTCCCTTTCTGCCGATTCCTCTGAAAAAATGCCCGCCAGTCTTTCAAGCTCGTATTCATTTATTTTGAGGATACCATCGCCAATAGTTGCCGGGCGATCAAGAATCGTAAACGGTAATCCTTTTCTAAAAGTCTCAACCTGTGACCTAACTCTATCAAGAGTCAATCCGTGCGACTCAATCTGTTTTATATCATCTTCAGAAAACATTAATTCACCCAAAATCTATCTCCTTTTTAGTCGATAAAAAAACTATAAAGGTTAGAAATTTTTCAATCCTAGCCACATTTAAATTAGTTAAGTATACATAAGTGATATGAAGTTTCTTTAAATTTAAACCTTGTGTAGATTTCAGATTCTGAATCTGGAAAACCCCTCTAAATCTCTCCTTCGACTGGCTCAGGACTAAGCCCCTAAAGAGAGAGAGTTCATTCCCTCCTTTTTCAAAGGAGGGTTAGGATTTGAATAATTATTCGTTAAATGGTAACCGCATAGAGGAAACAAAGATGGCGACCTTAAGGTGGCTTCTGCTACTTTTTTGATTTTAAAAAGTTTTATGGCGGGGCCGACGGGACTTGAACCCGTGACCTCTGGCTTGACAGGCCAGCGTTCTAAACCGGACTGAACTACGGCCCCCATTCCATAGATACACGATGCACGATTCAGGATACATGATGCAGGATCCATGTGCACGATGCATGATTCATGATCCATGATACACGATTAAAGAATTTTTTACATGTATCCTGCATCGTGGATCTTGCATCCACTTTTAAACTGGTGGGCGGTACCGGTTTCGAACCAGTGACCTCTTGCTTGTAAGGCAAGCGCTCTCCCGCTGAGCTAACCGCCCAAAAACAACCTATTTAATATATTCAATATATACTAAATTAAAAGGGCTCATTCTCATAACTGAAAATTCTCACCTTGTCTAACACTTTACCTGAGAGGACAAGGATAGTATTCTTTTTCGCTGAATCAGAGCCTTTCTCGAATTTTAACGAATTCAGACCTCCCTTTAAATAGAAACTCCCTCTTTGTTGTCCAAACAAAGAGGGAGTTCAAAAATTATTTCGTAGTAAATCAATTTTTCTTACGACAGATTTACATTGGGCCTGACCTCACCCATTGGTATCGTGGTCGGTGGTGGCACAACTACTTCATGCAGTACCGACTCCTCTGATACTATCGCCTCCCTTAGAACCTCATCCATATGATCTACCATCTTTAGCTCTATGTCCCTCAATATATT
>Ga0214471_10001652_pt1 | contig 17603 bp, 16 predicted proteins | sample RVTome_5_FD_207665 | JGI IMG/M metagenome (GOLD analysis project Ga0214471, IMG submission 207665) | Soil microbial communities from uranium-contaminated site in the Upper Colorado River Basin, Wyoming, United States - RVT142D155 | ecosystem: Environmental > Terrestrial > Soil > Contaminated >... | reverse complement strand
TGCACCGGACCGAACGTCGGATGCCCGGGGTGGGCGAAGACCATCGGCGCGATCACCGCCATTAACAGTCCCACTATCGCTCGAATTCCGATCATGCTTCCCCCATGACTACAGTTAAAAGTGAAAAGTTAAAAGTGTAAAGTTGACAACAACCGCCCGCCCACAATTTTTCACTTTTCCCTTTTCACTTTTCACCGATGCTCTACACCGACAGGTACCGGCGCACTTCGTTCTCGTCCATCGACTTGCCGTCACCGCTCAGCACGATCTCGCCGCGCGACATGACGATGTATTGATCGGCGAGCACCTTGGCGAAATCGAAATACTGCTCGACCAGCAGTATCGACATTTCCTTGCGCTCGGTGAGGCTCCGAATGACGCGCTCGATATCCTTAATGATCGACGGCTGAATGCCCTCGGTGGGCTCGTCCAGTATCAGGAGTTTCGGCTTCGTCAGCAACGCGCGCGCGATCGCCAACTGCTGCTGCTGACCGCCGGAAAGATCGCCGCCGCGGCGGCGGCGCATTTCTTGAAGCACCGGAAACATCTCGTAGGTCTCGGGCGGAATCGCGCGCGCCGGCGCCGCGAGGCCGGTCAACAAGTTTTCCTCGACCGTCAGGCGCGCGAAGATCTCTCGGCCTTGCGGCACGTAACCGATGCCGTGGCGCGCGCGCACGTACGGCGCCGCGCTAGTGATATCGTGGCCGTCGAACATGATGGCGCCGGAGCGAATACGCAGCACGCCCATCAGGCACTTTAGCAGCGTGCTCTTGCCAACGCCGTTGCGACCGAGCACGGCCGTGCACGACCCATCCGGCACCTCGAACGACAAATCGTTCAGCGTCAGGCTGCTGCCGTAGTAGTGGTTCAGTTTTTCGACAGAAAGCATTAGTAGCAAGTCGCAAGTAGCAAGTAGCTAGTGACAAGTAGCAAGCCGCAAGTGCCAAGTTTTCTTGCTACTTGGAACTTGCTACTTGTTACTATCTTCCCAAATAGACTTCGATCACGCGTTCGTCGTTTTGCACTTTGTCCATCGCGCCTTCGGCGAGCACTCGACCTTCGTGCAACACCGTGACTTTGCGCGCGATCGAGGCGACGAAATCCATGTCGTGCTCGACCACGACGATGGAATGCTTGCCCTCGAGCGATAGCAGCAATTCGCCGGTGCGCGCCGTTTCCTCGTCGCTCATACCGGCGGCCGGTTCGTCGAGCAAGAGAATCTGCGGATCCTGCATCAGCAGCATGCCGATTTCGAGCCATTGTTTCTGACCGTGCGATAAAAGCCCGGCGAGATCGTTCATGCGATTCGCGAGATCGATGCGGCCGAGCATGTCGCGGATGCGGTCCTCTTGCGCCGAATCGCGCCGGTGAAACAGCGTGGCCCACACGCTCTTTGGCCCCTTCATCGCGAGTTCCAGGTTCTCGAACACCGTGTGGTTTTCCAGCACCGACGGTTTTTGAAACTTGCGGCCGATGCCGAGTCGCGCGATTTCGTACTCGGTCATCTGCGTCAGTTCGAGCGTCTGCCCGAGAAACACGTTGCCGACGTCGGGGCGGGTCTTGCCGGTGATCACGTCCATCATCGTGGTTTTGCCGGCGCCGTTCGGCCCGATCACGCAGCGCAGCTCGCCCGCGTCGATGGCGAACGACAAATCGTTCAACGCCTTGAACCCGTCGAAACTGACGGTGACGCCGTTGACGTACAGGATCGCGCGGTGCGAAACGTCGATCGCGCCGGGCTGGACCACGTGGCCCATGCCGGTGGTGCTCGATTCACCGTCGTAAGACGTCGTCGCGCTGGTCACGCGGATTTGCCTTGGGACGTCGCGGTCGCTACCGATCGGCGGCGCCACAGATTCGACCCGACAACCCCCTTCGGCAGGAACAACGTCACGATGACGAACAGCGCGCCGAGGAAGAAAAGCCATAATTCCGGCCAGGCAACCGTCAACCAGCTCTTGGCACCGTTAACAATTCCCGCGCCGACGAGTCCGCCGATCAAGGTGCCGCGCCCGCCGACCGCCACCCAGATCGCGATCTCAATCGAATTCGCCGGCGACATTTCGCTCGGATTGATGATGCCCACTTGCGGGACGTACAACGCGCCGGCGATACCGCAGAGCACGGCCGATAGCGTCCACACGAATAGCTTGTAGTCGCGCGTGTTATAGCCGGAAAACATGATGCGCGATTCGGCGTCGCGGATCGCCGCGAGCACGCGCCCGAACTTGGACGTGACGATGTAGCGGCACAGCAGCAACATCAGGATCAGGAACAGTCCGGTGACGGCGAACACCGTCACTTTCGTTTCCGGTTGCGCGAGCGCGAAGCCGAGGATGCGCTTGAAATCGGTGAAGCCGTTGTTGCCGCCGAATCCGGTGTCGTTGCGGAAGAAGAGCAGCATGAACGCGAACGTCAGCGCCTGGGTGATGATCGCGAAGTACACGCCCTTGATGCGCGAGCGGAACGCAAACCAGCCGAAGACGAAGGCCAGCAGACCCGGCACTAACAACACCTTCAGCACCGCCAGCCAAAAGTATTCGCTGCCGGCCCAATACCAGGGAAACTCCTTCCAATCGAGGAACACCATGAAATCGGGAAGATAGCTGCGGTACTGGCCTTCGTTACCGATCTCGCGCATCAGATACATGCCCATGGCGTAACCGCCGAGCGCGAAGAACAGACCGTGACCGAGACTCAAGATGCCGGCATAGCCCCAAATCAAATCAAGCGCCAATGCGACCATCGCGTAACACATGATCTTGCCGAACAGCAGCACGTAGTAATCCGATAAGTGCAGAAAGCTTCCGTCCGGTACCACCAGACGCATGACCGGCACAACGACGAAGACAAGGACGGCGAACACGCCGATCCCGGCCCAACCGCGCGCGCCGTAGAGTTCGAAAACGCGCCTCGACAGCGGACCCACGCTAGGTCTCCGCGGTTCGGCCCTTCAGGGCGAACAAACCCTGCGGCCGCCGTTGGATGAACAAAATGATGAACACCAGGACGAAGATCTTGCCGAGCACCGCGCCCGCGTACGGTTCGAGGAACTTGTTCACTTCGCCAAGCCCGATCGCCGCGATAATCGTTCCCCACAACTGCCCGACGCCACCGAGCACGACGACCATGAACGAATCGACGATGTACGACTGGCCGAGATCGGGCCCGACGTTGCCGATTTGCGACAGCGCCACCCCGCCGAGACCGGCGATGCCCGATCCCAACCCGAACGTCATCCAATCGACGCGCGGCGTCGGGATGCCCATGCAGTCGGCCATCGCGCGATTCTGCGTCACCGCGCGCACGTACAAACCGAGTCGCGTGCGCGACAAGAACAGCCAAACCAGGAACACGACGAACGCCGCGAATAAGACAATCACGACGCGGTTGTACGGCAGTACTATGTCGGCGCCGAGATCGAAACCGCCGGACATCCATGACGGATTCGCGACTTCGACGTTTTGCGCGCCGAAGATCGTGCGCACCGTCTGAATGAGGACCAAACTGATGCCCCAGGTTGTGAGCAAGGTTTCCAGCGGGCGGCCGTATAAGTGGCGAATGACGGTACGTTCGAGCGCGACACCCACCATGCCGGACACGAGAAACGCCGCCGGCACGGCCACGACGATATAGGCATCCAGCACGCCCGGGAAATAACCGCGAAAAACGGTTTGCACCACGTACGTGGTGTAGGCGCCGATCATCAGCATTTCGCCGTGCGCCATGTTGATGATGCCCATCAACCCGAAGGTGATCGCGAGTCCGAGCGCCGCGAGCAACAGCACGCTGCCGAGGCTGATTCCATAGAAAAGCGTTCCGAGAATGCGCGGGATGATGAAATGCTGCTCGATGAGGTCGATGGCATGCTCGGCCGCCGCGCGCACGTCGGCGTCGGGCTCGACGAAACTGCCGTCATCGTTCTTGCGCAGCAACGCGCTCAACAACTGTTTTGTCTGCGGGCTGACGCTCTTCGCCAACGTCTTGATCGCCGCGCGTCGCACCGCCGGATCGGTATTCTTCAAGCCGATCGCGGCCGCGGCTTGTTCGAGCAAGCCTTTTATGTCACCGTCGGTTTCGCGTTCAAGCACGCGCTTTATAAGCGGCAACATTTCCTCGCCGGCGCTGGTCGACAATTCTCGCGCCGCCGCCAAGCGCACGTTGCGCTCGCGTGACACCAGCCGCAAGGCCGCGACGGCGGTATCGATAACGCCGCGAATTCGATTGTTGACGATGACGCCGTCGAGCGAATCAGGCGGGCTTTCGACCACCGCGCCGGTCAGCGCGTCCTTGGTGGCATCGTCGGTGACGATGAACAAGCGGCCATCGCCGATATAGAGCTGGTCGTCTTGCATCGCCTTGAGGAGAGGTATCGCATCGGGATCGCCGGCCGCGACGAGCTTGTTGATCGCCCCGATTTTCGTGTCGCTGTCGTCGGCCGCGAGTTCGCCGGCGATTTTCGCATCGAGCGCGTAGACGGACGGCGCGACCGCCAGCCACAGCACCAGTGACGCCGCCCCCCACCAAGCCGATCGATTCATTGCGGTCATTGTGATTGCTTTAGTTTGGTGCGCGATTGTCGCCAAACCTGCGCGAGAAAAAAAGCCGCTGGCGGAGGAAACCGCCAGCGGCTCCCTTGACGATCTTACTTCTGGGCCGTCTTCAGATCCGGCTCGTCTTTCTTCTTGTCGTTACCCGGGATAAACGGACTCCACGGTTGGGCCTTGACCGGGCCTTTGGTCTTCCAGACCACATTGAATTGACCGTCGGCGCGGACTTCCCCGATGAATACCGACTTATGCAGATGGTGGTTCTTCGGGTCCATCTTCGAGACGATGCCCGACGGTGCTTTGAACGTCTGCCCGGCCATCGCGGCGATGACTTTGTCCACGTCGGTGGTCTTGGCCTTCTCGACCGCCTGCTTCCACATATGAATGCCGATCCAGGCCGCTTCCATCGGATCGTTGGTCAGCGGCTTGCCGGCGTTCGGGAGCTTCTTCTTTTTCGCGTATGCCGCCCACTGCTTGGTCCACGTCGTATTGGCCGGATTCTTCAGTGTCATGAAGTAGTTCCAAGCGGCGAGATGTCCGACCAACGGCTTCGTATCCACGCCGCGCAGCTCCTCCTCACCGACCGAAAACGCCACCACCGGCACGTCCTTCGCCTTCAAGCCCTGGTTACCCAGTTCCTTATAGAATGGAACGTTCGAGTCGCCGTTGATGGTCGAAACCACCGCGGTTTTGCCACCGGCGGCGAATTTCTTGACGTCGGCGACGATGGTTTGATAGTCGGTGTGGCCGAACGGGGTGTATTTCTCGTCGATGTCCTTGTCCTGAACGCCCTTCGAGTGCAGGAACGCGCGCAGGATCTTGTTGGTGGTGCGCGGATACACGTAGTCGGTGCCGAGCAGCACCCAACGCTTCGCGCCGCCGCCTTCCTTGCTCATCAGATACTCGACCGCCGGGATCGCCTGCTGATTCGGCGCCGCGCCGGTGTAGAACACGTTCTTTGACAGTTCCTCGCCTTCGTACTGCACCGGGTAGAACAACAAACCGTTCAGTTCTTCGAACACCGGCAATACCGATTTACGCGACACCGACGTCCAGCAACCGAACACAACCGCCACTTTATCTTGTGTCAGAAGTTGCCGCGCTTTCTCCGCGAACAATGGCCAATTCGAGGCCGGATCCACAACCACGGGCTCGAGCTTCTTGCCCAAGACGCCGCCGCGCGCGTTGATATCTTCGATCGCCATCAGGGTAACGTCCTTCAGGACGGTCTCGCTGATAGCCATGGTGCCGGAAAGTGAATGCAGGATGCCGACTTTAATCGTATCGGCGGCCTGCGCCAGGCCCGAGGCGGCTAGGCCCAGGGCGGCGACCGCGCCCAAGGCTGCACGCCGCAAGGTCGTGCGGTAAGCACTGGTTACAAGGGACATCGTGGTTCCTCCTGTCATTTGGTGGTGGTTAAAAGCGAAATGCGGTCTTGAGTGGCCAAGCAAGCCAATCCAGTCGCCCCTCAGCAATCCATATGCCAGGAGTATCTTGACCTTCTAATCAATGGGTTATGCGGTAGATTCGGCTGCACTGACTCAAGGCATGCACCTTTATAGCGCACAAGAAAGCACGCCGCACTCGCAAGGAGCATCTGGTACACAACCGACGCTCGAATTAGTGCAGCGATCCCGCCGATAGTTCGGCCCGAGCGTTCAGTTCGGTTGAAGCGGCGAAATCCAGGTGTATTTTTTCTTCCAGCTCTCGCTTTGACTTGCACCCCAACGGAACTTATCGTTGCCGGTTCCTGTTTACGCGGGACAGAAGACAAAAGAAATGTCCTCGCTAAAAAATCCGCTGTGAACGTCTCCGTCGTCCGGGCGGGTGCCGTGCCGTTATCCTTGCTGTGATCCCGCGGACTCTGCTTTCTCCTCGGTTGGAGTCCGTCGCGATGACGGTTCCTCATTAGGTACACCTCGGGCACGCCTCGGTCCCTATGAATACGAACACACTATCACGCTTCGTCGACCAAATATGGAATGACAGCATCGTTCCGCAACTGGTCGAATACATCCGCATCCCCAACAAGTCGCCGCATTTCGACCCGGCGTGGCGCGAACACGGTTACATGGACGCCGCGGTCGGGTTGATCGAACGCTGGTGCCGTCAACAACCGCTCCGCGGTATGTATTTAGAAGTGTTGCGGCCCGAGGGCCGCACCCCGCTGATCCTGATGGACATTCCCGGCAACGGCGGTGATTGCGCGCTGCTGTACGGTCATCTCGATAAACAGCCGGAAATGACCGGATGGGACAATGGACTCGGTCCATGGACACCGGTCCTGCGCGAGGAAAAGCTCTACGGCCGCGGCGGTGCCGACGATGGCTACGCCGCGTTCGCGTCGCTCACGGCGATTCGCGCGTTACAGGAGCAAGGGCTGCCGCACGCCCGCTGCGTGGTGCTGATCGAAGCTTGCGAGGAAAGTGGCAGCTACGACCTACCCTACTATATAGAGACGCTGTCCGAACGCATCGGCCAACCGAGCCTCGTCGTATGTCTCGATTCCGGCTGCGGCAACTACGACCAGCTCTGGTCGACGACGTCGCTGCGCGGCTTGACGAACGGTGTGCTGCGCGCACAGGTGCTGACCGAAGGCGTGCACTCGGGCGACGCGAGCGGCATCGTGGCCTCGAGTTTTCGCGTACTGCGCGAACTGTTGAGCCGGCTGGAAGATGAACGCACCGGAACGATAAAACCCGCGACGTTTCATGCTGACATACCGGTGCAGCGCCGCGAACAAGCGCAGGCCGCGGCCGCCACGCTCGCGACCGCGGTCTACGATAAGTTCCCTTTGGTCTCCGGAATGCGGCCGATGGCACAGGAGCTGACGGAGTTGGTGCTGAATCGCACCTGGCGCCCGGCGTTATCCGTAACCGGCGTCGACGGAATTCCCGCGCTGCAAGATGCCGGTAACGTGCTGCGGCCGGCGACGGCTCTGAAGATATCTCTGCGCCTCCCGCCGACCGTAAATGGTGAAACCGCGACCCGTGCGCTGAAAGAATTGTTCGAGAAGAATCCGCCGTACGGCGCGACGGTCGAATTCACCGCCGATCAAGCGGCGACCGGCTGGAACGCGCCGCCGCTCGATCCCTGGCTGGCACGATCGCTGAACGCCGCATCGCAAACTTTCTTCGGCCGCGATGCAATGCACATGGGCGAAGGCGGTACGATTCCATTCATGGCGATGCTCGGTGAGACATTTCCGGCCGCCCAGTTCGTCATCACCGGCGTGCTCGGGCCGCACGCCAACGCGCACGGGCCCAATGAGTTCCTGCACATTCCCACGGCCAAGAAACTAACAGCGTGCGTCGCCCAAGTGTTGTTCGACCATTTTCGCAGGACCGCGGGCTAGTACATCGGGCGAAGCGGCGGCAACGGAACGCCGGGTACCGGCGATCCCGGTATTCCACCCGCTCCGGTGCTGGATGGCCCGATGTTTCCCGACCAAGCACGCCTCCTTGGACGCCGGTACTTGCGCGCCCCGCGGAACTGGCGTTAAGTAGCCACGCGGCATCCGCAAGCGCTGCCGCCGCCGTACCCATCGCGACAATAGCGTCTTCGTGACGCGCAAGAATTCGGGTGCGGCATCCGACTGGGGGGTGTGGCGATGAATACCGAAGCCGGCATACTCGAAGTGGTCGAGGCGATCTACGATGCCGCGATGGACGAGAGCCGCTGGCCGATCGCATTGGAGAAGTTGACCCGCCTCACGGACAGCCAGGCCGCGAGCTTTTGGGTACTGGACGGCTCGGCGCAGCCGCGGCTGCCGGTATTCACGAGCATCAATTTCGAGCAGAATTTCATCGCGGAATACCTGAAGTGCATGGTGCCGCACGACCCCACGGTCCAGTACCTGGTCAGCCACCCCCATCAACCGATCGTTCACGACGGCCTCTTCATCACCGAACGCGAAAAGGACCGTCATCCCTACTACGACTGGCATGGCCGGCACAGCGACACGCGCTTTCGACTGGTGAACCAGATGTGCCCGGCGCCGGCGGTGCAAGCGGGCGTCGCTCTGCATCGGGCGCGCCGCGTCGGTCGATACGAAGCACACGACATCGAACAGTTCGAGGTGCTGCACCGCCACATCGAGCGCGCCTTGGCCATCGGGTTTCGCATCGGTTCACTCGGCACGTTACAGCGGTGCACCATCGACCTGCTCGAACGCAATCCGGCCGCGATCGTGCTGCTCGATGAACACAGACGCGTGGTCTACGCGAACCGTGCCGCCGGGTCGCTGCACGAACAGCGCGACGGCGTCGTGCTCGCCGCCACCCTTTCGCTGCTGCGCAAACCGGACAACGATCGGCTCCAGCGCTTGCTCGCCGAGTCGAGCGCACTCACCGAATCGCCGCACGCTCCCTCGGCCGGCGTCATGCGGGCGCTGCGCCCCTCCGGCAAGCGGCCGTACGCCGTGCTGGTTACGCCGATGCCGCGGCGCTATCCGGCGTTGTCGACGCTGCGACCGGCAATTTGCGTCATCATCACCGACCCGGAGGCGCAAACCTCGCTTTCCGGTTCCCGCCTAAAAGCGGTGTTCGGGTTGACCGATGCGGAAACGCAGCTGGCGCTGCGCCTCGCGACCGGCGAAGACCTGCAAGCGACGGCGGCGAAGCTTCGGATTCGCTACGGCACCGCGCGAACGCGACTGGTGGAAATCTTCCGCAAGACCGAAACCCATCGTCAAGGGGAATTGATCCGGCTGCTGCTGACAACGCTCGCGATGGGATAAATCCGGACGTCACCCGCAGCCTGCTTCCCGCCCCCCCCCTATCAATTGATAGTGGCGCCCAATCGGGCCGCTGACCCATCCTGTTGCCGTTGGGCGGCGATCGCGCCGATGCGCTTTCAGTGGCATCCCCAATCCACACATACCCATACCTACGGAGGACACGATGGAGTGGCGCAACATGTTTTTCTTCGATGCGATGCTCACCCCCAAAATCATCACGTTGGTGTACTGGCTGCTGCTCGTCGCCGCACTCGTCGCCGGCATCGGCTCGATGCTGTACACCGGGTTTCAGTATCTGACGTTCGGCGGTTTTCTGCGCGGGGTCGCGATCACGCTCGGCGGGGCGATCGCCGCGCGCATCTGGTGCGAGCTGCTGATGGTGCTGTTCAAGCTCAACGAAAACGTGCAAAAGATTTTGAACACAAAGTAGACGCCGTGGCGTCGACGCGCCCGCGGCGCGCGGTCTACGTGGATGGCTCAAGCGCGTCGGCCGAAAAAACGGTCCGCGCTCACCGAATACACGAGGGGGAAACATGAAAGCAACATTATCGGTATCACTGACACGCGGCGTGCGCCGCGCGGCGGTTTTTCTTTTGGTCCCGGCGTGGCTGACGTCGGTCTCCGGACCCGTCACGGCCGAAAGCGCGCTCGATAAGCTGAAGGCCGCCGCCGAAAAACTTCAGTGGCGCGACGTCGGCGGCGAGTACACCTGGACGGCACGCGGCATCTCCGGAAGCGGCACCGCCACGGTCAAGCAGAGCGGCAGCAATGTCCGTATCCTGCTCACCTGGACGCCGGTGCCCGGCGGCCCGCACTACGAAATCAAGGGCAAGCTGAAGGGCGACACCATCGACGGTCAATGGTATTCGCACTACGCCAAGAAAGGATGGTACCGCTTCAGCGCAAAGGTATCCGGCGACAGTATCGATCTGGCGAACAGCGATGATCCGATCCGCTCCAACATGAACCGAGTCGTGCTGCGGAAACGATCCAGTCAAACAGCTTCGACGTCGCCCGCGGCGCCGGCGACGACGGCAAAGCCGGCGAACGCCCCAAGCGCCGCGACGCCGCCGACCGTCGCGCGCGCCGCGTCGTTGTCGCAAGCCGCCAAACCGGTCACTTACACAATGCCGGAGGACTTTGGCATCCCGAAGGGTACCGCGAAAATCGCCGCCGCCTCGCCCAACATCGATGTGGTCGGCGTGCGGCTCGGGATGAACGTACAAAGTGCCGTTGGTGCACTCAAGTCATACCGCAGCGACTTCAAGGTGACGTCGTACTCGCTTGGCGAATACGAAGCCCTGCCCGGCGTGACGATGACTCCCGTCATCACTGCGTCGAATACGCCAGCTAAGCCCGGACAGCAACCGGAAACGATCAATCTGCTCGTCACCTACGCGCCGAACGACGCGTTCGTTTGGGGGATCATGCGCAATCTATCGTTCGGGCGCGAAGACCAGCGGCCGACCGTGGAAAACACGCTCGCCGGACTGCGCAAAAAATATGGCAGCGAGAGTTTCACCTACCTCCACAACAAGATCGTTTGGATATACGACTCCGAAGGCAAACAGGTCATGGGCAAACGCGCCAAGGAGATCTACGACCGGTGCACGAACGTGTGGATTGTCGGCAGCTACGGCAGCCTCCCGGGAGGAAACCAACCGACCACCAGCGGCCGCTACTCAAACTCCTATTTCGATCAGCAGCTAGTGAAGGGCTATTTCTACGGCGCCGGCGGGCGGGACAATTTCGGCGGCATGTGTCAGGCGCACTCCGTCATTGATGTGTACTACCTGCACGCGACTCCTTCGGGGTCGGCCGCCGATCTAGTCATGACCATGTCGATGCAAGCGACGAATCGCCAGCTTGAGGCGAGCAGCGTCTTGGCAGCGCACACATTACTCCTCAAGGAAGCGACGAAACTCGCGGAGCAGCGCAAACAGGAAGCTGCCAAGCGCGGCGGGCCGAAGTTCTGAGATCGCTCACCGTTGCGCTATCCGGTTTCGCGAAAACATGAACGGTCGCCGGATCGCGCGCTGGTTCGCTACGCTTTTCGTCGTCGCTCTCTTTACGGGTATCGCGGTTGCTCAAGACCGCGAACCCGCGGCACGCGCTTTACTTGCTAAGTATGCCGGCAGCTACGACACCGATGCATTTCTACGCGAGCCCGCGTTGCGCGCGGAACTCGAGAAACTGCTTGAGCCGGCGCTGGCACATCTCGAACGCAACTTGCGCGTGCGCGGTTCGGTCGACTTGAGCGGGTCGACGCTATCCGTCAGCGGTAACGCGCCACATCAAGGCACTGAAGAAGAAGCGATTGTGTGCTTCGTGCCAATCGACGGGCGAGTCGAATCCGCGATCTACTCGAGAGGCACCGTCACGGTTTATGCCCGTACGCCGGTTTACGAATACTTGACGCTTTGCATCAAAGATTGGATCACGCTCGTCAACTCGAATCACCTTGATCGCTTCAAGCAACCGCAAAACGTTCGACTGGCACAGCCGCGCTGAGCCGCCGCTATCCATAAAGAAAAGGAGCAAAACATCGTGACAATCCGAAAGACACAAACCGGGCCGTGGCTCCTGATTGCCGCTTTGGCCACTACATCGATCGCCGCCTGTCAGGGCGGCGCCAGCGAGGCAGAGTTCGTGACCGCGTGCCTGGAAGAAGGCAAGCGCGGCGTGAACAGTGTCGGCATGGATCGCGAGGCGTCATGCCGTTGCGCCGCCGCCGAGGCAAAATCGGCGCTATCCGGCAAAGGCTATCGCGCGATGATTCTCGAAATGCAGGGCAAGAAGCGCGAAGCCAAAGCGATCACGAGCGAAATGGACCAGTCTGAACAAGTAGCGCTGATCGGCGCGGCGCTCACCATTTTCGGTAAGTGCGCTAAAGAAAAATAGTCGTAACGGTTGCGCCGCTACGCTTCTCCCGCCGTCGGGCTTTGAATTTGCTCGGCGAATTCGAGCATGCGCTCGGTCGCACGCAGCGCTTGCTTTCGGATTTCTTCGTCGATATGCACTTCGTTCGCGCCGGTCTCGAGCACGTGCGCGACGTTTTGCAGATTGTCCATCGCCATCCACGGGCAGTGCGCGCACGATTTGCAGGTCGCGCCCTTGCCGAGCGTCGGCGCTTCCAGCAGTTCCTTGTCCGGCGCGGCTTGCTGCATCTTGTAGAAGATGCCGCTGTCGGTCGCGACGATGAATTTCTTGTGCGGCAGTTTCTTGACCGCCTGGACCAGTTGGCTCGTCGAACCCACCGCATCGGCGAGCGCGATCACCTCGGCCGGCGATTCCGGATGCACGATCACCGCCGCGTCCGGGTGTTCCCGCTTCATCTGCGCGAGCGCCTCCGCCTTGAACGCTTCGTGCACGACACAGGAGCCGGGCCAAAGCAGCATGTCGGCGCCGGTCACGGACTGGATGTACGAACCGAGATGCTTGTCCGGCGCCCACAGCACCTTTTTGCCTTGCTTGTGCAAATGCGCGACCAATTTAACCGCGATCGATGACGTCACCACGTAATCCGCGCGCGCTTTCACCGCCGCGCTGGTGTTGGAGTACACAACGACCACGCGATCGGGATTAGCGTCGCAGAACGCGATGAACTGAGCGGCCGGGCAGCCGAGATCGAGCGAGCACTCCGCTTCGAGCACCGGCATCAGCACGCGTTTTTCGGGATTGAGAATCTTCGCGGTCTCGCCCATAAAGCGCACGCCGGCGATCACCAGCGTCTTGGCCGGATGCGTATGTCCGAAACGCGCCATGTCGAGCGAATCCGATACATGCCCGCCGGTATCCTCGGCGATGCGCTGAATTTCTTCGTCGACGTAATAGTGCGCGATGAGCACCGCATCCCGTGCTTTGAGCAAGCGCCGAATGCGCGCGCGCAGCGCTTCGCGCTCGGGCGGCGACAGCACCGGTGTCACCGCAAGCACGTCGTCCGTCTTCGGGGCGATGACGTTCGGAATCGGTATATTTAACGGCGCCGTCATGTCGTCTCGGTGGCCTGCCAATGAAGTTAAGGAAGCTCTGATTTATATGATTGTTTGCCGCAAAGCCGCGAAGACGCAGAGACAAGCTCAAGTTGTTTCCGGGTAACGCTTTGCGCCTTTGCGTCTCTGCGGCAGGAATTCATATCAATCGATAAAATGGGATTGTATCGTTGAAGTTCAAGCCCGACATATCCGACATTTCCTACGTGTTTTTCACCGTGCGCGCCAAGCCGTCGGCGCTACTCACACAATCCGCAAGGGAAACGCCGCCGCGCCAGTTGCCGCGGAGGTGCAGTCCGGGGTGTTTGGTCAGCGCGTCGTCGATTCGATCTATCCGTGCGTCGTGACCGAGTTCGTACTGCGGAATGGCGTGCCGCCAACGGGTGACGTTTTGAAACATCGGTGCGCCGTCAATGGCCAACAGTTGACGCAGATCCGACAGCACGCGCTGCACCAATTCCGGCTCGTCAAGGTCGCCGGCCGATGGATTGCGCGACCCGCCGATGAAGGCGGTGAGCAAAACGCGGTCCGGCGGCGCGCGCCCGGCGAACAAGGTCGATGCGAAAATCACGCCGAGCGTCTCGCGTTGCAGGCGACGCGGCAGCAACGCGCCGAAGCCGTCGAGCGTATGACCGATTTGTTTGCGGGCAAACCCCAACGCGATCGACGCCACCGGCGGATAGGCGATCGCGCTCAACTCTCGTGCCACGGCCGCGTCGATCGGCGCCAGCAGTTCGGCGGCACGATGCGCCGGCACGGCGAGTATCAGATTCGCCGCGCGATACTCGGCGTGCGGCGCGCGCGCGATCCACTGCGCACCGCTGCGGGCGATCGCGCCGACGGTCGTATTCAAACGTAGCGACGGACCTAATGCGCGCGCAATCGCATTCGGCAACGTTTGCATACCGCGTCGAAAGGAGATGAGCCGCCCGCGCGGCTGCGCGCCGCCGGATTCGCCGCGAAACAATCCCGCCAACGCGCCGACGAACAGCGATCCATATCGCGCTTCGAGCGCGTATAACCGCGGCACCGCCGCGCGCACCGACAGCCGCTCGGGGTCGCCGGCATAAACGCCGGACACGAACGGATCGACCGCCCAGTCGAGAAACTGCGGACCGATGCGCCGGCGCGTGAACTGCGCGATCGATTCTTCCTCGCGAGCACGGCGCCGGAACGGCTCCGCCAGGAGTCGCAGCTTCGCGCGAGTGGTGAACAGAGGTGTGCTGAGAAAATCGGACAAAGTTGCCGGCAGCGGAATCAACCGATCGCCCTTGACGATATAGCGCGGCGCTCGTCGGTCGGCTTCAACCACGTCGTCGCGCAATTCGACGCCGGCAATCAATTCCTCCAGCGCACCGCCGCGCGAAAGCGTCGACGTCGGGCCGGTATCGACGGTGAATCCGGCACGTATCGCGGTGCGAACCGTGCCACCCGGCTCGCCGCTCCCTTCAAGCACCGTCGCCGCGATGCCGCGCCGCCGCAGAAACCACGCGGTTGCCAAACCCGTGATACCGCCGCCGACGATCAGCGTGTCCGTCATCGCGGCGAAAGATTACCTATCGATCGCACCGACATCGTTTCCGATCCGCTACGTCGCTACGCCTTCGGCGCCGGATGAATGTTATCGACCCAGTGCACGTCTTCCGGCTTTTCGACGACGGGAATATCGAGATTGACCACCACCGGCTCCTGACCGCTGCGCACTAATACGCACGAAAGCGGCTCGTCGTCGTTGGCGTTAATTTCCTGGTGCGGAACGTACGGCGGCACGTAGATGAAATCGCCGGGCCCGGCTTCCGCCGTGAATTCGAGTTTCTCGCCCCAACGCATGCGCGCGCGGCCGCTGACGACATAGATCACGCTCTCGACCGGACCGTGGTGGTGAGCGCCGGTCTTTGCTTTTGGATGGATCACCACGGTACCGGCCCAAAGCTTTTCCGCGCCGGCACGGGCGTTGGTAATCGCCGCCGCGCGGTTCATACCGGGCGTTTGCGGCGTGTTGATATCGAGTTCATTGCCGCGCACGACGCGCACGCCGTGGTAGCGCCACTTCGATTCGCCGGGTTTATGCATCGTTCGCCGTCGGTTCGTCTTTGAGCAGACTTCGCGGTCCCTTGCCGGCGCCCGTGGCCGGCAAGGATTCGCGCAATTCGATACTACGCGGAACCCGATAATAAGACACGTTCTCGCGGCACCACGCGATGACGTCCTCACCGGTAACGTTATCGCGCACCTGGGGTTTCAATACCAGGATGCCTGGACGACTTCCAGCGTGCCGATATAAATTCGCGCCCGCCACCGACGACACGCGCAAGCGCTACGGAATACTCTGACGACGTGCGGCATTAAACGCGCCGGGAAACGACCGACACCTGGATATCGGCACGGTTCTGTGGAGAGGAAGCCGTTCGAACCCCGCGACCGCCAAATGCGGTCGCGGGTTACGGCTGAGACTAACAGCGGCGCCGCACTGGGCGCGCGCGTCAGGGTAACTTAGTCGCCTGGATGTCAGCCTTAACGCCAAAGCCGAGCGTACGGACATACGATACGAAATGTCCGCGCGTGGTGATGTTGTCGTCGTGCACCGCGAAGCCGACGCTGTAAACGCCGCCGGCCTTTAGCGCCTTGTCGTCGTTGTTCGTCAGGCCGAGCGGACGGATTATCACGACGGTCCATACGCCGTTCTTCCAGTTGCCGCTGGCCTTGTTGTCGCCCGCGGAGCCGCTGACCTCGCTGGTCGTGACGTAGCGCGGCACCATATCGCCTGCTTTCCACCCGGCCTTCGGGTCGAAGGGAACGGCGTTGACGCCCTTGGTCAGGAAGTGGTTCTTCTTGCCGACCTGATCCGCGGTCACGGCCTTGGCGCCGAACTTCTTGGCGTCGAACATGAACTTGGGCTGCTTGGTTTCCTTGTCCAGATTGGAGTCGAACATCTTCTTGCCCGAATCGAAGTTGCGCCACTCAAGAACGTAGCCGTCGTCGGCCATGCCCACCGGATTGCTGCGGTGGGCGCGCCACTGGATCAGGTCGACGAAGCCGCCGCCGGCCTTGATCTTGGCGATCTCCTCGACTGACTTGCCGGTCTTCCAGTCCGAGGGATTGGTGCGCGAATCCGGCAGATACTTGCGCACGTCTGTCTTTTTGTACGCCTTCATCGCCGCGTTGGCCGCCACCTCCTCTTTCGAGGCGGGTTTTATATCGCGCTCGCCGTCGTGGCAGGTCAGCCAGCAACCTTGTTGCGCGAAGCCCGGCACCTTGCCGTCATCCAGCATCATGGACAGGCGATCCTCGTAGATGGGCGGCTGCTTGCCTTCCCGGACCGCCTTGTCGAGACGCGGTCCGCCGTAGACCTTCCACTCCTTGCCGTCGAAGCGATAATAGGGATACTCGATGCCGGCTTTGCCGTGGGTCTTCCACTGGTAACGGAAGTAGGCATTTTTGGCGTCGTAGGCCACCTGGACCTTGAGATCGACCGAGCCGTTCTTGCCCTTGACCGGCGTCGGTTCGAGCGGACCGCCCTTCACGATCTTGTCGCCCAATTTGCGCACGTCGTCGTCATCGTCGTGGCAGTCGATGCAGGCGCCGTCCTTGTTGACGACCTTCGCGCCCTTGTGGGCGCTGCCGCGCACCCATTCATACGAGGACTGTCCGGGGTAAAACAGCGGTACGGTCGTGGTCGGGACCTTAGACCAATCGATGCTGGCCGGATCGGCCGCGACCGCGGTCCCGGCGACCAAGACCGCCGACAACGCCATGCATTTCCATTTCATTGGTTAGCCCTCCTGATTCATAGCTTCGATGTTCCGTTGCCGGTCCACGTGAGGATCCGGTTACTGCACCAAAATCCAATCGACCAAATTCTTTAACGCCTTCGCGTCCTTCGACTTGATGATCGCGTGTTCTTCCACGCTGCCGTCGCTGAGCTTCATCTTTGGGCCGGTGGTGATAAATTCGATCAGCGTCCGCTCGCCGTCGGCTTTGCCCTTATACTTGGCCGCCACCTTCTGATACGAGGGCCCGGTCTTGGTTTTGTTGACCGAATGACACGCCAGGCAGCCGCTCTTCTTTGCCAGCGCCTGCGCGGCTTGGGCATCGACGTCGGCGGCAAGCGTCGGGAGCGAAACAAGCAGCAAAGCGGCGAACGCGGATACACAACCAGAGACAACGCGCGGGTTCATAGTGTTCTCCAATTGGTGCCGAACCGGTAGACTTCAGGGCCGTTTTATAGCAGCCGGTCGGGGGCCGCTTATTGATCTGGATCAAGCTTGACGATAGGTGTCGCGTGCTTTCATACGCATCCCGAGAGATACGTGAAACCTTCCC
>Ga0214471_10001650_pt1 | contig 17610 bp, 21 predicted proteins | sample RVTome_5_FD_207665 | JGI IMG/M metagenome (GOLD analysis project Ga0214471, IMG submission 207665) | Soil microbial communities from uranium-contaminated site in the Upper Colorado River Basin, Wyoming, United States - RVT142D155 | ecosystem: Environmental > Terrestrial > Soil > Contaminated >... | reverse complement strand
CCAAGAAGTGTCAGCAGACTGACACACCCTGCCAGAGTCGCCGTCCAAGTCCACTGTTCCTTCCTTCCATTTCAGTAAGTTGGGCTGAATTCTCACTGGCAATCCGCTTGCACACTCGACGCTCGTCCGGGCTCGCCCGGAGAGATCGAGAGGAGGCAAGCAATGGCTGGGGTCACCGTCGCGAAGCGGCTGGAGCGGCTGGTCCGGTTCGTTCCCGGAGTCGCGGGCTATCAGGACCGGGAGAATGCCCGAGCCACCGACAAACAAGTCCGGATGCGGCTCGTCGGCGAGCTGCAGCGACTCATCCAGACCCTCGAGGAGGACAAGGAGCGCATCGCCGGCTCCGGCGATCTCTCCTCGCTGCCGCGCCTCGACCGGCTCGCGGGACGGCTCGAGCGCCTGAGCCGCACCGTGGAGTTTGCGGGCCGGGGCTACTCGGGCCTCTTCGACCTCCACACGGTGGACGGCGACACGCTGGCTCAGCTCTACGCTTTCGACCTCGGGCTCTTCGACGCGCTGAGCGCGGTGCGGGCCAAGGCGGAAGCGGTGCGCGCCGCGCTCGCCGACGCGGAGGCGCTCCGGAGCGCGGCCGAGCACATGCGGGAAGCGCTCGATGACTTCGCGGAGCTCTTCGACCAGCGCCGGCACATCGTCGACGCGGACTAGGACGGACCGACGCCATGTCCCCGATCATGATGGAAGTCATCGAGTGGTTCGATCAGACCGGTACCGGCATCGTCCAGCGCTACCCGGAGGGCGGCTCGGGCGACATCAAGATGGGCGCCCAGCTCATCGTGCGCGAGAACCAGGCCGCGGTCTTCTTCCGCGACGGCCAGGCGCTCGACGCGTTCGGGCCCGGCCGCCACACCCTGTCCACCCAGAACCTGCCGATCCTCACCCGGCTGCTCTCGCTGCCCTGGGGCTTCCAGAGCCCGTTCCGCGCCGAGGTCTACTTCGTCAACCTGAAGGTCTTCACCAATATGCGCTGGGGCACGCGCGATCCGGTGGCCTTCAAGGACAGCCAGCTCGGCCTGGTCCGCCTGCGCGCCTTCGGCAGCTTCACGATGCGGGTGACCCAGCCGCTCCTCTTCGTCAACAGCCTGGTGGGCACGCAGGGCAGCTACACCACCGATCAGATCGAGGACTATCTCCGGGAAGTCATCGTGGCCCGGCTCAACGACTTCCTCGGCGAGACCGTGCAGAGCCTGATCGAGCTGCCGCGCCAGTACGACGAGATGGCGGTGGCGCTCAAGACGCGCCTGGCCGAGGAGTTCCGGAAGTACGGGACCGAGATGGTGGACTTCTACATCAACCGCATCACGCCGCCCGAGGACGTGCAGCGGATGATCGACGAGCGCTCGAGCATGGGCGCGGTCGGCGATCTCGACCGCTTCCTCAAGTTCAAGGCGGCGAAGGCCATGGGTGACGCCGCGCAGGGCCACGGGGCGGGGGTGGACGGCGGCGCCGCCGCCGGCGTGGGCGTGGGCGTTGGCGCGGGGCTCGGCATGATGATGCCGGGCATGCTCGCCAAGAGCCTCGGCACCGACCTCGCGGGCGCCCCGGCGGCCACGGTGAGCTGCCCGGGCTGCCAGGCCGCGGTCGCGATGGACAGTCGCTTCTGCCCGCGCTGCGGGCGCCAGATCGCGACGACCACGCGCTGCGCGCGCTGCCAGGCCGAGCTGCCGGCCGGCGCACGTTTCTGCTCGGCCTGCGGCCAGGCGGTGCCGGGCGCCTAGCGCCGGCGCGCCGCGCCGCGGGCCCTCTCCGACGACGTTTCCATGAGCCAGGTCGTCGTCTCGACCGCGTGTCCCACCTGCAGCGGCCCTCTCGATTTCTCCGAGGGCGCCAACGCCATCCGCTGTCCGAGCTGCGGCTCCGACCTGCTCGTCACCGGCCGCAAGCAGGTCCTGAGCTACTGGGTCGCCCCGAAGGTCAAGGCCGAGGTCGCGGGAGCGGTGGCGCGCACCGGCCGGCTCGCGGCGCGCGTGGCGGGCGCCCGGCTCTTCTTCGTGCCCTTCTACCGGCTGACCGGCCACGACTTCCAGTGGCAGGACGTGCCGCCCAAGCCCGAGCCGGAAGGCGCAGCCTTCTCCACCGTCGGCGAGAGCCTGGGCGGCCGCGAGTCCGACCGGCCCGAGATCGAGATCCCCATCGGCTCGATGCTGGGCTGGGGCGCCGACATGCTGCTCGGCCGCAAGGCCGGCGACGCGGTGCGAGATCTTCTGGGCGAGCCCCCGACCCCCGAGCGCCCGCTCGACGCCGCCGTGCTGACCGCCATGCGGGCGACCCCTTCGCGGTCCGCTCCCGACGGGCAGGTCCAGTTCCTCGATCGCTACGTGGAGAAGACCTTCCCGGCCGCGGATCTCGCGGACCTCGGCGTGGCCTCGCTCGGCGTGCGCGCCCAGGTTCTTCGCGTGTCGCTGTTCGAGCGCTCGGCCCTGGCCGCACTCGGCACGATCGTCGCGCCGCAGCTCGCGCCGGACCGCGCGATGGCCCAGGGCCTGTCCGCGCGGGGCTTCGAGCACGTGATCTACCGGCAGGTCCTCGGGCGCATCCTGAGCGTCATCTATTTCCCCTTCTGGGTGGTCGAGCTCGCGCAGGACGGGGAGCGCTCGCTGACCGTCGTGGACGGGGTGGCCGAGAGCGTCGTGCAGCCGCGCGCGCCGCTGTCCCTCTACGAGGCCCTCGCCCGGCCCGCGAGCGACGAGCCGCGGACGGTGGGGCTCCGCCCCCTGGTCTGCCCCAATTGCGGCTGGGCCCTGCCCGTGCAGCCCGACGACGTGATCTTCTTCTGCGGCTCCTGTCACCGGGCCTGGCAGATCCACGGCGCCGACCTCACCGACATGCCGCACGAGATCGCCGACACGCGGCCCGACGCGGCCGAGCCGGGCCCGGCGGCCGGCGCGATCTACCTGCCGTTCTGGCAGCTCGAGCCCGCGGGCGCGGCCGACGCGCCGCGCGCCTGGGCGCCGGCCTTCCGCTACCGTCGGCTCAAGGCGCTGCACGACCTGACCGCGCGGCTGACCGCGAAGCCCCCCGCGTATCGGCCGTGGACCGGAGAGCGCCCCGCGGGGCACGGGTGCTTCTACGACGCCGAGGACGCTGCCCTGCTGGCGCGCTTCGCGGCGGCGGGCCGCCGGCGGATCCCCCGCGAGGTGAAGGCGGCCGCGGAGGCCGAACCCGCGTTCGCGGGCGCGCGCCTGACCTGGATCCCCTTCACCCGCAAGTCCCAATCCCTGCGCGATCCCTCCACCGGGCTCGCGCTCCAGGAGGCGCTGCTTGGCTAGAAAGGCCGCGCAATCCCGCCGGCTCCCACGCTCCGCGTTCCTCCGCGGTGCGCTGATCGTGGTGCTCGCCGCGGTGGTCTCGGTGGTGGGCTATCACGCGCTCCGCTTCGCCCGCTCCTGCGCCTCGCTCGACGGCGCGCGCGAGGTGATCGAGGACCACGTCAGGGACAAGCAGGTGCGGCGAATGGCGCGGGTGCTGAAGACCGCCGATCGCGAGATCCTGGCCGCGCGGACCGCGGTGCGGGTGACCACGCTGACCTGCGGCCCGAGCCTGCTGGGCGGCATGATCTGCCGCGGGCGCTACCTGATCAACGGCCAGGGCGTGGGGATGGAGGCCGCCGACCACTACTTCCGGATCGACTACTCGCTGCTGGCCGGGTGGCGGGCGAAGAGCGTGACCGAGACGTCCGGGCTGCGCTACTCGCTCGCGCCCTGCCGCTGCTCGTGGGCCGCTGACGGCCGGTAGGCGTGATCGCCGGGCGGCCGGGGCCGGCGATGAATTCGCAGGTCGTTCCGAGCATCGCCCCGCGCGGGCGCCCGTCCCCCGAGCTTGCGCGCCCACTCGCCGCTCCGTGACCCCCCATTCCGTGATCCCCCGCTCCGTGATCCCCCGCTCCGTGATCCAATGAGCGGGAACACTTCCCGGACCAGCCCCTCGTACTCCTCGACGGTGCGCCGGTAGATGTCCAGGCCCGGCAGCAGGTGGAGATCGAGCGAGGTGGGCGGCGCGGCCGGCGGCAGGATCGAGACGTGGACGGCCTGGAAGCACGAGCGCCCGACCTCGGGCCGATCCGTCACCAGGATCTCGTAGAGCTCCGGCCACTGCAGCGCCACCTCGGGCGAGCGCGCGGGCGTCGCGCGGTGGAGGTACTCGTCGAGGTTGGCGCAGTACGTCACCTCGATGGCGAGCAGCAGATACGAGCGGTGCCCCAGGCTCGGCTCGTCCAGCGCCTTCCAGACCACGAAGTCGGGCACGCTCTGGCCCGTGCGCATGAGGGCGGAGACCTGCGTCTCGCGGGCCACCCGCGCCACCATGTACTGCGCGCGCTTGAAGATCCCCTCGACCAGCGCCTCCGCCATCCGGCCCTTCAGGAGATCGATGTCGTCCATGGCTCAGCGCTGCGCGTCCGAGATCCGGGTGGCCAGGGCCCGCAGGCGGTCGAGCGTCTCCGGCCGGAGCATCGCGGCGAAGCCGGCCGGGTCGGACTTGGCGCGGTCGAGCGCCGCGTTCAATTGCCGCGGATCGCCGCCCGTGCTCCGCGCCAGGTCCGCGAAGACCTCGGCCGCGAGGCCGTAGACCTCCTGGACGAGCTGCGCGGAGCCCGCCATGCCCTGGACCTGCCGGTCGATCGCGGCGGCGTTCGGGTCGGTGGCGAGGACCTGGCCTCGCGCCGCTGGGTCCGCCAGCATCCGGAGGGTCGCGGCGAGGGCCTCCGCAGCGGCCGGATCGAGCGTCTGCGCGGAGAGCCCGGTGGCCAGGAGCACGAGCAGGGACAGCGCGGTGAGCAAGGCGGTGGCAAGTCGTTTGATCATGCCGTCCGGAAGGAGCAAGAGTCGGACCACCCGCGCCGCCCGGGAATCATCGAGAAATTCCGGAGTTGGCGGCGGGTCGCGGCGCTCTGCTGACGGCCGGTGTCACGCCACGGCGCTTTCGTGGACACGGCTTGACCATCGGGCCCAGCGGGAGAATAATCGCCGCGCACTTCCACCCCAGCGCGCGAGGAGAACACGATGCCCACGGCCGCTCATCGAGAAGAGATCTGGGTGCCGGGCATGCCGGAGCCCATCAGCCACTTCGTCCACGTGGTCCGCGCCGGCCGGCTCGTCTTCGTCTCCGGCTGCGTGGCCAGCGACGACCAGGGGCGCACGGTGGGCGGCAGCGACATCGTGGCCCAGGCCCGCCAGGTCCACGAGAACATCAAGCGCTGCCTGGCCGCCGCGGGCGCCACCTTCGCCGACGTCTGCAAGGTGACCGTGTTCCTCAAGAACGTGGCCCATCGGGAGGCGGTCAACACGGTGCGCAAGGAGTACTTCGGCAAGCATCGACCCGCGAGCACCCTGATCGAGATCTCGCAGTTCGTCCGCCCGGAGCTACTCATCGAGATCGAGACGACGGCGGTGCTGCCCGAGAAGAAGGCGGCCGCGCCGCGGCGCAAGGCGCGCGCGAGCGCGCCGGCCCGGAAGTCGCGCCGCCGCCGCTGAGGGCTCAGCCGGTGCCATCACGGGCCTGCTCGCGCAGCGCGCGCTTGAGGAGCTTGCCGGAGGCGGTCCTGGGCAGGGCGGGCACGAAGCGCACCGCACGCGGCGCCTTGTAGACCGCCATCTGGGCGCGGCACCACTCGACGATCTCGCGCTCGGTGGCGACCGCCTCCGGTTGCCGCACCACGAAGGCCAGCACGTCTTCTCCGCGGTAGGCGTCGGGCACGCCCACCACTCCGACCTCCGCCACCGCGGGGTGCCGGTACATGATCGCCTCCACCTCGGCGGGGAACACGCTGTAGCCCGAGGCCTTGATCATGTCCTTCTTGCGCTCCTCGATCGTGAAGTAGCCCTCCTCGTCCACGCGGCCGATGTCGCCGGTGCGGAGCCAGCCGTCCTGGATCGCCTCCGCGGTCGCGTCGGGCCGCCGCCAGTAGCCCTTGGTGACCATGGGCCCGCGGACGGTGATCTCGCCCGACTCGCCCAGGGGCAGCTCGGTCACGCCGTCGTCCAGGCTCACGACGCGCACGCCGGTGAACGGCAGCGGCACGCCGACCGTGCCGTAGCGCGGCCGGTGCGGCGGGTTCGAATGGGTGGGCGCGGTGGTCTCGGTGAGCCCGTAGCCCTCCACGAGGGGGTGGCCGGTGATGGCCTCCCAGCGTCGGGCGATCTCGGCCGGCACCGGCGCGCCGCCCGACGTGCAGAGCCGCAGCGAGCCCAGATCGTATTCGGGCGTCTTCGGGTGGTTCACGATGGCCACGTTGACGGTGGCGATCAGCGTCGTGATCGTGCAGCGGTGCTGCTGGATCGCCCGCAGCGCGGTCTCCACGTCGAAGCGGTGCAGCGCCACCAGGGTCGCGCCGGTATAGGCCATCATGTTGAGTTGCACTTCCATCCCGGTGATGTGGAACCACGGCACGACTGAGAGCATCACGTCGGCCGCAGTGAACCCGAAGAAGGCGCGCATCAGCTCGCAGTTCGCGGTGATGTTGCCGTGGGTCAGCTCGGCCCCCTTCGGCGCGCCCGTGGTGCCCGAAGTGTACTGGATCAGCGCGGTGTCGTGCTGGGCGCGCGGCTCCGGCGACTGCAGCCGGGCCGGCGCCGCCACGATCGCGGAGAACAGCTCGACGCCCGCCGCGCGGCCCCCCACCGGACCGGCCGGCTCCTCGAGCAGGGACGGGGGCAGCGGCAGGCTCGGCTGCTCGGGCAGGTAGTCGCGATACGAGACCAGCGCGATCGCCTCGACCGCCGTCTGCGCGCGGACCGATTCGACGATCTCCCGACCCGAGTGGGCGGCCACGAGCGCGCGGGCGCCCGAGTCCTCCATCTCGTGCTGGACCTCGATGGCCTTGTGCATGGGATTGAGCGGAACGGTGATGGCCCCCGCCTTGAGCGCGCCAAAGTGGGCGATGGCGAACTGGGGGCAGTTCTCGAGGTAGAGCGCGACGCAGTCGCCGGGCCCGATCCCGCGGCCGCGGAGCCAGCCCGCGAAGCGATCGCTCGCGTCGTCGAGCTCGCCGAAGGAGATCGAGCGCCCGTAGAAGACGATGGCCGGCTTGCGCGGGGTGCGCGCCGCGTGGCCCTTGAGGAAGGCGGTGAGCGGCTCGCCGGGGAGCCGGATCCGCGCCTCGTCGAGGCCGGGCGGCCAGTGCGCCTGCCAGATCCGGTTCATGGTCCCGTGCCGGATACTACACGTGTTTGACACCCCGGGAGGCGCCCGGTAGCATCGCCCGTCGATGATGCGCCGGGGCTTCGTCGCGCTGCTCCTGCTGGTCGTGGCCGCTCCCGCGCGCGCGCAGGACGCCGAGCGCCTCGAGCCGGTGGTGGTCACCGCCACCCGCACCGAGCAGCGGCTCGGTGAGGCGCCGGCCAGCGTCAGCGTGCTCACCCGCGAGGACATCAGCCAGACCGCGGCCCAGAGCCTCGACGACCTCCTGCGGCAGGTGCCGGGCTTCAGCCTCTTTCGCCGCTCATCGAGCCTCGTCTCGCACCCCACCACCCAGGGCGTGTCGCTGCGCGGCATCGGCCCGAGCGGGGCGAGCCGCGCCCTCGTACTCCTCGACGGCATTCCCATCAACGACCCGTTCGGAGGCTGGGTGTACTGGGACCGCGTCCCGCTGCAGAGCGTGGAGCAGGTGGAGGTGGTGCGCGGGGGCGGCGCGAGCGTGTGGGGCAACTACGCCCTCAGCGGGGTGATCAACATCATCACGCGGCGACCGACCGAGCGCGCCGCCTTCTTCGAGGGCGGCTACGGCACCGGCGACACCGGGCACGCCGACCTGCTGCTGACCGAGGCCCTCGGCCCCTTTCGTCTGAGCCTCGAGGGCACCTATTTCTCGACCGACGGCTACCCGGTGGTGAGCGCCTCGCGCCGGGGTGCCATCGATGTGGACGCGGGCTCCGAGCACGTCACCTTCAACGGGCGCGCGGACCTCGTCCTCTCGCCGGATCTCTCGGTGTTCGTGCGCGGGAGCTACTACGAGGAGAGCCGCGAGAACGGCACCCGGCTGCAGATCAACAACACCGACGCGGGCTCGTTCGCGACCGGGGTGCGCGCGCGCACCGGCGACGGCAGCGAGTGGACCGGCTCCGTCTTCGCCGACTTCCAGGCCTTCCGCAGCACCTTCTCGGCCCAGGCCGCCGACCGGAACTCGGAGACCCTCGCGCTGGACCAGCGGGTGCCGAGCACGTCGGGGGGCGCCGCGCTCTCGTGGAGCCGCGCCTTCGGGGCGCACCGGCTGCTCGCGGGCACCGACTTCCGGTGGATCGACGGGGAAACCGACGAGCGGGTCTACGTGGCGGGCGCCTTCGCCCGCACACGGGTGGCGGGCGGCGAGCAGCAGATCTACGGGCTCTTCCTGCAGGACGTCTACCGGCCCATCCCCATGCTCGAGCTGGTCGCGGGGATCCGCGGGGACTACTGGCGCGCCTACGACGGCTTCCGACGCGACACCCCGCCTCCCGCCGGCATCCTCGCCCGCCAGACCTACTCGGACATCGACCGGATCGGCGTCAGCCCGCGCCTCGCCGCGCTGGTGCACGCCACGCCCACCACCGACGTGCGCGCCTCCGCCTACCAGGGCTTCCGCGTGCCGACCATCAACGAGCTGTACCGCGTCTTCCGCGTGCGCAACGACGTGACGGTGGCCAACGAGCACCTCAAGCCGGAGCGACTCACCGGGGGCGAGGTGGGCGTCGAGCAGCGCGGGGGGCCGTTCACCGGCCGCGCCACCGCCTTCTGGAACGAGGTGGAGGACCTGATCGCCAACGTGACCCTCACCGCCCGCCTGCCCGACTGCCCGGTGGGGACCGCCTGCCGGCAGCGGCAGAATCTCGACCGCGCGCGCATCCGCGGGGTCGAGACGGAGCTCGAGCTGCGCCCGGCCCGAGATTGGCGGATCATCGGCGGCTACATCTTCACCGACGCCACGGTGCGGAGCGCCCCGCAGCAGGTGGCCCTCGAGGGCAAGCGCCTGGCCCAGGTACCGCGGCACGGCGCCTCCGTCACCGTGCGCTACGACAATCCGGCGCTCTTCACCGCGGCGGCCACCGTGCGCTTCGTGGGCCGCCAGTTCGAGGACGCCCTCAACACGCTGCCGCTCGGCAGCTACGCGCTGGTGGATCTCTTCCTCTCGCGCCGCCTCGCCCGCTGGGCCGAGGTCTTCGTCGGCATCGAGAACCTGCTCGACACGACGTACCGCACCGGGCGCACCAGCGAGGGGGTCGTCTCCATCGGGATGCCCTTTCAGGTCCACGGCGGGGCGCGTCTTTCCTTCTGATGGGCTCGCTCCGCATCCGGGTGGGGCCGCTCAGCTTCACCGCGCGCTGGGAGGAGGCCGCGGCGCCGCGCACCTGCGCCGCCTTCCGCCGCCTCCTGCCCTACCGCCGGCGGATCATCCAGGCGCGCTGGAGCGGCGAGGCGGGCTGGGTCCCGCTCGGCGACCTCGACCTCGGGGTGGGCGCGGAGAACGCGACGAGCGAGCCCGCGCCCGGCGCGCTGCTCTTCTATCCCGCCGGGGTCAGCGAGACCGAGATCCTCTTCCCCTACGGCCCCGCGCGCTTCGCGAGCCGGCACGGCCCGCTGGCCGGCAATCACTTCCTCACGATCGAGGACGGCCGCGCCCAGCTGCCGGAAGTGGGACGGCTCCTCTGCTGGGAAGGCGCCCAGGACATCACCTTCGAGGCGTAGCGGACGGCGCGCCGGGCGCCTCCGGCTTCGCCCGCCAGCTCCTCACCATCTCCTCGCCGCGCCCGAGCTGCTCGGGGGTGAGCTGGGCCTTGATCGAGTCCCGCGCCTGGCGCGCGGTGTCCGCCTCCTTGCCGAGGAGGCTCTGGGCCGCGACGCTGAACCACTGGTAGGCCTGCACCGGGTCGCGCTCGACGCCCTGGCCGTTGGCGTAGCGCACGCCCAGATTGAACTGCGCGAAGGCCACGCCCTGCTCGGCGGCCCGGCGGTACCACTTCACCGCCTCCGCGTAGTCCTTGGTGACGCCGTCGCCGTTGGCGTAGCGGAGCCCGATCTGGTACTGCGCGGGCGCGAGCCCCTGCTCGGCCGCCTGCCGGTACCAGTGCGCGGCCTGCTCGGCGTCCTGGGGCACGCCTTCGCCGGTGGCGTAGCGCACGGCGAGCTGGTACTGGGCGGCGGCGGCGCCGCGGCCGGCCGCTCCGCGCAACAGGAGCGCCTCGCGCGAGCCGCCGCGCCCGGCCAGCCGGCCCTCCGCGCGCAGCTCATCGAGCGCGGCCTGGGCGGCGCGATTGCCCTGCGCGGCGGCGCGGCCGTACCAGTCGGCGGCCTGCACGTCGTCCCGGTCCACGCCGCGGCCGTACGCGTGGAGGAAGCCCAGGCGGAACTGGGCGTGCACGTCACCCTGGAGGGCGGCGCGGCGGTACCAGGCGACGGCTTCGGCGGGGTCCGGCGGCACGCCCTGCCCGCGCTCGTGCATGAAGCCCACGAGGAACTGCGCGGCCGCGTCCCCGCCGTCGGCGAGGGGACGCCACTCGCGGTAGGCGCTCGCGTAGTCGGCGCGGTCGTAGGCGCGGCGGCCATCCTCGAACGCCGCGTGGGCGGGGGCCGCCCCCAGGAGGATCGCGAGGGCGGCCAGCGCGAGGGCCGCGCGCGGTCGGCCTACTTCCAGCGCACCTGCACCTTCACCTTGGGATATTCCGGCTCCTTGCCTTCCACGTCGACGATGCGGAGCAGGCCGTCGCTGCCCTCGAGCAGGAGGTTGTTGTTGGAAAAGCCCACCAGCTTCCCCCACGCCTTCGGGACGCCGACCTCGTACTTGGCGGCCGTCTGGGCGTCCACCGCGGCCGGACGGAGCTGCCCCTGCCAGAGGTGGGCGGCGATGGCCACGAGGGCCAGGGCGATCACGGTGAGCACACCCTTGACGTAACGGTCAGCCATGCGAATCCTCCTCGGCGCGGCGGCCGGCGCTAGAGCAGCCCGGGCACGAACGCGTCCCGTCCCCGGACGTAGGTGGCCTGACGCTGGGCCGCGTTACGATTCACCAGCGGGCGCATGTACATGGGGTGGGTCGCGCACCGCACCTCGTGCTCGATCTCCGAGAGGCGCCGGCCGCTCTCCGGGTCGGCGATGACCTGGAAGCGGTACTGATAGGGATTGCTCTCCTCGGTCAGGAGCCCGTGCTCCACCAGCCACGCGTGCGGGCCCGAGAAGTCGGAGATGTAGACCGCGACGTGATGGCCGTCGTACGGGGCGATCGGGGCGTCGGTCTCCCGGAACACCATCTCCTGCCGGTTGCCGACGCTGATGCGGGCGGCCGCGCCCGCGTCGTCCTGGCTCACGCCGGCGGTGGACCGCAGGGCCGTCTTGTAGAAGGCCGCGATGCCCGCGGCGGTGCCGCGCGCTACCGGCACTTCCACCCGCGAGATGCCGAGCGTCATGTCGCCGTACTCGGGGGCGGGGCCCACGCAACGGAACTGGTTGCCCCACGGGCACGTCACCGCCACGTGCTTGTCGCGCATCTCGAACGCGAACTGGGTGCCCGCGAGCGGCTCACGCACCGCGGCCAGCCGCCGCATCAGCGCGTCGAGATCCGGCACCACCAGCTCCACGTGGCCCTGCAGCACGTTTGGCTTGCCGGTGGGCAGGTGGAACTGGGTCTGGCCCGCGTTCGCCCACATATTGTCCACGCTCACCATCAGGTAGGGATCGCGCGTCAGCCCGAGCCCCGCGATGTAGAACAGCGTGCCCGCGTGCTGATCCGGCACCCGCACGTTCACGTGCTCCAGCAGCAAGATGTTCCCGAGATCCTGCTCCCGCCGATCGAACGTCGTCGCCGCCATCGCCCCGGCCCTCCCCGGCCTGGGGGCAAGCATACTATTTCAGCGGGCGACTCGCACCCCTGCATTCGGCGCCGCGACGACCTCTCCCTGGGCCAGCCACCGTCCGAGCCGGATGAGGGCTCCCCCGATGGCGGGGCCCACCCCGCGCGGCCCGACCCGGGCCGATGCGAGCAGGGCCGCCCGGGCGCCGGCCGCGCGCAGATCGGCGAGGCGCCCCTCCACCATCTTCTCGACCGCGTAGGTATTGAAGTCCATGACCGCTCTCCTTTCCTAGGCCGCCCGGCTGAGCCGGTCGGCCGACCGAGGCGATCCCGTGATCCTGGCTCGGTCCCGCGGCCGAAGCTCCTGTGGGATCAACACGAGACGGAGCCGCGGCGGGTCCTCGCGGTCGAGCCGACGGAAGAGATCGTGCGTGATCCGGGTGATGGCGCTCACGGTGCCCTCGCGGTGGAGCGGTAGCCGCACCGACACGATCCAGCCCCGCGTCCAGCTCCGCCGCACCTCGGGCGCCGCCGCCGCGCCGAGCTCGCGATGGATGGCGTCGGTGAGCATGATCTGGCGGGCGACGGCCGCGTCGCGCCTCTCTCGGATCACCCGCGCCAGCCACAGCAGACCTGCCACCGCCGCGAACGGTAGCAGCGCGGCCACGGTCACGATCCCCCACTGGATGCTCATCGCGTCCCCCTCATTGGAATATCCTTCGCGGTCTGCCGCGCGCCCATGGCCGGCCGCGTGCGCCCGGCCCGCGCCCGGAGCCAATCCCCGAGCCGCAGGGTCGCGAGCGCGAGCAGCGCCATCACCCCGGACATCACGAGCAACCCCGCCACGAACAGCAGCCTGATGTGGACGATGTCTTCCATGGCCACCTCCATCTGCCAGGTGAGACCCCGGTGGCGACGGGGTGTGAAAGGGCGGGGTGCCGGCCGGGGCGCGGCCGTGGTCAGGCGGGCAGCGGATGCAGATCGGGCCGGCAGCTGCTGCAGGGCGCGAAGCCGGCGGCCTCGGCGCCCTCGCGGGTGCCGAACAGCGTGAGCGTGGACAGCGACTGGGACAGGAGCGAGCCGCAGGTCGGCACGCAGTACTCGCGGTCGCCGGTGACCATGGTGTACATCGCTTCGCGGTCCACCTTGAAGTCGTGCCGCCCCGCGACCGTCTTCACGCCCTCGACCGCGAGCAGGCGCTGCTTGAGCTCCACGCGCCGGCCCGCGTAGCCGGTGAGCGCCCCCGAGGTGCCGATGACCCGGTGGCAGGGAATGACGATCGGGAGCGGGTTCCAGCGCAGCGCCTGCGCGACCGGGCGCACCGCCGAGGGCGCACCGATGCGCGCGGCGATGCCCGCGTAGGAGGTCACCGCGCCGTAGGGCAGCGCGGCGGTCGCCTCGAGCACACGGCGCTGGAAGTCGCTCCGCATCCGGCGCAGGTCGAGCGGCCAGTCGAGCCGCGCGCGCCGGCCCTCGAGATACTCCACCAGCTCCGCCCGCAGCGCCTCGGTCGCCGAGCGGTCCTCGACCGCGTCCTCGCCCAGCAGCCGCCGCACGTGAGCGGGCAGCGCGCCGCCCGCGGGCAGGTATTGCACCAGGGCCACGCCCTGCTCGGAGCGGCCGATGAGGATGCGGCCCAGCGGCGATGGGAAGATCCCGAAGCCCACCATGCGCGAGCGCAGATCCGCGAGGCGAGAGGCGAGCTGCGCGCGGGCCAGCGTCGCGTCGTCGTCGGGGAGCGGCGCGCGCCGCAGCGTGCCCATCATGCCCTCGAGGGCCCGGTAGTGCCCAAGCTCCTCCCGGCAGTCCCCGCAGGTGGCCACGTGAGCTTCGACGCGGCCGACGGCGGCGGCTCCCGCCTCACCGGCGGCGACGCTCAGGAGGTCCGGCTCGATGGCGCGGCACACCGGATACTGAGGGCTCATGGGCGGGACTCCATTTCGATCGGGAGATGGCCGTCGAGGCCCCGCCGCACCTTGCGGAGGGCCTGGTAGACGTGGGCGCGGGCGCTCTCCTCCGAGCAGGAGAGGCTCGCTCCGATCTCCGAATATTCGAGTTCGTGCATTTTCCTCATGATGAAGGCCAGCCGCTGCTTCGCGGGCAGCCCGGTGATCACCCGCTCCAACCGCTCTCGCGTCTCTCCGGCCAGCACCTGGCCGTCGGCCCGATCGGGCGCGTCCGGCCTCATCTCCAGCGCGGCCGCCGCGTAGGCCCGCCGCCGCCGCCCCTGGGCCCGGAAGTGGTTGCGTCCAAGGTTCGTGGCGATCGCGAACAGCCACGCCCGCACATTCGAGCCGGGCGGCAGGGCGCGGTACGCCCGGAACGCGCGCAGGAAGGTCTCCTGCGAGAGATCGTCGGCGTCGCTGCCGCGCGCCGTGATCCGCAGCAGGTAGCGCCGAATCTCCGCGTGGTGGGCCCCCACCACCGCCTCGAATGCGTCCTCTGCCATCACTCTAGCCATGAGACACCGCTGCCGGCCGGGTGTGAAACGGCCCCCTGGCGCGCGCTAACCTCCCGTTCCCATGCGGGTCTTGAGCGCGGCCGCCTGCTGCTCCCGGACGAAGCGGACGGCGGTCACCGTGCTCACGGCCAGGCTCATGGCCACCGAGACCAGGAGCGTGGCGACCAAGGTCAGCAGCACCGCGCGCTGGCTCTCGAGGATCTGGCGCACCGAGGCCGCGAAGACCAGGTCCACCTTGAGCGTGGGCATCACCGCCTGGGTGAGGAGCCATTCCTCCTCACCCAGGGAGGCGAGGCCGTCGGGTTGCCGGCGGCCCAGCTCCTCCACGAACGGATGGCTCTTCCAGTCTTCCTGGGTGATCTGGCGGCTCTGCCGGTCCAGGTAGATCGCTTGCTTGCCCGCGTCGATCATGACCAGCCAGCCCCCGGCGCCGGCCTGCTCGATGGCCTCGATGGACCCCTGCAGCCGGATGCTCCCGATCAGGTAGGCCACGACCTGCTCGTCCAGCTTGATCGGCACCGCGGCGCCCACGATGAAATCGCGCGCGGCCCGGCCGAAGATGATGCCGGAGACCGCGGGGCCGCGAACCCGGATGGCCTCCTGCAGCAGCGGCCGGTCCGCGTAGCGCAGCTCGAGGTTGGAGGCGCCCTCCGGCCCGGTGAGCGGGCTGAAGGCGAGCGGCCGGCCGTCGGGCGACACCACGAACAGCGTCGGCATCTGCAGCATCGCCCGCATGGTGTCGATCTCGCGCTGGAGCGCGCGCGGCTCGTGGGAGGCCCAGCTCCGCGCGAAGTGGGCGGCGAGCGGCCCGAGGGCGTCGAGCTTGTCGCGCACCTGGGCGTCGGCCAGCCTTGCGAGCACGCGCACGATCTCCTGGCGCTGGGCGCGTGCGTCCTTGAGCGCCTGCGGCTTGAGCCGCAGCGTCCACGCGAGCCCCACCACCAGCAGGGCCACGATCGACACCACCGCCCAGGTGGAGAGGAGGAAGAACACGTGCGACCAGCGCAGCCCCGTCATGAGGCCCCCGTCATGAGGCCTGATGATACCTCGCTTGACAGGGCCACCGCCCCGCCGCATGATCGGGCGCGCAGCGCAATGGGGGCGCGCAGCGCAGTCGGGCGCGCAGCGCTGCGCTCCACCCGGAGGAAGCATGGCCGACGGCGTCAAGATCGACACGGTGCGATCCGGCTCGAGCGGCGTGCTCGGGCGCTCGCTGAACAGCGCCCGGCACCAGCACTTCGTGCTCGACTCGCCGTCCGGCCCCAACGAGGCGATCACCAACGGCGAGGCCTTCCTGGCCGGCATCTCCTCCTGCGGCGTGACCCTCATCGAGAAGCACGCCCACGACACCGGGGTGCCGCTCCGGAGCATGGACGTGGTGATCGAGGGCATCCGCAGCGACGCGGCGCCCAACCGGTTCCAGGCCATCCACGTGAAGTTCGCGCTGCGCGGGGTCGACCAGGTCGCTGCGCAGGCCCTGGTCGAGACGTGGCGGGACCGCTGACCGCTCTACCGCACGGTCGCGGTGGCGACCGAGGTGAAGGTGGAAGTCACCACCGTTCCCTAGCCCACCCCTCACCACCTCACCCCTCACCCGGCCCTCTCCCCTGAGGGGAGAGGAGAGAAGGAGGAGAATCCCTTGAAAGCGGCCGTCCTCTACAAGGCCAATACCCCGCTCGAAGTGGTCGATCTCGTCCAGGAAGGGCCGCGCGCCGGCGAGGCCCGCGTCAAGGTCAAGGCCGCCGGCATCTGCCACAGCGACTGGCACATCATGAACGGGGACTGGACGCCGCCGCTGCCGATGGTGCTGGGGCACGAGGCGGCCGGCATGGTCGAGGAGGTGGGGCCGGGCGTCACCAACGTCAAGCCCGGGGATCACGTCATCTTCTCGTTCCGGCCGCACTGCGGCCGGTGCCTCTACTGCTCGATGGGCCGCTCCATCCTCTGCGACGGGCACGCCTCGCCGCGCTGGGGCATGCTCGACGGCACCTACCGGCTCAAGCGCAACGGGCAGGACATCTACCAGATGGCGCGTATCGGCACGTTCTCCGAGCAGGTGGTGTGCCCGGCCGAGATGCTGGTGCCCATCCGCAAGGAGATGCCGTGGCCGCAGGCGGCCCTGATGGGCTGCTGCGTGCCCACCGGGGTCGGCGCGGTCACCCGCTGTGCGGAGGTGGAAGCGGGCGCCTCGGTGCTCGTCATCGGCTGCGGCGGGGTGGGGCTCAACGTCGTGCAGGGCGCGAAGCTGGCCGGGGCCGGCATCATCGCGGCCGCCGATCTGCTCGACAGCAAGCTCACCTATGCCAAGGACTTCGGCGCGACCCACACCATCAACGCCAAGAGCGAGAACGTGGTGGACCGGGTGCGCGAGCTGACCCCGGGCGGCCGCGGGGTGGACTATGCCTTCGACGCCATCGGCGGCGAGGCCACCACCCTGCAGATCGTGGAGGCGATCCGGCCGGGCGGCACCGCGGTGATCGTGGGCATGGCCGCGCTCAATGTGCGGGCGCCGATCACGCCCTACAACATGGCGCTCCAGGAGAAGACGATCAAGGGCACGATGTACGGCTCGGTGCGCCCGAACATCGACTTCCCGAAGCTGGTGGATCTCTACCTCGACGGCCGGCTCAAGATCGACGAGCTCGTCAGCCGCAAATATACGCTCGCAGATATCAACGAGGGCTTCACCGCGCTGCGGACCGGCCAGGTCGCCCGCGGCGTGGTCGTCTTCAACTGAGAACGGTCGCCCACGCGGCGGCCCGACTGCTGCTACGGTCGCTGGGGCGGCTGCTCAACCGCCGCCCCGGCGGCCCCATCGCGCCGCCCGCGCCGCTCGAGACGGTGCTGGTGGGCGACGACTCGCCCGCCGCGCTCGCCCGCCTCCTCTGCGGCCGCGACAACGCGGCACGAGAGGCGGCCCTGCCCCGCTACCTGCAGTACCGCGGCATCGCGTTCTCGCGCCACCGCTTCACGCGCCCGGAGGGCCGGGGCGACACCTTCGCGGTCGAGCTCGGCGAGGGCCCGCGCGTCCTCGTGCTGTGCGCGCATCACGACGCGGTCCCCGGCAGCCCGGGAGCCAACGACAACGCGGCCGCCGTCGGCATCCTGCTGCACCTGATCCCGCGTTTGCCGGCCCGGATTCCGCGCGGCTGGCGGGTGCGGCTGCTCTTCACCGCGGCCGAGGAGCTCGACTACCTGGGCGCGCGCGCGTACGTGGAAGAGACCCCGCTCAGCGACGTCGCGGGCGTGCTGAGCCTCGAGCTGTGCGGGATCGGCGACACGGTGGCCCTCTGGGACGCGGGCGAGCCCACCCCGTTCCTGGGATCCGTGACGGCGGCGCTCGAGTCCATCGGCCTCGCGCGTGACGCGGGCCATC
>Ga0214471_10001649_pt1 | contig 17613 bp, 12 predicted proteins | sample RVTome_5_FD_207665 | JGI IMG/M metagenome (GOLD analysis project Ga0214471, IMG submission 207665) | Soil microbial communities from uranium-contaminated site in the Upper Colorado River Basin, Wyoming, United States - RVT142D155 | ecosystem: Environmental > Terrestrial > Soil > Contaminated >... | reverse complement strand
ACGAACCAGACGCCGGCCGCGAAGATCGCCGCCGCGATGCCCCAGGCGAACGGCCGGAAGATCCGCTCGACCGTCTCCCAGCGCTCGCCGAGGAGATAGCCGAGCCAGGTGAGGAGCAGGCACCAGGGCAGGCACCCGAGCACCGTGTACACGGTGAACTTGCCGAACCCCATCCGGACCACGCCGGCCGGCAGGCTGATGAAGGTCCGGACCACCGGAAGGAGGCGCCCGCCGAACACCGCCAGCTCCCCGTGACGCTCGAACCAGTCGTGCGCCCGGTCGACCTCGTGAGGCCGGATCAGCAGGTACCGCCCCCAGCGATCGATCAGGGGCCGGCCCCCCACGTACCCCGCCCAGTAGGCGAGCCAGGACCCGACGACGTTGCCGCCGGTCCCGGCGAGGGCAACGAGCCACAGGTTCAGCTGCTGGTCCGGCGCCAGGAACGAGGCCGAGACCAGGGCCCCGCCGAAGAGCATCGTGACCTCGGAAGGGATCGGGACGCAGGCCGATTCGAGCACCATGAGCACGAAGATCGCCAGGTAGCCGTACCGGACGATCTCTTCGGTGACGAACGAGTTGAAGATCCCGAGCAGCGTGAACCCCCGCCTGGACGGGAATGGACCGACCCTACCACCGTGTTCATCGCTCGGGCCGGGATGCGCCTTCCGACACCCCGGCCGTGCCCGGGCCGATAATCCCGGGGTTGGCCGGCGGGACTGGTACCCTCCGCCTCGGAGGCACCCCTCCGGGGCGCCGGGCCTCCGATCCCTCGTGAAATGGACGTGATGCAGGCATGGCGAAGACCCTGGTGGTCGTCGAATCGCCCGCCAAGGCGAAGACCATCGAGAAGTACCTGGGCTCGGACTACGCGGTCCGTGCCTCCTATGGCCATATCCGGGATCTGCCCAAGAGCGATCTCGGCGTTGACGTCGAACGCGAGTTCGAGGTCACGTACGAGGTCCCCGAGGATTCCAAGAAGCACGTCACCCAGCTGAAGAAAGCCCTGAAGCAGGCCGACGAGCTCGTCCTCGCGACGGACTACGACCGTGAGGGTGAGGCGATCGCCTTCCACGTGGCCACCCTGCTCGGGGTCGACCCGGCGCTGGCGAAGCGGGTCACCTTCACCGAGATCACCCGCGACGCGATCCTGGAGGCGTTCCGGAACCCGCGCGAGATCGACCTGAAGCTGTTCGACGCCCAGGAGGCGCGGCGGGTGCTCGACCGTTTGGTCGGCTACAAGATCTCGCCGATCCTGTGGCGGCGGGTCCGTCCGGGGCTGTCGGCGGGGCGCGTCCAGTCGGTCGCCGTCCGCCTCATCGTCGAGCGCGAGCGCGAGATCCGAGCCTTCCAGCCAGTCGAGTACTGGAGCATCGACGTCAGCCTCACCCCGGACGAGGACGCGGGCCCAAGCAGCGAAGCGGTAGCCCAACGAGAAGAGCAGCCGTTCCTCGCCCATCTCACGCAGGTCCCCGAGGGCAAGCTCGCGGCGAACCCGGACAAGAAAGGACTCGTCCTGTCGGACGAGGCCGGGGCGACGACGCACGCCGAGCGCCTGCGGACCGCCGACTACCGGGTCACCGACGTCGAGCGCAAGGAGCGCAAGCGCTCGCCGTCCCCGCCGTTCACGACTTCGACGCTGCAGCAGGAGGCCGCGCGCAAGCTCGGGTTCGGCGCCCGCAAGACGATGACGCTGGCCCAGCGCTTGTACGAGGGGGTCAACCTTCCCGGCGAGGGAACGGTCGGTCTGATCACGTACATGCGAACCGACTCGGTGAACATCGCCGAGAGCGCGCTGCGCGAGATCGAGGAGGTCGTCCGCAGCGACTTCGGGCCCGAGTACGCGCTCGACAAGCCCCGGCGCTTCAAGACGCGCTCGCGGAACGCCCAGGAGGCCCACGAGGCGGTCCGCCCGACGTCGGCGCTCCGGCATCCGGCGCGGGTCGCCGGATCTCTCGACCGGGACCAGTTGCGGCTCTACGAGCTGATCTGGAAGCGCACGGTGGCGACGCAGATGGCCGAGGCGCGCTTCAACCAGGTCGGCGTCGACATCGAGGCCACCGCCGACGGCGGGACCTACGGGCTGCGTGCCACCGGGCAGACGCTGATCTTCGACGGGTTCATCCGAGCCTACACCGAGGGCCGTGACGAGGGCCCCGACGAGGACGCGGAGAACCGTCTGCCCGACCTCACGCCGGAGCAGGTGCTCCGGATGCTCGAGGTCCTTCCCGAGCAGCACTTCACGCAGCCGCCGCCGCGCTTCACGGAGGCGTCGCTGGTGAAGACCCTCGAGGAGCTCGGCATCGGGCGGCCGTCCACGTACGCCTCGATCATCTCGACGATCCAGGACCGGGGGTACGTCCGCCTGGAGGACAAGCGGTTCTTCCCGGAGGACGTCGCCGAGGTGGTGACGGACAAGCTGGTGGAGCACTTCGCCGAGATCGTCGACGTGAACTTCACGGCGCGGATGGAGGAGGAGCTTGACGAGATCGCCGAGGGCGACGCCGCGCGCACGGGGGTCCTGACGGAGTTCTGGACGCCGTTCTCCGAGGACCTCGAGCGGGCCGAGGAGAAGTTCGAGCGCTACATCGAAGAGGTGGACGAGGACTGCCCTCGGTGCATCGAGGAAGGCCGCATCCCGCCCGGGCGGCTCCAGATCCGGCTCGGACGGTACGGCCGGTTCATCGGATGCTCGCGGTTCGGCGACGACGAGGGCGGGTGCAGGTACATCCGCAACCTGAACGGCGAGGTACGCCCCGAGCCCGAGATGCTCGATGAGACCTGCCCGGAGTGCGGGAAGCAACTGGTTCGCAAGACCGGCCGCTACGGCCCGTTCGTCGGGTGTTCCGGTTATCCGGACTGTCGCTACATCAAGAAGGACCCGCCGAAGAGCCTCGGCATCACGTGCCCGCAGTGCGGCCAAGGCGAGATCGTCGAGAAACGCACGCGGTTCGGCCTGTTCTACGGGTGCGACCGCTACCCGGAGTGCGACTTCGCGGTGAGCAATCCTCCGCTGAAGGACCACCCATGCCCCGAGTGCGGCTCGCTGCTGCTCGAGCGTCCGAAGAGCTACCGATGCTGGAACTGCGGAGCCGAGCTCGACACGTCGTTCAGCGTGAAGAAGCAGGGCGACCCCGAGGCGGAAGCCGCCGCCCGGGCCGCGAAGTCCCTCGCCCGAGCGGAGCGCGCCAAGGCGAAGGGCGCCAAGTCCAACGGGAAGTCCGGGGCGAAGCGGTCGACCGCGAAGCGTTCGACGGCCAAACGCTCGGCGGCCAAGCGGACCACCACGAGGCGGGCCTCAACCGCTACCGGCGACGACGACGCACCGGCCGCGGCGGAGGGGTAGGTGTCGAGCAGCTTCGCCGACGAGGTCGCCGCGCTCCGAGGGACCCGGCCGGCGACGCTGAAGGACCTCGTCACCAACACGCAGTTCTCCAAGCTACTGCTCGCCCAGACCGTCAGCTCGTTCGGGGACTGGGTGGGTTTCGTCGCGGTGACGGCGTTGGTGATCAATCGCGGCGGCGAGGTCGGCGCGTACGCCGTGGCGGGCGTGATGGTGGCGCGCATGCTCCCCGCGATCCTGTTCGGCCCGCTCGCGGGTGCGATCGTCGACCGGTTCAACCGGAAGACGCTGATGATGACGGCCGACATCTCGCGTGGCGCGCTGTACGCGGTGATGCCGCTGCTCGGGCCGTTGTGGGCGATCTTCCTGCTCTCGTTCGTGATCGAGTCCCTCGCGCTGCTCTGGACGCCGGCCCGCGACGCCTCCCTGCCCAACCTCGTGCCCCGACGTCAGTTGGCGAACGCGAACGCGCTGGGTCTGATCACGACGTACGGGACCTTGCCCCTGGGTGGGCTCGTGTTCGCGTTCCTCAGCGGCGGTTCCGACCTCCTGCCGTGGCTCCGCGACAACCCGGAATCCCTCGCGCTCTGGCTGGACGCCGGAACGTTCGCGACCTCCGCGTTCCTCGTGTCCCGGATCCAGATGCCGCCGCCCGCCCCGCGGACGTTCTCCCGGTTCGACCTCTCCCGCGCCGGCAAGGACATCGCGGACGGGTTCCGGTTCCTTCGCGAGCACTCGCTCGCCTCCGCGATGACGCTCGGTATCGTGGCGGCGTTCGCCGCGGTGGGAGCGGTGCTGGCGCTCGGGCCGATCTTCGCGCGCGACGCGCTCGGCGCCGGGAACACCGGATGGGGGATCCTCGTGACATCGTTCGGCATCGGCATGGGGATCGGGATGGCCTCGTCGAACAAGGTGGTCGAGTTCGTGGAGCGCGAGTACGTCTTCGTCTACTCGATCATCGCCGCGGCGGCGACCCTGTTCGTGCTGGCGCTGATGCCGGGGATCGAGCTCGCGGCCGTCATGACCGTGATCCTCGGCGCCTTCTGTGGGTCCGCGTGGGTGAGCGGGTACGTCCTCCTGCAGGAGAACATCACCGATGAGTTCCGCGGCCGCACGTTCGGCGCGCTCACGGTGCTCTCGCGGCTCGGCCTGTTCCTCTCGCTCACGCTCTTCCCCATCCTCGCGGGGACGGTCGGCGAGCACGACCTCACGATCGGCGAGCGCCGGATCGACCTGTCCGGCACGCGCGCGGCCCTGATGGTCGCTGGGCTCGGCGCCGTCCTGGCCGGGGGGTTCACCCGGCGGGGCCTTCGACGGTTCCGGGTGAGCAAGCAGCAACCGCTCGGCCTCGTCCCCAAGCTGAAGCGTCCGCCCTCCTCGGGGCTGTTCGTCGCGTTCGAAGGGGTCGAGGGCGCCGGCAAGGGCACGCAGATCCGTCTGGCCAAGGAGTGGCTCGAGGAGCAGGGCGCCGAGGTGCTCGTCACGAGGGAGCCCGGCGGCACCGAGCTGGGGGAGCAGCTCCGCACGATGCTGCTCGACCACGGGACGGGCCACATCGAGCCGAAGACGGAGGCGCTGTTGTTCGCCGCGAGCCGGGCCCAGCACGTCGCGTCGGTGATCCGTCCGGCGCTCGCCGAGAGCAAGGTGGTGATCACCGACCGGTACATCGATTCGTCCCTGGCCTACCAGGGATGGGCCCGCGGTGTCGGCGAGCAAGATGTCCTCACACTGAACGTCTGGGCCACGCAGGGCCTGTTCCCCGACCTCGTGATCCTGCTCCACCTCGAACCCGAGGCCGGGCTCCTCCGCTCGCTCGAAGAACCCGACCGGATCGAGATGGAGGGAGGGGACTTCCACGCGAAGGTCTCGGACGCGTACCTTCGCATCGCGGAAGAGCATCCGGAGCGTTTCGTGATCGTGGATGCTGACGACACACCCGAGAAGGTGCACGAGCGCGTGGTCGAGGCGCTGAAGCGCGTGCTGAAGGATCGTGACGATGACACCGCCTGATAGCCCGGTCCCGGTGCTCGAGCGCATCCCCGGCCAGGAGCGCGCGATGGCGTTCCTGCGGCAGGCGGCGGGGCGGCCGCACCACGCGTATCTCCTCGCCGGGCCGGAGGGCGGCGGGAAGACGCTGGCAGCCCGCGCCTTCGCGGCGGCGCTGCTCTGCCCAGACGGCGGATGTGGCGTGTGCCGCAACTGCCGGCTCGCGCTCGAGGACAAGCACCCGAACCAGGTGGTCGTCGAACCCGAAGGTCGCGACATCCACGTGGACACGGTCCGCGCCGAGATCTGGCACCCGGCGTACCGGACGGCGCCAGAGCCCGGCCGCAAGGTGTTCGTGATCCGCGAGGCGGACCGCCTGAATCCCGCCGCGGCCGACGTGCTCCTGAAGGTCCTCGAGGAACCGCCGGCCGAGACCGTCATCCTCCTGCTCTCCGCACGCCCCGACGAGCTGCCCGAGACGGTGCTCTCGCGATGTCACGTCGTCACGTTCCTGCCGCTCTCCGAGCGGTTCATCGTCGAGACACTGACGGGCGAGGGTGCCGACGCCGGGCGAGCCGCGCTCGCCGCCCGACTCGCCGGCGGGAACCTCGGCCGCGCGCGCCGACTGGCGACGGATCCGGACGGCCTGTCGTTCCGACAGGTGGCACGCGACGCGGTGGATCTCGCGGGCCGCGGCTCGGCCGGGTCGCTCGAGGCCGCCGAACTCGTGCTGGCGGCCGCGGAGCGCTACAAGAAGGACCTCGCCGAGCAACTGCGGGACGACCTCGCGCCGTTCCTCGACGATCGCGGACGGCCGGAGGACGCGTACCGCGGCGCGATCCGCCGCATGGAGGAGCGTCACAAGCGGCAGGTCCGCCGTGCCGAGCGCGACTACGTGGACCGGGTCCTGCTCGCGGTTTCGGCACTCCTTCGGGACGGCGTGGTGATCGCCGTAGGAGGCGGTTCCGACCTGCTGATGAACCCCGACCTCGCGCCGGCCGCCGCCTCGCCGGCTGCCGCCGCGGGCGGCCTCGCCGCCGCCGAGGAGGCGCGGGCGGCGCTCGCGGAGGACGTGAACCTGAACGCGCGGCTCGTCCTGGAGCAGGCGTTCCTTCGCCTCAGTGGCGTCGCGTGAGGGCTGCGGTCCTCGACGCAAGGTGGTGGGTCCCCCGTTGAGCGGTCTTCAACAGTGGTGCTGGCATCACTGTCGCTCGACCCGCCTCGTGGGACGCTGAGCTTGGAGGACCAGCAGATGCCCGTTCGAGTGCTCATCGTGGACGACCAAGAGCCGTTCCGCATGGCGGCCAGGCTCGTGGTCGACGCCACGGACGGGTTCGAGGTGGCCGGCGAGGCGGAGACCGGCGAAGACTCGGTCGCGCTCGCTCGCGAGCTGAAGCCCGATCTCGTGCTGATGGACGTGAACCTGCCGGGCATCAACGGCCTCGACGCGACGCGCCAGATCCTCGACGGGCAGAGCGGGCCGGTGGTGGTGCTGCTCCTTTCGACCTACGAGGAGGAGGAGTACGCGCCGCGCGCCGCCGAGTGCGGGGCGGCCGCGTACATCCCAAAGGCTTCCTTCGGACCGGACCGCCTCGAGTCCGCCTGGGACGCCGCGAAACCAGCGTAGCCGTCGCGGGTCAGGGGATCGGCAGCGTCCCGCTGACGGTCGTGCCACTTCCTGGCGCGCTCCGAACATGGAAGGTTCCCCCGACGGCCTCTACGCGGTCGGCCATCCCCTGGAGCCCGGTCCCGCGCGGAGCGGTGGCGGGATCGAACCCGATCCCGTCGTCGCGGATCTCGAAGGTGAGCGCGTCGTCCCGCTGCCGGATGTCGATGTCGACGCCGGAGGCGTTCGCGTACTTCGTCACGTTCTGCAGGGCCTCCAGGACGCAGAAGTAGACGGTCGCCTCCACGTCCTGCGGGTACCGGCCGATCCCGTCGCGGCTTACCCGCACCGGCACGGGTGATCGCCGGGCCTGCGCCTCGAGCGCCGGGGCAAGACCTTCGTCAGCCAACAGCGGTGGATAGATGCCGCGCGCGAGGTCTCGGAGGTTCTCCAGCGCGTCGTTCGTCTCCTCCCGGAGCTCGCCGAGGAACGCGTGCGCCCTGGCCGGGTCCCTGTCCAACACCACGTCGGCGAGCCGGAGCTTCACCGCGAGCGCCACGAGCTGCTGCTGGGCGCCGTCGTGGATGTTGCGCTCGAGCTGTCGGCGTCCCTCGTCGACGGCCGCAACGATGCGGCGCCGGGACTGACGGAGCTCCTCGATCAAGCGCACGTTGCGAAGGACGAGCCCCGCCTGCGACGCGAGGTCGCGGATCAGCCGCTCCTTCGACGGGCTCATCGGGTCGTTCGCCGGCATCCGGACGGTGATCGCGCCGAGGAGCTCTCCCTGGTGGCGCACCTCGAACGTCCCCGGGTCCAGGTCCGCGAGCGCAGCGCTCGGCTGCGGCTCGTCGGGCCGTGTGTCGCCCGGCCATCCCGCGGCGGGCCGGAACTCGCCGCCGACGAGGAGCCAGATCGTGACGGCCTCGGCGCCCGTGCCGGCGCCCAGGATCGAGGCCGTACGAGGAAGCACGTCCTCGGTCGAGTACGTCTCGGCCATCTTCCCCGAAAACTCGGTGAGCACCTCGTACGGCGTGGCCCGTCCTCCGTACACGAGCTGGTCGGTGATCCGGCGCGCGAGCCGCAGCAGCGGCCATGCGAGCGCCCCGATCGCGAGCCCGATCGCGAGCGCCAGCGTCGGCGAGTCGCTCACCGGATCGACCAGGATCGTGCCGGCGACGACGAGGGCGACGAGCGACGCGATCGTGATCAGCACCACGAGGATCGCCGCGACGAGCGCCTTCTTGAGGACGATGTCCAAGTCCCACAGCCGGTGGCGAAGGAGGGCGACGCCGATGGCGGCGGGGATCCCGAGACCGATCAGCACGAAGAAGACCCAGAACGCAACCTCGTTCGCGACGCTCGTCTCGTCGCCCTCGAGCCCGAAGCTCGACGCGACCGCCACCGCCAACGCGACGCCGCTGATCGCCGTGACGTACGCGAGCCAGCGGACCTGCTGGCGCTCGACCCCTCGTGAGCGGCGGAATCGGAGGATCAACGCGAGGAAGCAGAGCGGGACCAGGACCCCGATGTACCCGAACCCGACGATCGTCTGCACGATCGCCGTGGCGCCCTCGAGGGCCGGCACGCCGGTCGGGTTCGGGATCTGGAGGTCGCCCGCGTAGATCGTCCCCGCGCGGAGGATCGTCGAGACGATCCCGAGCGCGGTGCCACCGATCAGGCCCCACAGCAGGGGACGCCACCGTTCCGACGGAACGGCGCCGGTCGGGTACAGGATCAGGAGCAGCGGGATCGGCGTCAGGATGGCGATGAAGCTCCAGTTCGCGATCCACGGCCAGAGTGTTCGAAGCGGCACGCCGCCGGGGTTCGTCTCGAATCCGTACACCGAGAGCTCTTCCATCATGCCCGAGACCAGGAAGCCGAGCCCGAAGGTCATCATCAGCCACCCGATCGGGTTCGAGGGGTTGCGCGACGCGAGCAGGGCTCCCACCGCCGTCCAGCCCGTCATCATCGCGAGCGCGACGATGATGAACGGGTCCTCGCTCAGGCTGCCGTTGCGAACCGACAAGGCCAGCGTCGGGACCGCCAGGACGAGGCCACCGGCGGCCAGGAACCACGGCGTGCGAGTTCTCATGCGGATCCTCCGACCGGCACTCGGCCGGTCACGGTCGTCCCCGCGCCCGGCGCGCTCGTCACGTCGAAGGTCCCCCCGATCGCGTCGAGCCGGTCCGCCATCCCCTGAAGCCCGGTTCCGTGTCCCGCCGCGTCGGGGTCGAACCCGTTCCCGTCGTCGGTCACGGTAAACGTGAGGTGTCCGTCCGACTTGGCGAGGCGGACGACCGCGTGCGAGGCCTCCGCGTACTTCGCCACGTTGTTCAGCGACTCGAGCGCGCAGAAGTAGACGGCGGACTCCACGTCCCGAGGGTAGCGGCCGATCGCGTCGGTCTCGACCACAACGGGGATGGACGACTTCCGGGCCTGAGCTTCGAGTGCGGCCTCGAGGCCCTTGTCCGCGAGCAGCGGCGGATAGATGCCGCGCGCGAGATCGCGCAGGTCCTCGATCGCCTCCGTCGCCGAGGCCTGGAGAGCGTCGAGCATGCCGCCTACCCTCGGAGGATCGCGATCGAGCATCGTCCTCGCCAGCTTCAGCTGGACAGCCAGCGCGACGAGCTGCTGCTGTGCGCCGTCGTGCAGGTTCCGCTCGATCTTGCGACGCTCCTCGTCCTGAGCGACAACCAGACGCTGGCGGGAAGCCCGAAGCTCCTCGATCAGGCGGACGTTGCGGAGCACGAGCCCGGCTTGCGCGGCGAGGTCGGCGACGAGCTTCTCCCTCGTCGGGTTCATCGGGTCGTTGGCCGGCATCCGCACCGATAGCGCGCCGAGGAGCTCGCCCTGGTGGCGGACCTCGGCCGCATGCTCGCCCTCGATCGCGGGCATCGCGTCGCTCGGAGCCGGAAGGCGTCGTCCGCGCTCGACCGAGGGATGACCGGTTTCGGCGACGAGTTCTCCACCGACGCGGATCCACACCGTCGCCGTCTCGGCGCCGGTGGCCTCGGCGAGCAGTCGAGCCATCCGTGGCAGGACGTCCTCGCTGGAGTACGTTTCACCGACGCGCTCGCCGAACGCCGCCAGGACCTCGTAGGGGGTCGCTCGCCGGCCGTACACGATCCGGTCCGCGAACCGCCGGGCGCGGCGACGCAGGGGACCGATCAGCAGCCCGATGGCGACCCCGACCAGAAGGAGGCCGCGCTCCCAGCCCGTGAGCCCCGTGCTGAGGATCGTGGCCGGCAGCAGCAGGACCACCAGGAGGAGCAGCAGGGTCAGTCCTCCCGCGACGATGCCGAAGATCACGGTCTTCTTGATCACGACGTCGAGGTCCCACAGCCCGTGCTGGAAGATCGCGATGAGGTATGCCGCCGGGATTCCGATCACCACGGTGAAGCCCGTGAGCCCGAAGAGGATCGAGATGATCGGGGGCTCGTCACCCGCCCTCGCGCCGCCGACCGCCGCGATGAAGTCGGCCAGCACGAGCAGAAGCAGGAAGCCTCCCGCGAGCGAGGCGACGAAGACCAGCAGGCGCATCTGCTGCCGCTCCTCGCCCACCGCCCGCCGGTATCGCTGGCGCACCGCTGGCGCCGTCGCCAGCGCGGCCGCGACGATCGAGATTGCGCCGACGGTGATCAGAACCGGGCCGATCGAGGCGAACCAGTCGGCGCCGAACGGGTTCTCGTACAAGATCCCGTCCTCCCGCCAGTTGTTGAAGGGGCCCGGTCGGAACAGGAAGCCCACGAACGCCAGCGCCGTCCCGCCCACGAGCGCGAAGGAGGCCCATCGCCATCCCCGGCTCGGCAGGTGTCCGTCCGGGTAGAGCAGGAACTGCAGAGGGATCAGCGCGATCGGGTACAGCGTGAACTCGCCGACCGTCGCCCACGCACCCACGAAGGGGACGGTGCCCGGCTCGACCTTCAGTCCGTAGACCACGAGCGCCTGCAGCAGCGTGAGGAGCGGGAACGGCGCGCCGATCAAGATGAAGAGCCACCCCGCCCAGTTCGCCGGCTGCCTCCACACGATCAGGACGCCGACCGAGATCCAGATGAGCAGCACGGACACGATGACGAGGAAGCCGACGTTGATGCCTCCCGCAGACTCGATGAGGGCGTCCCCGTCCTTCACCCGGGCCTCGAGCTCGTCGAGGACCCCTCGCATGCCCGGCGTGTCGAGGTCGCCGACCACGACGATGGTGCCCGGCTCGACGCGATCTTGGATCGAGATGTTCACCAAGGCGGCGGTGATCACCGCAGCCACGCTCAGAGCAAGGATGCCGACCGCCAGCAAGCGCGCGAGCCGGCGATTCACGACGGCATCTCGATCGGGATCCGGCCGGACACGGTGGTCCCGTCGCCGATGACACTTCGAACCTCGAGCGACCCACCCAGCGCCTCCACACGGTCGGCCATCCCCTGCAGTCCCGTTCCTCGCGCGGCCGAGTCGGGATCGAACCCCACACCGTCGTCCCGGACCTGGAACGTCAGATGACCGTTCGGCGCCGCCAACCGGATGAACGCCCCACGCGCGTTCGCGTACTTGGCGACGTTCTGCAGGGCCTCGAGGGCGCAGAAGTACACGGCCGCCTCGATCTCCGGCGAGAAGCGGCCGATGCCCTCGTCTTCGACCGTTGTCGCCACTGGGGCCCGCTGCGCTTGCGACTCCAGGGCAGTGAGAAGCCCCTTGTCTGCGAGCAGCGGCGGATAGATGCCGCGCGCCAGGTCTCGGAGGGTCCCGAGCGCGTCGGTCGCGTCCGTCTTCAGCTCGGCGAGGATCGCTCGCGCCTTCTCCGGATCACGGGCGAGGAGCTGTTCGGTAAGTCCCACCTTCACCGTCAGCGCCACGAGCTGCTGCTGTGCGCCGTCGTGGATGTCTCGTTCGAGCTTGCGGGCGCGCGCATCCTGCGCGGTGACGATCCGTTGTCGGGATGCGCGAAGCTCTTCGATCGTCGCCTTCAGCTCCTCGGTGAGACGAACGTTGCGAAGGACGAGGCCGGCTTGGGTCGCGAGGTCTGCGGTGAGGCGCTCACTTGTGGCGGAGAGCGGCTCGCTGGCGGGCATCTCCACCGTGAAGGCGCCGAGCAGCTCGCCCTGGTGCCGAACGGGAAAGCTGCGGCCGGGAAGAGCCGGAAGGACGCCATCGTCCGAAAGCTTCATCGCTGGAGCGGAAGGAGCGCCCGACGGAGAAACGGCGGCTGGCCGAAGCTCGTCGCCCAGCCGGAGCCACACCTGAGCCGTGTCTGCGCCCGTCGACGCGCGCAGGATGTCGGCGGTCCGGGGCAGGACGTCATCCGTGGAGTACGCCTCTCCGAGGCGCTCGGTGAACTCGCCGATCACCTCGTACGGAGTCGAGCGTCGCCCGTAGACCGCGCGACGAGCCGTGCGCTTCACGGGACCCCATGCAGCCGCGACCGCGAGCATGGCGACGAGTGCTCCCCAAACGAGCCGGCCGACCTCTCCGCCCTCGCTTCGGCCGACCCCGAGCGCCACCGGGGAGAGGAAGAACAACACGAAGAGGAGGAACAGGACCATCCCGGCGACGAGCAGCCCGTAGACGATCGTCTTCTTGACGACGACGCCGACGTCGTAGAGGCCAAAGGTGAGGACCGCGATCGCCGTCGCCGCCGGGATCCCGATCAGCACGCCGAACCCGTCCAGGAGGATCGCCAGGGCCGTCAGGATCCACAGATACCCGCCGGCGGCCGAGCCAGCCAGCCCCAGGGCGGACATGACAACCATCGCCGCGAGCAGCTTCACAAGCCAGCTCACGTGCTGTCGCTGGTCGGTGCCCGCGCGGCGGTAGCGGATCACCAAGCTCGCGAACCCGGCCACCGTGACCGCGGCGATCAACGCCGAACCCGCTGCGACGAACCCCCCGATGCCGGGGATCCGCTCCACCCAATCGGGGGTGTCGACCAACCGCGCCGTCGAGGGACTCTCGAAGAGTCCGAGCGTGAGGACGATCGCCGCGAGCCCGGCTGCGATCACGACCGGGCGCCACCGGCGCGACAAGAGGACTCCCTCCGGATACAGCAGGAGGAAGGTCGGCAACGCGAACGGGAGCACCAGTGCCGGCAGGGCGATCGCCACGACGCCGACCGGTGCCGCGAAGGCAGGCGGCTCGAGGCTCACGCCCGCGTAGTGCATCGCGAGGGACGTGATCCCGAGGCAGGCTCCGATCGCCACGAACAGCCAGCCGATCGGGTTGCTCGGGTGCCGGCTCGCGATCAGGGTGCCGACCGAGGCGTACGCGAGGGCCGCCAGTAGCATGAACACTGCCGTCACGGTCTGCACCGGTTCGACGACGACGATGAGGACCAGGGCACCGAGTGCGGAGGCGACGGCGACGACCCACGAGGAGCGCGAGAGTCGCCGGGCGGTCGCGCCCGTCACGGGCCGGCCTCGGGATCCGTCGGGTTCACGAGCGCATCGTGGCATCCGGGCGGGAGCAGGTCCAAGGGGGGTCACCTGCGGCTTCTCGGTGCGGAACCACACGGGAGCCCGGGTGCCACCACCCCCGAGATGTTGTGGTGTCGGCCGGGTCGTCGCCCGAGGTCGCTGGACCTACCGTGGTCCCAGCACCTTCGAAGGAGGCTCCCGATGAAGAAGATCCTGGTGGGCACCGACACCACCGCCTCGGCCGATCTGGCCGTGAAGGCAGCGGCCGAGCTCGCCCGGCAGAACGGGGCCGAGCTCTTGGTCGTCCACGTCCGTTCGAACGGCGCGGCGCACGACGCGGCGGACCCGAAGAAGTCCGCCGACCCCGACCGCTATCTCTTGACTATGAGCGAGCGCTTCCCCGAGATCTCGGTCCGCAGCTGGAGCGAGCCGGGCGATCCGGCGGAGCGGCTCGTCGAGGCCGCCGACAAGGAACGCGTCGACACCATCGTCCTCGGCAACCGCGGCATGCAGGGATCGTGGTGGCGGGTGCGCGACAGCGTTCCGAACCTCGTGCTGCGGCACGCGCCGTGCTCGGTGTACATCGTCGACACGCGGATGGCGCAGTGACGGCGGGTCGCGGCGCCGGGACCTCAGGTCTGCGGGCTCTCCGAATCGCGGAGGAAGGCCAGGACGGCCATGACGCGACGGTGGACGTCGGTCTCTTCGGATAGGCCGAGCTTGTGGAACAGCGAGTTGATGTGCTTCTCGACCGCCCGCTCGGTGAGGAACAGCGACTTCGCGATCGCGGCGTTGTTCTTGCCCTGCGCCATGTTCTCGAGGACCTCGCGTTCGCGATCGGTGAGCTTGAGGAGGGGCGAGTGTGCCATCCGGTCCTTCGCCGAGACCAATGCCTCGACGACCTTCGGATCCAGGACGGAGCCTCCCTTCGACACCTCGTTCAGGGCTCGTACGACCTCCTCGAGGTCGCTGACGCGTTCTTTCAGCAGGTACCCGAGCCCCGCGGCGCCGTCCTTCAGGAGGTCGTAGGCGTACTCCTCCTCCGCGTACTGCGACAGGACCACGACGCCGATCTCCGGGTGCTCAGCCCGGATCTGCTTGGCCGCGTCGATCCCCTCCGTGGTGTTCGTGGGGGGCATGCGGATGTCGGTGAGGACCACCTCGGGCTTGAGCTCCTCGACCTTCTCCAGGAGCTCGTCGAGCGTGGCGGCCATGCCCACGAGCTCGACGTCGCTGGAGTTCTGCAGGAGCGCGGCGGTGCCCTCCCGCACGAGGTAGTTATCCTCGGCGAAGACCACGCGGACCATGCGCGGATGGTACACGCGGCCATCGAGCGGGGGAGAGCGGCTTGAGCATCCGGATCGTGCTGGGCGAGGACAACGTCCTCGTGCGCGAAGGCGTGCGGGCACTGCTCGATTCCTACGAGGACATGGACGTGGTCGGCGTCGCGGCGGACGGACCCTCGTTGCTGTCGGCGGCCGAGGAGCACCAGCCCGACGTGGTGGTCACGGACATCAAGATGCCGCCGAACTTCCAGCTCGAGGGCATCGACTGCGCACACACGATCCGCGAGAAGCATCCGGGGACCGGGGTGGTGGTGCTGTCGGCGCACGACGACGAGGCGTACGCGATCGCGCTGCTCGGCAAGGGGCAGAGCGGGTTGGCGTACCTGTTGAAGGACCGGATCGCGCAGGGAGACGAGCTCGTGAAGGCGATCCGCGAGGTGGCGGCCGGCGGCAGCGTGGTCGACCCGGCGATCGCCGAGCGCTTGTCCGGCCGCCGAGAGACCGGCGAGCACGACCGCGAGCTGCTCGAGCTCATGTCGCAGGGCCTCGGCTACGAGGCGATGGCCGAGAAGCTCGGTACGACGCAGGAGGCGGTCGACGGCCGGGTGACCGGGCTCTTCACGCGCATGGCGGCGGGCGCCACCACGGGCGGGGCGAGCGCCGTCGACGAGATGAAGCGGCTGCACGCCGCGGTCGTCGCCAAGCAGGCCGCCGCCGCGACGCTCTCCTCCTACATCCCGCAACGGGTTGCCGAGAAGCTCGCGGCCGGCGAGGTGGGGCAGGAGGAGCTCGAGGTCACCGTCCTATTCAGCGACATCCGCGGGTTCTCCACGATGGCCGAGCGCCTGTCGGCACGCGAGATCGCCGAGATCGTCGGGCGGCACTTCACCGCGATGGCGGAGATCGTGGTCGTACACGGCGGGACGATCGACAAGTTCCAGGGCGACTCGGTGATGGTCGTGTTCGGCGCCCCCGATCCGCTGCCCGACCACGCCTCGCGCGCGCTCCGTTGCGCGATCGCGATGCAGGCGAGGCAGGCCGAGCTGAACGCCGAGGGTTGGGGCACTCAAGCGGTGGACGGACTGCACATCGGCGTCGGGATCAACTCGGGCCTCGTGATCGCCGGGGCCGTCGGCGGCGGCGGCCGGCTCGAGTACACGGTGATCGGCGACGCCGTGAACGTCGCGCAGCGCCTGCAGTCCGAGGCCGAGGGCGGCGAGATCGTCGCGAGCGCGAGCACGATCGCCGCCGCGGACGACGTGGACGCGCTGCCGATCGGCCTTCGCCAGGTGAAGGGGCGCGAGGAGCCGGTGGAGGTCTATCGCGTCCGCACCGAGGCAGGGGATCGATGACGGCGAGCACTGAGATCCCGGGATGAGGCTCGCGTTCCGGATCGTGGCGGGGGTCCTCGGCGTCGTGGGGGTCGTCCTCAGCGTGCCCTTCGCGGTGATCTCGTTCGTCGACGACGCCGAGGCGATCCATCGGCTCCACAACGTCGCGTTCACGGCGCTGTACGCCGTGCTGCTCGGCACCGCGCTACTCGTATGCGCGTGGCGGCCGGAGCAGAACGTGTCCGCCTTCTTCGTCGCCGCGGGGTCCGGGATCGCCGGCGCGGTCGCCGGCCTGGCCTCGGACGACTTCGTCTCGGGTGTCTGGTACACGGGGCCGATCTCGATCGCGGTGCTCTGGGTGCTCCATCCCTCCCGGCGCACGCTCCTTCGTGCGAACGGGGTCGACCTCCCGTCCGCGCTGTTGTCGCTCGTGGCGCTCGCCCCGGCGATCGCGTGGCTGTTGACGCAGAGCGATCTCCAGCGAACGGGACAGGTGGGCGATCCGCACTGGGAGTTCCACCACTACAGCGGGATGGCGGCGGCCGCGCTCGCGCTTCCCATCTGCGGCCTCGCGGCCTCGCTCCGGGAGTCCGGTCGCCGGCTCGGCGCCTGGCTGGTCGGCATGGCGGGCATCCTCATCGGCGCGGGGTCGCTGGCACTGTCCGACCACGCCGGAGCCTTCGATGCCCTGTGGGCGTGGCTCGCGCTCGCTTGGGGCGTCGGGATCGTCGTGCTCGCCGAGACCGGGACCCGCCGCGACACCACGGGCGTGGCCTGATGGCGGGGTCGGTCTGGCGCAAGGTCGAGCGGTTCTCGCTCGGCGTCGTCTTCGGCATCGCCGCGTGGATCATCGAGCGCCGCGTCTTGAAGGCGATCAAGCGGAAAGGAGGAGCCGCGCCGGCCAGGCCGACACCGCTCTCCGAGAGCGTGAGCGAGATCGAGCGCCCTGCGGGCTAGGCACCGGCTTACCGGTTGCGGCGGAGCAGGTCACCCAGCAGGAAGACCGTGAAGCCGACCCCGATGATGCCGAGGGAGATCGGGATCCACTCGGCGACGCGGGCGGACGCCGCGGTGGTCGCCGCTCCGAGCAACGCCGCCGCCCCGATGATGCCGGCCGACAGTCGGCGCCCGACGCGGCGAACCGTGTCCTCGAGCCGTTCCGCGGTGAAGTTCACCTGCAGCTTGGGTCCCGGCCGTGCGCCGGCGAGCCGCTCGAACGCCTCGGCGATGCGGGACAGGCGCACCTTGAACTTCTGGGCCTCGTAGAACAGCTTCTTCGGATCGGTCCGCTGGATCATCCGCTTCGTGACGCCGCGCATGAGATAGGTCCCGGCGACCTCGAAGGGATCCAGGTCCGGGTCGAGCTCGGCCGTCGCCAGCTGCATCTGCGCCATCGCCTTGCCCGTCAGCGCGAGCGATGCGGGGAGCGGCACGTCGTAGCGGATCGAGATCTCGGTGATCTCCTGCAGGATCGGTCCGAGCTGGATCTCGCGCAGCGAGACGTTCCGATACTTCGCCATCACGGCGCCGAGCTCGTCCTGGAAGGCGCCGATGTCCAGGTCGGCCCGGTCGGCCCCTCCGGCCAGCATGAACGTGACATCGGTCAGGAACTGGACGTCCTCCTGCCAGAACGCCATCAGCAGCAGCATCAGGCTCTCTCGGA
>Ga0214471_10001648_pt1 | contig 17621 bp, 11 predicted proteins | sample RVTome_5_FD_207665 | JGI IMG/M metagenome (GOLD analysis project Ga0214471, IMG submission 207665) | Soil microbial communities from uranium-contaminated site in the Upper Colorado River Basin, Wyoming, United States - RVT142D155 | ecosystem: Environmental > Terrestrial > Soil > Contaminated >... | reverse complement strand
CGACGTCGGGATCCGCAACCTCGGGGTCCAGTGGGACGACATCGCGCCGGGCGGGGCGGACCTCGGCGCCACCCACGGTCGTGCCGTGGCCGCCGCGGTGCGGGGGCTGCCCGACGACGTGCGGTGGATGACGGTCGGGGTGGACTACGCCACCGCGCACGCCACGTCCTACCTCCGCGGCTTCGCGGCCGAGCTCCCGGCCGAGGTCAGCGTCGCGTGGACCGGGCCGAGCATCACCAGTCCCGACGTCCCCGCCGCCGACGCGCAGCGGCTGGCCGACGAGCTCGACCGTCCCATCTTCCTGGGGGACAACTTCCCCGTGAACGACCTGGGCATGGCGCCGGTCCTGCACCTCGGCCCGGCCCCGTCACGCGACCCGGCGACCCGCGCGGTGTGCGCGGGCGTCGGGTTCAACTTCATGAGCCTGCCGCTGGCCAGCCGCATCGGCCTCGAGGTGTCCGCCCGCCACTGGCGCGATCCCGGCGAGGACCGCGAGGCAGCCTGGCGCGAGGTCGTGGGCAAGGTGCCCGGCCTGACCCCGCTCGCGCGAGCGTGCCGGTCGTGGCTGACCGACCCCGGTCCCGACCGGGAGCTGCTCTCGTGGGTCGACGCCGCCTTCGACGGTGACGATCGCCTCCCCGACTTCCTGGCTGCGGGCTGCCGTGACGGCCTGGAGCCCGACTGGGAGCAGGAGCTCGAACCCTGGCTGACCGCGTGGCAGTGGGAGGCGCTGGTGATGAACTTCGCCGTCTACCTGGTGCGCGGCGAGGGGCGGGGCGCGGCGATGGGCCTCGGCGACGTCTGGCCGCGGCTGCACCGGCTCGACCAGCAGGTGTTCGGGATCCGCTTCGCGGTCTACGGCGTGACGTGGCGCGACGGCGACGTCCAGTACCCGCACCCGGACACCGTGGTGCGTGGCGACAACCTGACCGATGTCGTGCTCACGCGCGCCCTGGAGCGGTTCGGGCCCCCGTCCTGACGTGCCGTCCGGTTGCGGTCACCGGCCCGTCAGCGCACCAGGTCGGGCACCGATCGACCCAGCTCGTCGGCCAGGCGCAGGCCCCACGCGGCCGCGGACTTCGCCCCGTTCGGGGCGGCGCTGGGTGCGACGCTGCGGTCCGGCAGGCGTGCGCCGATCGCCGGGACGAGGTCGGGGTAGCGGCGGGCGAGCCCGCCGGCGATCACGACCAGGCTCGGGGTGGCCAGCGGCTCACTGTCGATGGCCCTGGCGACCGCTGCGGCGATCGCGTCGCGGTCACCCGGGCGCAGGGGAGTGGGCAGCGCCCACCCGGCCGCGACCGTCTCGAGGCAGCCGACGGCGCCGCACGGGCAGGTCAGGTCCGAGAACCCCGGTTGGTGGCCGAACAGGTTGCCTGCCACGATCCGGTCGCCGATCACCACGGCGCCGCCGACGCCGGTGCCCAGGCCCACGTACACCGCGTCGCGGACCTGCTGGTCGTGGCGCAGCGCGACCTCGCCGAGCGCGGCTGCCTCGGCATCGTTCAGGACCAGGTCGGCCGAGCGGTCCAGGCCCAGTGCCCGCAGGGGGTCGATGTCGAACCACCCGAGGTTGGACGCCGCGAGCACCCGGTTGCCCTCGACGATGCCGGGCACGGCCACGAGGACGCGGTGGCCGTCGGGGACGACGGCGCCGTCGAGCCGGCGGTGCTCCGTGCCGTCATCGGCGAGCAGCAGGGTCTCGACGCTGCTCCCGCCGACCTCGATGCAGGCCAGGGGCATGGGTAGGGTCCTGTGGGTCGCCAGAGGTGTTCGTACGAGCAGTGTACATATATCGTGGGCCGACTCGTTGTCGTCGTTGCCGTGACGGACGAGTTCGTCTAAAGTAGGTACGAACTCGGGGGTCCGCCTGATGATGTGGTCGTCACTCGTTGACTCGATCAACGCCGACTCGCGGTGGACCAGGGCCATCGCGATCGCGGCGGTCAGCGTCCTGGTCACCGCGGTCGCCTCGGTGGGCGAGCTCGAGTACCGCGGTTCGCTGGGCTCGCCCGAAGTCCAGGACGTGGACAGCTCCTCGACGGGTGGCAGCGCAACGACCGACGGTGGCTCCGGTCCGTCGCGGGGTTCCTCAGGTGGGACGGTCGACCCGACCGATCAGCCGTCCGCGACCTCCGGTGACACCGACGGTGGAGCCACCGACGGTGGCACGGCCGACGGCGGGGACGACGGCACGACCGGACCGTCGGAGCCGCAGACGACGGGGACCGAGACCGGTTCGACGGCCGGGTCGGGCACGACCGGGCCCACCACGCCGCCGACGGGCACGGCCACCGTCCCGAACTTCGGGCTGCGGACGCAGGGGGTGACCGACGAGCACGTGAAGTTCGGGATCTCCTACAACGAGGCCTCCTGTGGGGACGCCGGCGTGCTCGAGGCGATGCTCGGTGCGGCCGCGACCGGCGACATCGACAGGGCGATCGACGCGTTCACCCGGCACATCAACGACAACGGTGGCGTCAACGGGCGCGAGTGGCAGGTGTACGTGGGCGACGACGGTGGCGGCGGGTGTCCCGAGAAGGCGCTCGCGGCCGCCCGCTACCTGGTCGACGACGAGCAGGTGTTCGCGGTCTTCCCGGGCCTGCACGACGTGGCCGACTACGTCCAGTCGCGCTCGGTCCCGACCTACGTGGGGCGCGACGACCCCGCGTCGCTGCAGCGCTACGGCCCCAACGGCATCGGCCTGATCCAGGAGATCGAGGGCAACCTCGAGGCGTGGACCGCGTTCGGCGACTACTACCTCGACAGCCGCAACCACAAGCCCTGCATCGTCCGCCCCGAGAGCGGCGTGAGCGGCGACTGGGACCTGTACTCGCAGATCTTCCACCGCTACCTGGACCGCCACGGCATCGTGATGGTCGACGAGCTGGTCTACCAGGACGATGTGTCGACCGCCCAGCAGCAGTCCAGCACCGGTGCGGCGCGCCTCAAGGCCAAGGGCTGCGACCAGGTCTACTTCATGGCGCCGAACCCGATCGCCCCGATCTTCTTCACCCAGGCGGCCTCGCAGCAGCAGTGGTACCCGACCTGGACGTTCACGTCGTACATGGTGCTGTCCGACACCGACCTCGGCGGGTCGCTCCAGGACCAGCAGCAGTGGGACAACGCCGTCGGGCTGTCGAGCAGGATCCCGCCGGGGGAGCACCCGCGCGAGGGCAACTGCAGGACGATCTACGAGCGCTACTACGGCAACGACGGGCAGAGCGAGTCGGCCGCCGTGCAGCTCGTGTGTGCCGCGTTCCTGCCCGCTGCGGAGATGATGCTCCGCGGCGAGCAGCTCACCGGCGAGCTGACCGCGAACTCGATGCTGGTCGGGGCTCACAGCATGGGCGACTACTACTACGACGCGCACGTGCCCCTGAGCTGGCGCTTCCCGGGCGCCGACGGGCCGTTCACGACCAAGGCGCTGCGCCACTACACGGTGGTGGACTGGGACTCCGACCGGCGCACCTACGACTTCCCCGAGTACCCGCTGTACTGGGAGGTCATGGGGCCCGGTAAGAGCAACGGCATCGACCTGCGCTCCGCCTTCCAGTAGCGCCGGTCCTGCAACGTCAGGCGGCGGCGCCGGTGAGCTGCTCGTACCAGCGGCGGATGTTGGTCGTGGCGTACTCGGCGACGTCGAGGGCGGGGCGGTCGACGAGCCGCTCGATGCGCTCGAACCGGGCGCCCGGGAGCAGGTCGGCGACGCGCGTGGCCACCTCGTACGGGTGGATGATCGGGTCGCCCTCCCACGCCGAGACCACGCACGGCAGCCTGACCTCGGCCAGGCGCTCGGGGGCCACGGCCTGCTGGTCGGGAACGTGCCGCAGCACCTGGCGGAGCTGGCCGAAGTCGTGGGTCCGGGCGGCCGCGATGGTCACCAGGTCCGCGTCGCCCGCGCCCGGCTCCATGCCGGTGATCAGCCGGATCAGCCCGTCGTCGCCCTTGCGCATCCCCCAGTGGTGGACCGCCTGGAGCGCGTAGAAGGACAGGCGGCGGGGCCGGCGCAGCGCGTTGGCGCCCGGTGCGATCACGGCCGCTCCGCTGACCGGACGCTCCGGGTGCTCGACGGCGTGGCGCAACAGCGTGTTGGCGCCGTGCGAGCCCCCGACGAGGAAGGGGCGCTCGAACCCGGCGACGTCGATCATCGCGTCGAGGTCGGCCGCGAACCAGCGGTAGTCCCAGCCGCCGCGGCCCACCGGGGCGGTCGACCGGCCGTGGCCGCGGGCCGAGTACCACATCACCGTGAAGTGCCGGCCGAGCCGGTCGCACAGGCGGCGGTCGACCTCGAGGTTGCCGGACAGTCCGTGGAGGTAGACCAGCTCCGGCCCCGCCCCCACGACCTCCCACTCGAGTCGGACGTCGTCGACGTCGGCGAAGCGCACGGTCACAGGCGTGCCTGCGGCTCGGGCGGCGTGACCAGAAGCTCGCGCAGGGGGTGGACGAAGCCGCGGCCGTAGCTCATCGTCTCCTCGTAGCCGGACCGGAACGGCGCGGGCAGGTAGCCGTGCCACACCGGAGCCAGTCCCGCCAGCAACGTGCGGTCGCCCCGCGCGCGCTCCATCGCCCGCCCGAGCGCGTGGAACGCCTCGCCCGGCACCGACACCAGCCGGATGCCGCCCAGGTCCCACTCGAACAGCTCCACCTCGACGGGACGCAGCGCCACGCCCCCCAGCACGGACGCGAGCGTGACGCCGGCCCGCAGCGTGACCTCTCGTCGGGCCACCACGCCGGCGCGGTCGCCCGACGGCTGCACCTCGGGGAGCAGGTCGTCGACGGCGCTGGCGACGTCCGCGCCCAGTTCCTCGGCGGTGTCCCAGTTCCCGGCGGGGTCGGGGTGCGTGTGCGGGTCGCGGCCGGGGTTGACGTCACCCAGGGCGCCCGGCAACAGGATGCTCGGCGCGCCCGTCGCCTTCTGGCTGCGCTCGCGGAAGGTGGTCACCCAGTCGCCGGACACGGCCCGGCAGGTGATGCCCAGCGCCACCGGGTGGATGCCGACGTTGGTCACGGTGCCGATGCGCGAGCCGTCGGGGCGCCGGACCTCCAGCACCGCGAACTCGGGGTCGTAGGGCAGGTCGCGCCGGTTGAGCGACAGCCCCTCGGGCAGCGGGGCGCGCGCGTACGCGAACGCTGCGGGCTCGGCACCCGCCTGCGCCGTCGTGGCTGCGTCCACGCATCCCGCGGTCAAGCGCTCGAGGTACCCGTCGGGTGGCGGCCAGCCCGCCCGGCGCGTTCCCGCGGCCGCGGAGGGGCCGGAGTGCGTGTGCGTGCACGACGTCAGGACCTGGCTGGCGGGGATCCCCAGCGCGGCGCTGACGGCTGCCCGCACGGGGTCGGCGTGGTCGGGCGCCAGCATCAGCAGGTCCAGCACCAGCAGGCACAGCGTCTGGCCACCGTCGCGCACGACCAGTGCGTGCGCCTCGAGATCGTGGCGCACCTCGTGGACCGCACCCTTGCGCGCCCCGAAGCCGGCCAGCACGACCGGCAGCTCCGGGGTGATGAGGCCGCGTCCGAACCCGACCTGTGCACTCATCGGGCCACCTTCCGGGTCGTGCCGGTGCGGGCGGCGTCGTAGGCGGCCGCGATCACGGCGACGGCGGCACGCCCGTCCGCAGCGCTGGGTGATGGCGCCGCTCCCTGGGCCACGGCGCGCACGAACGCGGCGCACGGGTCGTCGGGGGGCGCGTCCATCGCCACCGGCTCCGGTTCGCTGCCGTCGCGCGTGATGCGCAGGCCGCCGGCCAGGTCGAACGTGATCGAGCCGGCCTCGCCGTGGACCACCACCGACTGGTCCCCGCCTCCCCGGCTGCGCCAGCCCGCATGGAACGCCCCGACCACCCCTGCCGACGTCCTGAAGCCGACGACGGCGTCCTCGTCGATCGGCAGGCGGTCCAGGGTCGCGGTGACCTCGTCGAACTCGTCGGCCAGGACGAACCGGAGGGTGTCGATGACGTGGCCCCCGAGGTCCATCAGCGCTCCGCCGCCCGCCTCGCCGGCGTCCCGGAACCAGACCGAGCCCGGCGACCACGCCTGCGGGCCGGCGTGGCAGAACGCCACCCGGGCCGACGTCGGTGCCCCGATGTCGCCGCGCGCGATGGCGTCGCGCATCGGCGCGAACGGCGCAGCGAAGCGCAGGTTGTGCGCCGCCATGAGCACCGTGCCCGCACGGTCGGCGGCGGCGATCATCGCGTCGGCGTCCCCGACGGTGGTCGCGAACGGCTTCTCGACCAGCACGTGCTTGCCGGCCTCGGCGGCGGCGATGGCGATCGGGGCGTGCAGCGCGTTGGGCGTGCACACCGAGACCGCGTCGAGGTCGTCGCGCATCACCACCGCACGCCAGTCCGTGGCGACCTCGCCGCCACCGGCCTCGTCCGCAGCCGCCCGTGCGGATGCCTCGGTGCGGCTGACGAACACCGGGATCCGCGCCCCTGCCGCCAGCAGTGCCGGCACGTGCATCCGGCGCGCGATGGCCCCGCAGCCGACCATCGCCACCCGTACCGGCGCGGTCGAGGGCGTCGGGTGGCCGTCGGCGGTGGTCAACCCGCCACCCCCAGCACCGCGTCGGCGACCTTGCCGACCGCCTCGGCCACGTCGTCGAGGTCGGCCGCCGTGTAGCTCGCGCCGACCCCCACGGTCACCGAGCGGGCCAGCAGGTCCTCCGCGCGTGGACACATGCCCGTCCGGTAGCTCACCGGCACCGGGTGGCGCGCCCACGGCGAGCGCTTGGGCGTGATGGTGCGCTGCTGCATGATCGAGGGCGTCGCGTAGACCGGCAGGCCGTCGTACATCGTGACGCACGGGATGCCTTCGGCGCTCAGCGCGGCCACGAACCGCCCGGTCACCTGCGCGTCGGGCAGGTACCAGGTGATGCTGGAGCCACCGTCCCCAGCCGGGTCCGCGGCGGCCCGCGGCTGCATCCCCGGGCGGGTGCCGATCGCGTCCAGGATCTTGGCCTTGTTGGCCCGCATCGCCGCGAGCACGGCGTCGAGCCGGCCGAGCTGCACGCCGGCCACCGCCCCCGTGAGCTCGTTCATCCGCAGGTTGGTGCCGACGAACGCCTCGTCGCGCTCGCCGCCCCGGGCGCTGCCGTGGCTGGTGGTGAACTGTCCCCCCTGGTCGGTGTAGCGCAGCGCACGCCAGTGCAGCTCCTCGTCCGACGTGACCAGCACGCCGCCCTCGCCGGACGTGATGTTCTTCTCGAGCTGGAGCGAGAACGCGCCCATCGTGCCGATGGTCCCGGCCTCGCGGCCGTGGTAGGTCGCGCCCATCGCCTGACAGGCATCCTCGATCACCGGGAGCCCGACCGCGGCCGCGAGGACCCCGTCCAGGTCGGCGACGACGTTCTCGAGGTGGACCGGCACGACCGCAGCCGTGCGGGGCGTGATGGACGCGCTCAGCGCGCTCGCGTCCAGGCTCAGCGACGCGTCGACGTCGCAGAAGATCGGCACCGCACCGGACTCCACCACGGCGTTGACGGTTGCGATGAAGGTCACGGCCGGCACCACCACCTCGTCCCCCGGGCCCACCCCGACGGCGGCGAGGGCGGCCAGCAGGGCGGCGGTGCCGCTGGACGTGGCCGTGGCGTGCGGCACGTCCAGGCGTGCCCGGACGCCTGCCTCGAACCCTGCGACCTTCTCGCGCAGGTCCGGTCCGTAGTAGCGGAACAGGCTGCGGGAACCGATGACCTCGACCAGGGCGTCGCGCTCCTCGGGCCCGATGCGGGTGACCCCGCGGCGGTGGTCCAGGGCGGTGGTGCGGACGGGCGTGCCGCCCTCGATGGCGAGCGTGGTCATGGGGTGGCCTTGCGTCGGACGGCTGCGCCCGCGCCCTCGAGGAACACCGAGCGCAACAGGTCGGGACGGTCGAGCAGGTCGGGCGTGGGTCCCGAGAACCGGACCTCGCCCTTCTCGAGGAAGTAGGCGCGGCCGGCGAGCGTGAGTGCCACGTTCACCGACTGCTCGACGACCAGCATCGAGATGCCCTCGGCGTTCATCGTTCGGACCGCCGCCAGCAGCTCCTGGATGATCGTGGGCGCCAGGCCCAGCGACAGCTCGTCGATCATCAGCAGGCTCGGGCGCAGCAGGAACGACTGGCCCAGGGTCAGCATCTGGCGCTCGCCCCCGCTCAGGTCGCCGGCGCGCTGGGTCAGGCGCTCGCCCAGCCGCGGGAACAGCTCGCACACCTCGCCGATGCGGCTGGCTGCGGTGGCCGTGTCCCGGCCCAGCAGGAACGCGCCCATCTGGAGGTTCTCGGCGACGGTCAGGCCGGGGAAGATGCCCTTGCCTCCGGGCGCCTGCACGATCCCCTTGCGCACGATCCGGTCCGGCGCCATCCCGGTGAGCGGCTCGCCGTCCAGCCACACGTTGCCGCGGTCGGGTTCCACGACGCCCGAGATCGCGTTCAGCGTGGTCGACTTGCCCGAGCCGTTGGTGCCGAGCAGCGCCACGACCTCGCCGGCGCCGACGTCCAGGTCGATGCCGAACAGCACGCGCACGCCGCCGTACGAGACGCACAGGTTGCGGACCTCGAGCAGGGCCTGCCCGGTGGCGACCGGGCCGGTCGGGCTGCGCCGTTCCTCGGGAGGGCGCAGGCGGTCGACGTCGTCGTCCATGTACGTCGCGGCCTTGTAGAAGTAGCCCACGCCGCGGAGGAACACCGGCGCGAGGACGGCCAGGGCCCACCGGACGTTGCCGGCCTCGCCGAGCGCGAAGCCGAGGATCGCGAAGCCGGCCCCACCCAGGGCGACCACGCTGGCCATCGCGAACGCGGTCGCCCGGATCTCGGGCGGGGCGACGGTGGCCCCCATCGCCCGCAGCCCCGGCGTGACGAACCCGAAGATCACCAGCACGGTCCAGATGCACCCCACGGCCAGCCACAGTGACGGCGCGAAGGCCATCACGAACATCACGATCCCCGCCACGACGCCCGCGTGCGACAGGAACCGCAGCGCCGTGCTCGGGCTCTGGTCGAGCTTGCGCTGCACGAACGCCACGCCGAACAGCACCGCAGCCGACGCCAGGGCCGTGCCCACGCCCATCAGGATCCCGCGCAGGCCCGGGCCCACGCCGAACTCGTCATCGAGGTAGAACGGCACGATGATGCCGATGCCCAGCGTCGATCCGGTCGTGAACGCCAGGCCGATCCACTGGTAGCGCAGGGCCCGGATGGCCCAGAGCCGGCGGAAGGTCTCGGGGATCGGCGGGGCCGTCGGTGTCTCCACCACCTCGTGGTTGCCGCGCGAGGGCTCGCTCAGCCGGAAGCCGAACAGCAGCGCCAGGAAGGTCGGGATCGCCAGCACCAGGAACGGCCACTGGTAGCCCCAGGCCTCGGCCATCAGCCCCGCGGACACCGAGGCGATCACCTGGCCGACCGGGTTGGCCAGCCAGTGGATGCCGTAGGCCTTGACGCGCGCAGCCGGCGAGTAGTAGTCGGCGATCAGCGCCCCGTGGACGGGATCGTTGACCACCTTCCCGAACGCCGACCCCAGGCGGAACACGATCAGCACGCCGAGCGTGGTCGCCAGGCCCGTCCCGAACGAGGCCGTACCCCACAGGACCGCGCCCGCCAGCGCGATCGGCAGCCGCTTGCTGCGGTCGGCCAGCAGCGACACCGGCAGCGAGACGAACGGGATCACCAGGGTCGCGACCAGCGCGATCGTGCCGAACACGCCGATGTCGATGCCGAACTGGTCCGAGATCTCGGGACCCAGGAGCTGGAACGCGGCGATGTCGAACTCGTCCACCGCGTTCAGCAGGAACAGGGTCAGGATGGGCTTGATCGGCTCGTCGCCGAGGTAGGAGCGCACGAACGCGATCGGGTGGCGCAGGCGGTTCACCCTGCCACCTCCGCCAGCGCGGGCTCGACCTCGATGCCGGGCGTGAGCATCTGCGGCTCCTCGTTGGTGGGCACGCCAGGACGTGGATCGGTGCCGGTGACCAGCCGTGCCAGGTGGTCGCGCCCGCGGAACATGGCGCGGGCCAGGCCCCCGGGCAGGAACATCAGCAGGGCGAGCAGCCCGGCCCCGGTGGCCAGCAGCCCGACGTACGGCGACACGCTGCCCATGTAGTAGGGCACGCCCCACAGGTACACCGCGCCGATGACCGCCCCGCTGAGCGTGCCGAGCCCGCCGATCACCGCGGCCGCGATGATCGCGAACGAACGGATGGGCGGGAACGCGGTCACGTCGGCCAGGCCCGTCCCGGCCGCCCACAGGAAGCCGCCACCCGCCGCCACGATGCCCGACACCACGAACGCGGTCAGCTTGGTGCGCACGACGCTGACGCCGTACGCCGAGGCTTGGCGCGGGTTGTCGCGCACGGCCACGATGTCCAGGCCGGTCGTCGACCGGCTCAGCCGGTGCAGGACGAGCATCGCCCCGGCCAGGTAGAGCAGCGCGATCCAGTAGAAGCGGTCGGTGGTCAGCCACGACGGCGTCGGGAAGCGACCGCCCGGCGCCGTGAACCAGCCACGGGTGTACAGCCACGAGCCCGAGGCCACGGCGAAGCCGAGCGTGACCACGGCCAGGCCGGTCCCCTCGAGGCGCAGCGCCGGGAGTCCGATCAGCAGCGCCACGAGGCCGCCGATCGCCGCAGCCAGGGCCATCGCAGGCAGGAACGGCAGGCCCACCTCGACGACGAGCTTGGGGCCCAGCACCCCGCCGATGCCCGCCAGCGCCCACTGGCCCAGCGAGAGCTGGCCGGCCCAGCCGGTGAGCACGGTCATCGAGACCACCACCGACGCGATCACCAGCACGGACGCCAGGAAGAACGTGCCGGCGCTGCGCGCCATGAGCGGGGCGCCGACCAGCGCGACGGCGCCGGTGACGGCCGCGGTGCGGGTCAGCACCTGCCAGCGCGGGTGCGCGAGGATCTCGGCGGGCAGGGGGCGCACGGGCTCGATCGCCTCCCAGGACGACTCCTCGGCCGCCACCGTCCGGCGCGTCCGGGCCCGCCGGGCCAGCAGGGCGGCCAGGATGATCACGACCAGGATCACGTCGGTCAGCCCGCTGCGCCCGGTCCAGAAGAACACGAGCTGGTCGACCACGCCCAGCCCCAGGCCGATCCCGAACGCGGCCCACACGGACGCCATGCGTGCGATCGTCGCCGCGGCCAGCCCGCGCATCAGGATCGGCAGTCCGACCGCCTCGGTGGCCGAGAACCCGATGACGGGCGCCAGCAGGATGCCGCCGATGCCGGCCATGACCGCCGCCAGCACCCACGCGACGGTGGAGACGCGCTGCACCGGGATGCCCAGGAGCTGGGCGCGGGACGCGTTCTCGGAGGCCGCGCGCAGTGCCACGCCGTAGCGCGACCGGCGCAGGAACACCGCCAGCGCCACCGCGACGAGCGGGCCGATGATCAGGGCCGTGAAGTGCTGTGGGTACAGCACGACCCGGTCGAACACGACCGGCTCCATCGTGAACGGCACCGGGAAGAGCTGCCCGCCCCCGATCAGGAGCCGCTCGCCCGCGACCGTCGGCTTCGGCAGGAGCAGGCGCACCACGATCAGGACCTGCGCCAGACCGATCGTGGCGATGAGCAGGATCAGTCGCGGGCTGTCGAACAGCCGCTTCAGGAACGTGCGCTCGACCACCGCGCCCAGGGCGGCGGTCGCGAGCAGGCTCAGCGCGAGCGCCAGCCAGTAGTTGAGATGGGCGACCCGGGTCAGCGCCAGCATCATCGCGACCGCGAAGGCGCCGAACTCGCCGTGGGCCATGTTGATGACCCGGTTGCTCATGTGGATCAGGACCAGCCCCGCCGCCAGCAGGGCGTTGGCCATCCCGATCACCAGGCCGAGCAGGACGATGTCCACGTCAGCGCCCCGGGTCCGTGCCAGCGGCCGCGCCGGCGCCGGAGCGGTGGATGGCCGTGAGGTCGTCACCGAGGTACGAGCGCACGACCTCGGGGTGCTCGACGATGCGGGCCGGGATGTCCTCGGCGATGACCTGGCCGACCTCCAGCGCGTAGACGCGGTCGGCGAGACCGAGCAGCAGCGGCATGTCGTGCTCGACCACGAGCATGGCGCAGCCCGTGATGTCGCGGATGCGGGCCAGGACCGGGCCCAGCGCCTCGGTCTCGCGCTGGGCGATCCCCGACGACGGCTCGTCCAGCAGGACCACGAGCGGCCGCTGGAGCATGATGCCGGCGATGTCCACCATCCGGCGGGTGCCGGTCGACAGCTCGCGGACGAACTTGTCCCGGTACCCCTCGAGCCCGACCAGCTCGATCAGCTCGCCGATGCGGGTGCCCAGGTCGCCGTCGCGCTCGCCCAGGCGGGCGCCTGCCAGAGCCAGCGTCTGGCGGACCGTCATGGTGTCGAACAGGCGGGCGTCCTGGAAGCTGCGGCCCAGCCCGGCCGCGGCGCGCCGGTGGGGAGGCAGGCCGGTGAGCTCGACGTCGCCGAGCCAGATCGCGCCCCGACCGGGCAGGTAGCCACCGAGCCGGTCCAGCAGCGTGGTCTTGCCCGCGCCGTTGGGTCCGATCAGCCCGACGATCTCGCCGGGAGCGACGCCGACGCTGACGTCGTGCAGCGCGCGCAGGCCACCGAACGTGACGCCGACGCCGCCGGCCCACAGGGCCCACGGCCGGTCCTCGGTGATCTGTGCCCGGCGCACGCGCCCACCTCCCGTCCCGCTCGTGCAGATCCGTCGGCTAGTTCGTATAGTGTTGCGACTTATCTGTCAAACGCGCAGCGGGTCGTCGGTCGGCCCGCCTCGAGGAGCCGCCGTGATCGAGGTCGCACGACGACGCCACGGGACACAGCGACAGCGTGCCTCGTCGTGGGACCGCACGGGCGGCAACGCCGACGCGTACTCGCTGCTGCCGGGAGCCAGCCAGACCCTGCTCGACGTCGAGGGCCCGGGGGCGGTGACCCACCTGTGGTTCACGCTCCAGACCCCCAACCTCTACTGGGCGCGCGACCTGGTCCTGCGCGCGTGGTGGGACGGGGCGACCCACCCGAGCATCGTCGTGCCGTTCGGGGACTTCCTCGGCGTGGGCAACGCGATCCCGGCCGCGTTCGACTCGGCGGGGCTGTCGATCGCGCCTCGCGACGGCACGGCCCTGCACTGCTGGCTGCCGATGCCCTTCGCGACGGGCGCGCGGATCACCGTGGACAACGACTCGGACCTGCCGGTCACGGCCCTGTACGCCTACGTCGACTGGGAGCAGTGGTCGCACCCTCGCGACGACCTGGGGCGCCTGCACGCGACCTGGAACCGGACGCGCGGCCCGGCGCACGCGGCTGGTACGCAGGGCGGGGAGCCGCTCGTGAACCTGACCGACGAGCACAACCACCGCCTCGCCACGATCGAGGGTGGCGGGCACTACGTCGGGACCGTGCTGTCGATCCACAACGCCGACGGCGGCTGGTACGGCGAGGGCGACGACATGTTCGTCGTCGACGGCGAGCCGTGGCCGCCGCGGCTGCACGGCACCGGGACCGAGGACTACGTCGGCACGGCGTGGAGCCCGGCCGAGCGCTTCTGGCACCGGCGCTACGGCCAGCCGCTGGCGGAGTCGCCGGCCTGGGACGGGTTCTCGACCGTCTACCGCTGGCACCTCGACGACCCCATCGCGTTTCGTACGAGCCTGCGGGCCAGCATCGAGCGCGGCCACGCCAATGACCGCGCCGACGACCTCACGAGCGTGGCGTACTGGTACGGGGACCACGCTCGCGCGGTCGCCCCGCTGCCGGAGCTGGCCGAACGCCGGCCCCCGTGGCCGCCCAGGTGGCAGGCGCGCGCCCAGGCGCTGCGGGCGTTCTGGCACGGCGTCGAGGGGCCGCTGGGGCTGCGCGAGGGCCTGGCACTGGCCACGTGCGCCCGCGCCGCCGCCCGCTGGGACGAGGCCGAGGCGGACCGTTCGCTGGCTGCGCTCGGCGTGCCGCTGCCACCCGCGCCCGCCCCCTCACCGGCGCCGGTGACCGCCCGGGCGCTGGCCGGCGAGGCTGTGGATGTCGATGCGCTGCTGGGGGAGTGGGCGCGGGGGGTCCATGCCGACCGGCTGGCCCGCACCGATGTCACGGTCGGCCTCGTGATCGACGGCGCGCACCGCCGGCTGGTGCTGCGTGAAGGGCAGGGGTCGGTGACGCACGAGCCGGGGCCCGAGCGGCTGCGGCTCGAGGGCTCCGCGCGTGCGCTGGCCGGGGTGATCGCCGGACGCGACGATCCGGTCGAGGCCGTGCTGACCGGCGAGGTCCGCGTGAGCGGCGCCGCCGACGTGGGTCTGGCGCTGCCCCGCTGGTTCCTCCTCGACGTCGCCTCCACCAGATCGAGTGTGCCCGTAGCTGCGAGATAACGTAGGAACGAGCACACTCGATCGTGGCTCGCGGGGCGCTCGGGCGGCGGTGGGGACTTGACGCGCGGCGCTCGTCACGCGATAGTTCGTACAAGACTAGTACGAAACCGAGAAGGTCCACGGAACGAGGGGTCCACCGTGCGGGCACGAGTCATGATCGCAGCGCTCGGCGCGCTGAGCCTGATCGGTGCGGCGCCCTCGGTGCCCGGCGGCGACGCACGGTGGGAGCGCCCCGCCGGCCCGCTCGACACCGCCGGCGACCTCGAGGCAGCGGCGTTCTTCGAGCAGCGCATCGTGGACCACATCCACTACGGCCAGATCCACGAGCTGCTCTACCGGACCGACGAGCGCCTCCCGGGCGACATCCAGACCCTCCTCGGCGAGAACGACTCGGCGCTGTACACCGGCAACTACCTGGCCGCACAGAGCTTCCGCTACGCGCTGGCGCGCGACAACCTCGAGGAACTGGCGGGCCTGCGCGAGGCGCGCGACCGGTTCCAGGCCGGGCCCGGGAAGGGCCACGGCCCGCCCGTGCCCGACGATCTCGACGAGCGCATCGCGTTCTGGGAGGGCCAGCGCGACGATGCCCGCTGGCGCGTGGACGCGATGGCCGGCCAGTACCACGTCCTCACCAACATCTCCGAGAACTGGCACGAGAACCCCGACCTGCGGCTGGGCGGCAAGCCGCCGGTCGACGAGCTGTCCGAGCGTGGCTGCGACCCGGACTGGTCGGGTGCCAGCCACGCCGACACCTCCGAGGACGAGTGCGACGAGTCGCTGCCCGAGGAGCTCGTGCACGACGTCGAGGACGGCGAGTACGAGCGCGACGGCTACGTCGACTACGGCGGTGGCCTGGTCACGGGTGGGACCACGCCGATCAATGAGCCGCAGCCCGGCCTGCTGTTCCGCTACTGCTCCCCGGTCGACGCCCCGGCCGCGTTCAACGCCGGCCGCAACCCCCGCTACAACCGGCTGGCTGCCGACCTGCCGTGGGACAACGACGGCGACGGGGTCATCGAGGACGGCGAGGCCCAGCACTGCATCGGTGCGACCTCGCGCGACGCCTACGCGGGCACCACGTTCGGGCTGGCGACCGCACTCGACCTGGTCGGACCCGACGACCCCGAGCTGTCGGCCCAGATCGCCCACGACCTGATGGTCATGACCGACTACGCGGTCCGCTACTACTGGACCGCGCCGCGCTCGCACGGGCGCGTGGTGGTCCCCGAGGTCTGGGGCGGCAACACGCTCGACGGCAGCTACCAGGCGGACATGTTCTTCCAGGTGCCGCTGCACCGGTTGAACCTGGTCCAGGTCGCAAGGCGCGCCGCTGCCATCGCCGGCACGCCCGAGCAGCAGGCGCGCTACGAGGCGATCTGGGCCGAGGAGCTCGCCACGCAGCTCCCGGTGCTGGCCTTCGAGATGCTCGTGGACGACACCGACACCCACGGTGGCTACTACAAGTACCACCTGCACCACATGACCGGCTTCAACCTGATCCGGCTCGAGCAGGACCCGGTACTGCGCGCGGAGTTCATGCGCGGGTTCGGGGTCATGGACACGGTCACGCGCTCGCACGTCAACGCGTTCTACGAGGCGCTGACCTACGCGCTGACGGGCGAGGCCGATCGGCTGGACGACGCCGTGGTCCACCACCGCCAGTGGCTGGACTACTTCGCCAACGCCGAGAGCCACGGCTACCTGGTCCGCAACAGCCCCCGCTGCGGGTCCGAGATCGAGTGCGTCCCCAAGCACCGGCGCGAGGTCGTCGTCGACGCGGCCGGCAACGAGGTCAGCGCCGACTACGCCGTCTACAACGATGTGCTGATCGAGGGCGAGGCGCTGGTCACCGGCGAGGATCCAGGCCCGGGCCAGCTCCGCGCGAAGGACCCGCTGCCCGTCGGCGTGCGTTACCCGGCGGACTTCATGTGGCAGAAGGACCCCACGATCCTGGATGGCGGGCACAACACCCCCCGCTACGCCGCCCCCGGCGCCGACTTCCTCACGCCGTACTGGATGATCCGCTACTACAGCGAGGTCGTGCAGCCCCAGCTCACGCCGTTCGACGCCCCGCCCACCCCAGGCTTCCGGTAGGTCGCGACCGCGACCGCGGCTTCCTCAAGATCGAGTGTGCTCGTCACCACCATATGACGCAGTGACGAGCACACTCGATGCGGCCTGGGGGCGCCGTCAGGCGAGCGGGATGCGGTGGAGGCCGCCGTCGGTCGTGACGGTCCAGGCGTGCTCGCTTTCGACCGTGACTCCGCCGAGCGCCGGGGCGGGCAGGCGCGTGCGGCGCGTGACCTGGCCGTCCCGCGACAGCGACACCAGGCAGCCGTCGCCGGTCGCGACCACCACGCCGTCGCCGGCCGCCGTGACCCCGCCGAGGACCAGCGGCCCGTCCGCGCGGTACGGGCCCGCGGCGAGCGGGGCGGGCCCGGCGACGGCGGTGTCCCAGCGCAGCTCGCCCGTGTCACGGGCGTAGGCGCGGACCCGACCGGTGCCCGTGGCCGCCACGAGCAGGTCACCCACGATGGCGGGCGTCCCGGGGTTGAACCAGCCGTGGTGGGCTGCCGTCCAGAGCGTCGTGCCGTCCGCCGCACGGAGGCGCTCGATGGTCGCGCCCAGTCTGGTCAGGTAGACGTGCGCCCCGTCGGGGAGGGGCGGGGCGGTGACGGTGCGAGCCAGCTCGACGGCCACCTCGGCCGGTGGGAGCCGGTAGACGCTCCGCCCCCGGTCGACGTCCGGCCACCGGGACGCGCCCGTGGCCGGATCCAGCCCCCACAGGGCAGGTGTCTGGCCGGCGAAGCCGACCAGCAGGGTCGCCTCCACGATCACCGGGTCCGCCCACGACGTGAGGTTCTCGCGCCGCCCGAGGTCGTCGCGCTCCCAGACCACCTCGCCCGTGCGCAGGTCCAGCGCGCAGAACCGCCCGACGTCCCCGACGTAGACGCGCGCGCCGTCGCAGGCCGGGCGCAGGTAGGTCCACAGGTGCAGCGGGTCGGCGAGGTGGCGGCGCCACCGCTCGGTGCCGTCCAGGCCGACGCACACGGTCTCGCCGGTGACGGCCGTGGCCACCACCGCGTCCGCGGCCAGGGTGGGGGAGGCCTTGACGGCGCTGCCGAGCTCGACCTGCCAGGCGACCGTGCCGGTGTGCCGGTCCAGTGCCGTGACCCAGCCCGCGGGGCGGTCCTCGTCACGTGAGGTGGCGATCACCAGATCGCCCGCGATCACGGGCCCGGCACGGTGTGCCGCGCCCGGCAGCCGCGCGAAGGCGTTGGTCCCACCTCCGGATCGGTACGTCGCACGGGCGAGGTCGGGCGG
>Ga0214471_10001647_pt1 | contig 17623 bp, 12 predicted proteins | sample RVTome_5_FD_207665 | JGI IMG/M metagenome (GOLD analysis project Ga0214471, IMG submission 207665) | Soil microbial communities from uranium-contaminated site in the Upper Colorado River Basin, Wyoming, United States - RVT142D155 | ecosystem: Environmental > Terrestrial > Soil > Contaminated >... | reverse complement strand
GCCTCAGCCGCCGGCGGCGTTCACGCGCCGCCGGTACGGGTGGCCCGGATAGACGCCGAGGATCCTGATCTCGGTGGTGTGGAAGGCGAGCTCCTCGAGCGCCAACTCCAGCGGCCGCTGCTTCGGGTGCCCCTCGGCGTCGGCATAAAATTGCGCCGCGACGAAGCCCTCGCCGACGTAGCTCTCGAGCTTGGTGAGATTGACGCCGTTGGTGGCGAAGCCGCCGAGCGCCTTATAGAGCGCCGCCGGCACGTTCTTCACCCGGAACAGCAGGCTGGTCATGGTGCCCTCCGCCTCCGGCTTGGGATCGACGGGCTGGCGCGCCATGATGATGAAGCGCGTGGTGTTGTGCTCGGCGTCCTCGATGTTGGCCTTTAGCGAAACCAGCCCGGTGACCTTGGCGGCGAGCTCGGAGGCGATGGCTCCTTGCGTCTTGTCGCCGCGCTTGGCGATGTCGGCGGCGGCGCCGGCGGTATCGACGTGCTCGACCGGCTCGAGGCCGAGCTTGCGGATCAGCTTCCGGCATTGATTCAGGGCATGGATATGGCTGTGCACGTGGGTCAGGTCGGCGATCCTGGCGCCCTTGACGGCGAGCAGGTGGTGGTTGACCCGCTGGAAGTGCTCGCCGACGATGTGGAGTCCCGAGTCCGGCAGCAGGTGATGGATGTCGGCGACCCGGCCGGCGACGGTGTTCTCGATCGGGATCATCGCCAGCGCCGCCTTGCCCTCGCGCACCGCCTGGAACGCGTCGTCGAAGGCGCGGCACGGCAGCGTCGTCATCTTCGGGTAGACGTTGCGGCAGGCGAGGTCCGAGTACGCGCCGGGGAGGCCCTGGAAGGCGATGGTGTTGTTGGGATCGGCCATGGCTTGGGCGTTCCGGATCAACGGCGCGGAGCGGCCAACATCCGGCGGGCGCGCTCAAGGTCGACGGGAGTATCGACACCCAGCGGAACCGTGTCAACGAGCGCCACGTCGATGCGCATGCCGTTCTCGATCGCCCGCAACTGCTCCAGCTTCTCGCGCCGCTCGAGCGGCGACGGCGGCAGCCTGACGAAGCGATCGAGCGCCTGGCGCCGGAACGCGTAGATGCCGATGTGGTGATAATGCGGGCCGGCACCCGACGGCACGGCGGCGCGGCTGAAATAGAGCGCGCGCCCGCGCGTTCCTCCTTCGGCGAGCGACAACGCCACCTTGACGACGTTGGGATCGTCGCGTTCGGCCTCCTCGGTGATCTCGGCGGCGATGGTGGCGATGTCGACCGCGTCGTCGTCGAGCGGCCCGAGCGCGGCCTTGATCGCCGTCGGCTCGATGGTCGGCAGGTCGCCCTGCACGTTGACGACACAGTCGTGGCGCTTCCGCGGGTCCACCGTCGCCGCCGCCTCGAACACCCGGTCCGAGCCCGACGCGTGCGCCGGGTTGGTGAACACCGCGTCGCCGCCCGCCTCCTTGATTGCGTCGAGGATGTCGATGTCGGCGCAGGCGACGATCACCGGCCCGATGCCGGCCTCAACCGCGCGCCGCCACACGTGGACGATCATCGGCACCCCGCCGATGTCGGCCAGCGGCTTCCCCGGAAGCCGCGTCGCCGCCAGCCGCGACGGGATGATGACGATGGGGTTTTTGGGACCCGGCATGGACCGCACCTTAGCCGCCCCGAGGGCCCCAGAAAACCGCTTTGACGGCCCGGCCGCGCGCTTGCCCCCGGCCCGGCCGCGGGGCCGCCGGGCGGCGCGCCCAAGGCCGAGACGCGACGGTTGAACGGAAAGCCGGCTTGAGGCACCATGCCCGCTTCAGGGAGCTCCGAGGGGGAACAAGCGCCATGCACTTCCCGTTTTATGAAAAGCTCGGCTTGGCCATTCTGGTGACGGCGTGGTTGGTTTTCGGCGCCAATTGGGCGGGCAACCTGCTGGTCCACCCGAAGCCGCTGAAAAGCCCCGCCGTCACCATCGCCGGCGTCGAGGAGGCCGGCGACAAGGCGGCGAAGCCGGCCGCCGGCGGCAAGCAAGTGGACGCGCTGACCCTGCTCGCCGCCGCCGACGTCAAGGCCGGCGAGGCGGTATTCAAGAAGTGCAAGGCCTGCCACACGGCCGAGAAGGGCGGAAAGAACCTGGTCGGGCCGAATCTCTGGGACGTCGTCGGGCGCGCCAAGGCCGGCCATGAGGGCTTCGCCTATTCCGGCACGCTGAAGGGCATGGGCGGCGCGTGGACCTACAAGGACCTCGACCACTTCATCGACGACCCCAAGGGTTTCGCCAAAGGCACCAAGATGAGCTTCGCCGGCGTCAAGAAGCCCGAGGAACGGGCCGCAGTCATCAAGTATCTGCACTCGCTGAGCGACTCGCCGAAGCCGCTGCCATGAGCCGCGAGGCTTCCGGGCCGGGATCCGGGGCTGGCTCCGGACCCGCCGCGCCGGGCGCCTCCCCCGACGACGCTTGCGTCAAACTGGCCGGCCGGCTCGCCGACGCCGCCGGCCGGGTGGTGATGCGGCATTTCCGGACACCGATGGCGGTCGCCGCCAAGCCCGACGCCAGCCCGCTGACCGCCGCCGACCGCGAGGCCGAGGCGGCGATGCGGGCGCTGATCGAGAAAGCGTTCCCGGCCCACGGCATCGTCGGCGAGGAGATCGAGTCCAGGAACCCCGGCGCCGACACGGTGTGGGTGCTCGACCCCATCGACGGCACCCAGTCGTTCGTCACCGGCAAGCCGCTGTTCGGCACGCTGATCGCGCTCCTCGACCGCGGCCGGCCGGTGCTCGGGCTGATGGACCTGCCGGCGATCAAGGAGCGCTGGCTCGGCGTCGCGGGCAGGCCGACCACCTTCAACGGCAAGCCCGTCCGCGTGCGCGCCTGCAAGGACCTGAAGGACGCGTGGCTGTACGCGACCTCGCCGCAGATGTTCGGGGACCTCGACTTCCCGGCGTTCGAGCGTCTGCGCAAGCGCGCCCGCCGCGCCGTCTACGGCGCCGAGTGCATGGCGTACGGGCTGCTCGCCAACGGTTATGTCGATCTGGTCTGCGAGGGCACCATGAAGCTCTACGACTACGCCCCCATGGTGCCGATCGTCGAGGGCGCCGGCGGCGTCATCACCGACTGGCGCGGCCGCGCGCTCGGGCCCGAAGGCGACGGCACCGTGCTGGCGGCCGGCGACGCGGCGCTGCACGCCGCCGCGATCGCGTTGCTGGCCGGGAAATAGCGGCTTCCATCACATTTTCGCCATCGTTGGGTGTTGTGTTCGGTGTTGTCTTGATCTGATCACGCCCGGCCCGCAATATCGGGCTCGGCCCGGGATGGGGCCAGAGCAGGCAGCGACGAAAGCAGGGATCATGCGCGTCTTCGCCGTCATCGCCGGCCTTGCCGCCGGCCTGGTTCTGTGGCTGCCGCCGGCACCCGCCGGCGCCGCCGAAGCCAAGGTCACCCGCGCCCACGGCATCGCCATGCACGGCGATCTCAAATACCCGCCGGACTTCAAGCATTTCGACTATGTCGATCCGAACGCGCCCAAGGGCGGCACCGTCAAGCTCGGCGCCATCGGCAGCTTCGACAGCCTCAATCCGTTCATCGTCAAGGGCAACGCCGCCACCGGCATCGGCGGCATCTACGACTCGCTGACGTTGGATTCGGCCGACGAGGCGTTCAGCCAGTACGGCCTGCTCGCCGAATCGATTGAGGTGCCGGCCGACCGCTCGTGGGTGGCATTCACGCTCCGGCCCGAGGCGCGCTGGCACGACGGCATGCCGGTGACGGTCGACGACGTGATCTACACCTTCGAGTTGTTTGTCAAGAAGGGCACGCCGTTCTTCCGCTTCTATTACGGCAGCGTTAAGGAAGTGGTGCAGACGGGGCCGCGCACCGTGCGTTTCAACTTCAAGCCCGGCGAGAACCGCGAGCTGCCGCTGATCGTCGGCCAGTTGACGGTGCTGCCCAAGCACTACTGGGAGAAGCGCGAGTTCGACAAGACGACGCTGGAGCCGCCGCTCGGCAGCGGCGCCTATAAGGTCGACAAGGTCGATCCCGGCCGCTCGATCTCCTACGTGCGGGTGCCCGACTATTGGGCCAAGGATTTGCCGGTGAAGAAGGGCTCCGACAACTTCGCCGTCATGCAGTTCGACTATTACCGCGACGAGACGATCGCGCTCGAGGCGTTCAAGGCCGGCGCCTTCGACTACCGGGCGGAGAATTCGTCCAAGAACTGGGCCACCGCCTACGACATCCCGGCGGTCAAGAACGGGCTCCTGAAGAAGGAGGAGATTCACCACGACCGCTCGGCCGGCATGCAGGGTTTCGTCTACAACACGCGCCGCGACGTGTTCAAGGACCGCCGCGTGCGCGAGGCGCTGGCCTATGCCTTCGACTTCGAATGGTCGAACAAGAACCTGTTCTACGGACAGTACGTGCGCACCCGCAGCTATTTCGACAACTCGGAGCTCGCCGCCAAAGGGCTGCCCGGGCCCGAGGAATTGAAATTGCTCGAGCCGTTCCGGGGCAAGATCCCGGACGAGGTGTTCGGCAAGGAATACAGCCCGCCGAAGACGGACGGCTCCGGCAACATCCGGGAAAACCTGAGGGCCGCGAGCAAGCTCCTGAACGACGCCGGCTGGGTGGTCAAGGGCCAACAAAGGGTCGACGGCAAGACCGGCAAGCCGCTGACGTTCGAAGTGCTGCTGGTCAGCCCGTTGTTCGAGCGCATCGTGCTGCCGTTCGCCAGGAACCTGGAAAAACTCGGCATCAAGATCCGCGTCCGAACCGTCGATTCGGCGCAGTACCGGCGCCGGCTCGACACCTTCGATTTCGACATCATCGTCGGTTCCTTCGGCCAGTCTCTGTCGCCCGGCAACGAGCAGCGTTCGTTCTGGTCCAGCTCGTCCGCCGACCTCGAGGGCGGGAGTAATTTCATCGGCATCAAGGATCCGGCGATCGACGCGTTGATCGAGAAGCTGATCGCCGCGCCCGACCGCAAGAGCCTGATCGCCGCGACGCGGGCGCTGGACCGGGTGCTGCAATGGGGCTTCTACCTGATCCCGCACTTCCACGCGCCCTATGACCGCGTCGCCTACTGGGACATGTTCGGCCGGCCGAAGGTGACGCCGATCCGCGGCAACCAGTTCGACGCCTGGTGGATCAACGCCGAGAAGCAGAAGGCGCTGGGGCGCAATCGCAGGGCCGACGCCAAGTGACCGGGGGGCGGGACGGAAAGCGGAACCGACGCCTCGGTTCCCGTTGTCGCCCCCGCCCCCTATAATCGCCTCATGCTCTCCTACATCATCCGCCGTCTGGCCTTGGTGATTCCGACCCTGTTCGGGATCATGGTCGTCAACTTCGTCATCATCCAGGCGGCGCCGGGCGGCCCCGTCGAGCAAATGATCGCCCAGATCACCGGCACCGCGGTCGAGGCGACGGCGCGCGTCACCGGCGCCGGCGGCTCGGAAGCCGGCGGCGGTCAGCGCCGCGCCGGCGGCCCGCAGGCCGACCAGGGCACGACCAGCAAATACCGCGGCGCCCAGGGCCTGCCGCCGGAGCTGATCAAGGACATCGAGCGCCAGTTCGGCTTCGACAAGCCGGCGCACGAACGCTTCATCCACATGATGAAGAACTACGTCGTCTTCGATTTCGGCACCAGCTTCTTCCGCGACCGCGACGTTGTCGAACTGGTGCTCGAGAAGATGCCGGTGTCCATCTCCATCGGCCTGTGGACGACGCTGATCATCTATCTGATCTCGATTCCGCTCGGCATCGCCAAGGCGGTGCGCGACGGCTCGCGGTTCGACGTCTGGACGTCCGGCGTCATCGTGTTCGGCAACGCCATCCCCGGGTTCCTGTTCGCCATCCTGCTGATCGTGGTGTTCGCCGGCGGGCGCTACCTCGACTGGTTCCCGCTGCGCGGCCTGACCTCCGACAACTTCGACGAGCTCACCCTGTTCGGCCGGATCAAGGACTACTTCTGGCACATCACGCTGCCGATCCTGTCGCTCGTCATCGGCGGCTTCGCCGGGCTGACCATGCTGACCAAGAACTCGTTCCTGGAGGAGATCAACAAGCAATACGTGGTCACCGCCCGCGCCAAGGGGCTGGAGGAGCACCGCGTGCTCTACGGCCACGTGTTCCGCAACGCCATGCTGATCGTGGTTGCCGGCTTTCCCGGCGCCTTCATCGGAATACTTTTCACCGGCGCGCTCCTGACCGAGATCATCTTCTCCCTCGACGGCCTCGGGCTGTTGGGCTTCGAGGCGGCGATCAACCGCGACTACCCGGTGATGTTCGGCACGCTTTATTTCTTCACGCTGTTGGGGCTGATCATGCAGATCATCAGCGATCTCATGTATCACGTGGTCGATCCGCGCATCGACTTCGAGAAGCGGGAGGTCTAAATGGCGCCCCGCAACGACGATGCCGCCCGCAAGCCTTCGCCCCAGGATCGTCTCCTCGGCGTGCGGATCACGCCGATCACCCGCCGACGGCTCGCCAATTTCCGCCGCAACCAGCGCGGATTCTGGTCGCTGTGGATTTTCCTGGCGCTGTTCGTCTTGAGCCTGTTCGCCGAGCTGATCGCCAACGACAGGCCGCTGCTGATCCGCTACGACGGCGCGTTCTATGCGCCGGTGTTCGTCGCCTACCCGGAGACCGCCTTCGGCGGCGACTTCCTGACCGAGGCCGATTACCGCGACCCGGTGGTCGGGAAGCTGATCGAGGACAAGGGCTGGATCCTATGGCCGCCGGTCCGCTACTCCTACGACACCATCAACTACGACCTGAAGGTGCCGGCGCCGGCGCCGCCCAGCGCCGAGAACTGGCTTGGCACCGACGACCAGGGCCGCGACGTGGTCGCCCGGATGATCTACGGCTTCCGCATCTCGGTGCTGTTCGGGCTGACGCTGACCCTGGTCAGCTCGGTGGTCGGCGTCTCGGCCGGCGCGGTGCAGGGTTATTTCGGCGGCCTCACGGACCTGTTGTTCCAGCGCTTCATGGAGATCTGGGGCGGGTTGCCGGTGCTGTATCTGCTGATCATCCTGGCCAGCGTCGTCGAGCCGAGCTTCTGGTGGCTGCTGGGCCTGATGCTGCTGTTCAGCTGGATGGCGCTGGTCGGCGTGGTGCGCGCCGAGTTCCTGCGCGCCCGCAACTTCGATTACGTGCGCGCCGCGCGCGCCCTCGGCGCCACCGACCTGGTGATCATGTACCGACACGTGCTGCCGAACGCCATGGTCGCCACCCTCACCTTCCTGCCGTTCATCCTCAACGGCTCGATCACCACACTCACGGCTCTCGACTTCCTCGGCTTCGGCCTGCCGGTGGGCTCGCCGTCGCTCGGCGAGCTCCTGAGCCAGGGCAAGGCCAACCTGCAGGCGCCTTGGCTCGGCTTCACCGCGTTCGGCGTGCTCGCCGCGATGCTGTCGCTGCTGATCTTCATCGGCGAGGCGGTGCGCGACGCGTTCGACCCGAGAAAGACCTTCCGATGAGCAAGCTTCTGGAAATCGCCGATCTCCACACCTCGTTCGGCCGCGGCGACGGCGAGGTCAAGGCGGTGCGCGGCGCCAGCCTCGCCATCGACAAGGGCGAAATCCACGCGCTGGTCGGCGAATCCGGGTCCGGCAAATCGGTGACCGCGCTCTCCATCATGCAGCTCCTGCCCTACCCGCTGGCCTGGCACCCGCAGGGCAGCATCCGCTTCCGAGGCGACGAGCTGATGGGCGCGCCGGAGTTCCGGATGCGCGAGATCCGCGGCAACAACATCGCGATGATCTTCCAGGAGCCATTGACCTCGCTCAACCCGCTGCACTCGATCGAGAAGCAGATCTCGGAAGTGATCCTGCTGCACAACGCGCTGACGCCGCAGCAGGCCCGCGACCGGGTGGTCGAGCTCCTGCGGCTGGTCGGCTTCGCCGAGGCCGAGGAGCGCCTCGGCGCGCTGCCGCACGAGTTCTCGGGCGGCCAGCAGCAGCGGGTGATGATTGCCATGGCGCTAGCCAACGAGCCCGACCTGTTGATCGCCGACGAGCCGACGACGGCGCTCGACGTCACCATCCAGGCGCAGATCCTGAAGCTGTTGAAGGAGCTGCAGCGGAAGATGGGCATGGCGATGCTGCTGATCACCCACGACCTCGGCATCGTGCGCGCCATGGCCGACCGCGTCTCCGTGATGACCGACGGCGCCCTCGTCGAGCAGGGCGACGTCAAGCAGGTATTCGAGCGGCCGGCGCACGCCTACACCCGCCACCTGCTCGCCGCCGAGCCGAAGGGCCGGCCCGACCCGGCGCCCGCCGGCAGGCCCGAGATCATGGCCTCCGGCGACGTCAAGGTGTGGTTCCCGATCAAGAAGGGCGTCATCCGGCGCATCGTCGGCCACGTCAAGGCGGTCGACGGCATCACGCTCAAGGTGCGCCAGGGCCATACGCTGGGCGTCGTCGGCGAATCGGGCTCGGGGAAAAGCACGCTCGGGCGCGCGCTGTTGCGACTCGAGCGCTCGACCGGCGAGGTGACGTTCCAGGGCCGGCTGATCAGCGGCCTCAAGGCCAAGGAGCTGCGGCCGTTGCGCCAACACATGCAGATCGTGTTCCAGGACCCGTTCGGGAGCCTCAGCCCGCGCCTTTCGGTGCGCCAGATCGTCGAGGAAGGGCTGGTGGTGCACCGCATCGGCGACGACGACGAGCGCCGGCGGAGGGTCGCCGAGGCGCTGGTCGAGGTCGGCCTCGAGCCGGAGATGCAGAACCGCTACCCGCACGAGTTCTCCGGCGGCCAGCGCCAGCGCATCTCGATCGCCCGCGCGCTGGTACTGAAGCCGAAGTTCATCGTGCTCGACGAGCCGACCAGCGCGCTCGACATGTCGGTGCAGGCGCAGATCGTCGAGCTCCTGCGGGCGCTGCAAAAGAAGCACGACCTGGCGTATCTGTTCATCAGCCACGACTTGAAGGTCGTCCGCGCGCTTTCCCACGACGTGCTGGTGATGCGCCGCGGCCGGGTGGTCGAGCAAGGCCCGGCCGACGACGTGTTCGCCAACCCCAAGGACCCGTACACGCGGGCGCTGATGGCCGCCGCCTTCGAGCTGAAGGCCGACGACAGCGGCGCCGTCAGCGTCTAGGTAAAGAGACAAGCGAAACCACGGAGACTCCCGCCATGACCCTCTTGTTCTATTCCAACTGGCGTAACGCCGACCGCTGGTTCGGCGCCCTGAAAAAGGAGCTCCCGGACCTGGACTGCCGGGAGTGGCCGGACGGAGTCGGCAATAAGAAGGACATCGAGTACGCACTGGTGTGGAACCCGGAGCGCGGGCTTCTGAAGTCGTTCCCGAATCTGAAGGCGATCTTCTCGCTCGGCGCCGGCGTCGACCACCTGATGAAGTGCGACCTGCCGGACGACGTGCCGATCGTGCGCCTGGTGGATCCGGCGCTCACCGTCGGCATGAGCGAGTACGTGCTTTATTGGGTGCTGCACTTCCACCGCCGCTTCGGCGACTACCGCCGCTACGCCCGTAAAGCGCGGTGGAAGCCGCTGCCGCAGGTGATCCCGAAGCGGCGCCGGGTCGGCATCATGGGCCTCGGCGTCATCGGCACCGACGCGGCGAAGAAACTGAAGGCGCTCGACTTCGACGTCGCCGGCTGGACCCGCGGCCACAAGAACCTCGCCGGCGTGCCGACCTTCGACGGCAAGGAGGGCTATCGGGACTTCCTCGCCCGCTCGGAGATCGTCGTCTGCCTGCTGCCGCTGACGGCCGAGACCCAAGGCATCCTGAACGCCGAGGCGTTCAGGCGGATGCCGAAGGGCGCCGTCGTCGTCAACGCCGCCCGCGGCGGCCACGTGGTCGACGACGACCTGATCGCGGCCCTCGATTCCGGGCACCTCAAGGCGGCGGTGCTGGACGTGTTCCACGAGGAGCCGCTGCCGCCGACACATCCATTCTGGAAGCATCCGAAGGTGACGGTGACGCCGCACATGGCCAGCCTGACGGTTCCGGAAACGGCCGCCAAGCCGGTGGCCGACAACATCCGCCGCATCAGGAAAGGCCAGCCGCCGGAGCCGGTGGTCGACCGCCAGCGGGGGTATTAGGCCCAGCCGTAGACGACGGCGAGCAGCAAGCCGCCGAGGATGATCCGGTAGACCACGAACGGCGCGAAGCTGGCGCGCCGGAGCCACGCCATCATCGCCACGATGGCGACGAGCGCGGCGACGAACGCCAGCGCCGCGGCGATGAAGGCGTCGGCGGTCAGCTGCGCGTTGCCGGCCTGGTAGAGGTCCCAGCCCTTGAGGCTGCCGGCGCCGACGATCACCGGGATCGACAGCAGCATCGAGAAGCGCGCGCTGTCCTGCCGCTCGAGGCCTAGGAACCTGGCCGCCGTCACCGTGATGCCGGCGCGGCTGGTGCCGGGGATCAGCGCCAGCACCTGGGCGAGGCCGATGATCACCACGTCGCCGATGCCGATGTGCTCGATCCGGCGCACCGTCATCCCCAGCTTGTCGCCGATCCACAACAGCACCGCGAAGCCGAGCGTCGCCCACGCGATCACCGTGACGTTGCGCATCATGCCCCCCGCATAGCGGTCGAGGACGAAGCCGGCGATCACCACCGGCACCGTGCCGACCACCAGGTAGCCGGCGAGCATGGCCATCGGGTTGCGGCGGCCCGTGGCGAACTGCACCAGGCCGAGCGTCATCGCCCACACGTCGCGCCACAAATACAGCATCACCGCACCGAGCGTGCCGACGTGGACGGCGACGTCGACGGTCAGCCCCTGGTCGGGCCAGCCGGCGACCGCAGGCACCAGGATCAGATGGGCCGTCGAGCTGATGGGCAGGAACTCGGTAATGCCCTGAACCGCGGCCAATACCGCAATATGTAGGATGGGCAAGGCGGTTTATCCCCAAATCCTGGCGTTTCTACACCATTTTGCCCCGGCCGGCCAGAAGCCCAATTAGTACCGTTTCGGGACTATTATCTGCGATTTTCGCTTTATTTTCGATTCCGGAACCCCCTATACTGGTGGCCATTGGGAGCCCCGCCCAAGAAGTATGTAAACAATTCTGACCTATTTGGGCGGGACCTTTGGGATAGCTTCGGTCTTAAGCCACCCGCTCCCCCGCCGGCAACCCATGCCCGCGGGGACGCCTCGGGGGACCCCTGGGAAGCCGAAAGTCCACCCATCCGCCGCGCCGCCGACGCCGGCGGACGACCGGGAGCGAGGAAGCGAGACGCCATGCCTGACCAGATGCAGCGGTACCTTGACGTCGCCCGCGCCATGCCCGCCAAGCGCCCGGTCGGCGAGCGCCGTCGGGACTTCGGCGAGATCTACCGCGAGTTCCGCGTGCCGGCCGCCGCCAAGCAGGCATCGCGCTGCGAGCAGTGCGGGATTCCCTATTGCCAGATCCACTGTCCGCTGCAGAACAATATCCCCGACTGGCTCCGGCTCGCCGCCGAGGGCCGCCTGCAGGAGGCTTACGAGACCTCGCAGGCGACCAACACCTTCCCCGAGGTGTGCGGGCGCATCTGTCCGCACGACCGGCTGTGCGAGGGGAGTTGCGTGCTCGAGCAGTCGCGCCACGGCACCGTCACCATCGGCGCCGTCGAGAAGTATTTGACCGATACCGCCTGGAAGAACGGCTGGGTGAAGCCGACCCGGCCGGCATACGAGCGGAAAGAGTCGGTCGGCATCATCGGCGCCGGGCCGGGCGGGCTGGCCGCCGCCGACGCGCTACGCCGCCGCGGCTACCAGGTGCACGTCTACGACCGCTACGACCGCATCGGCGGGCTGTTGATCTACGGGATACCCAATTTCAAGCTCGAAAAAGAGGTCGTCGAGCGACGCGCCAAGCTGCTGGCCGAGAGCGGCATCAAGTTCCACCGCAATTTCGAGGTCGGCCGCGACGCCTCGCTCAACGATCTGCGCGGGCGCCACAGCGCCGTCCTCGTCGCCACCGGCGTCTACAAGTACCGCGACATGCAGATGCCGGGCTCGGGACTTGGGCAGATCCACCAGGCGATGGATTACCTCACCGCCTCCAACCGCAAGGGCCTCGGCGACAAGGTGCCGGATTTCGATTCCGGCATGCTCGACGCCGCCGGCAAGCGCGTCGTCGTCATCGGCGGCGGCGACACCGCCATGGACTGCGTGCGCACCGCCGTCCGCCAGGGCGCCAAGTCGGTGCAATGCCTGTACCGCCGCGACCGCGCCAACATGCCGGGCTCGATGACCGAGGTCGGCAACGCCGAGGAGGAAGGCGTCGAGTTCGTGTGGCTGGCGGCGCCGCAGGCGTTCCTGGGTAACGGCGCGCTCACCCACGTGCGCGCCCAGCGCATCCATCTCGGCGTCGCCGACTTCTCGGGCCGCCAGACGCCGCAGCCGGTCCACGGCTCGGGCTTCAACCTCGAGGCCGACATGGTGATCAAGGCGCTCGGCTTCGACCCCGAGGACCTGCCCCAGATGTTCGGCGAGCCGGCGCTGGCGATCTCCGAGTGGGGCACGCTGAAGATCCACGAGCCCGATAAGATGACCCAGGTCCCGGGCGTGTTCGCCGCCGGCGACATCGTGCGCGGCGCGTCGCTGGTGGTGTGGGCGATCCGCGACGGTCGCGACGCCGCCGAAGGCATTCACCAATACATCGAGGCGCAGAGCGCCGCCGAGGCCGGCCGCCGGCCGGCCCGCGCGGTCGCCGGCGCCGCATAGGGGAACCGTCATGAGCAGCCACGTTTCCGATCGGCACCAAGAAGGCGGCGAGGAGTTCGTCCGCCGCTGGCTCGAGAACGCCCGCCACCTCGAGCGGCACGGGCTCTACGACCCGGCCTGGGAGCACGACGCCTGCGGCGTCGGCCTAGTCGCCGCCACCGACGGCAAGCCGTCGCGTCGCGTCGTCGAGGCCGGCATCAAGGCGCTGAAGAAGGTGTGGCACCGCGGCGCCGTCGACGCCGACGGCAAGACCGGCGATGGCGCCGGCATCCACGTCCGCATCCCCGAGGACTTCTTCAAGGAGCACATCCGCGCCACCGGCCACGAGCCGGGCGACGCGCGACTGGCGGTCGGCATGGTGTTCCTGCCGAAGACCGACCTCGGCGCCCAGGAGCGCTGCCGCACCATCGTCGAGACCGAGGTGCTGAAGGGCGGCTACGTCATCTACGGCTGGCGCCAGGTGCCGGTGAACGTCGAGGTGATCGGCGAGAAGGCCAACGCCACGCGGCCCGAGATCGAGCAGATCATGATCGCCAACCCGCCGGGCTCCGAGAAGAGCGCGATGACCGACGAGCAGTTCGAGACCGACCTGTTCATCATCCGCCGCCGCATCGAGAAGCAGGTGCTGGCCAACTACATCACCGACTTCTACATCTGCACGCTGAGCTGCCGCTCGATGATCTACAAGGGCATGTTCCTGGCCGAGCAGCTGACGGCGTTCTACCCGGACCTGCTCGACGAGCGGTTCATCTCCAACTTCTGCATCTACCACCAGCGCTATTCGACCAACACGTTCCCGACCTGGCGGCTGGCGCAGCCGTTCCGGATGCTGGCCCACAACGGCGAGATCAACACGCTCACCGGCAACGTCAACTGGATGCGCAGCCACGAGCCGAAGATGGCGTCGCCGGTGTTCGGCGACGACATCGAGGATATCAAGCCGGTGATCCAGGCGGGCGGCTCCGATTCGGCGGCCCTCGACGCGGTGTTCGAGCTCCTGGTCCGCGCCGGCCGGCCGGTGCCGGCGGTGAAGGCGCTGATGATCCCGGAATCGATCGGCGCGCCCGAGGTGATGGCGGAGAACCATCTGAGCCTGTTCTCCTATTGCAACAGCGTGCTGGAGCCGTGGGACGGCCCGGCCGCCATCTGCGCCGGCGACGGCCGCTGGGTGATCGCCGGCATGGACCGCAACGGGCTCCGGCCGATGCGCTATTCGCTGACCCGCGACAACCTGCTGGTGGTCGGCTCCGAGACCGGCATGATCGAGATTCCCGAGCAGGAAATCGTCGAGAAGGGCCGCGTCGGCCCCGGCGGCATGATCGGCGTCGACCTCGAGGCCGGGCGCCTCTACCGCGACCGCGAGCTCAAGGACGTGATGGCCGCCCGCCAGCCCTACGGCGAATGGGTGAAAAACATCACCGTGCTCGACGGCGTCGTCAAGGCGCGGCCGAAGACCCGCGCGCTGTTCGGCGCCGAGGAGCTGCGCCGCCGCCAGGTCTGCTTCGGCTATTCGATGGAGGACATCGAGCTGATCCTGCAGCCGATGGTCGAGGGCGCGCTCGAGGCGGTCGGCTCGATGGGCGACGACGCGCCGCTGGCAGTGCTGTCGGACCACTATCGCGGCCTGCACCATTTCTTCCGCCAGGCGTTCAGCCAGGTCACCAACCCGGCGATCGATTCGATCCGCGAAACCGGCGTCATGAGCCTGAAGACGCGGCTCGGCAATCTCGGCAACATCCTCGAGGAGGACCCGAGCCAGTGCGACCTGCTGCAACTGCCGTCGCCGGTGCTCAGCACCGGCGCCTTCGAGGTGCTGCGCAAGACCTTGGGCGACAAGGCGGTCGAGATCGACTGCACCTTCGACCCCCAGGGCGGGCGCGGCGCCCTCGGCCGGGCGCTGACCCGCATCCGCCGCGAGGCCGAGGAGGCGGTGCGCGGCGGCAAGCAGCACCTGATCCTCTCCGACATCAACGTCGGCCGCGACCGCGCGCCGGTGCCGATGATCCTCGCCGCCGGCGGCGTCCACACGCACCTGGTGCAGCAGGAGCTCCGCACCTTCACCTCGCTCAACGTGCGTTCGGCCGAATGCCTGGACGTACACTTCTTCGCGGTGCTGATCGGCGTCGGCGCGACCACGGTCAACGCGTATTTGGCCGAGGCCACCATCGTCGACCGCCACCGCCGCGGGCTATACGGCAAGATGCCGCTGGACGCCTGCATCGAGAACTACATCAAGGCCAATGACAAGGGCCTCCTGAAGATCATGTCGAAGATGGGCATCAGCATCGTCAGCTCGTACCGCGGCGGCTACTGCTTCGAGGCGGTGGGGCTGTCGCGCGCGCTGGTCGCCGATTTCTTCCCCGGCATGTCGTCCAGGATTTCCGGCATCGGCCTCACCGGCATCAAGGCGAAAGTACGCGCCATGCACAAGCGCGCGTTCCTGGAGGAGCCGGTGCCGCTCGCCTTGCCGGTCGGCGGCTTCTACAAGTACCGCGCGTCGGGCGAGCGTCACGGCCACGACGGCCGGCTGATCCACATCCTGCAGAGCGCGGTGACGCAGGAATCCTATTCGATCTTCAAGAAGTTCTCGGCCGGCGTGCACGCGCTGCCGCCGATCTTCCTGCGCGACCTCCTCGACTTCAAGCGGCTGCGCGATCCGATCCCGGTCGAGGAGGTCGAGAGCATCACCGAGATCCGCAAGCACCTGGTGTCGCCGGGCATCTCCTACGGCGCGCTGAGCAAGGAGGCGCACGAGACGCTGACCATCGCCATGAACCGCATCGGCGCCAAGTCGGATTCCGGCGAGGGCGGCGAGGACCCGGCGCGCTACCACCCGCGGCCCAACGGCGACAACCCGTCGTCGGCGATCAAGCAGATCGCGTCGGGGCGCTTTGGGGTGACGGCGGAGTACCTCAACAACTGCCGCGAGATCGAGATCAAAATCTCGCAGGGCTCGAAGCCCGGCGAGGGCGGCCAGCTCCCCGGCATCAAGATCAGCGCGGAGATCGCCCGGCTGCGCCATTCGACGCCCGGCGTGATGCTGATCTCGCCGCCGCCGCACCACGACATCTATTCGATCGAGGACATCGCCCAGCTGATCTACGACCTGAAGCAGATCAACCCGGACGCCAAGGTATGCGTCAAGCTGGTCGCCCGCTCCGGCGTCGGCACCGTCGCCGCCGGGGTCGCCAAGGCCAAGGCCGACGTGATTCTTATTTCCGGCCACGACGGCGGCACCGGGGCGAGCCCGCAGTCGTCGATCAAGTACGCGGGACTGCCTTGGGAGATGGGACTATCGGAAACCAACCAGGTGCTGACGCTCAACCGACTCCGCCACAAGGTGAAGCTGCGCGTCGACGGCGGCATCAAGACCGGCCGCGACGTGGTCATCGCCGCCATGCTCGGCGCCGACGAGTTCGGCATCGGCACCACGTCCTTGGTGGCGATGGGCTGCATCCTGGTCCGCCAGTGCCATTCCAACACCTGCCCGGTCGGCGTCTGCACCCAAAACCCGAAGCTCAGGGAGAAGTTCACCGGCACGCCCGAGAAGGTGGTGAATCTCTTCACCTTCGTCGCCGAGGAGGTGTCCGAGATCCTGGCCTCCCTCGGCGTGCGCTCGCTGCAGGAGATCACCGGGCGGTCGGACCTGTTGAACCAGGTCAGCCGCGGCGACGCCAACCTGGACGATCTCGATCTCAACTCGCTGCTGGCCCAGGCCGACCCCGGCGGCTTCCCGCGCCACTACGCCGTCGAGGGCCGCACCGAGGTGCCCGATTCGCTCGACGCCCGCATCATCGGCGACGCCGTGCAGACCCTCGAACACGGCGAGAAGATGCAGCTCACCTACACGGTGCGCAACACCCACCGCGCCGTCGGCGCCCGCGTCTCCTCGATGATCACCCGCCGCTACGGCATGGAAGGCCTGGCGCCCGGGCACCTGACCGTAAGACTCCGCGGCTCGGCGGGCCAATCGCTCGGCGCCTTCGCCGTGCAGGGACTGACGCTGGAGGTGCTGGGCGACGCCAACGACTACGTCGGCAAGGGCCTCTCCGGCGGCATCATCGTGTTGCGCCCGCCGGTCTCCAGCCCGCTCGAAAGCCGCGACAACACCATCATCGGCAACGTGGTGCTCTATGGCGCCACCGCCGGGCGGCTGTTCGCCTCCGGGCTCGCCGGGGATCGCTTCTGCGTCCGCAACTCCGGCGCCCAGGCCGTCGTCGAGGGCTGCGGCTCCAACGGCTGCGAGTACATGACCGGCGGCGTCGCCGTCATCCTCGGCCCGGTCGGGCAGAACTTCGGCGCCGGCATGACCGGCGGCATGGCTTTCGTCCACGACGAGCACGACTGGTTCCGCCACCGGGTGAACCCGGACAGCGTCGTCTGGCAGCGCATCGAGACCGGCTACTGGGAGGACGTGGTCAAGGTGCTGGTGCAGCAGCACGTGAAGCGGACGCACTCGCGCTTCGCGCTCAGGCTGCTCAACGACTGGGAGCTCGAGGTCGGCAAGTTCTGGCAGGTGGTGCCGAAGGAGATGCTGGGCAAGCTCGAGCACCCGACCACCGTCGCCGAGGAACGCGCCCTGAAGTCGGCCGGCGAGTAGCCGCCATTGTGCCTAGTTTACGACTCGTCATGCCGGATGCGATGCAGCACGCAGTGGTGCATCGCTGATCCGGCATCCCATCGAGCCGGCCTCGGATTCCGTGTCTGCACCGCACCACTTCGTGCTGCGGTGCGCACGGAATGACGGGTCAATAACGTGCCATCCGAACGCCCCGCCCCGATGACGACGCCCCGCAACCCGTGGCTGCTCGCCGCCGCCATCAGCGGCCTGGTCGCCGTCGTCGCCGGCGGCTACGGCTGGCACGGGCTCCCGGCCGAAGACGGCGCCCGGGCGGTGTTCAACACCGGCGTCCAATACCAGATGTGGCACACCTTGGCATTGTTGGCCGTCGCCTGGCTGGCCGACAGCCGCCCGCG
>Ga0214471_10001645_pt1 | contig 17639 bp, 16 predicted proteins | sample RVTome_5_FD_207665 | JGI IMG/M metagenome (GOLD analysis project Ga0214471, IMG submission 207665) | Soil microbial communities from uranium-contaminated site in the Upper Colorado River Basin, Wyoming, United States - RVT142D155 | ecosystem: Environmental > Terrestrial > Soil > Contaminated >... | reverse complement strand
CCGGCCTGCAAGTGACCATCCTGGAGCGCGGCAAGGACGTGCAAGCGCGCCGCCGCGACGTCGCCGCCCTCAATCACGGCGAGCCCGCCGACCCCGACAGCAACTACGCCTTCGGCGAAGGCGGCGCGGGCACCTACTCGGACGGCAAGCTCTACACGCGCAGCGTCAAGCGCGGCCCGGTGCGCGAAGTGCTCGAAACCCTGGTCGCGCACGGTGCCCCCGAGACGATCCTGGTGTCGTGGCGCCCGCACGTCGGCAGCAACCGGCTCCCCAAGGTCATCACCGCGCTCCGCGAGACCTTGCAGCAAGGCGGCGTGGAAGTGCGCTTCGGGGCGCGCGCCAGCGTGATCTTGTGCGACGCCGAGGGCCGCGCGTGCGGCCTGCAGCTCGCCGACGGCACCACGATCGGCGCGGCGGCGGTGATCCTGGCCACCGGCCACAGCGCGCTCGACGCCGTGCGCATGGCGCAAGCAGCCGGCGCGGCGGTCGAAGCCAAGGGCTTCGCCATGGGAGTCCGGGTCGAGCATTCGCAGGCGTGGGTCGATTCGCGTCAGTACCGCGGCGTGCGCGAGCAGGCTGCGCTGCCGCCGGCTTTCTACGAACTCGCGGCGCAGAGCGGCGAGCGCGGCGTCTACTCGTTCTGCATGTGCCCGGGCGGCTGGATCGTGCCGAGCCAGACCGATCCGGCGGCGCTGCTCGTCAACGGCATGAGCCTCGCCAAGCGCGACTCGCCGTTCGCCAACAGCGGCGTGGTCGTCGAGATCCTCCCCGAGGACTGGTGCGGCCGCCGCGGCGGCCGCTGGGGCTGGCCCGATCTCCTGCGCCGCGCAGCCAGGCTTTGCGCCGACCCTTTGCTGCAGGAAGTCGTGCAGCCGCCCGGCGGCGGCGCGCCGATCCCGGTGGCCGAGGGCCGCTTGCCGGAAGACCCGCAAGCCGACCCCTTGTTCGGGGCGCGCATCCAGAAGGCCCTCGAAATCGTGGCCGCGGCGGCCGGCCGCGGCGCCAACCGCGCGCCCGCGCAGCGCTGCGACCATTTCGTGGCCGGCCGCGGCGAGACCGCCGAACCCTTGCCGACCAGCTACCTGCCGGGACTGACTCCGGTCGACTTCGGGGCATTGCTCCCGCAAGGCCTGGTCCGCCGCTTGCGCGAAGGCCTGCAAGAATTCGAGAAGCGCATGCCCGGTTACGCGGGCCCGAGCGGGCAACTGGTCGGAGTGGAAACACGCACCAGTTCCCCGCTGCGCTTGCCCCGCGACGACGAGACCCTCGAATCGACCACCCTTTCCGGCCTCTTGCCGATCGGCGAAGGCGCGGGCTTTGCGGGCGGCATCGTCTCGGCGGCGCTCGACGGCCGGCGCGCGGGGCTGGCGCTCGCCGCCCGCCTGGGTGCCATCACCACCGAAGAGAGATGAGATCGGTCTGCCATACCGCAATCGCCGCGATCGTCCTGGGATTCACCGCGGCGCCGCTCCTGGCGCACGAACCGGCCGGCATCGTGGTCGACGCCGACTCGACGGTCTATTTCGTCCACTTCACGCGCAACGAAATCTGGAAGATTCCCGCCGGCGGCAAGCCCGAGTTGCTCGCGCGCGGCGACGCGGAAGGACGCCTGTCGGTCCCCCACCACCTGGTGTTCGGACCGGACGGCGCGCTCTACACGGCGAGCGACCGGCACAGCAAGCTGTGGCGCATCGACCCCGCCAGCGGCGCCGTGCTACCGGCGTTCCTCTTCGCCGGAGTCGTTCCCACGATCGGCGCGGGCGGCGATCCCTTCACCTTGCACCCCGACGGCGGACTGGTGGCGATCGAAACACGGCAGAACGCGTTCTCGCGCCTGGTCTACTACGACACCTTCGGCGAGCGCGACTGGATCGCCGGCGAGACCTGGGGCTACCGCGACGGCACGCTGGCGGTGGCGCGCTTCGAGTCCTTGCACGGCAGCGCCTTCGTCTGGAGCGCCGACGGCGCGCTCTACTTCACCGACCACGGCCGCCGCGTCCGGATCCTGCACCAAGGCGCGGTGCGCACGCTCGCCGGCGGTGCGACAGCGGGCTTCGCCGACGGCGCGCACGACGACGCGCGCTTCGATCATGCCGTCGGGCTGGCGCTCGATCCCGATGGCGGCGTGTTCGTCGCCGACGCCGGCAACCGCCGGATCCGCCACATCGCCGAGGACGGCACGGTGCGCACCGTCGCCGGCTCGGGCGCACGCGGCGACGCCGACGGCCCCGCCATGGAGGCGAGCTTCCAGAGCCCGAGCGGGGTCGCGCTCGGCCCTGACGGCACGCTCTTCGTGCTCGACCATGATCGCGACCTGCCGCGGGTGCGCGAGATCCGCGCCGGCCGCGTGCGCACGCTGGCCGTGCTCGACTGATCACGCGCGACGCGTGCCTGCTAGGCTCCGCGGCAATGGCTTCCCGCACCCCCGAAACGATCGTCCTGACCGGCGCGAGCCGCGGGCTCGGCCTGGAATTCGCGCGCAACCCTCAAGGCTCGGCCGGCCTGCAGGAATTGCAAGCGGCGCACGGCGCGGCGTTGCGCTGCCTGGCCTGCGACGTCGGCGACGATGCGGCGGTGGCCCACGCCGCCGCAACCGTCGGGAAAGCCGGCGGCTTCGACCTGCTGCTCAACAACGCCGGCATCTCGCGCGGCCGGCGCGCCGGCGTGGACCAGGTCGATCTGGAGGACATGCGGCGGTGTTTCGAGATCAACGCGCTCGGCCCGCTGCGCGTCGCGCGCGCGCTGCACGCGACGCTCGCCAAGGGAACGCGGCCGCGGCTCGTCAACATGACTTCGTTGATGGGTTCGATCGCCGACAACAGCAGCGGCGGCTCCTACGCCTACCGCACCAGCAAGACCGCGCTCAACATGATCACGCGCAACCTCGCCCACGATCTCGGCCCCGGGTTGGTGGTAGCGGCCCTGCACCCGGGCTGGGTGCGGACCGACATGGGCGGCAAGAGCGCTCCGCTCGCGATCGATGCCGCGGTGGCGGCGATGATCGCCACCATCGACGGACTCGGGAGCGCGCACTCCGGCGCCTTCCTGGACCGCGACGGCGCGACCCTGCCTTGGTGAAGGCCCCCGCCGCCGGGCGGCCACGGCGCTAGACTCCGCGGCCGAGAGAGCCCATGTCCAGCCTTCCGACCGTCCGCCCCATCCGCACCGTTCTCGCCGCCACGGACCTTTCCGAGGCGTCCAAACCCGCTCTCCATGCAGCGGGCCGGCTCGCCGCCGCCCTCGGCGCCGAACTGCACGTGGTGCACGCCCTCGCCGACGCCCTCGACCCGCGGCTCGACTTCCTCACCGAGGAATTCGCCGCCAAGGTCCTCAAGGAGGCGCAAGACGAACTCCAAGCGATGTCCAGCGCCATGGGCGACGGCACGGCGGCACTCGTGAGCGTCGAGGTCCGGCGCGGCGTGGCGGTCGACGTGGTTCTCGAGGACATCAAGCGCATCAAGGCCGACTTGCTCGTGCTCGGCACGCATGGCCGCACCGGCCTTGAGCGTCTCGCGCTCGGCTCCGTCGCGGAACACTTGGCGAGCGTGGTGCCGATCGACGTGCTGCTGGTCCCCGCGGAGGCCGACGGCCCCTACCGCCGGCCGCTGATCGCCGCCCGCGACGACGAATTCTCCATGCGCGCCGCCGCCCGGGCGATCGCCGTCGCCGGCAAGCTGGGTTTCGAAGCCATCGATCTGGTCTCGGCGTTCGAACTACCCTACGGGTGGCACTACGTCGCCGGCGACGACGCTTCGCACCTCGAGCGCATGCGCGCGATCCGCTCGGACGGCCTCGCGCTGGCGATCAAGGCCCTGAAGGCCGCCGGCCTCTCCGGCGAGCAGGTGCTCGAAGAGGGCACCGCGAGCAAGGTCGTCAAGCAGACGATCGACCGGCTGGGCAGCGACCTGGTGTTCGTCGGTTCCCACAACCGGCCGGCCTGGACCGCCATGCTCCTCGGCGACACGGCGCGCAACATCGCCCACTCCCTCGACCGCGCGTCGTTGTGGCTGGTGCGCAGCCTGCCCGAAAAGCACCCTCTGCTCGACCACCTGCTCCGCGACCTCGGCTTGCGGTAGCCGGAGTGGACACACTGGTCTTCGCGTGTCCGGTCTGCGGCGAGCCCAACAAGATCCTGCCCGAGCCCGCCGACGGCGCGCAGCAGGAATTCGTGGTCGATTGCTGGGTTTGCTGCCGCCCCTTGCGCGTGCGCTTGGCGTTTTCCGGAGCGGACGATCCGGCCGGCGCGCCGCAAGTGGCCGTCGAGCTCGACGCCTGAGCCGGCCCGGGCCGGCCGCGAGCCGTCCGCGCCGAAATCGCGGTACAGCGCAAACTTGAGATTGCAGACCTTGGAATAGACCGCAGCGTGCAGCGTCTCGAGCGGTCCGGTCCGGGCGGCCGCAAGCCCGAAGGCCTGCTCGAGCTGCGCCTTGTCCCGGGTGCCGACGTCGACGTGCCATTGCCCCAGGCCGTCCGGGCCGAAACCGAGCTTGCGCCGCTGCAGGCTCCAATTCTCGATCGCACTCCGCGTGCGCAGCGCATCGAGCCAGTCGCGCACCGCGGCAGCGAATGCAAGGTCGGTGGCGCCGTCGCGCAGGTCGCACCAGATGTGGTAATGGTCCATTGGCACTCCGCGGTTCCGCCGAGCATAAGCGAAGCCGGGCGGCTCCCGGGAGGGAGCCGCCCGGCCAGGTTTCGCCGAAGCGAAGATTCTGCGGTTAGAAGTGCACCGCGTAGCCACCACCGACGGTGAAGCCGGTGACGTCCGCGCTGATGGGGCCGTTGTCGGCGGAGTACGACAGGTAGTCCAGGAACCACTCGAACGCGGTCGACTCGGTCACGTAGGTGCTGAGACCGCCGGTGACGCCCCAGGCGAAGCCGGAGTCGGCGCCGGGGCCGACGAGGGTTTCGTTCTGGATGAGGCCGACGCGGCCTTGCACCCAGGGACGGGTGTTGCCGGTGTTCATAAACCAGTAGCGGGCGTAGGGCAGGATGCCGTACATGGTCAGGCTGACGGATGCCGGGCCGGGCGTGAACTTCACGTCGGCGTCGGTGTACTGCGCTTGCAAGCCGACTTCGACGTTCGGATCGACGAAGTAGCCGAACTGGCCGTTGAAGCTGAGCGTGTCGACTTCGAGCTTGCCGGGACCGCCGAAGTCCGCTTCGAGGGTGTTGTAGCTCGCACTTCCGGCTACGCGGTACTGGGTCTTGGCGAAATTCGGACCTTGAACCCCTTGGCAGCCCACGATCGTGAGGCCGGCCAATAGGCAGAGCATTTGAATCTTCATCTTGGTTTTCTCCTGAGCGTTTCCGGCGTTGGGGCCCCAACGCGCGGTTGCGGCGGAATCATGGGGTCGCCGCCCCCGCGGAGCAAGGATGTATGGATGAATCTCTCGCCCGGCACCTGAGACTTTTTCCCGATTTCACGGCAAAATCCGCGGAGTGCGTCCGCGGAGTCTGCAATGAATGACCATTCAAACCGCGATTGCCGCTCGCCGGGCGAGGATGCCGGTTCCGAGCAACTAGTGGACCAAAAACGCGGCCATGGGTGCGAACCTCCAGACAAGGTCTGTCGCGCCGCGGGTGGGGATTGCCGTGCCGCAGCAGAAAGTAGTGCGCCAGCTTCAGCCGAATTCGCCCCAAGGCTCGCCAGCCGGAAGCGGCGCCTCGACCCGCACGGCCACCCGCAACGTCGGATGGTCGAACTCGAGCCAGCACGCGTGCAAGGCGATCGAGCGATCGGCGAGCGGCGCGGAGGCGCCGTACTTGAGATCCCCCGCCAGCGGATGGCCGAGGCTCGCGCAAGCGACCCGCAATTGGTGCGACCGTCCGGTGAGCGGCTCGAGTTCGAGAAGCGTGCGGCCACGCCGGCGCGCGCGCACTTGCCAACGGGTCCGGGCGAATTGCGCGGCTCCGCCGTCGGCGGCCGGCGCCGGCACCGCGCGGACCCGATTGCGCTCCGGGTCCTTGAGCAGCCATTGCTCCACCTGGCCGGCGTCGTCCTGGATCACCCCTTCCACCACGCCCAAGTAACCCTTCGCGACCGCCCGCCGGCGCCATTGGTCGGAGAGCCGGGCTGCCGCCTTGCTGGTGCGTGCGAACAGCACCACTCCCGACACCGGCCGGTCGAGCCGGTGCACGACGGCGAGGTAGACCTCTCCTGGCTTGTCATGCTCGCGCTTGAGCCAGGCCTTGGCACGTTCCTGCAGGCTTTCGTCCCCGCTCGCATCCGCGACGCAAGGCACCCCCGCGGGCTTGGCCACCGCAAGCAAGTGGTTGTCGTGCAACAGGACCGCGAGACTCACGCGCCGCCGGGCAGCTGCAAGCGCGCGGCGTAGCCGCAAGGCAGCAAGCGCCCGCCTTCCGTTTCGGGAAGCGCCAGCTCGCCGACCTCGACGGCGCCGCCGCCGAGGTCCTGCAAGATGTTCCGGTAGGCGAGCGCCGAATAGCCCACCGCATAGGTCGACAGCACCATGAAGGACGGCGCCGCGGCGTCGAGCAGACCGTGGCAGGCGCGCAGCAGGCTGTCGAGCTTGGCGGCAAGCGTCCATTTCTCGCCTTTGGGCCCCCGGCCGTACGCCGGGGGATCGAGCAGCACACCGTGGTAGGTGTTGCCGCGCCGCTGCTCCCGCGCCGAATAAGCGCACGCGTCGTCGAGGATCCAGCGGACCGCGTCGCCCGGAAGTCCGCTGCGGCGCGCGTTCTCCGCCGCCCAGTCGAGCGACGCGCGCGAAGCGTCCACGTGCGTCACCTGCCAGCCGGCGGCGGCGGCGAGCACGGTTGCCGCGCCGGTGTAGGCGAAAAGGTTCAAGAGCCGCGGCTCGCCCACGCCCGCCAGGTCGAGCTGCCGCCGCCGCTCCTCGACCCACGTCCAGTTCGCCGCCTGTTCGGGAAACAAGCCGACGTGCTTGAAGGGCGTCGCGCGCAGCTCGAGCCGCATCGGCTCCAGGCCTTCGAGATCCGCGATTTCGAGCTCCCAGGACGGGGTTCCAACCGCACGTCCCGACGGCCCCTCCCAGCGTCCTCCGCGGTCCGACTCGCGCACGAATTGCAGGTCCGCGGCGCGCCAATCCGTGTCCAGGAGCCGCCGGCCCCAGAGAGCCTGCGGATCGGGCCGCCGCAGCACGCGGCCACCGATCCGTTCGAGCTTCTCGCCGGCGCCGGAATCGAGCAGTTCGTAGGCCGCGAACCGCGGGTGCGGAAAGATCCCGCTCTGCACCAGCACAGGATAGGCGCGCCAGCTCGCTGCACGGTCCAAGGCATAGTTACACTTCCCGCCTCGGCGCCGCATCCAGGCGACGCTTTGCGCAAATGCCCGTGTTTTCCATTCTCCGCGAGTCCGGTCCGCACGAGGCCCGGGTTGCCGCCACCCCCGAAACGGTGGCCCGCATGGTGCAGAACGGCGCGGCCGTCAGGGTGCAGGCCGGCGCCGGCGCCGGCGCGTGTTTCGCCGATGCCGACTACGCCGCAGCCGGCGCCACCGTGATGGCCGAGTCCGCCGCGGTCCTCGATGGCGCGCAGGCCGTCCTGAAAGTGGCGCCGCCGAGCCCCGAAGAAGCCCGCGCCCTGCCGCGCGGCTGCGTGCTCGTGGCCTTTCTGGAGCCGACGCGCAACCTCGCCTCGGTGCGCGCGCTCGCCGAGGCGCAGGTGTCGGTCTTCGCGATGGACCTGGTGCCGCGGATCACCCGCGCCCAGAAGATGGACGCGTTGTCGTCGCAGGCCAACGTCGCCGGCTACAAAGCCGTGCTGCTCGCCGCCGCGCAGCTGCCGCGCTACTTCCCGCTGCTCATGACCGCCGCGGGCACTGTCAAGCCCGCCAAGGTGCTCGTCTTCGGGGTCGGGGTCGCCGGCTTGCAGGCGATCGCCACCGCGCGCCGGCTCGGCGCCGTGGTCGAAGCGACCGATATCCGCGCCGAGACCAAGGAGCAGGTCGAGTCGCTGGGCGCGCGCTTCCTGCTGGTCGAAGGCGGCCAGGAAGGCAGCGACGAGTCGGGCGGCTACGCCAAGGAAGCCAGCGACGACTACCGCCGCCGCCAGGCCGAATTGGTCGGCAAGCACCTCGCCGAAGCCGACGTGGTGATCACCACCGCGCAAGTTCCCGGCCGCCAGGCTCCCGTGCTCGTCACCGCCGACATGGTGCGCAGCATGCGCGCCGGCTCGGTCATCGTCGACCTGGCCGCGAGCCAGGGCGGCAACTGCGAGCTGACGCGCGCCGGCGAGACCGTCGTCGCGCACGGCGTGAGCATCCTCGGCCCGCCCAACCTGCCGGCCACGGTCGCGGCCAACGCGAGCGAGCTCTACTCCCGCAACGTCCTGGCGGCGGTCACGCACTTGTGGCCCGGACAAGAACTCGTGCTCGACCTTCTGGACGAGATCACCGACGGCTCGCTCGCCGTCCACGCCGGCGAGGTCCGCCACGGCGCCACCGCCGAAGCCTTGCAGAGCGGAGCCGCTTCATGATCCTGGTCTTCGTCTTCGCGCTGGCGATCTTCCTCGGCTTCGAGCTCATCACCAAGGTGCCGCCCACGCTGCACACGCCGCTGATGTCGGGCGCGAATGCGATCTCGGGGATCACCCTGGTCGGTGCGCTCATCAGCGTGAACTCCGGCCACGAATTGGTGGCCAACCTGCTCGGCACGCTGGCGGTGGCCGCGGCGACGGTCAACGTCGTCGGCGGTTTCCTGGTCACCGACCGGATGCTCAAGATGTTCGGCTCCAAGAAGCGCGGCGGCAAGTAGCGGCATGAACGAGCTCGGCGTGCTTCCGAACCTGGCGTACCTGCTCGCCACGGCGCTGTTCGTCCTCGGCCTCAAGCGGCTCGGACGGGTGCGGACCGCGCGCCGCGGCAACCAGTTCGCCGCGCTCGGCATGCTGGTGGCCGTCGTCACCACGCTCGCAGCGTACGCGGATCTCGGCTGGGGCTGGATCATCGCCGGCGCGCTGATCGGCACGCTGGTCGGCGCGTGGCTCGCGCGCACCGTCGCCATGACCTCGATGCCGGAAATGGTGGCGCTGCTCAACGGCCTGGGCGGCGGCGCCTCGCTGCTGGTCGCGCTCGCGGTCCTTTGGAGCAGCTATTACGACGTGCCGGACATGCGCGCTGCGCTCGACCTCGGCGCTCCCACTCCGGCCCAAGCCATGAACGGCGCTTGGACCGCCACCGTGCTCCTGTCGGTGCTCATCGGCGGGGTCACGCTCACCGGCAGCCTGGTCGCGGTCGGCAAGTTGTCGGGGCGCATTTCGGGCAATGCGGTGCTGCTGCCGTTCCGCCACTTGATCAACCTGGGGCTCGGCGCCGCGGCCATCAGCCTGGGCTTGATCGCCGGCTGGGGCGCGACCGGCAGCCTGGCGGTGTTCCTGGTGGTGGTGCTCGCGATCATCGCTTTCGCGCTCGGCGTGCTCCTGGTCATCCCCATCGGCGGCGCCGACATGCCGGTGGTGATCTCGCTGCTCAACAGCTATTCGGGGATTGCGGCGTCGATGACCGGTTTCGTGATCGGCAACCCGCTGCTGATCGCCGCCGGCGCGCTGGTCGGCGCCTCGGGGCTGATCCTGACCCAGCTGATGTGCAAGGCCATGAACCGTTCGATCGGCAACGTGCTGGTGGGCGGTTTCGGCGCGAGCGACGGCGGCGGCGGCGACCAGAGCGACTACGTGGGCGTCAAATCGGCATCGCCAGAAGAGGCCGCCATGCTGCTCGAAGCCGCCGCTTCGGTGATCTTCGTGCCCGGCTACGGCATGGCGGTCGCCCAGGCGCAGCACGTGGTCAAGGAGCTGATGGAGAAGCTCGAGAAGAACGGGACCGAAGTGCGCTTCGCGATCCACCCCGTCGCCGGGCGCATGCCCGGACACATGAACGTGCTGCTCGCCGAGGCCGACGTGCCCTACGAGAAGCTGCTCGAACTCGAGAAGATCAACGGCGACTTCCGCAACACCGACGTGGTGGTGATCGTCGGCGCGAACGACGTGGTCAATCCGGTCGCCGTCGACGATCCGCAAAGCCCGATCGCCGGCATGCCGATCCTCAACGCCTACGAGGCGCAGACCGTTCTGATGATCAAGCGCTCCTTGAGTCCGGGCTACGCGGGAATCAAGAATCCGCTGTTCGAGCGCGACAACTGCCTGATGTGTTTCGGCGACGGCAAGGAATTCCTGGCCCAGATCGTGCAGGAATTCGGCACCTAGCCGCGCGCCCCGCGAGTGGCGAATGCGCTTACACTCGCGGGCCCATGGCCCAGTCCACCTCCACGGCCCGCGAGGCCGTCGCCGTCGCCGAATTGGCGGCGCTCGCCGACCGCGAGCCGGCCCACGCCAGGGTCGAGAACGTCGACTTGGTGATCGTCCGTTACGACGACCGGGTCTCCGTTCTCTACGGCCGCTGCCTGCACCGCGGCGCATTGCTCGCCGACGGCCACGTCGACGGCCGCAACCTGGTCTGCGACCTGCGCGACTGGGATTACCGCTACGACACCGGCGTCAGCGAATACAACGACTCGGAGGCGCTGCACAAGTTCGCGAGCTGGCGCGACGTCGGCAAGGTCTGGGTCGACGCAGCCGAAGTGCGCGCGTTCCACCGCAAGCACCCGCAGCCCTTCGACCGCGCCGCCTACCTCGGCGACTACGTGCAGACCGGCGGCGACCCGGCCGAGCCATTCGTCGGCGAGATCCGGCGGCTCGCACGCGAAGGCCTGACTAGGACCGGACACCACGGCAAGGGCGCGGCGATGGGCGTGCCGCGCACCGAGCTGCCGGCTTGGGACGCGATCCAGATCCTGCCCGCGCAGCTCGCGCGGCTGCCGCTGCTCGACGAAGAGGCGGTCGACACCGCCGTCGTCATCGGCCCGGGCGCGCGCAAGCCGCTGCGGCTCGAAATTCCGCTGTTCGTGACCGACATGTCCTTCGGCTCCTTGAGCGAAGAAGCCAAGACCGCGCTCGCCCGCGGCGCCGAACTGGCGGGCACCGGCATCTGCTCGGGCGAAGGCGGCATGCTCCCCGAAGAGCAGGCCGAAAACTCGCGCTACTTCTACGAGCTCGCGAGCGCACGCTTCGGTTTCCGGTGGGAGCTGCTCGATCGCGTGCAGGCGTTCCACTTCAAGGGCGGCCAGGCGGCCAAGACCGGCACCGGCGGACACTTGCCGGCGCACAAGAACCAAGGCCGGATCAGCGAAGTGCGCGGCGTCGAGCCGGGGACGACCGTGGTAAGTCCGGCGCGGTTCCCCGAGTTCCCGGGGCCCGCCGATTTTCGCGTCTTCGCCGAAGAAGTGCGCGAGCGCACCGGCGGGATCCCGATCGGCTTCAAGCTGTCGGCCAACCGCATCGAGCAGGACCTCGACGCCGCGCTGGAGATCGGCGTGGACTACGTGATCCTCGACGGCCGGGGCGGCGGCACCGGCTCGGCGCCGCTGATCTTCCGCGACCACATCAGCGTGCCGACGATTCCGGCGCTGGCGCGCGCGCGCCGCCACCTGGACGCCTGCGGCGCCAGCCAGGTGAGCCTGGTCGCAACCGGCGGGCTGCGCATGGCGCCCGACTTCGTCAAAGCACTCGCGCTGGGCGCCGACGCGGTGGCGCTCGGCAATTCCGCGCTGCAGGCGATCGGCTGCCAGGGCATGCGCGCCTGCCACACCAACAAATGCCCGGTCGGCATCGCCACCCAGGATCCCGGTTTGCGCAAGCGCCTCGAGATCGGCAAGAGCGCGCGCCTGCTCGCCACCTACCTGCAAGCGAGCGTCGAACTCATGCAAGTGCTGGCGCGCGCGTGCGGCCACGCGCGGCTCGCCGACTTCTGCCTGGACGACGTCGCCACCTTCGACCGGTCGCTCGCCGACCTGGCCGGTGTGCCGTGGGCCGGCGTCCGGCCGCCGGGAGCGCGGTCGTGATCCAGCCGCTGCGGCGCCGGCAGGTGCGCTTGGTGCTGGCGCTCGGAGCGCTCGCGCTCGTCGCCATCACGGCCGGCCTGCTGGCCTGGTCCCACCGCGAGAGCGCCGTCGCCGCGCTGCGCGAAACGCCGGCGCCGGCGGTGGCAGCTCCCGACGGAGAACGCTGAACATGCCGCAATTCGTTTCGCGCACGCGTTTCGACCTGGCGATGGCGGGCGTCCTGGCCGCCTACCTCGCGGCGTTCTGCGGGCTCTATCTCGCCGGCGGCGGCACGCCGGAGACCGCGGTGATCCGCGGCTTCGGCAGCCTCGCGTTCCTGATGCTTTCGTTCACGCTCTGCATCGGCCCGCTGGCGCGGTTTTCGCCGCGCTTCCAGAACTTGATCTATAACCGGCGCCACTTGGGCGTGACCACGTTCTTCGTCGGCCTGGTGCACGCGGCCTTGTCGCTCGCACAGTTCTTCGAAGGCGACCTGCTCGGCGTGTTCACCACCAACACGGCCTACGGCGATCCTGCGCGCTTTCCCTTCGCGCCGTTCGGTGTGCTCGCGCTCGTGATCCTCGCGGCGATGGCCGCCACCAGCCACGACTCGTGGTTCCGGCGTCTGGGCGTGCGCCACTGGAAGTCGCTGCACATGCTCGTGTACGCGGCCTATGCCTCGCTGGTGGTGCACGTGAGCTTCGGCTTCCTGCAGCAAGAGGGCTCTGTGCTCCTGTGGAGCGCCTTCGTCGCCGTGGTGGCGACGGTATTCGGTCTGCAGATCGTCGCCGGCCTGCGCGAACGCGTGCGGGACGGCCAGGCCTCGCCGCGCGAAGTCGACGGCTACGTGTACGCGTGCGAGCTCGCGAGCATTCCCGAGGGCGGCGCACGCTCGATCCCGCTCGGCGCCGAGCGCGTGGCCGTGGTCAAGCACCAAGGGCGCGCGTACGCGCTCACCAACGTCTGCAAGCACCAGAACGGGCCGCTCGGCGAAGGCCGCGTCTGCGACGGCTTTCTCGAGTGCCCTTGGCACGGCTACCAGTTTTCGCCGGTGACCGGCAAGGGACCGCCGCCTTACGAGGACGCGGTGCACGTCTACGCGGTGCGCACCGAAGGCGGACGCGTGTTCGTGAATCCGCAACCGTTCTACTGGAACGACCGCAACCCCTCGGCGAACGCGGGAGCGCCGGCATGAAGACTCTGTGGATCGCCCTGGTCCTGGCCGCGGTGGTCGCCGGCTTCGCGTTGTCGCGCAGCGGCGGCGCCAACCCGGGCGTGGACGGCTACGGCACCACTGCGGCCTTCGAGGGCATCGTGCAAGAGCGCCCTTACGGCATGCTGCACGTCCCCGCGCCCGACGGCACGCTGCGCGCGTTCCTGCTGGTGGGTCCCGGCAAGACCGGCGCCGCGACCGCGGTCGCCGACCAGCACGGCGCGTGGGCGCGGGTGCAAGGCACCTTGATCGAACGCGCCGATCTTGCCGTGCTCGAAGTGCACGCCGTCGAGCCGCTCGACCGCCCGCCGCTGGGCCTGCCGGTTCCCGTCGAAGTCGAATCGGTCGCGCTGCGCGGCGAGATCGTCGACACCAAGTGCGCGCTCGGCCGCATGAAGCCGGGTTCGGGCGTGCTGCACCGCGAATGCGCGATCCGCTGCATCCGCGGCGGCATCCCGCCCACGCTGATGGTCGCCGCGGGCGCGGACGTGCGTTTCTACCTGCTGGCCGACCCTGAAGGCGCCGCCGCCAACGACCTGGTCCTCGACTTCGTCGGCGACCCGGTGGAAGTCCGCGGGCTGCTCCACCATCAAGGGCCGCTGCCGGTGCTGCACGTGGCGCGAGCGGGCATCCGCCGCCTTTAGGCAAGCTCCGCTCGCAGGGATGGAGCAGGGCTTCCCTGGCGCGTGCGGAACGGCGCCGGCCCGCGGCGGGTTCGAAGATATTTGCAGCGCGCAGGACGAAGAAGACCCAACGCACGGCAACCTGCCCGTTCCAGGCGGCGTTGCGGCATGGGAGGAACGACGGAGACCCACCCATGACCGATGACCGCCACCCTTCCGCACCGCCGAGTTTCCACGACGCGCTCGGCACCCAGCTCGAGCGCGCTCCCTACTTGATCGCATCGCTCGGCATGCACGCCACGCTCGCGCTGCTGCTCGCCGGAATCGGCTTCTTGCGCCCGCAGGTGCGCGAGGCGCCGCTCTTGCAAGTCAGCGCGCTGCCGCCGCCGCCCGAGGTGGTCGAGGTCCCGCCGCCGCCGCCCGACGTGCCGGTCGATCCCGAGATCCTCGATCCGCTCTTGACCGAAATCGACGTGATCGCCGATCCCGCCAGCGAGACGCTCGAAGCCGTCGGCGACCCTGATTTCACTTCCGCGTCGCCGTTCGAGGCGAGCGACTGGTCCAACGTGATCGGTCCGGGCGGAGGCTCCGGCGGGCCGCTGGGCTCGCGGGGCAGCGGCAATCCGCGTGGCCGACGGCCCTCGCCCACCGAAGCCGCCGTGGCGCGCGGCCTCGAATGGCTCGCCGACCACCAGACGCCCGACGACGGCTACTGGGACGCCGACGAGTTCATGTCGTGGGACCAGGACGCCCGCGCGCCGGCGAGCGACGGCGCCGGCAGTCCGGTCCACGACGTCGGCGCGACCGGCCTGGCCTGCCTCGCCTTCTTGGGGCACGGCAACACGCTCACCAGCGGCGCCTACTCGGAAGTGCTGCGCCGCGGCGTCGGCTGGCTGCGGCGCGCGCAGCTCGCCAGCGGCCTGCTCGGCGAGGAGGTCGGCAGCGGAACGCTCTACAACCATGCCATCGGCACCATGGCGCTCGGCGAAGCCTACTACGCCGGCCACAGCCCCTTGCTGCGCGACAACCTGAAGGGGGCGGTGCAGGTGATCCAGCGCGCGCGCAATCCCTACAACGCGTGGCGCTACTCCCTGGAGCCCAACGGCGACAACGACAGCTCGATCACCGGCTGGATGGTGTTCGCGCTCAAGACCGCGAAGGAGAGCGGGATCGATGTCTCGCAAGACGCGTTCGACGGCGCGGAGAACTGGTTCGCCACCATGACCGACAAGGGGACCGGCCGCACGGGCTATGCGTTCGGAGAAGGCGGCGGCCCGGGCGGGCGGCCCTCGCGCCCGCGCGCCTACTTGGAGCGCTTTCCCTCCGAGCGCAGCGAGGCGCTCACCGCCGTCGCACTGCTGTCGCGGATCTTCTTGAGCGACTCCGACAAGCTGCGCTCCTGGCGCGATCACCCGGACTACGAGGTCCTGCGCCGTCAGGCCGACCTCTGCGCGCGCACGCTGCCCGTGTGGGACCCGGAAGGCGGCTCCTGCGACTTCTACTACTGGTACTACGGCACTTTCGCGCTGTACCAGTGGGGCGGGGAGCACTGGACGTCCTGGCGCAAGGCGATCGAGACGGCCTTGTTGCCCAATCAGCGGTCGGACGGCAACTTCGCCGGTTCCTGGGATCCGGTCGGTCCGTGGGGGCACGAGGGCGGCCGGGTGTACTCCACCGCCGTCGGCACCTTGATCCTCGAGGTCTACTACCGCTATTCGCGCGTGCTCGGCGGCCGCTGAAGGCGCGCTGGGGCTATTGTGGCGGCGAGCGGTCCACCGGGGTCGCCCGCCGCCCGCTTGAGCCCCGTCGCCACCACCGACCTGCCCGGTTTTCCGGTCCTTGAACAGTCCGGCTACCGGCTGCGGCTCGCCGCCGGCGCCGAGGACCTTCGGCGCGTGCAAGCGTTGCGCTACCAGGTCTTCAACGTCGAGTTGGGCGAGGGCTTCGAGAGCTCGCACGCCACCAAGCTCGACCGCGACGACTACGACGCGCACGCGCACCACCTGATGGTCGAGCACTGCTCGGACGGAGCCTGCATCGGCACCTACCGGGTCCAGACGCCGGCGATGGCGGCTCGCGGCGCCGGCCTATACGTGGCCCAGGAATACGACCTCGCACCGCTCGCCGAGCTGCTGCCGCGAGCGGTCGAAGCCTCGCGCGCCTGCGTGCTGCGCGGCCACCGCGAAGGCGCGCCCGTCCAACTGCTGTGGAAGGGCCTGGCGCGTTACCTGGCGGCGACGGAATCGCGCTGGCTCTTCGGTCTCTGCTCGCTCACCACGCAGGACCTGGACGTCGCGGTGCGCGGCTGGCTGCATTTGCGCGAGCGCGGCGTGCTGCATCCGCACTTGCGCGTGCACCCCCGCCCCGAGTTCCTGTGCCGGCCCGCCGCGGAGATCGAGGCCTCGGATCTGCCGCCGCTCGAGTCGATGCCGCCGCTCTTCGATGCCTATCTGCGCATCGCCACCCGGGTCGTCGGCTATCCGGCCGTCGACCGCGCGTTCCGCACCGTCGACTACTTGTCGCTGCTCGACCTCGAAGAAGTGCCGTCGGTCGTCCGCCGGCGGTTCGCCGACTGAACCGCACGGCCGCGCGTTCCAAGGTGTCCACGCTCCGGCCCGCTCTGCGCTTTCTCGGCTGCCTGCTCGGCACCGTCGTGCTGATTCCGCTGGTCCTGGTGGCCGCGCTCACCGCAACCTTTGCGCGCACCGCGGGCCTGCGGCTGGGCAGCGTGGCGACCCAGCTCTGGGGGATGATGCTCCACCGCGCGCTCGGCGTGCACGTGCGGGTCGAGGGACCGCTGCCGCCTCGCGGCGCGTTCGTGGCGTGCAACCACTTGAGCTACATCGACATCCTGGTGCTCGGCGCGACCTACCGGTCGACTTTCGTCGCCAAACAGGAACTCGGAGGCTGGCCGCTGATCGGGCCGATGATCCGCGGCGCCGGCACGCTACTCATCGACCGCGAGCGCGCGCGCGACGCCAAGCGCATCAACGCCGAGCTGCGCGGCCTGCTCGAGAAGGGCCACCGCATCACGCTCTTTCCCGAAGGCACCTCGGGAAGCGGCAAGGGCATCCTGCCGTTCAAGGCGGCGCTGTTCGCGCCGCCCGCCGCGCTCGGCGTGCCTTGCGTGCCGGCCACGCTCACCTACAGCACGCCCGGCGCCGACCCCGCGCTCGGCGGCCCTTCGCAGACCGTATGCTGGTGGAACGACATGCCTTTTGCGCCGCACTTCTTCAAGCTGGCGCGGCTGCGGCGGATCGAAGCCGTGCTGCGCTTCGGCGAACCCGTGAGCGGCATCACCGAGCGCAAGCAGCTGGCCGACGCCGTACGGTCGCGGATTCTCGACTTGTTCGAGCCGGTCCCCGACTAGCCCGGCCCGGAGCGGACCATCGAGGAGCTCCTCCACGACATCTTCGAGCGCATCGGCAGCCAGCCGGAGATCATCAAGGTCGTCCTGCTGGCGTTCAGCACGTTCCTCTCGGAGGACTTGACCTGCATCGCCGCAGGCGTGCTCGCCGGAGACGGACGCCTCTACTGGCCGACCGCGCTGGTCGGCTGCTATCTCGGCATCGTCCTCGGCGACGGCGGGCTCTGGCTGCTCGGCCACACGCTCGGCCGGCGCGCCGTCGAGCTGCGGGGCATCCGCAGCATCGTCACGCCCGATAAGCTCGCGCGCGCCGAGGAGTGGTTCAAGAAGTACGGCGTGCTGTTCGTGCTGCTCGCGCGCCTGGTCCCCGGCAGCCGCTTTCCGGCCTACCTCGCCGCCGGCATCCTCGGAACGCGCGCGCGGGTCTTCATCCTGGTGTCCTTGCTCACCGCCCTGGTGTGGAGCCCGGCGCTGATCTGGCTGTCTTCGCGCTTCGGCCAGCAGCTCACCGCGGTGTTCGGCGGGATGGAGAAACACCCGATCCTCACGCTGTTCGGCAGCCTGGCCGTGATCGTGACCGC
>Ga0214471_10001644_pt1 | contig 17639 bp, 18 predicted proteins | sample RVTome_5_FD_207665 | JGI IMG/M metagenome (GOLD analysis project Ga0214471, IMG submission 207665) | Soil microbial communities from uranium-contaminated site in the Upper Colorado River Basin, Wyoming, United States - RVT142D155 | ecosystem: Environmental > Terrestrial > Soil > Contaminated >... | reverse complement strand
CGTCTTCAGCGGCAGCGACTTCGACGGGATCAGGTTCTTGCGCCGGAGCTCGACGGGATCGAAGCCGAGCTTGCGCGCCGCGTATTCGACGATGCGCTCGATCTGGAACGACGCCTCCGGGCGCCCGGCGCCGCGGTAGGGGTCCATGCACATGGTGTTGGTGAACGCCGCCTTCGAGCAGTAGTACATGGCCTTGAACGCGTAGGGCCCGCCCTGGGTGCGCGCCGAGCCGCCGGTCGGCGTGAACGGCCCGACGGTCCAACAGAAGGCGCCGAGATCGCCGATGGTTTCGGTGTAGAGTGCCTGGAACTTGCCGTCCTTGTTGATGCCAAGCCGGACCTTGCTCATCTGGTTGCGGCCGTGGGAGTCGGAGACGAAGCTTTCCGAGCGGGTGTTGATCCACTTCACCGGCCGGCCGAGCTTCTTCGAGGCGTACATGAGGAGCGCCGGCTCCGGGTAGACGCCGTTCTTGACGCCGAAGCCGCCGCCGACATCCGGCGCGATGTGGTGGATCTTCTCCTTCGGCACGTGCAGCACCTTCTCCGCAAACGTGTCGCGGTTGGCGTGCACGTTCTGGGTGGCGTTGTAGAGGGTATAGCCATCGGTCTTGGCGTCGTAGCTGGCGATGGCGCCCCTCGGCTCGATCGGCACCGCGGTGACACGGTTGTTGACGACGTCGAGCTCGACCACGTGGTCGGAGGCCTTCAGCGCCGCCTCGGTCGCCGCCTTGTCGCCGAGCTCGAAGTCGAGGCAGAAGTTTCCGGGGATGTCGTCCCACACCAGCGGCGCGCCGGGCTCGAGCGCTTTCCTGGCGTCGGTGACCGCCGGCAGCGCCTCGTAGTCGACGTCGATGGCGTCGAGCGCGTCGAGCGCGGCGGCGTGGCTCTCGGCCACCACCAAGGCAACCGCCTCGCCGACGTGGCGCGCCTTTCCGATTGCCAGGCAATGGCGGGGCGGCTCGTTGAGCGGGCTGCCGTCGCGCTTCTTGTTGACCGCCGATTTGGTCGGGATCGGCCCGAAGCCTTCGCGGAGCCAATCCTCGCCGGTGACGACCAGCAGCACGCCGGGGATGGCGAGCGCCGCCGAGGCGTCGATGCCGTTGATGCGGGCGTGGGCGTGCGGCGAGCGCAACACCGCCGCAAAGGCCTGGTTCGGCAGCGTGATGTCGTCGACGTAGGTGCCGCGGCCGGTGAGGAAGCGGGCGTCTTCGTGGCGGAGCACGCTATCGCCGATGTGCGGTTTCAGCATCGTCCCCTCCCCTATTTAGCCCTGGCGACGGCGCGTGCCGCCAGCACGCCGACCAGGTGCGCCCGGTACTCGGCCGAGCCATGGATGTCGGAATTCAAATTCGAAGCGGCGATATCAATGTTTTTCACCGCGTCGGCGGCGAATGTTCGGGTGAGCGCCTGCTCCAAGACCGTCTCGCGGAACACGCAGGGACCGGCGCCGGTGACGGCGACCCGCACGCCGGACTTCGTGCGCGCCACGAACACGCCGACGAGCGCGAACCGCGACGCCGGATGCAGGAACTTCTCGTAGGCCGCCGCCTCGGGTGTAGGGAATTCGACCCGCGTCACCAGCTCGCCCTCCTCGAGCGCGGTCCCGAACATGCCGGTGAAGAAATCGTCGGCGGCGATGCGGCGACGGTCGGTGACGACGGTAGCATTCAGCCCGACCGCCGCCGCCGGGTAGTCGGCGGCCGGGTCGTTGTTGGCAATCGAGCCGCCGATGGTGCCGCGGTTCCTGACGTGAGGATCGCCGATGCCGCTGGCGAGATCGGCCAAGGCCGGGATCGCGGCTTGCACGTCTTTCGACGCCGCCACCTCGGCGTGGCTGGTCATGGCGCCGATGGCGACGACGCCGTCTTTGACCGAGAGGCCCTTCAGCTCCGGTACTGCCACGAGATCGATGACATCCGACGGCGACGCCAGGCGTTGCTTCATCACCGGGATCATGGTCTGCCCGCCGGCCAGATACCGGCCGTCGCCGGCGTTTTTGAACGCGGCGACCGCGTCGGCGAGGCTTTTCGGGCGCAGATAGTTGAAGTCGTGCATGGCAATCAGGTCCGCATCGCCTTGGCGCCGGCCAGCACCGCCTTGACGATGTTCTGGTAGCCGGTACAGCGGCAAAGATTGCCTTCCAACCCGTGGCGCACCTCGGCGTCGCTCGGGTCGGCGTTGCCCTTAACCAGCGCCACCGACGCCATCACCATGCCCGGCGTGCAGAACCCGCATTGCAGGCCGTGATGGTCGTGGAACGCCTGCTGCATCGGATGCAATTTGCCCGCCGGCGCCAGGCCTTCGATGGTGTTCACGCGCGCGCCATCAGCCTGCACCGCCAGCATGGTGCAGCTTTTCACCGCCCTGCCGTCGACGTGGACGACGCAGGCGCCGCACTGGCTGGTGTCGCAGCCGACGTGGGTGCCGGTCAGCTTCAGGGTCTCGCGCAAGTATTGCACCAAGAGCGTGCGCGCCTCAACCTCGTGCACGACCGGCTTGCCGTTTACGGTTAGCGATATCCTGGGCATTGCGTCCCTTTATTCGTTCGTTCGCCGCCAATTGAAACCGCGCCGGTCGTGCTTTACGTTGCGTTGACAATTTCGGGCGGCGCGGTCGCGCATACCATTACCCGTCGTTTTCCCCCGGTCAACGGAGAAAAAAATGAAACTCAGCGACGAAATCAGGATCGAGGCGCCGCGCGAGCGCGTCTTCGCGGCGCTCAACGACCCTGATATCTTGAAGCGCGCGATCCCCGGCTGCCAGGCGCTGGAGCGGGTGTCGGCGAGCGAGCTGACGGCGACGGTGACCGCCAAGATCGGGCCGGTGAAGGCGACCTTCAAGGGCCGCGTCACGCTCTCCGACCTCAACCCGCCGGAGAGCTACACCATCGCCGGCGAGGGCAAGGGCGGCGCCGCCGGTTTCGCCAAGGGCAGCGCCAAGGTGACGCTGACCGAGGACGGCGCGGCGACGCGGCTCCGCTACGAAGTCAATGCCGACGTCGGCGGCAAGCTGGCGCAAGTCGGCGCGCGGCTGATCGAGGGTTCGTCGAAGAAGCTGGCCCAGGAGTTCTTCGCCGCCTTCAAGGCAGCGCTGGCGGCGCCCGCGCCCGAAGCCAGGCCCGCCGCTGGGCCGGCCGTCCCCGCGCCCGCCCCCCAGCCCGCCCATGGCCTGCCGATGTGGTTGGTCGTCGGCGGCGTGGCGTTCGTCGTCGCCCTGGTGACGTTCCTCATCGTCCTTCGCTGACGCCGCCCTCGCTCTCGTCGGGCAGCGTGTCGTAGTCGGCGAGCACGCCCGGATCGGCTACCGCCACCTCGACCACGCGCGACGGATTCGCGGCGACGATGCCCTTGCCGCCGCGGTCGCCATGGATGGCGCCGAGCGCCCCGAAGTGGGCACGGCCGAACAGCACCGGGTTGCCGCGCCGTCTTTCGGCCACCGGCACGCAGATATCCTTGCTGGCGGCGGCGTCGAAGGCGCCGATCAGCGACTTGATGGTCGCCGGCGCGATCTCCGGCATGTCACCGAGCAGAATCACCGCCGCCGCCGCGTCGGGCGGCAGCGCCGCGACGCCGCGGCCGATCGAGCCGCCCATGCCGCGGGCGAAATCGTCGTTATGGACGAAGGCGACATCGAGGCCCGCCAGCGCGGCGCGGATCTTTTCCGTCTCGAAGCCGGTGACGATGACCACCGGATCGAGCCCGGCGGCGAGCGCCGTCTCGGTGACGCGGCGCACCATCGGCTTGCCGCCGACCGCATGGAGCAGCTTGTTCTTCGGCCTCGCCCGGCTGGATTGCCCGGCCGCCAGTACGATGCCGGCGATCGCCTTGCTGTTCGGCACCCGCGCTCCTCCCTCCCCTGCCCGGCGCTCCGGCTTCCGTCACGCCCCTTGCAACGCCGGGGCATCGAAGATAAGGCAACGGGGAACGCCGTCCAAGAACCGGGCCGAGAGCCCGGCCCAGAGCCCGGAACCAGGAGCCGATCTCGCCATGCTGCCCAGCCCCGCCTCCGACGCCTCGGACGCGCTTGCCGTCATCGGCCGCCTGATCGGCTGGCTCGACGGCGGCCGCGGCGCCGCGCTGGCTGTGGTGGTCGAGACCTGGGGCTCGTCGCCGCGCCCGGCCGGCAGCCTGCTCGCGGTCAACGACAAGAGCGCCTTCGCCGGCTCGGTGTCCGGCGGCTGTGTCGAGAGCGCGGTGGTCGCGGAATCCCTCGCGCTGATCAAGTCCGGCGGCCACAAGATCCTCGAGTTCGGCATCGCCGACGAATCCGCCTGGAAGGTCGGCCTCGCCTGCGGCGGCCGGCTGAAGGTGTTCGTCGCCGGCGCCACGGCAACCTGGCGCGAGACGTTGGAAAAGCTGGTCGCGGTGCGGCGGAAGAAGCGGCCGGCGGCGCTGATCGTCGATTTGGAAAAAGGCAAGCCCGCCTTGATGGTCGAGGGCGATCGAAAGTTCAAAGTCGGCGCGGCGCCGGAGTGGCTGGCCGCCCCGGTTGCCGAAGCGTTGCAGTCGGACGAGAGCCGCGTCGTCGAGGGGCCGAAGGGCGCCAAGCGCTTCGTCGGCGTCTTCAACCCGCCGCTCCGGCTGCTGGTCGTCGGTGCCGTCCACATCGCCCAGTCGCTGGCCAGGCTCGCCGCCGAGACCGGCTTCGAGGTGGTGGTCATCGACCCACGCGGCGCCTGGGCGACGGCCGAGCGCTTCCCCGGCGTCGTGCTCGACAAGCGGTGGCCGAAGGAGGCGTTGGCGGTGCTGAAGCCCGACCGCCGTACCGCCATCGTGTCGCTGAGCCACGACCCGAAGCTCGACGACCCGGCGCTTCTGGCGGCGGTCGCGAGCAACGCCTTCTATATCGGCGCTTTAGGAAGCCGCCGCACCCAGGAGAACCGGATGAAGCGGCTGCAGGCCGAGGGCGCCGACACCAAGGCGCTGAAGCGCATCCACGGGCCCGTCGGCCTCGATATCGGGGCGCTGACGCCGGCCGAGATCGCGCTTTCGATCATGGCCGAGGTGGTGGCGGCGTGGCGCGGTGAATCCGGCTGACGACGGCCCCCTAATCCCTTGCAAAGTCGGGGGCGGCTGCCTAGGGTTTGATGATGCCGAGGGGCGCGCCCGCGCGGCCGAAACCGCGGGTTTGCCAGGGGTGCCTTCCGGCCAACCGAACAGCGACAACAAAGCGACGACAACAAGGGGAGGATCCCGGAAATGTTCTTTAAAGCGATCAAACACGCCGGCTTCGCGCTGGCCGCGGTGCTGGCCTTGGGGCTTGGCCTCAACCCGGCGCCGGCCGACGCCAAGACCAAGGTCAAGGTCGGCTTCATCGGGCCGCTCACCGGCGGCACGTCTTCCAACGGCCTCGGCGGGCGCAACTCGGCCGACCTGGCGGTCAAGCTCCGCAACGCCGACAAGAAGGCCAAATACGAATACGAGATGGTCGTCCAGGACGACGAGTGCAAGCCGAACATCGGCGTCCAGGCAGCGACCAAGTTCGGCGCCAGCAAGGACATCATCGCCGCGGCCACCCATTACTGCTCGGCGGTGGCGATCTCGACAGTCGACGTCTACCACAAGTTCGGCCTGCCGGTGATCGTCTGGGGCGCGGTGCTGCCCGAAATCACCTACGGCAACGACTATAAAGAGATTCACCGCGTCAACGGCACCATGATCAACCAGAACGAGACCGCGGCGACGTTCATGCGGGGCCTCGGCTACAAGACCTGGGCGATCATCCACGACACCACCGACTACGGCAAAGGCCACGACAAATACTTCACTCAGTACGTGGAAAAGGCAGGCGGCAAGATCCTCGGCCGCTTCGGCGTGACGTCCGACCAGCAGGACTTCTCGGCCGAACTGACCAAGATTAAGTCGCTGAATCCGGAAGTGCTCTACTTCGGCGGCCTGACGCCGATCGGCGTGCGCATCCGCGCGCAGATGGACAAGCTGGGCGTCAATGCCTTATTCCAGGGCACCTCGGGCATCGTGTCCGACACCTTCATCCAGGGCTCTGGTCCGCTGGCCGAGGGCGTGCTGGCGTTCCGCGAGGGGGCGCCGACCGAGAAGCTGCCGGGCGGCAAGTTCTTCCTCGAGCAGTACGGCAAGCAGAAGTACGCCGAACCGCCGGAGGCCTATGGCGCGTTCGCGTTCTCGGCCATGACCCTTATCCTCGACACCATCGAGAAGGTCGGGCCGGATCGCAAGAAGGTCCGCGACGCGCTCAACAAGGTCGCCGGCAAGAACGCCGCTGATTCCATCACCGGCAAGATCTCGTTCGACGACCACGGCCAGAACACCATTGCCCTCATCACCAAATACGTGGCGCAGGACGGCAAGTGGGTGATCTGGGAGGACAGCGAGTACGCCGCCGGCAAGCGCAAGCTGAAGGGCATGTAACCGCCGGCATGGTAGCGGAGCGGCCGGGCCCTGCGCCCGGCCGCCTTTCCGCTGCCGTGGTTGCCGCTTTTTTCGATCTGGGATCCCCGCCATGGATGTCGGACTGCTCGGCCAATACATCATGAACGGCCTGATGCTCGGCATGATGTACGCGCTGGTCGCCGTCGGCTTCACGCTGTTCTTCGGCGTCATGGACATCATCAACTTCGCCCACGGCGACGTGCTGACGGTGGGCGCGTTCGCCGCGCTCGCCACCATCCTCGGGCTGGCCGGCATCGGCGTCGACAGCCCGTGGATCCAGCTTGCTGGCGCCACCTTGGTGGCCGTCACGACCATGGCGGCCCTCGGCGCGGTGATCGCGCGCACGCTGGTGCTGCCGCTGAAGGGTGCGCCGCCGCTCAACACGCTCTTGATCACGCTGATGCTCGGCACCGCGCTGCACGAGGGCGTGCGGCTGTTCTACCCGCAGGGTGCCAACCCGCAGCGTTTCCCGTCGCTGCTGCCGACCGACGCCTACAGCTTCGGCCACTTCACGCTCAGGATCGACAGCCTGCTCGTGCTGACGACCGGGCTCCTGTTGATCGTCGGCATCCATCTCCTGATCAACCGCACCAAGCTCGGCCTCGCCATCCGCGCCGTCGCCCAAGACGAGGACACCGCCAAGACGATGGGCATCAACTACACCCTGATCGTGCTGGCGACATTCGCCATCGGCTCGGGGCTGGCCGCGTTCGCCGGCGTTCTGCACGGTTTGTATTACAGCGAAGTCAATTTCGCCATGGGACTGCTCCTCGGCGTCATCGGGTTCTCGGCGGCGATCGTCGGCGGCCTCGGTAACATCTACGGCGCCATCCTCGGCGGCTTCCTGTTCTCCGCCCTGCAGACGATCGGCGTGTTGGCGATGCCGTTCGCCAGCGCCTACAAGGACGTGTTTGCCTTCGCCGTCGTCATCCTGATCATGGCGTGGCGGCCGACCGGGCTGATCAGCGAAAAGATCAGCCAGCGGGTCTGAGCGATGACCGCGCCCCAGGATCCCCGGTCGCTGGCGTGGACCATCGGCGCCGCCGTCGTGGTCGTCCTCTACGTTATCCTGCTGCTCGGCGTCGAATCCCAGCTCGAGATCGCAGGCCTGCTCGCCGCCGGTATCGCCGCCGTCGCGGTCGCGGCGCGCTTCGGCGTGGTGGCACGGCTGGGGCGGTTCCTGGGCGAGCGCGACGCCCTCCTGAACACGCTGGTCGTCGCCGGCACCCTCGTGGTGACGGCGTTCTTCCACGGCGACGCCTTCGTGCTGCTGCTGATGGCCACCGTGATCATCTATTTCATTGCCTGCCTGGGGCTGAATTTGCAGTTCGGCTATTCGGGCGTGCTCAATTTCGCCGGCGCCGCATTCTTCGGCATCGGCTGCTACACCTCGGCGGTGATGACCGCACACACCGCGGTGCCGCACCTGCTGATCCTGTTCGCCGGCGGCGCCATGGCGGCCGCCATCGGCTCGATCCTGATCCTGCCGGTGCTGCGCACCTACAGCCACTATTCGGCAGTCATCACCATCGCCTTCGGGCTGCTGTTCAAGATTTTCCTCGAAGTCAACGACGCGCTTGGCGGCCCGCAGGGCCTGCGCGTCAAGGGCATGAACGTGCTGGGATGGAAGTTCAACAGCAACATCGACATCGGCGGCATCGAGGTGTCGTTCTACGTCAACTACATCGTGCTCGGCCTGGTGCTGCTGGCGCTCGCCTTCACCTTCGTGCGCCGGGTCGAACGCTCCTGGATCGGGCTCAACCTGGACGCCGTGCGGCTCGACGAGACGGCCGCCGCCTGCTTCGGGCTCAACATCACGCGCTGGAAGATAACTGCGTTCACGCTCGGCAACTTCCTGATCGGGCTGGCCGGCGCTCTGTTCGCCATGATGCTCGGCTTCATCGCGCCGACCAACTTCACCTTCGGCGATTCGCTGATCCTGGTGTCGATCGTGCTCTTGGGCGGCATCGGCAATCCGTGGGGGCTGGTAGTGGCGACCGCGATCCTGATCGTGGTGCCGGAGAAGCTGCAGGCGATCCAGGAATACCGTTTCCTGCTGTTCGCGGCGATGGTGATCCTGATCCTGTTGTTCCGGCCCGAGGGCCTGCTGCCGCGGTCGCTCCGCGCCTACTTTCCCGGTTGGCGGACGAAATGAGCGCGACGCCCAACAACAATGGCGCCATACCGCTGCTCGCGGCAACCGGGCTCTCGAAGTTGTTCGGCGGCGTCGTCGCCTTGGACAAGCTCGATTTGCAGGTGTTTGCGAACCAGATCCTCGGCCTGATCGGCCCCAACGGGTCGGGCAAGACGACGTTCTTCAACGTGACGACGGGCATCTATCCGGTGTCCGCCGGCCGCGTCGTGTTCGACGGTCAGGACATCACCAATCTCTCGACCCAGGCGGTCTACCGCGCCGGCATCTCGCGCACCTTCCAACGCTCGCGGCTGTCGTTGGCGCTCAGCATCTTCGACAACATCATGATCGGCAACCACAAGCGGCTGAACCAGGGGCTGTGGTTCAACCTCGCCCGCCGTGACGCCTTTCGCCGCCAGTTCGAGGAGAGTTTCGAGGAGGCCCGCGAGCTGGTGCAGGTGTTCGACGCGCCGCTTGCGGATCGCATGTTTGAGGCCATCGGCGGTTTCCCGATGATCGACCGCCGCCGCATCGAGATCTGCCGGGCGCTGATTAGCCGACCGAAGCTGCTGTTGCTGGACGAGCCGTCTGCCGGCATGACGCAGGAGGAGACGACGGAGTTGATGGACGACATCCTCGAGGTCAAGGACCGATTCCATGGCCTGACCATCGTCATCATCGAGCACGAAATGGGCGTCATCGAGCGCATCACCGAGCGCTGCGTAGTGCTCAACTTCGGACAGAAGATCAGCGAGGGCGCCTACCAGGAAATCGCCCGCGACCGGCTGGTGCAGGAAGCCTATCTGGGGATCGAATGAGCGCCGCTGAGACAACCGCGACGACGGCAACCGGCGGACTGGCCGTGGAGGGCGTCTACACCGCCTACGACAAGGCCGACGTGCTTGAGGACGTGACGCTCGAGGCCCAGCCCGGCAGGATCACCTGTCTCCTCGGTTCCAACGGCTCTGGCAAGACGACGCTGATCCGTTCGGTGCTCGGGCTGACCCGGCCCAACCGCGGCCGCATCCGCTTCGACGGGGCCGATCTCACCGGACTGCCCACCCATCGCATTGTCGCCGCCGGCATCGCCTGCATCCCGGAAGGCCGGCAGGTATTCCCGAAGCTGACGGTGGAGGAGAATTTGCGCCTCGGCGCCTACCAGGAGTCCGACCCCGACGTGGTCGCCCGGCGCTTGGAGAAGGTCTACGGCACCTTCCCGCGACTGAAGGAGCGCCAAGCGCAGATCGCCGGCACGCTGTCGGGCGGCGAGCAGGCGATGGTGTCCATCGGCCGCGGCCTGATGAGCGCGCCGAAGTTGTTGATCGTCGACGAGCCGTCGCTGGGACTGGCGCCGATCCTGGTCAAGGAAAACTTCAACATCATCCGCCGCATCAACGGCGACGGCATCACCGTGTTCCTGGTCGAGCAGAACGTGCGTCAGACGCTGGCCATCGCCGACTACGGCTACGTGCTCAGAAAGGGCCGCGTCGTTGCCGCCGGCACGCCCGGGGAGCTCGGCCGCACCCAGGAAGTGCATGCCGCCTACTTCGGCCAGGGCCGCTGAACGGCGCCGACGAGGCGACGCGCGCTCCCGGAAAGCGAAGGGGCGGCCCGGCGGGGCCGCCCCTCGAATTTCGACGATTGTGGCGCAACGACTAGAACGCTGCCACCAACGAAGCCTGGAAGCGCCCGTCGCAGGTGTTGAGACCGCCCGAGCATTCGGCCGTGTCGATGTCGGTATCGGTGTAGAAGGCACTGAGCGAAAGATTCTTCGTCAACCCAAGCGTGGCGCCGACCTTGAAGTCCCAATAGTCGGGAGTGCCGAACACGGCATTCCTCTGGATCATCTGCCGGCCGACGTTGCCGAACAATGTCAGATTCACCTCCTTCACCGGCACCGCGTAGCTGAGGCCACCGTTGAAGTAGTGGGCGTCGCCGCTGTCGCCGAAGTTGTTGGGTGAGCCGTTGTAGCTGACGCCGAGGGTCAGGCCCGGATAGATCTCGCCGCTGAGGGCGACCGTGCCTTCCACGTAGTCGAAGTTGAGGGAGCCCCTGGCACCCGGGTAACGATAATAGATGAAGCCGGCCTTCGCGTTGACGGGCCCGAACGTCTTGGTCAGGCCGCCGTAGAAGTCGATCTCGAGGTCGCCGTCGGTCAGGTTGACGTTGGACCCCCAGGCGCCGGCATAGATGCCGATGCCGTGCATGCTGGTGTCGATCGACCAGTCGATACTGCCCTGGACCGCCGGATCGTTCCCGGTCTGCGAGATGCCGCGGAACGTGTAGTCCGAATAAAGCCCGAAGTTGGTGGAGAAGTTGCCCGGCAGCAGTTGTTTCTTCTCCTGGGCGAGCGCCGGCGCCACGCCGAGGGCGGCGGCAACTAAAAACGCAACCCATATCGCTACCCATGTTTTGCAATTGGCCATGTTTCAAATCCTTCCTTTATTTCCTTAACCCGCGGCTCCCCGGCGAGCGGAGCTTACCGCAGGAAATGAGCAAGAACCGGACCAGTCCCATGGACTCATCCGGGTTCCCGACAACATCGTTGTTTTTAAAGGAAAAACTCTGCGACACCCGTCGTTGGGCCGATTCGCGGCAGAGGGCTTTTCCCCCTTTGGGTGATTAATTAATAACCACAAACAAAGGCTGTGGTCAATTTTTAACCAACTGGTGCGGTGCCGTGGGCGCTTGCCGGCCCGGGGGGCCACTCTCGCGCCTTGCGGATTTCCGTCAAGGGTTTTGTCACCTCAGGTTCTTGATCAGGTCGCTCCACGCCGACTTGTTCCACGCCGCGACCGCGATCTGGGCGGCGCCGTCGAGCGCCTCGGCGACCGTCTTCGCCGGCGCCTCCTTGGCCGGCGGCACGCGGCCGTATTTCTGCAGCGTCACGCTGTCGAAGACGACGCGATTCTTGTCTTGGTCGAAGAGCATGATGGTCGAAAGGATGTCCTCATTTCCGCCGTAGAGGTCGAGCACATCGACGTTGATCTGGAATACCCGCTTTTGGTTGAGCTGGAACGGCGCCTCGGTGATGAACATCGGCGTGCGGAACCCGATCTTGTGGCCGTCGAGCAGGCAGTCCCAGGAGACGTCGTAATCGGCGATTTCGAACAGTTGGCCCTCGACCGGGCTCTTGCCCTCGAAACGGATGACGTAATCGCAGATCGGGCCGTCCTTGACCTGGGTCTTGCCCCTGATGTCCTTGGCAAGCGTGCCGTCGATCAGCGGCAGCAGCGCCGATTCGTGGACGTAGCCGAGGTCCGTGGCGCCGTCGCGGATCGCCAGCCAGCCGCCCTGCGCCCTGGCCACCGACTGCACGTGGTCGCCTTCCTTCAGGCTTCCCACCTTCTCGCTCTTGGTGTCGGCCTTAGCGCGGACGTTGACGTCCTTGAGCACGATATAGCCGTGGGCGTAAGCCGGCACTTTCTGGCCCAGGAACGTGACCGTCTTCTCGGCCGCCGGTGCCAAGCTTACGGATAGCAGCACCGCCGCGACCACGAGCAGCGCCAGCGCCGCCCCCCGACGATCGCGGTTCCCCGGAAGATGTGTGTGCCGCGGGTGAGCTGCCGCCGCAACCATGGTGCCCCGTTCCCCCAAGCCCAGGGATTAGGAATTACAGTGGCTTATGATTATGATAACCAACGCCGGGCTTCGCCTCCACCCTCTTTTGGATGGAGGCCTCTCTATTCAAGGGAATGTTTGTTGGCGATCACCGGAATCGATCGGTTGCAGGACGCGCTGAAGCCGGGCCAGCGGCTGCTGGGCCTTGACGTCGGCGCCAAGACCATCGGCCTGGCGTTGTCGGATGTTCGGCTCACCATCGCCTCGCCGGTCGACACGCTCAAGCGCGGCAAGTTCGCCGACGACGCCAGGCGCCTCGCCCGCATGATCGCCGCCGAGGACGTCGGCGCGCTGGTCATCGGACTGCCGGTCGAGATGAGCGGCCGCGAGGGACCGCGCTGCCAGTCGGTGCGCCAGTTCGCCGACAACCTGCTGAAGCTCGTCGATCTGCCGGTGGCGTTCTGGGACGAGCGGCTGTCGACCGCCGCCGTCGAGCGGGTGCTGATCGAGGAGGCCGACATGTCGCGCAAGCGCCGCGCCGAGGTGGTCGACAAGATGGCCGCCGCCTACATCCTGCAGGGAGCGCTCGACGCGATGTAGATGGCGGGCACGCTTTCCAGCTTGGCGCCTGTGTTCGCGCTGATCGCGCTCGGGTATCTGCTGAAGGCGCGCGCCGTGTTCGGCGCCGCGTTCTGGGACGGCGCCGAGCGGCTGACCTTCTATTTCCTGTTCCCGGCGCTGCTGGTGGTCAGCATCGGCGGCGCCGATGTCAAGGGCCTCGCCATGCTGCCGATGGCCGCCGCGCTGGCCGCGGCGACCCTGATCGTCGCCGGCGTGCTGGTTTGGCTCAGGCCCCGGCTAGCCGGCCGCGGCCTCGACGGCGCCCAGTTCGCCTCGGTGCTGCAAGGCGCCATCCGCCCCAACACCTACGTCGCCATCGCGGTGCTGGTGGCGCTCTACGGCAAGGCCGGACTGCCGCTGGCCGCCGTCGCCATCGTCGCCGTCATTCCGCTAGTGAATTTCCTCGGCATCGTCGCGCACCTGCGCTGGGCGCGTTCGCCATCGGGCGCCGCGGTGGCGCCCGGCTGGGGCGAGGCAGTGGTGCCGGCGCTGAAGAATCCGATCATCATCGCCTGCCTGGTCGGCGCGGCGCTCAATCTGTTCGGTATCGGCGTGCCGCCGGTGATCGGCCCGGTTCTGGAGATCGTCGGCCGCGCCGCCCTGCCGATGGGCCTGATGGCGGTCGGCGCCGGCCTCGACCTCGCCGCCGCCCGCGACGCCCGCGCCGCCGTCGCCGGTACGGCGCTGCTCAAGCTGGTGGCAATGCCGGCGGCGGTCGTTGTCGCATGCTGGGTGTTCGGGGTCGACGGCGTGACGCGCTCGGCGGCGGTGCTGTTCGCGGCGATGCCGGTGTCGGCGACCGCCTACGTGGTGTCCACGCAGATGGGCGGCGATTCGCGGCTGATGGCCGGTGTCGTCGCCGCCACCACCGTCGTCGCGGCGGTCACCCTGCCGCTAGCGGTGATGGTCGGCGGCCCCTAGGCGGCGCGCGGGCCGAACAGGATGACGGCGGCGCCGGCCACGCAGACGACGGCACCGATCAGGTCCCAGCGGTCGGGCCGAGCGCCTTCGACCGCCCACAGCCAAGCGAGCGAGGCGGCGATGTAGACGCCGCCGTAGGCGGCGAACGCGCGGCCGGCGTAGAGGGCCTCGACACGGGTCAACAGGTACGCGAACACCACCAGCGCCGCGATGCCGGGAATCGCCCATAGCGCGCTCTTGCCGAGTCGCAGCCACGCCCAGAACGCGTAGCAGCCGCCGATTTCGGCCAGCGCGGCGCCGATGTAGACGACCGAGACCTTGATCATGGCTTCGCCTCCACCTCGTAGCCGAGCAACTTCAGGAGCTCGCCGCAGTCGCGGCCGAACGCTTTCGTCGTCTCGGCGTCGAATTTCTTCCTCCAGATGCCGGCGTCGACGTCGAGCGGCGCCGCCTCCCACGCCCGCTCGGCGGCCGCTTCGACGACGGCGTCGGCCGCATCGACGCCGAGGAACCCGAACAAAGGCCGCAGTGCCGGCGCTACCGCGTCGGCGAGCGCCTCGGCCTTGAGATGGAAGCATTGCCCTTTGTGTCGGCGGTCAAAGTCGCGGACGGCGTCGACGGCGCGCCGCCAGTTGTCGGAAAAAGCGCGGGCAAAATCGCCGAGGGCGGGATATTGGCGGCGAAATTCGCCGTGGCTGAGCTCGTTGTTGAAGTCCCACGCGGACACCGCTTCGTCGCGGCCGTCGCGGTAGACGTGCACCACCTTCAGGCCCGGTAGCACGCGGTCCAGCAGTTTCAGATTGAGCACGTGTTCGGGCGTCTTCTCGGCGATCACCTTGACCCCGTCGCCGGAGCCCTTGAGCCAGCGGTCGAACATGACGCCGACGGCGCTTGCCATCAGGTAGTCCACGTCCTCGACCATGATGCCGGCGGCGTTGCCGGGCAGCCCCGATTTCACCAGCCGGTTGCCGACCGACTCGGCGCCGGCGTTGTAGTCGTCGAACGCCTTGGCGAGTAGCGGGAACAGCGAATCGGTGAAGTGCGCCTCGCCCTTGCAGCAGATCTCCGGGTGCGCGTCCAGGCATTGTTGCACCCAGGCGGTGCCCCAGCGGGTCGCCCCGACGACGAACACGATCTGATGCTCGAACACCTGGGCCAGGCGTCCGTGGGTGACGCGGTATTCCTCCATCGGCCGGTGGCGGTCCCTCTCTCACGGGGGTTGGCGGCCCGGGCAAAATAGCCCATCTAAGGCCCCCGCACCACAGCCGCCGGGGGGTGCGGCGCTTGCGCGCGTGCGCCCCAATCCATATAGTGCGGCCGCGAAACCGCGAGGTGGTACGCGCCGATGACCCAAGGCGGCATGGACAACGTCCATTTTCCACATCGTCACCTGCTCGGCATTGAAGGTCTCTCGCCGGAAGAAATCTCGATTTTACTGGACCGTTCCGAAAGCTACGTCGAGCAGAACCGCCGCGCCGACAAGACTACCCGCATCCTTCACGGCCGCACCGTCATCAACCTGTTCTTCGAGGAATCGACGCGCACCCGCACGTCGTTCGAGCTGGCCGCCAAGCGCCTCGGCGGCGACCTCATCAACATGGCAGTCGCCACCAGCTCGGTGAAGAAGGGCGAGACCCTGATCGACACCGCGATGACGCTGAACGCCATGCACCCGGACGTGCTGGTGGTACGTCACCCGGACTCGGGCGCCGTGCAGCTGCTGTCGGAAAAGGTCAACTGCGCGGTCATCAATGGCGGCGACGGCAGCCATGAGCACCCGACCCAGGCGTTGCTCGACGCACTAACCATCCGCCGCCGGCTGGGTAGGCTGAGTGGGCTCCTAGTCGCCATTTGCGGCGATATCCTGCACAGCCGCGTCGCGCGCTCCAACATCCATCTTCTCAACACCATGGGGGCGCGGGTGCGGCTGATCGCGCCGAAGACCCTGATCCCATTCGAGGTCGAGCGCATGGGCGTCGAGGTGTTCCACGACATGGCGGCCGGCATCAAGGACTGCGACATCGTGATGATGCTGCGCCTGCAGCAGGAGCGCATGGCCGGCAACTTCCTGCCGTCAATCCGCGAGTACTTCCACTTCTTCGGCCTCGACTACGAGAAGCTGGCCAACGCTAAGCCGGACGCACTGATTATGCACCCGGGGCCGATGAACCGCGGCGTCGAGATCGACACCGAAGTCGCCGACGATGTCGGCCGCAGCGTTATCCGTGAGCAGGTGGAGATGGGCGTCGCCGTGCGCATGGCGGTGCTCGAGCTATTGACCGACAACCTCGACCGCGGCCGCACGGCGGTGCCGAAGGCCACCGCCCCGGCGAACAACAAGCCCAAGAAAAAGAAGGTGCGCCGCTGATGTCGCCGCGCAAGGGAAAGAGCGCCGTCCGCACCGCCTACGTCAACGCCCGACTCCTGGATCCGGCGAGCCGGCTCGACGACATGGGCGGTGTCCTCATCGACGGCGAGACCATCGCCGACTTTGGCCCCCATCTGGCCAAAGAGCGCGGGCGCGGCCTGCCCAAGGACTCCCGGGTGGTCGATTGCCAGAGCAAGTGCCTGGCCCCCGGCCTCGTCGACATGCGCATGGAGATCGGCGATTTGGGCGCCGCGGTGCGCGCCGCGGTGTCGGGCGGCGTCACCTCGATGGTGTGCCTGCCCAACACGCATCCGGTGATCGACGACATGTCGGTGGTCGAGTTCGTGGCCCGCCGCGCCCGCAAACAAGGTCTGGCCAAGGTCTATCCCTATGGCGCCATCACCAAGGGCTTGAAGGGCCAGGAACTGGCCGAATTGGGATTGCTGGCCGAGGCCGGTGCTGTCGCCTTCACCGACGGCACCAGCGCCGTTGCCGACGCCCAGGTGATGCGGCGCGCCCTCAGCTACGCCTCGACCTTCGGGCTGATGATCGTCCAGCACCCGGAGGAGCCGAGCCTCGCCGCCAACGGCGCCATGAATGCCGGCGAGACGGCAACGCGGCTGGCGCTCGTCGGCATCCCGACCGAGGCCGAGGTGATCATGATCGAGCGCGACCTTCGCCTCGCGGCCCTTACCGGTGGGCGGCTGCACATCGCGCATCTCTCCACCGACGCCGGTATCGAGGCGATGCGGCAGGCGAAGAAGCGCGGCCTCAATGTCAGTTGCGACACCGCGCCGCCCTACTTCGCGCTCAACGAGAACGCGGTCGGCGACTACCGCACCTTCGCCAAGCTGTCGCCGCCGTTGCGCGCCGAGGACGACCGCAAGGCGGTGGTCGAGGGCTTGCGCGACGGCACCATCGACGCCATCGCCTCGGACCATACGCCACGCGACGAGGAATCGAAGCGCCTACCGTTCGCGCAGGCAGCGCCCGGCGGCATCGGGCTGAACACACTGCTGGCGGTGTCGCTCGAGCTTTATCACAACGGTCACCTCGGGCTCCTGGACGTGCTGCGCCTCGTCACCTCGGCGCCGGCCGGGCTTTTGGGCTTGCGCGCCGGTAGGTTGGAGAAGGGCGCGCCCGCCGATCTCGTCCTGTTCGACCCCGACGCCGCCTGGAAGGTCGACGCCGACCGGCTGATCGGCAAGGCCAAAAACTCTCCCTTCGACGGGCGGCCGGTGCAGGGGCGGGTGTTGATGACCGTCGTCGACGGCCGCCCGGTGTACCGCCCCCAGGCCTGAGCGCCATGGATGCGCCGCTCCTGCTCGCGCTTGCCGTCGCCGGCGGCTATCTCGTGGGCTCGATCCCGTTCGGGCTGTTGCTGACCCGCCTCGCCGGCCGCGGCGACATTCGCGCCATCGGCTCGGGCAACATCGGCGCCACCAACGTGCTGCGCACCGGCAGCAAGTGGCTGGCGGCGCTGACCCTGCTGCTCGACATTGGCAAGGGCTGGGCGGCGGTGGTCGCGGTCGGCCGCGATTGGGGGTTCCTGGGCCCCCTCGACGCCGGCCTGATCGCCGGCATGGCGGCGGTGGTTGGCCACAACTTCCCGGTTTGGCTGAAATTCA